>Ga0068855_100006597_pt1 | contig 14110 bp, 11 predicted proteins | sample KBSCornC52_FD_66592 | JGI IMG/M metagenome (GOLD analysis project Ga0068855, IMG submission 66592) | Corn rhizosphere microbial communities from Kellogg Biological Station, Michigan, USA - KBS Corn C5-2 | ecosystem: Host-associated > Plants > Roots > Rhizosphere > Soil ... | reverse complement strand
GGCGCCCGGCTGGCGAGGCGCGACGAAGGCGCATACTCGCTGGTATGTAACTGAGGAGCAACGAAGCCGGCCGGGATGCATCGGCCGCGAGAGCGATCGACTTAGTCATTCCCGGGCCCTTAGTGCGCTCACCGCAAGCTCGGCCATCGTGAGCTGAGCCGCAAGTGCGTGGGTGGTCGCGCCCGAGTGCAAGCCCCGAGAAACGCGCTGCGCCACCCATGATGATCTTGGGGGGTCCACGCGGAAACGGGCGCGCTCCCCGTGATGCACGGCAGCGGGCAACCGGGAGCGGCGCGCGCAGGCTCTGCGGCCGCGCAAGCCCCGCGCTGCAGACGGCCCCGAGACTCGGTCTCGCCGCGCGGCCGTCTCAGTTTTCGCGAGCGTAGGGTTCGCCGCGCTGGAGCGTCATCGCCCGGTACAACTGCTCGAACAGCACGACGCGCGCCAACCGGTGCGGCAATGTAAAGCTCGACAGGCTCAAGCGCAGGTCAGCGCGCTCCGAGAGCGGCTTCGGAATGCCCTCGGCGCCACCGATCACGAACGCCACGAGCCCCTTGCCGCGCGCTCCCCAGCGCTCGAGACGCTGCGCCAGCTCGCTGCTCGTGATGCGCTCGCCATCGACCTCGAGCGCCACCAAGTACGCTCCGTCGGGGATCGACTTGGCCAAGCCCGCCGCGTCGCGAACTTCGATCTCTTCGCAACGCACGTAGCGAGCGAGCCGGCCGAGGTAATCGTCGGCAACCGCGCGGAGCTCGCGTTCCTTGATCCGCCCCTCCGCGATGACGAACAGCTTCACCCGGCGCCAGGCGCGGAGTCCGGCACGCGCAACCGTCGCGCATCCATCCACAAACCGTCGATGTCGTAGAGCGTGCGGGTGTCGGCTGAAAATACGTGCACGACGATGTCGACGAAATCGATCAACACCCACTGTCCGCGCGGCAACCCCTCGACGGAAATGGCTTGCCAGCCCACCTTGGACAGCGCGCTGTCGACACCTTCGGCAATGCTTGCCACATGCCGGTCACTCTGCCCTGTCATCAACACCAGAAAGTCGGCGTAGTCGACCTTGCCGGTCACATCGATAATCTCGACGTCGATCGCTTTCTTGTCGAGACCGGCGCCGGCCGCGGCGAGCGCCATCTTCTGCGCATCCGGCGAGGGACCGGCAGGAGCGCGTGCGGGTGCGTTGCGGAGTGGCGCCGCAACCCGCTTCTTCAGTACCTTGCTGGCCTTTTTCTTCACTACTGACATTTCTTGGAAGTCCTCAGCTTACCTTAGGCCCGCATCCGACGAAAGCTCGGCGCTCGGCGGCATCTCGCGGGTACCCGCTTTGCCCGCAATGCTCGCATCCGCTGCGTCGGCCGGTGCCACACCGGAGTCCACCCGCTCCGGCGTCCATGGCGACACGACCGGCGGCTCGTATTCGGGCGGCGGAGTTCCAGGCGGAAGCCGGCGCGCCGAACAGCCCCCTGCCGAAAGAGCGAGCAAACACGACGCAAACCAGACCCTCGCGAGCCAAAGCCCATTCACAGCGGCACTCCTCCATCATCGGCCACAGCCGCTCCCGCGTCGGGCTCACCGGCATCCGTCTCGTCGTCGTCGGAATCACTGGGCTCGTCTGGCTCGGGTGTGCCGAGCTCCGTTGGCGGCGGGGGCGCCGCGTCCGTCCCCGCCGCACGCGCACCGCGCGCGCCTGGCGGCGCCATCGTGAGCTCGTAACGAGCCGGCGGCGGCGCGGGCTCACTGGGTTGGGAATGGCAAGCGGGCAGCGCACATGCCATGAGCAGGTTCAAGATTGACTTTCTTGGTGTCATAGCCAGCGTTCGTCGTCGACGGAGCGCAGCGTTTGTAGCAGGTCGTGAGCCGGCCGGTAACCGAAGGCGGTGCGCGCCCGGCTATCGTCGACCATGCAAACGTAGCGAATGAAATCCAGCTCCGGCGCTGGGAAAGACGTGACCCGCCACTTGAACAAGCGGTCCACGAAAGCCCGCGCAACACCGTGCGGCACGCCTACGGTGCTGCGCCCGAGCAGCTCGAGCGCGCGCGAAAGCGAGATCGGTGGCGGGCCACCGATGTTGAAAATGCCGCGTACGCCTGGAGCGAGCGCCGAGCGCAGCGCTTGCACCACGTCGTCTTGATGCACGACTTGCATCATCGGATCGAAGCCGAGCAGCGTTGGCACGACCTTCAGCCGCAAATAGTTGCTAGGCGCGTTGCGCACCGTACCCAGGATGTGCGAAGGCCGCAAAATCACGGCCTCGGTGTTCGGATAGCGCCACAGATAAGACTGCGCGCACATGTCGAGTCCGACCAGATCGCGAATGTCGCTGAATGGGCCGGCGCCGAGCAACGGCGCTTCCTCGTTCAAGAATTGGGGATTGTCGGGCCGCGGTCCGTACACGTTGGCGCTCGACAGCAAGACCACCTTCGGCACCCCGTAGCGCTCGGCGTATTCGAGCAAGCGCTGAAAGGCGACTACGTTCCAAGAATGGTGCTCCTCCGCGCTACCGCGCGGATTGTGCATCACGCCCAGGTGAACCAAGGCGCGCACACCGCCGTGCCGAAAGATGTCCTTCGCCCGTTTGCTGCGCAGATCGATCTCGTGGTGCTCCACGTCGCGCGGCCGATCGGGAAAAGTACGGCGATCGAGCCCAATCACTCGCGCTTCCCGATGCAAGAATCGCGACAAACGCCGTCCCAGCCTGCCGCAAATCCCCGTAACGACGATCGCGCGATCGTCCACGACCTCGGCTGTTGCCGTCAAAGGAAGACGCTCCGCCGACTCGAAAGGCCCCGGCGAAGCATGTCGGAGATCGTCTGCCGTACCAGCCACACCTTGTCGGAGACGACGGTGTCGTCGTCGTCCGGGCCGCCTCGGAAACGCATGGGCTCACCGAAATGAACTCGATATTTGGTGGGCAAGGGCATCTGCGCGCCCGGCACGAACATCTGCGGAATCAACGGGAAAACCGGGATATCGAGAATGCGCGCCGCCCACTTCACGTTGCCGAGGCTCACGTATTGTTCTTCGGCGCCAATCACCGCAACAGGCACGATGGGCGTGTCCGTCTCGATCGCCAAGCGCATGAAGCCGAGACCGAACGGCTCCAGTTGGTAGCGCCGCTCGAATGGTTTCGACACGCCGCGGATGCCTTCTGGAAAGGCCAGCAAGAGCTCTCCCATCTCCAGTAGGCGCTGCGCATTTTCGGGCACGCCCACGACTTGTCCGACACGGTTGAAGAAGGCCGACACGAACGGCAGCGTGGCCGTCCACTTTTCGACCATCGCCCGCGTCACGCGCGGCGGATTGGCGTCGAAGAACATGGACGAACCGACGATCGCAGCGTCGATCGGCACTTGTCCGGAATGATTCGCGACCAGCAGCGCGCGCCCCTCCGGCACGTTTTCGATCCCGAACACTTCGGTCCGAAAATAGAGCCGATGGAAGAACGCGATCACCATCGCCGCGTGGCGCGCGGTGCCCACGTCGAAGCCGAACGGATCGCCACCGAGGTCCAGGTAGCGCTCTTTCAGGATTGCCGCGCGCTTCTCGAAATCGCGACCGAGGAGCCGCACCTTCAGCTCGTCGGCAGCACGTCGCGCGGCCGCGCGCAGACGCTCAGCGAGGGGCACGGCGTGCCCTGCTACGTCAGTCAGCCGAGCCAGTGCGTTACGAGACTCCATCGCCGGCCCGAGTCTTGCCGCCTCCCGCCTCCACTGCAATCGCTTTCGAGCTCGTCCGATTGCAGCCGAACCAGGTGCCCTCGCACGACGGTCGAAAAAACGCGTTAGGATTGAAGGATGCTGCGCGTCATTCCAGCCCCGCTAGAGCGGGGCGCTCGCGTTCGGGTGATCGCGCCTTCGAGCCCGTTCGATCGTGCCCTCGTCCTCCGCGCGATGGGCTGGCTCGGCCAGCGCTACCGAGTCGAGTTCGATTGGTCGATGTTCGAGCGTACTGGTTTTTTGGCCGGAAACGACGCGCGACGCCTGGCGGAGCTCGACCGCGCGCTGGCCGATCCATCGCTCGGCGCGATCATCGCAGCCCGCGGGGGATACGGCCTCACCCGCATCGCGCATCGCGCCAACTACGGCGCCCTGATCCGGCACCCGAAGTGGATTGTGGGGTTTTCCGACATCACCGCGTTGCACGTGGAAGCCAGCGCGGCCGGCGTGGCTTCGCTGCACGGTCCCAACGCAGCAGCGCTCGGACGCAGCGACGACTGGACGCGCAGCCGCTTTCTACGAGCGCTGGAAGCTCCGCACGCGCCGCAGCGGTTCAGCGGCCTTCAGCCGCTAGTGCCCGGCATCGCCGAAGGTCTGCTTATCGGCGGCAACTTGAGCTTGCTGTGCGCCTGTCAGGCCAGCGGCCGACTTCGTTTGCCGCACGGAGCGATCCTCGTCCTCGAAGATGTGACCGAATCGTCCTACCGAATCGACCGCATGTTGAGCGCCCTGCTGGTAGGCGGCGCACTCGATCGGGTGACGGGCGTCGTGCTCGGCGATTTTACCGACTGCCCCGCTGGGCCACACCGCGTACCGATCGCCTCGGTACTCTTGGAACGCCTGGGTGAGCTCGGCGTTCCGCTGGTTTCCGGACTCAAGTTCGGGCACGAACGCTGGAACGAGTTCGTCCCTATGGGCGTGCACGCGGAGTTAGACGCCGACGCGGGGACCCTCGAGATTGGACCGCTTAACGGCACCGGCTAACGTTCGGTCAATCCGTCGTCAATGAGCTCGTCCTCGTCGACGGTCAGCTCGTCCTCGTCATGCATGCTCGGCTCGCGCGCGGCCGGCGCCGCAGCGGTGGCCTCCGGCCGAGCCGGCGGCTTGCCGGCACCCGGCGGCGGAGGAGGCGGCTTGCCCATTCCGCGGGCTCCGGGCGGCGGCGGTGGCGTGGGGCGCATGCTCCCGACGGGGGGCGGCGGTGGACGGCCAGCACCCGTCGGCGGAGGGGGGGGCTTCACGGAGCCCGGCGGGGAAGACGGAGCCGGCGGAGCACCAGTTCGCGAGGGCGGAGGCGGCGGAGGAGCTCCGGCACCGCGCTTTGCTGTTGGCTTGGGCGGTGGCCCCTTCCGACTCGGCGCAGACGACGGGGGCGGCGCCGAGGCGCGACCTGGATCGTCCGCAGCCATATCCACGTCTTCCGCGGTCGGCGCCCCCGCCCCATTCGTAACTATTGGGTCGTGACCATCAAAGGCACTGGCAGGCAGCGGCGGAGGCACACGCGAAGTACGCGGAGCCGAAGGTTCGGCTGGCGTCGAGTCGACGGGCGCGGTCTCCGCAACTTCAGTGGGCGCGGCTTCAGCAGGCGCGGCTTCAGCGGACGCGGCTTCAGGAGGCGCGGCTTCAGGAGGCGCGGTTTCGACAGGGCCGGCTTCAGCAGGCACAGTTTCAGCGGGTTCGGCTGACGTGGCTTCGTCCGCAGTCGGCGTGGCCTCGGGCTCCGTCCCGGACGGCACGGTATCTCGCGGTGGCTCTGCCGCGCGTTCGGCTTCTTCGGGCAGCGCTTGATTGTCGGACGCCTCAGCCGCTGCCTCGCCGGCAGCTGCGATCGGTGCTTGTTCCGCTGCCGCGGTTGGACTGGACGGCTCTTCGCGGGCGCCGAGCGCGACCGCCGCCTCGGGCTCCGCGATCTTTTGGCTGCCTTTGCCGCCCTTTGACTTATTCGGCTTCTCTGGCTTTTCGGCGGCTGCGGCGACCGGCTGCTCGGCGACCGGCTTTTCAGGCGGCGGCTCGGAGCTCGGCCGCTTGAGCATGTTCGATTTCGCGCGCTCCAGACCTTCAGTGGCTTCCGGATCTTGCGCTTTCATGCGCAACACGCGGCGCCAAGCGTCGGCGGCTTCACGCGGATCGCTCAGCTTCTCTTCCCACAGGCGAGCCACTTTGCGCGCGAGCTCGGCGCGCGCTGCGGGTTCCTTGCCGCGCAAGATCTGATCTTCGTACAGCTGGACCATGCCCCGGTAGTCTTCCAGCTCGACATAGAGCTGCGACAACTGGTCCATGACCGCGGTATCCGACGGCGAGAGGTCGTGGAGCCGCTTCAAGTCGGCAGCAGCTCCCTGCGGATCGGCCAGCTTTTCGCGACGCACCGTGGCGCGCCGCGAAAGGAGCTTCCGTACCAACGGACCATCGAACACTTCCTCGAGCGCGCGATTGAGCACGGTCTCGGCGCGCTTCGGCTCGCCCACCTCGTCGGCCAGGCGCTCGAGCGCGGCGAGAGGCTCGTCGTCCACATGAGTCACGATCGCGTCGCCGAGCCAGACGAACGCCTGTTCGGTGTCTTTCAGCTCGCGATAGGCAATCTCCGCTGCGCGGCCCAAGAGCATACCGCGCGTCCGTCCGCCGTCGCGGGAGCCTTGACCGCCGTTCGCCAGCGCCTCGGCCAGCGTGCGCCGCAGCTTCTCGGATTTCTGCTCCGTGTCGGAGGTGCGCGCAATCGCTTCGAGCGAGTTGAGCGTCTCCTCCTGCACCACGCCCCCGAGCGCGAGATCGAAAAATGCGCGCGCTTTGTCGTACGCTTCGTGGCTCGCAGCCACGCTTGCAGCGCGACCGAGCGCAGCGAGCTTGTCGCTGGGCGCTTTGCAGCGCGTGACCTGCCGCTCGTAAATCTCGATGATCCGCGGCACCGAGTTCGACAACTTGGCAAGCCGGGCCAAAAGCGGCTCGACCTCGGCCGGCGGCACGCTGGTCAGCGCTTGCTCACCGTGATTGATCGCCTCTGCGGCGTCCACACCGGCTTCGGCCAAGACCTCCGCTTGACGAACCATTTCATCGGCGCGCGAGGGGCCGCTGAGCTCTTGAACCAACAGATCATGCGCGATGCTCAGGGCATCGAGGTCCCGCAATTTGACCGCGATTTGCTCGAGTTTTTGTGCAATTTCCGCATCGGCGCCACGCGTGCGCGCGAGCTCCTTGGCAACGCCCGCGGCGTCCGCATCGCGGCCGACCTCGACGAAGCGCTCGAACGCGCCGCGCAGCGAAGCATTCCGCGCCGGGCTGACCGCGGCCTCGAGATACCACTCGACCAGCTTCGTCGCGACGATCCCCTTCCAACCGAGGGAGTCGCCGAGACGCACGTATTCATCACGGCAGGCTTCGTCACCGAGGTCGGCAACTTGCATCAGAGCCGCCAAGGCCTCGTCGCTCTTCTTCACCTTCTCGTGAAGGATCTCGGCGAGCCGGCGAGTCATGCGGCTGACTTCCTCTTCGTCGCCTTCGACCTCGATCATCTCGGCTAGGTGTTTGGCGACGCGCGGCCAGTCTTCGAGCTTTTCACACAGCTCGGCGAGCCTGCCCACCGCGGCGAAGTTCTCTGGATCGAGCTCGCGGACCAGATCGAGCGAGCGCACGGCGGCCTTCGCGTCGTCCAAGGTCTCGTCGTAGAGCTGCGCCAATTTTTCGGCCACCTTCAGCCGCTCGGCCTTGTCTTCCAGAACCAGCAGCCGACGCTCGAGTGCCTCGGCGACACCTTTCGGTTCACCCATGCGCTCGTAGAGCTCGGCGATCTTGGCCAGTGACTGCTCGTGCTTGGGCTCGAATTCCTTCAGCAACCGCTCGTAAATCGCGATCGCCCCCTTCAGATCATCCAGGCCGTCTGCGATCACCGTGGCTTGCCGCAACAGCACCGTCACGTGCTCCGCGGGCTCTTGCGACGCCTTTTCGAGCCGCGCTAAGAGCTCGACCGCTTCTTTGAACTCACCGCGTTCTTCGGCATCATCGGCCAGGGTTGCGAGCGCCTCGAGATCGTCGCCGTCCTTGAGCAGCTCTTGCAACGTGTGGCGCGCCGCTTCCGGATTGCCCAGAGCCCCGCGCTGAATCCCGGCTGCGCGCTTGCGCAGCGCCGAGCGGAGCGCGCGGTTCGTGAGCTTGTCCGCGCGGCGGAGCAGGAAGCTCGCCAAATCTTCGTTGCGCGCTGCGCTCACGTAACGCTGCTCGAGCTCTGCCGCGTACTCGTCGTTGATCGGATCGAGCTCCGTAGCTTGCTCGAGGCGGAGCACCGAGCTCGAATCGTCACCGGCGCGAGACAGGTAACGAGCTTCAGTCGCAAATAGCTCCGCCTTGTCGGACTCGAGCTCGGTCAACTGAGCGCGCTCGTCGACGGCCGTCGCCGCTTGGTCCCAGGCCTCTGCTTTGACGAAACAGCGCTCGGCAGCTTCCCAAAGTGGAGCGCTCTTGAGCAGCGTCGCACCTTCGGCAAACGCTTCACCGGCGCTGAGCGTGTCGCCGTTCGCCTCGCGCAGCTCGCCTAGCTTTTTCAGCAGGGGCCCGCGTTGACTCTCGTCGGCAATGGCCTCGATGTTCTCGGCGATCACCTGGATTGCCAGATCAGCGCGTTCGCCCTTCTCGAAATAGCGCACCGCTGTCGTGATCGCTTCTTCGTCCCCGGACGCGAGGGCCGCGATGCGGCCCCAAGCCTCGCCCGTGGCGATGGGATCTTTGCGTTTTTGTTCGTGCAGCTTGGCCAGCGATTTTTCGAGCGAAATGCGCGCTTCGATGTCGAGCGTTTGCTCGGCCTCCTCGGCCATCAGCGTCGTCAGCTCGTCCCAGCGCGATTGCTTTTCGAGCAGCCGCTTGAGCGCGCCGCGCGCGGGCTCGTCGTCAGCGTCGAGCACCAGTAGCTCCTTCAACCCGACGATTGCGCCGTCGATGTCGCGAAGCTGCGTCTCGCACAAACCGGCCACCTCGCGCAGCCAGCTTTGGCGCTGCTCGGTGTCGGCATTTTCATCACGGCCTGCGGCCAGCAAGATCTCGCGCAGATCCTGGAATTTGCGGGTCTGGCGCAGGAACGGCTCGAGGAAGCCGATCGCTTCTACGTTGGCCGGCTCGATCGTCAAGACCTCCCGGAATTTCGCGGCCGCTTCGTTCTTCTTGGCTTTGCGCGCCAACGTTTGCGCGACCTCGACCAGCGCCTGCACGCGTTCGGAGGCGCCAGCGCCCGGCGGAGGTGCCAAGGCGTCGAGCAGGGAGTCATCGCCGCCTGCTTCCATCGACTCGGAAACCAACTTGCGCGCTTCGGCCACGAGCGCGCCTTGCGGGTTGGCTTTCAGGTAAGCCGCGGCGCGAGCTGCCACCTCGCTCGAGCGGTTGAGCTGGTCACCGTAGTACATGGCGAGCTGAACCGCGCGATCTTGACCCGGCACGAGCTCGAGCGCGCACATGGAGTAGGACAGACCGTGCTCGCCCGGGTACTCTTCGGCGAGCTCGACGAACAGCTCCGCGCCCTCGTTGAGTTCGCTCTCCGGCACTTTTTGGCCGGCCTGCACGCGCTCCAAAATGGCGGTGCCGAGTTGCTGCTTCAGTGTCGGATCTTGACCGCCGTCGAGCTCACGCGCGCGCCGAAACGCAGCGGCCGCACCGGCGAAGTCGAGCGCATTCTTCCGCACGTCGCCTTCGTCTTGGTAGAGCGCGACTTTGCGCTCCGTGTCGTCGACGAGCGCTTGCTCCATCTCGAAGTATGGAACCGCTTCACTCCATTGCCCGGCCGCTTTGTACAGCTCACGCAACGCATAAATAGAATATTGGCTTCTCGAATCGAATTCGACCGCGCGGCGATAGTTTTCGATCGCCTTCTTCGGCTGAGCCAGCGGCGGGCTTTGCCAAAGCTGACCGAGCTCCTCGTGAATTGCCGCGATCTGGCTGCGCAGCGCGGGATCTTGCGCCGCCAGCGGCGAGAGCGCCTTGGCCCGGCGCTCGAGCAATGCGACGAGCGCCTTGCTGTCCCCCTTTTCGCGATAAAGCTCGGCCAATCGCTCGGCGGGCGTCGCTTGCGTCGGATCGCGGTCGATGGCGATCATCAGCGCGCGCGCTGCGCGGTGCGCATCGCCGAGCGTGGTCGACCAAACATTCGCCGCCTCCGTCAGCCAGTGACACGCGAACGCCGGATCACTCGTCGCGGTGCCTACCTTTTCCAGTAGCATCGCATACGACTTCGGATCACTTTGCCCTGCTTGATGGGCGTACGTGATCGTGTCCTGGTCGTGCGGGTTTTGGACCAGACGCTGAACCAGCGTCTCCATTTCACGAGGGTCCATATTACGGTGACGCTACCACGCGGCGAGAACGCCCTGCAACGCGCAAAGCCCAAGAGTTTTGCATGATTGTCGAGCTTGGAACTGAGGTTCGTCGACCCCGCCGAGCAGCTTCGAGCCGGCCGCAGAGCGGAGGCCCGTGCCAGCGCGCGACGCGGTTGCCGTAAGCCCCGTGATTTACTCGAAACGCCCGTAGCGTTCGTTGCCTTTTTTGGCGAGCGTCGGCTTCGAACTCGGGCGCGGATGCGCGACATGCTTCAGCTGTGGTGCCGCGCTGCCCGCTATTGCTGGCGACTCGGCACCCGACACTGCATTGGAATTTTCCAGCGTGCTGCTACTCGGCGGGCTGGACGAATCTACCGCCGGAGTGATGGACTCAGCGAGCGCGCTCGGGTTGGAATCAGTGCCAGAAGTGGGCGACGCAGCGCCGACTTGCGCGCGTGGCGCGTGGCGTCTCGCAAGTTCAGCGAGCGCGACCGCGGCGAGCACGGCGCAGGCGCCACCGATCATCAGCCCGGTCCAGCGCCGGAATTGCCGTCTCTCTGGTGAAGACAGCGTCAGGCGAAGCCCGCTCTCCAGCGCGCGCGCACTAGCCTCCGCTGCGTCGAGCTCGGCAATGAACTCCTCTGCCGTCGCGGGGCGCTCCGCGGGTGACTTTGCCAGCACGCGCCATACGAGCGCCTCGATGCTCTGGGGCACGATCACCTCCGGCGTCATGTCGGCAAAACGCGGCGGTGGATCTTTGATGTGACGGGCCATGACGACGACCGCGTCGTCGTCCACGAACGGCGCTCGCCCGCTCAACATTTGATAGAGCAGCACACCCAATGAATAAAGGTCGCTGCGCGGATCGAGCGCGATGCCCTGCGCTTGCTCGGGCGACATGTAGCGCGGCGTACCGAACACCGTCCCGGCCTGGGTTTCGAGCTGATCGATCTTGGATTCGTCTTCGTCGTCACGCGACCACTTCGCGATCCCGAAATCGAGCACTTTACATAGCTCTTGCTCGCCGCTTCCGTGACTGTTCGGGATGCGCGACAAAAACAAATTGTCCGGTTTGAGATCGCGATGAATGATGCCTTTGCCGTGGGCTTCGGCCAGAGACTTCAGCGCGTCGCGGGTGAAGCGCACCGCGTCGAACCAGTCGAGGCGGCCAACCCGCCGCAAGCGCTCGCCGACGGTCTCGCCTTCGAGCATCTCCATCGCCAAAAACCAGGAGCCATCTTCGGCTTCGCCGAAATCGAAGGCGGTGACGGTGTGCGGGCTCACGAGCGAGCTGATCGCGCGCGCCTCGCGCTCGAAGCGCCCTTTCGTCTCGGGATCATGAGCGCGATCGCGTCGCACGAGTTTCAGCGCGACGTCCCTGCCCACCGCTTCTTGTCGAGCTCGGTACACGGCTCCCATCGAACCGCGCCCAAGTCGTCCGAGGATCGTGAAGCGGCCCGCTATCGTCGTACCGAGCAGCGGATCGGGCCCATCATTCATATCGACGAACGGCAGCCCGTGCTCCGGACAGCGCGGCAGCTCGACGCCGTTCGTGATCAACCCCGGAAACGCCTTCGGCCCCTTGCGACACCTCGGACAGACGCGCTCCGATCGGGAGCGGCTGGACGGTGGGAGCGTCGCTTCGGCTGCCTCGGCACGCATTAGATACGCTTCGGGCACGCTTGGCCCGATGCAGGCTCAGTCTTTACTCGGACCCGCGCCCGGGGCAAGCGCGCATTTTGCCCCGAAAACGCGCGCATTCTGCGACGCCACCGCAAATCGTCGTCAAACACGCGTTCGTGGCCTCACATCATTCCATGCCCGCGGCCCCGGCGAATTTCGCCACACCCGCCGCTCCCGCGAGAGGTGGGCTCAACCCGGCTCTTCCCCCACTTGGGCTTACACTCGGGCACGAGTCGTCGATTCGACCGTTACAGTCGTTGTCGAGTCCGTCGTCACACACTTCGCGAACCACGCAGCGCACGCACTGCTGACGCGCGCAGATGAAGCCACGGTCACACGCTGGCGGCCCCGCTTGTCCTTCCGCGCTGCAGCCGAGCGGGTCAGGCTCCGACGAAACCCAAACGCTACATGCGCCCAGCACGAGCAGCGCCGCGGCGGCAAGGGCCCGGCTCGGTCTGGGCATCAGTAGCGGATCTCGAGCCACGCCGCGGTCATCCGGGGGCTCGGCAGAAAGAGCGCGTTTTTCGCGGGCGGAAGCGGGTCGGCGTAGCGACCAAAGTAAAGCGTGGTCGCCGCGGCCCCGGCCAATAGGCTCGTCGAGAACGCAATGTCGGCGATGATGGCGGCCGTGTGTGCTCGCTCCGCGCGATCGTGCAGCGTCGCGAAGGAAGTGCTCGCGCTCGTGGACTGACCGCTCGGGTCGAGGCTGAGCGCGCGCACACCGAACACCGTGCCGACGAGCAGCGAAGCAAGCGCCAAGCCGCCCGTGCCCATCACCCAAGCGTCGAACCTACCGCGATTCGGGGCATGTCCGGGGCACGGCGCAGGCGGGCTCGCTGGCCGCGGCGCCGCAGAGTCGATGACTTCGGCGCGCGCGCCCTGCAAGCGTTCGATCGTCTGGGCTGCGCGCTCGACCTCCGCCGGATCCTTCTCCATGCTCTGAAAGCGCTGGAGCGAGCTGATTGCACCCGTGAAATCCCCGAGTTTTTCCTGCACTAAAGCCAAATTGTAGACGAGATCTTTGCCGCTCGGGTCGGCAGCAAGAGCAGCCTGGAGTTCGTCCACGGCGCGACGGTACTTGCCCGCGCGATACAGGCCGAGTGCTCGCTCGAAGTGCTCGTGCGCCGCCGCCGCCTCGGTCGTGACCTCGGAGACTCCGCGATCGGTCGTCGGGCTGCTCGACGGAGCACTTTCCGCCCAAGCCTGAGCTGAGGCGAGCAGGACCATCAGGGCCGGAAATACGCCGAAACGCATGCGGGGCGCAGCATACCGCAAGTGGGCCGCGGAGCGGCGGAGTATACTGAGCTGCATGCAGAGCCCCGCCGTCGACGAGCGTGAGCGCTTGCCGTGGACGCCGCATGAGCAGCCCAAGACCAACGGCACCTCGATCTTTGCTTTGCTCGCCAGCATTTCGGGGTTCGTTTGCTTCGTTGGCATCGGTGGCGCGCTCGGGACCGTGCTCGGCCTGATTGCGCGCAATGAAATTGCGCGCTCCGAAGGACGCGAGGCCGGACGCGGGCTCGCCAACAGTGCAATTGCAATTGGCCTCTTGAACGTCGCGTTGTCGGTGGTGGGGCTCGCGGTCGGAATCACGTACCTTGCCCGCCCCAGCGCGCCGAGCACGGTCGTCGCCCCGCCCGTGGTCGCTCCGCCAACGTGGGCGCCAGCGCCAGCCGTTCCACACTCAGGCAAGCTGGCCGCGCAGCCCAAAGCGGAGGCGCGCGCCTCGCGCACGACGAGCACCGAGGTGACGGCGCTCGGCACGATCACGGTTGCCGATATCGCCGGCGACTTCGAGAGCGAGCTCAGCAAACAAAGAGCGCTGGCCGACGCCGCCCACGAAACGTTCGTCTTGTGGGTCGTGGTTCGCGACTGCAAACCCTGCGACGGAGTCGCCGCGGCACTCCGAAGCCCGCTCGCTCAAAAATCTCTAGCCAAAGTTCGCTTCGCACGAGTGGACCGGGACGATTTTCAAATCGATCTCGACCGGCTGGGTATCCCCACTGAAAAAATCCCGGGATTCGCACTTTTGGACACCCGAGATCACGTGCGGGACTTCATTCACGGTGGCGAGTGGGACGCCGATATTGCTGCCAACATCGCGCCAGTATTGGGAAAGTTCGTGCACGGCAGCTACCAGCAACGGCGTCACCCCTGGCAAGGCGCGGTGCGCGAGGACGAGACACCGATTTAAAGCGAACCTTGATTTACAGGCGGTCCACGCGGAGCCGGAGCCGGCCCCGAGAGAAGAACGTGAGGGGACCTTCGCGGTCCGTGGAATTTTGGTACTATCCGCGGCCCTGAATGACGAGCGCTCAACATTTGGTCACGCCCCTGCCCGTCGGTGCTGCTGTCGCGCCGGGTACTCTTCGCGCCCGGCTCGAGGAGCTGCGTGCTCGGGGTACGCAACTCAA
>Ga0068855_100006596_pt1 | contig 14110 bp, 12 predicted proteins | sample KBSCornC52_FD_66592 | JGI IMG/M metagenome (GOLD analysis project Ga0068855, IMG submission 66592) | Corn rhizosphere microbial communities from Kellogg Biological Station, Michigan, USA - KBS Corn C5-2 | ecosystem: Host-associated > Plants > Roots > Rhizosphere > Soil ... | reverse complement strand
AGATACCCGCGCTGAAGTGAGTCGCCGAGATCAGTCTTGTGTCATTGCCTCGCTCGGACAAGCGCCTCACAGTTGCTTGGCCGCACAGGTTGCACCTGCTGGCTCAATCTTGGCGCCGTGGCGGGTACGCGACGCTTCCGCGCAACATTTGCATCCGCGGGGCTTTGGAGGAGCCGTAGACTATGCGCGGACGCACAAGCAGCGGAGAGACTGAGGTGTGATCTACAGGGAAATGCCGGCCATCTGGGAGCCCGCGTTCCGCCGTCGCTTCTATGAGCGGTGGGGGCGGGAGAGCGCGGTCATACTGGCGCAATGTCGCCGGGTCGAGTACCCGCAATACACCCAGCTACTCTCGATCAAGACGGTCTGCGGTGGAACCGAGGACTACTTCGTCGATGGCCGTCGGATCGCGGTGGAGGACGACACTTACCTGGTCCTCAATGCGGGTCGCACGTACGGCAGTCGGATTGACTCGCTGCGACCGGTGCACTCGTTCTCCATCTTTTTCGAACGGGGTATGGCAGAAGATGCACGGCGCAACGTCGAGGAGCCGGCAGAGTCGCTGCTGGAGAAGCCAGGACTGGAAGCAGACGCGCAGCCCATGGAGTTTGATGAGTACGTGCGCGAGCACGACACGCTCGTCTCTCCTGTCCTACGCCATATCAAAGCCACCGTTCAGACTGGATGTGCCAGCGAGATATGGCTCGACGAGCAGTTGCGTTTTCTTCTGGAGCGCATGGTGCGCGCGGAGCGTTCACAGCGGCGCCAGCTCGAGTTGATTCCGGGACGTCCGGCCGTCCGCCGCGAATTGCAACGCCGGCTCGGGCTCGCGCTGACGTTCATTCATACTCGATATCGCGAGTCCATCGGCCTGAGGGCCATGGCGCGCGCGGCGAGTCTCTCGCCCTATCACCTGCTACGCACCTTCAAGGCCTATCACGGAACCACGCCTTCGGCTTATCTCAACCAGAAACGAGTCAATACGGCGCTACGGCTCATCGCCACAACCCGGAGCACTGTGACGGAGATCGCCGAGCAGGTGGGCTTCGGTAATCGGAGCACGCTGTTCCGACAGATGCGTGCCCGCTACGGCGTGAGTCCGGCGGAGCTACGCGAGAGAGACCGATCGTGAACATACCCTGCAAGCGGCTGAGGGTACTCATACAAGCGACAGCCCTCCTCGCGCTCGCCCGAACAGCCGACGCAACATCCCCGCAGCCGGCCGTTACACAACCACCAGATTCGTCGTTGCCTCAGCGTGCGGATGCGGCCTTCCAAACGCAGAACTGGACGGAGGCTGTCGCCCTCTATTCACGGCTCACGGCGGCAAAAAAGGCTGGGGACGTTTATTGGATGCGGCTAGGAACTTCCCTCCGCCACCTCGGCCACACACGCGAAGCGCTCGATGCATATCAGCACGCGGAAGCGAAAGGAGCACCGGCCATCATCGCGGAGTACGAGATCGCACTGGCACAGGCGCAACGACACAACAGCGAAGGAGCCTTGGACGCCCTCACGAAGGCCATTCATGCAGGCCGCGGCCGGCCCGACCTCTTGCGCGACGACCCGGTTTTTGCTGAGCTTCGCTCCGACCCTCGCTTCCTCGCTCTCATCGACAAAGCGCGCGAGAATCAAACTCCGTGCGAGCATCACGCCGACAATCGACAGTTTGATTTCTGGATCGGTGACTGGAACGTCGTGCGCACGCAAGAGGGCACTGCCGCGGGAATGAGTCACATCGAGCGTACGTTGGGCTCGTGCGTCATCTGGGAGAGCTGGAAATCTGCTGGCGACTCCGGCTATGAAGGCAAGAGTTACAACGTTTTCAACCCGGACCAGAAGCGGTGGGAGCAGTTCTGGGTCGACAATCAAGCGGGCATGATGCATTTCACCGGCTCGCTGGCGAGCGGGGGCGTCATGGACTTCCGCACCGCTGCCATTCCACAGGCCGACGGGAAGACATTGCAGCGTCACTTGCGCTTCTTCCCCATCGACGCTGATACCGTCCGGCAGCTCAGCGAAGGCTCGACGGATGACGGCAAGACCTGGCAGGTGGAGTACGATTTAACCTACCACCGGCGCCGCGAATGAGCGGCGGCGCGAGGCGTCGTTCGACCTAGTCCTCGCCAAACACCTGTCGCGTTCCGCAAGTTACGTTCTGAAGCGTTCTTCATCAGACGTTAATGCGGGTGAAATCATTTCGCCCCATTTTCTCGTCGGGGCTGTGCGCCATGCGTCGGCTTGGCCTGCGCGGAGCGGACGTCGCGCAACTCCAGGAGCTCACATCCATTGCAACTCAAGGGAAGACTCAATGAATAAAATCGGCTCACGAATCGCTCGTCGCGTAGTACTCGCGACCTGCGCCGGATTTCTCGCCGGCGGCATCGGCGCGGTGCAAGCGGCAACCCTGTCCCTCACCGACAATGTCTGGCAGGGGTTCGATGTCGACCCTGTCTCCGCGCTCGGCAACTCGACGTCATGGATCAACATCGACGACGGCACCACGCTGAGCTTCACACTGACTACCACCCTCGGAGGAACGCTGAAGGTCATCGACCTGGGGAACGCGGGCGATACTTTCAACGTCAATATCATGGGCACGGGCGGTCAACAGAATCTGGCGACTTCCACCGTTCCCGCCACCAGCACCAGCTTCGCCCCGCTCAACGGTTTCGATGCGGCGTTGGCTAATCCTGATTTCAGTCGCGGGCTCTTCAACCTGGCGCCCGGCACCTATACGATCAGTGGCTCGCTGTTGCAGTCGGCCATAGTCGATGGCGCCGCTCTGGATGCAACATCCGGTGCGTTGGAGTTCAGCCCGGTTCCATTACCCGCGGCATTGCCGCTGTTCCTTTCCGCCCTTGCCGGATTTGGTGTGGCCGCACGTCGTCGCACGGCTCGGGTCGCTTCGCAAGGAGTAAACTGATGTATCGGCAGAACATACCTGCGCACCTGCGCACGGTCTTATTTGCTCTGGTCGGCCTGCTGGCCGCGGCGGCCGCGTCCGCTCAAGTCACCGTCAAGATAATCGCCTTCAACGATTTCCACGGCAACCTGCAATCACCCGGGACCTTCATCGGCGTTCCCGCGGGAAGCGCGGATGTCCTGGCGGGCTATGTCGCGCAGCTCAAAAGCCAGAATCCGTACAACGTGACGGTGCATGCCGGAGACATGTCGGGAGCGAGCCCGCTGATCTCAGCGTTCTTTTACGACGAAGGCGCGATTGAGACCATGAACCGGCTGGGTGTGGACTTCGCCTCGGTCGGCAATCACGAGTTCGACCTCGGCAAGACCGAGTTGCTCCGCAAGCAAAACGGCGGCTGCGCTCCGTCGGACCCGAACGGTCAAAAGCTCACATGCCAAGGAAACGCGGTCGGCACACCAGTCCCGTTCGAGGGCGCCAAGTTCAAATACCTCGCCGCCAACGTATTGGACACTGCGACGAATACAACTCTGTTTCCGCCCTACGCGATCAAAACATTCTCGACGCCGACAGGCCGCGTGCGCCTGGCATTCATTGGAATGACGCTGCAGGGAACCCCGATGATCGTCACACCCACCGGTGTCGCCGGCCTCAATTTTACGGATGAGGCCACCACGGTGAACGCGCTGATTCCGCGACTGCGCGCGCTCGGAGTCCAGGCAATCATCGTCGTCGTCCACCAGGGTGGCTTCAACTCGAGTGGCATCAGCAGCTGCCCTGGCGATCCGGGCAATACCGACGTGACAGATCCAGCCGGCCTGGCCGGCTCCGACATCGCAAAGATCGTCAATCGCCTGGACGACGCCGTGGACCTCGTGGTATCGGCGCACACCCACAACGCTTACATCTGCCACGTTCCCAACAGTGTCGGCCGGAAGGTCCCGGTTACGAGCGCGAGCGCCTTCGGCCGCGTTCTCACCAACATCGATATGACGATCGACCCGGCCGCCGGCCATGTGACTTCTATCAGCGCGACCAATACGATTGTCGACAACCGGCCCGCAACACTGGCCTCACAGGGCATAACCCCGAATGCCGCGATCACGAGCATCGTGAACGGCTACGCATCGCTGGTGGCGCCACTGTCGGGCCGGATCATCGGCAACATCGCGGCCGACGTAGCCAATATCCGCAGCGCCGCCGGGGATAATCCGGCCGGCAGGCTGATCGCGGACGCCCAGCTGCAGGCCACACAGTATCCGACAGCACCGGCGCAAATTGCCTTGATGAACCCAGGTGGCGTGCGGGCGAGCGGCTTCCTGCTGAGCGGCACTGCTCCGGCAAACTCCGGGAATGTCAGTTATGGACAAGCCTTTACGGTTCAGCCGTTCGGCAACAGCCTCGTGACCCTGACGCTCACGGGACAACAGATCAAGGATTTGCTGGAACAACAGTTCAATGGCTGCAGTGTCGGAGGTCTGCCGCCGCAGTCGGGCACCAAGATATTGCTCGTATCGGCCGGATTCAATTGGAGCTGGGACAACAGGCGGGCCCTGTGCGACAAGGTCGTGAGCATATCGCTCAACGGTCAGCCGATCTTCGGTGCCGGTGCCGATCTGTCGCAGACCTACCGCGTAACGGTCAACAATTTCCTGTCCACCGGCGGTGACGGCTTTACCGTGTTGAAGTCCGCAACGAATCTGGTTGGCGGCGCTCAGGACATCGACGCGCTGGTCAACTATTTCGCCGGCTTCAAGACGCCCGGCTTCGCCGCTTATGATCCAGCCGCCTTTCCCGACCGGATCACGAGGCTCGACGGGGGCACTACTTTCCCTTGATCGCTCGCGCGCGGCGCACCTGCATGCTCAGGTGCGCCGCGTTCAGGCAAATCAGGTCGTCGGAGCCAACACCACGACAACGGCTCCCTGAGCTCGTTCCAGCAACTCCTTGGCTGAGCCGACCTCTACCGGAGCGCTGGTCGAAGCTCCCGGCCGCGCAGCCGTCGCCGTTTGGTCTTGCGGTAATGACTCCAACGCCGACGCGGGGATGAGCTGCGCATCCTCAGATGCAGGCTCGCCGCGGAGAGCGATGACCCCGATCAGCCGTCCCCGCGGATCGAAGACCGCACTGCCGGCGGCAGCTGCCGGCAGATCGGCGCTCACTCTGAATGGCCCTTGTCCCCGAGGACGGATAGCGAAGCCTGATGTTACGGCAGGCCAGCTCGCCTCATGCGGATCGACAACACCGAAACCGACTACCGATGCCGGGCGACCCGGTACCGGGGACGTGAACTGCTCGCGCGTTATGCTCCAACGGGACGCGAAGGGAATATCCAGCCGCAGAGTTGTGAGCCCGCTGCTGCCATCGGCTCTCTCGATGCGTGCCCGGCGAACATGGCCCGTACCGTTGCGAACGTAGATCGGACCGTGAGTGCCAGCGACAATTGCGGACAGAGTCACGACCCTCGAGCCGTTGTCGATTACGAACCCGTTACCGCCGCGGCCAGTTTGTATGGGAAACGGCTCGAAACAGGGTGGCCGCCAATCTCCCTCGGATCCCTGACGACCCGTCACGAGCGGCATTGTCGACTCATCGACAGACCCCTCGCGGCTGCCACCTGACGTTCGGGCGAGAAGCGTTTCACCAGCCTGCGCATACAGGCGCGCCGCCCGCGTACGCCAAAATTGCGCCGCAGAGCTGTCTCCCAATACGGCGGCGGCCCGAGCACGCAGGGCGAAGACAGCCGGCTGGGGGAGATGACCCCCGATCCACTCGTCCAACATGCCAGCAGCTTCGCTCGCGCGACCGCGATCAATGAGAATTTCCGCAGTGGCGCCGAGCAGCGGCACTGAGTTGGGATGCTCCGTGCGTGTTTTGTTCAAAAAATCCAGAGCGCGCTCGGTCTGACCCGCGCGCTCCTCGATGAAGGCTCCGAGCGCAAGGGCGTCCATCGAGTCCGAGTGCTCTCCCGATACCAGCAACGCGAAAGCGGACGCGCGCCGGAATTCGCCGGACAGCAGATCCGCACGCACCTGGCCCAGATCGGCGTCGGGTGCATCACCGGCCTGTCCTTCCGCCTGCACATAGATCTCGTGTGCCCGCTCTGGCTCGCCCCGGCGCATGGCTATGTCGGCCTCGAGCAGGAGTTTCTGGAAAAGAGTTGCGCCCGCGGGCGCCGGGATTTTTCTTAGCACAGCGAGCGCAGCGGCGTAACGCCCCTCACGAATCTCGTGGCGCACGGCTGCAAAGCCATCCGTTCTCGCCGCAGTTTCAGGAGACGAGCCATCCATATTGGACGCTTGTGACGGCGAATCCGCTGCAGGGGTGGGGCCTGCGGAGAATGCCAGGGCCGCAATGGTCGTTGCGATAACGCCGGCCTGCGCCGGGAGGTGTGTCAGACGCGCCAATCGGGTCACCTTTACAGACGATCGGCTCACGACTATGACGCCGTGATGTTGCAATCAAGTGGATTGGTTATGATTTGACTGGGAACGCGCGGCTCGGCTCCTCGCCTGCAAATTGCGGGAAGCGCGCCAGCACCTCCTTCAGTGGCAGCTGGCCCCGCATTGCGCCGACTCCTGCCGCGCGCTCTCCTGCTTCGATGGCACGAGCGAAGACAAACGCCGGATCAGATTCGATTCTCTGACGAAGGCGATAGAGCCGGGGATACTTCGCGGCGTCGAATATCTGATGAAACTCCTGCCAGCGCGCGACGCCTGCGAGCATTGCATCCGCGAGGGTCGGCCGATCGCCCACTAGAAAGGGTGGGTCGCCGATCATGGCTTCCAACTGTTCGTGCCGTTTGATGACGGCCCTGCGCCCAAACTCCCGCAGCGCCGCCTGCAGCGCCGGCTGCGGCGGAGTCATCTCCAGCGCCGCCCAAAGCGGGCTGAATGCCGCAGTGAAGCTGCTGTTCACGAAGCCCATGAACTGATGCATCCGATCCGACTCGGGTGTGCCGATCGGAAAACTAACCCGACCTGCGCTGTCACGGGCTTCCAGCCAGAGGGCGATTGCGATCGTCTCGGTGAGGCAGCGACCTTCTTCAGTAATCAGCACAGGGGTCTCACGGCGGCCGTTCACTCGTGAGTACTCGTCGATCTTCATATCGCGCAGCATGTCCACGCGACACAAGCGATAAGGCTCCCCCAGCCACTCGAACGCCGCGACCAGGCCCGCCGAGCTACCCAGAGGAAATCCGTAAAGCAATATCGGTTCCATGTGGACAGATTCGCGCAAACTATCGCTCATGTAAATTACGAACAAATTTGTTACCAGGAGCGCGGATGAAGACGACAGTTTCACATTGCCCGATAGAAGAGGCGATGCGCGTCCTGAGCGGGCGTTGGCCGACGCTGTTACTTTATTACCTGAAGGAGGGTAGGAAACGTTTCAGCGATCTGCGGCGAGACAACCCGACGGTGTCGCATAGGATACTGTCGCTCGAGCTCCGCAAGCTCGAGGCGGCAGGAATTGTGCGTCGAACCGCTTACGAGGGCTATCCGTTGCGCGTCGAATACACGCTGACACCGTTTGGGCAAGAGCTGGTGCCGTTGATAGATGCGATCGGGGCTTGGTGGAGGAGATCACCCTCCAGGGCATCACCGAGCGAGAGCTCACCACGAAAGGCAGCGCGGACGCGTCGTTCCAGGGATTTGTGACGAGATCAAACGCGCAACACCACTGGCCTGACATACAATTCAGCGTGGCGGTTGTTTGCCGCGGCAAGCGGCAATTCCTTGCCGCCGGGTATACGGGCACCTAAGAGCACATGTCGGTCAATTCGGTTCTGCCGGGACTTCTGCCGTCCTACGGCCCGCTCTCCGGCAACAACTCGCAAGCTGCGAAGTCGGGTCGCTTCGCGACCGCCTTGCCGCCTGCTACCTCCATCGAGGCGGATGGGCCGCGGCGGGCATTCGCCACTGCGGAGGAAGCAGCGTCTGGCAATTCTTCCCGCGACAGCAACTTCCAAAGCCCACTGGAAGAGGCGCTCCGCGCAGGCGCTACCGGTGCAAGGTCAACTGGCGGAGCTGCGGAATCCGGTGGCGGCCAGACTTCCGCGGCAATCGCCTTGTACAAACGCGTCAGCCAGATCGGCAATGACGAATCCACTCCTTCAGCACTTCTCCAACGCTGGAACAGTATTGTCCAGAGCGAGCGAACTGGCGACGCCGACGCGCCTGCCAGCCCGCCGCATGCGTTTTCGCAACATGGTGCGACGAGGTTTGACTCAGGGATCCTCGACCTCACCGCATAGCGCACCAACAGTCCCAACGGCTTCTATTTGGACATCGGCTCGAAAGAACGCTGGAGTCCGAGTACGTGGCAAACGCGAGCAACGGCCGCCCCATCCAGGTCTATTGACCAGCCGGACGGGCTTGCAGAAGGTATTCGCGCAACCTCATGATCGGGTGCCTGCGCTGGCTGTCTCGGACCTTGCCGAACCCCGCCGCTTGCGCCGCAGCCGGGGTGCGACCGCTCGATCAGCTCGACCTCCGGCGTCAGCCTGTTGGGACCCATGTATGATGGATCCCGTCTCGAGCTCTTTGTGAGGAGAGGACATGATTCGGCCGACACCCCCCATGCAGCGCGATCGTGACCTCGGACGCTCACGTATGTTTCCGGCCAACGGATCCAAACCTACGCAAGCGCCCGACAAACCCTCCCACATGCCGGGCCGGCGGGCATGGCTCACATTCCTCATTATCCTGGCCGTAAACTATGTAGTGATGCGGCTGCTCGTTCCCAATCCCGAAGAGCCGATCACGATTCCCTACACGGCCTTCAAGGAGCAAGTCACCAAGGGCAATGTCCAAGCGATCTACAGCAAGGGTGCCAGTATCGATGGCCGATTCAACAAACCGGTGACCTGGCCACCCCCGGGAAACAAGAACACGCCACCTGGCCGGGACAAGGGTTTCGCAGCCATGCTGGCGCAATCCGGACCGCGGACGGCCACTACGTTCACGACCACGCTACCGGCGTTTGTCGATCAAGGCCTCGAGTCGTTCCTGATCGGACACAATGTCGAGATCAGTGCGATTCCCATTCAAGGCGGCAGTCCCTGGGCGACTCTTCTCTTCGGCTTTGGTCCTGCACTGTTGATCATTCTCTTCTATGTCTGGATGTATCGCCGGGCCTCGCAAGGGGGCGGATTGGGCGGCGCGCTCATGGGCATCGGCAAGAGCAAAGCCCGCCGCTACGATCAGGAGGCTGACACCAAGGTCACGTTCAACGATGTTGCGGGCATCGACGAGAGCAAGAACGAGCTGGTAGAGATCGTGGATTTTTTGAAAGATCCCGCCAAGTACACGCGCCTCGGCGGGACCGCGCCCAAAGGCGTCCTGCTCGTGGGGGCACCGGGAACCGGCAAGACTCTGCTGGCGCGGGCGGTGGCGGGTGAAGCCGGCGTGCCATTCTTCTCCATGAGCGCGGCTGAGTTTGTCGAAATGATTGTCGGAGTCGGAGCGGCCCGGGTACGCGATCTGTTCAAGGAAGCGCGGGCGAATGCTCCCGCGATCATCTTCATCGACGAGATCGATTCGATCGGCCGCGCGCGCGGGCCTGCCGCGATCGGGGGCGCAAGCGAGCAAGAACAGACCTTGAATCAGATCCTGACTGAGATGGATGGTTTTTCCAGCCGCGAAGGCGTCATCGTGCTCGGCGCGACCAATCAACCCGATGTGCTGGACAAGGCGCTGCTGCGACCGGGCCGATTCGATCGCCGGGTCATTGTGAACCTTCCCGACAAGACTGGCCGGGAAGCTATCCTGAAGGTGCACACACGCAATGTGCCGCTCGCGAGCGATGTGGACCTGGGCGAGTTGGCCGGAGCGACGCCGGGATTTTCCGGTGCCGACCTGAGGAACCTGGCGAACGAGGCCGCACTGCTTGCGGCCCGCCGCGATCAGAACGATGTGCGTCAGAAGGATTTTGTGGACTCGCTCGAGAAGATCGTGCTCGGACCGGAGCGGCCACTGCTACTGACCAGCGACGATCGCGAGCGCATTGCCTATCACGAAAGCGGGCACGCAATTCTCGGCCTGATTGTGCCCGGTGCCGATCCGGTGCATCGAGTAACGATCGTACCGCGTGGTCAGGCGCTCGGAGTCACCTATCAACGGCCGCAGACGGATCGCTACAACTATCCGGAAGCCTACTTGCGTGCCCGCATCGTTGGCATGCTCGGTGGTCGCGCGGCTGAGGAGATCGTCTACGGAACGAGGACGACGGGGGCGGAAAACGATATCGAGCAGGCCACGAGCCTCGCCCGAAGCATGGTGACGCGGTGGGGCATGAGCGATGAGCTCGGTATGGTGCAACTCGCTCCTCGCCAGAATCCGTACCTGGGCAATGTCTACGGGAGCGATAAGCCGTTCAGTGAAGAAACGGCTCGCATGATCGACGCCGAGGTGCTGCGTATCATCAACGAGAGTCACGAAGCCGCGAAATCCCTGCTCAGCAAACATCGTAAGCAACTCGATGCGCTCGCAACTGCGCTGTTGGCGCGCGAGACTCTCGACGAGAGGGAGATCCTCGAAGCGACCGGCTTGCCTCCCGCGCCTGCGCTGGAAAGCAAGCGGGTCGCCGCAGCTGTTCGTTAGAGCCCGCGATGGCCGAGCCCTGCAGACTGAGTACGTCCTCCTTCAGCACGCCGCCCCTGGAAACTCGTCTCGCGCGCGCGAGGTCGGGCAACCGGTCGACCATTTGCAACGCCTCCGCCATCTGAATGGCATTGTCGACGAGGTATCCGGTCACTCCATGCTCGACGACGTCCGGGAGTGCGCCAACGCGACGCTTACGGTGGCCAGTGATCCGGTCAATCCAACGGCGATTCGAATCCAGGCGCGGCGCGATTTGTTGCTCGAAGCCACATTGAGCACAGTCAGGCGCATGGAGGTACAGGTCCGAGCGCGTCTTTCAGGTTGCAATGGACAATCAGTGCTCACTGGCCCGCATGGCCGGTCCAACACGACATCAATCAATGCATTCAATCCAGAGCCCTGGTTGGCTGACGCCCCAACCTCGCTGTTCTCATTTCCCGATGTAGGCCGCGAGCTCATCGGGCGTGCCCTTCGGAAAAGCTTCCTTCAGGTGTTCGAGGAAGGCCGATACACGGGCGCTCAGCAACCGTCGCGACGGATAGAGTGTCCATAGGGTGATTTCCGGCCCGTCTATATCGCCCCAGTGCACCAGCCTGCCGGCGGCCAGGTCATGGCTCACAAGTGAAATGGGAAGGCGTCCCACGCCGGCCCCGACGCGCACCGCATCGCGAAGCATGATCATCGAGGACAGCCGAAGGACTGGCTCAACAGCGATCCGCGTCTTCCCGTGCGGTGTCTTCAAATCCCAAGAAGTCGCCTCGTCGGTCGCCCCGCGTACGATGGCAGGAACAGCCGCGTTGTCCGTGGGTCGCGCAATGGCGGGGCTTGCTACAGCCACGAGCCGATCGCGAAGAAACGCTCGCCCGACGAGATTCTCGTCCGGCTTCGGATTGACCCGGATCGCCAGGTCGTACCCCTCTTCAACCATGTCGACGGGTCGATCTTCCGTTGTGACCTCTAGCCGGACTGCCGGGTATTTGACGGCGAAGTCGGCGGCGAGCTTTCCCATCGCGATCTGACAGAAGAGCAATGGCGCGCTTATACGCAACGTGCCTCGCGGCGTCTCTCCGCCTGATGCGATCGCAGCGGCCGTCTCCTCGAGCTCGGTGAGCAAGCTTCCGGTCCGCTCATAAAGCGCTTTTCCCTCTTGCGTGAGTGTCAGGACGCGCGCTCCGCGCTCGAAGAGACGCAAGCTGAGACTGCTCTCCAGCTCGGCAACTCGGCGGGACAACGTGGCCTTCGGCCGCCCGGTGGCGCGTGCAGCCCGGCCGAACCCGCCGTGCCGGGCGACAAGGTTGAAATCAGCGAGAGCGAGCAAATCCATCTGTTCCACCATTGAGACGGACTGTCCAAATATATCGTCTTCCGTCCCGCATTTGAATCACTAAGTATAGGGACACGTTCTCAACGCAAACCCCGGAGTGATTCTCATGACCATCCTCGTAACCGGCGCCACTGGCACAGTAGGCCACCACGTTGTCGATCAACTCGCCAAGCGGGGCGCCAATGTGCGCGCGCTCGTCCGCGATCCCGCAAAGGCCAACTTCCCGGCAGGTGTGACCGTCGTCCAGGGCGACATGCTCGACGTCGACTCGCTTCGTCCCGCGCTCGCCGGTGTTTCCACTCTATTTCTGCTCAACGCCGTGGTGCCTGATGAATTCACACAGGCACTGATCGCGCTCGGCCTTGCCCGGGAGGCTGGCATCAAACGGATCGTCTACCTGTCAGTGATCCACAGCGATCTCTACAGGAACGTGCCCCATTTCGCCGGCAAATTCGGCGTCGAGCGCGCCATCGAGCAGATGGGCTTCAGCGCAACCATCCTGCGGCCCGCTTATTTCATGAACAACGACCTGACGATCAAGGACGTCGTGCTCCAACACGGCGTCTATCCGATGCCGATCGGTGGCAAGGGACTGGCCATGATCGACGCGCGCGATATCGGCGAGATTGCCGCCATCGAGCTCATCCGACGCGAGAAGGCCACCTCCCCGCTCCCGCTAGAGCGAATCAATCTCGTGGGTCCGGACACACTGACCGGCGCCGATGTCGCTGATATCTGGTCGAAGGTGCTCGAGCGGCCGGTTGCATATGGCGGGGATGACACCGCCGCATTCGAGCAGAACCTGAGAAAGTTCATGCCGAGCTGGATGGCATTCGACATGCGCCTGATGAGCGAGCGGTTCTTGAGCGACGGGATGATCCCCGCGGCTGGCGATGTCAAACACCTGACCGCGCTCCTCGGACGCCCTCTGCGTTCCTACCACGACTTCGCTGCCGAAATCGCGGCGTCGGCTTGAAGGCGCTCACCGCAGGCAGAGCCAATCCCGCTGACACAGGAGACAACCATGAGCCATTCCACAACTGACAGCACGCGTAGCGCAGCTAAAGCAAAGATACTCGTCCTTGGCGCAACCGGTGGCACCGGTCGCCTGATTGTCAGGCAGGCGCTGGCGCGCGGACACGATGTCAACGTGCTCGTGCGCTCGGCCGAAAAGAGTACCGACCTCACGGGCGCGAAACTCATTGTCGGCGACGCCCGCGATGAAAACGCCTTGCGCCAAGCGCTCCAAGGCCGGGATGCTGTAATCAGTGCGCTCGGCACACCGGCCAGCCCCTTCCGGGAGGTGACCCTTCTTTCGGCAGCAACGCAGGCCTTGGTGCAAGCAATGAAGATGGAGCACGTCTCACGTCTGGTCGTCATCACAGGGATGGGCGCCGGCGACAGTGTTGGGCACGGCGGCCTTTTCTTTGACAACCTGATTTTCCCACTGCTCTTACGCAAGGTATACGCCGACAAGAACCGGCAGGAACGCATTGTCAGAGACAGTGGGCTCGATTGGGTTCTCGTTCGTCCCTCCATCCTGAACGACAAGCCCAGCCGGGAGGCCATCCGCGCGCTCACCGATCTCTCCGGGTTCCACGGCGGAACGATTTCGAGAGAAGACGTCGCGAAGTTTGTTTTGAATCAACTGAGTGCCGACACTTGGCTGCATCGTTCCCCGCTTATCACAGGTTAGGTCACACTTGGCGAGTCGGGCCAGGGCGTGGCCGGCCGTGTTCCCGAGGCGAACGCGCGAGCACGGCAGGTCGCCGGCGCATTCGCCTTCATCATTGGTAATTTGGAAGTCTCGCGCGAGGATTCATTTTCTGCAGCCCTGGTTCATCTGTAACATGCAAAACGTTCGCTTGACTCCCTGGTATTTGTTCGCCATGCGTTTGTGAGACGCGGCAAGCATTCGCTCATTGGACCATGACGCTGAGGACCCGCGCGCAAGCGAACCGCAACCCTCCCTTCACGGCCCTCAAGGTCAACTAACAAGCTGATACGACGCACAGTCACCACAACGGACGTGGCGAAGCGGGGTACTTGAAATGCTCCGTCATGTTTCGAGGAGCTCTCCATGAAATCTCTCGTGAATCTTGCAGTCGCCCTTTGCGGCGCGCTTTTTTTCAGTGGCCTTGCAGCCCCTGCGCTCGCACAGAGCATTCCCACAACCTATTCATGGACCTCGACAGGCCCAATCATCAGTCCGAAGTCTGACTCGACCCACCACATAAACGCGGTCAAAGATCCATCGGC
>Ga0068855_100006594_pt1 | contig 14115 bp, 14 predicted proteins | sample KBSCornC52_FD_66592 | JGI IMG/M metagenome (GOLD analysis project Ga0068855, IMG submission 66592) | Corn rhizosphere microbial communities from Kellogg Biological Station, Michigan, USA - KBS Corn C5-2 | ecosystem: Host-associated > Plants > Roots > Rhizosphere > Soil ... | reverse complement strand
ATGTTCGCGGCGAGGAGCGCCCACCTGGAAGGCCTGGTCGTCCCCGCGCTCGACTCGGGGGCGTGGGTGCTCTGCGACCGCTTCAGCGATTCGACCTATGCGTACCAGTGCGGCGGCCGGGGACTCGACCCGGCGGCGGTCGAGGCCCTCGAGCGCCTCGTGCATCCGGGCCTCCAGCCGGATGCGACGTTCCTCTTCGACCTGGACCCGGACGAGGCGGGGGAGCGCCAGAAGGGCCGCAGCGCCGAGCCGGACAAGTTCGAGCGCGAGCGGTCGGATTTCTTCCGCCGCGTGCGCGGCGCCTACCTCGAGCGCGCCCGGCGTTTCCCGGCGCGCATCCACGTGGTCGACGCTTCCGGCGGCGTGGCCGAGGTGCGCGGGCGGCTCGAGCGCGCCTTCGCGCGGGCGTTCCCGTGAAGCCCTTTCCCTGGCACGTGGCGGCGCTCGAGCGCCTGATGGCCGACAAGGCGCGGCTTCCCCACGCGCTCCTCGTGCACGGCCCGGCCGGCATCGGCAAGGCGCGGTTCGCGCGCGCCCTCGCGGCCGCCGCGCTCTGCGAGTCGCCCGTGCGCGGGCTCGCCTGCGGCGCCTGCGAATCGTGCCACTGGCTCGAGCAGGGGAACCACCCGGATTTCCGCGAGATCGTCCCGGAGGCGGCGGAAGAGGAGGAGGAGCCCGCGGAAGGCGAGGGCGCGAAGGCGGAGAAGGCGAAGAGCCTCGTGATCAAGATCGGCCAGATCCGCGCCGTGGCGGACTTCGTGGGCCTCACGACGCACCGCTCGGGCTACCGCGTGCTCCTCCTCGTGCCCGCCGAAGCGCTCCACCCCGCGGCCGCCAACGCGCTCCTGAAGACGCTCGAGGAGCCTCCGCCCGCGACGCTCATCGTCCTCGTGAGCGATCGTCCCGCGCGGCTCCTTCCCACCCTGCGCAGCCGCTGCCGGCTCCTTCCGCTCCCGGTCCCGGACGGGGCGACGGCGCTGGCGTGGCTGCGCGCGGAGGGGGTCGAGGACGCCGAGGCGGCCCTCGCGAGCGCGGGCGGCGCGCCGCTCCTCGCGCAGCGCCTGGCGGCACCCGAGGAGGCCCAGTTCCGCCGCCGGCTCCTGGCGGAGCTCGCCCGCCCCGGCGGCGCGGACGCACTCCAGTTCGCCGCGGGCGTGGACCGGAACGCCGTGGAGCGGCTCGTCTACTGGCTGCAGACCTGGGTCCAGGACCTCGTCCGGGTGCGGCTCGCGGGCCGGGCGCGGCACCATGGGGCCTTCGCCGCCGCGCTCGACGCGCGCGCGCGCTCGAGCGACCTGGAGGCGCTCCTCGCACTCGACCGGGAGCTCGCCGAGGCGCGCCGCCTGGCCGTCCACCCCCTCAACCCGCGGCTGTTGGCCGAGCACCTGCTCATGGCCTACAATCGGGCCACTTCTCCCACGAAACCATGAGCGAAGCCGCCACCGCCGATGCCGTCGCGAGCCGCCCCGGGGTGTTCACCCTGGTGATCCGCTCGAAGGCCGCCCTTTACGCGGCCTGGATCCCCCTCCTCAGGAACGGCGGAATCTTTTTGCCCAGCAACCGGTCCCATGTGCTGGGCGAGGAAGTTCTCATCCTGCTCACGCTGCTGGACGACCCGAACAAGATCCCGCTGCAGGGCAACGTCGCGTGGATCAATCCGGCCCACAGCGCGGGCAACCGCCCCCAGGGGATCGGCGTGCAGCTCCACGAGAGCGACGTGGTGCGCGAGCTCCGGAAGAAGGTCGAAGGGCTGCTCGCCGGCGCGCTGCAGTCCTCCCGCCCGACGCACACGATCTGATCCCGGTGCCCCCGCCGGGCCCCTTGTCCGATTCGATGCAGGAGGGTTCCGTGTTCTGGGAAAGACCGCTCGACCATGCGCTATCGAACCTCAAGAAACGCGTGCGGGCCCCCGTGCGGCTGGTGCTCTGGGACGGGCGCGAGGTGTCGCTCTCGGAGGAGCCGCGCGTAACCGTCCGCCTCAAGGGCACGCGCGCGGCCTCGGCCTTCATGCGGCCGAGCCTCCTTTCGCTCGCGGAGGCGTACATCGACGGGCACGCCGACCTCGAGGGCGATCTCAACGAGGCGATCCGCGGCGCGGAGGCGCTCTCGCGCTCGGCGCCCAAGCCGCTCTTCGAGGCCGCTCCGGGGTCCTCCCGCCACACCAAGCGCGACGACCGCGAGGCGATCCACCACCATTACGACGTCTCCAACGAGTTCTACGCGCTCTGGCTCGACCCGCGGATGGTCTACTCGTGCGCGTACTTCCGGAAGGACGACGACAGCCTCGAGCAGGCGCAGCTCCAGAAGCTCGACCACATCTGCACGAAGCTGATGCTCAAGCCCGGGGAGAAATTCCTGGACATCGGCTGCGGGTGGGGCGCGCTCGCGATCCGCGCCGCGCAGAAGTTCGGCGTGGATGCGACCGGCATCACGCTCTCGGAGAACCAGTTCCGGCTCGCGACGCAGCGGATCCGCGAGGCGGGCCTGCAGGACTGCTGCCGGGTCCTCCTCCTCGATTACCGCGATACGCCGGGCGAGGGCGTGTACGACAAGATCGCGAGCGTGGGCATGTTCGAGCACGTGGGGCTCAGGAACCTGCCCACGTACTTCGGCGTCGTGAAGCGGCTCCTGCGCGAGCGGGGCGTCTTCCTGAACCACGGCATCACCTCCGCGGACGTGGAGAACCGGGCCGTGGGCCTGGGCGCGGGCGAGTTCATCGGACGCTACGTCTTCCCGCGCGGCGAGCTCCCGCACCTGCACCGGGCGATCCACGACATGAGCGAGCAGGATCTCGAGGTGCACGACGTGGAGTGCCTGCGCAACCACTACGCGAAGACCTGCGGCTACTGGAGCGCCAACTTCGAGGCGCGGATCGCCGAGGCGACCGCGGCCTCCTGCGAGCGCACCGCCCGCATCTGGCGGCTCTACCTCGCGGGATGCGCCTACGGCTTCGAGCAGGGGTGGATGTCGATCCACCAGGTGCTCGCCACCAAGCGGACGCGTCCCGGGCGCTCGGCGATGCCGCTCACCCGGGACTGGATGTACGGCGCCTAGCGGCGACTGGAGCCGTCTAGCCGCTTACTGGAGCGAGGACAGGCGCGAGCGGCCGCGCACGTCGTAGTACGCGGAGACCACGCGCTGGTCGTGCCGGTCGATGCGGCACTCGTACGTGATCGGGCGCGATTCCGTCCGGTTGCGCGCCCACGCGTCGCCGCGGATCCGGTCGCGCTCCGCGCTCACGGTCTCGCGCAGCGGCGTGGTTCCGAACTCGACGTACGAGTCGCCGTCCGGATTCTTCTGCACGAACTTCGCACGCACCTGGTCCTGGCACGCGCGCGCCTCGTCGAAGAGCGCGTAGTCCGGCGCGGGCGCCGCCGCGAGGGGCGCCGGCACCACGACGGGCGCGGGAAGGGGCGCCGCGCCCACGACGACGCCGGGGTTGTGCCACGCCATCACGATCTCGTAGTTGTCGCCGCCGTTCTGCGGATCGACGATCGACACGGCGCCCGTGTAGTCGTTGCGGCGATCGGGCTCGCGGACCTCCATCACCGTGCCGCGGCCGCGCTCGACCACCACGTGGAAGTTGTCCACGGCGGCGGCGGGCAGGGGCTGCGTGCAGACGCTCCCCTCGTCGAAGCTGCGCTTCCCGGAGTGGGTCTCCACCACGATCTGGTCGCCATGGAGCTTCACGCGCGCGCGGTCGTCGACCCACACCCGCAGGCGGCACATGCCGTCCGCGGCCGCGACGTTCCATCCCGGCGCGGGGGCGATGCGGTGCGCCTCGTCGCTTTCGATGCGATACACGCGCTCCTCGGCACGGGCGGCGATGGAGCCCGCGGCGAGCGCCGCCGCGACGGCGGCGAGGACGATTCTTCGGTTCATGGCTTCCTCCGGAAAACAGGAATGGATCCTCCCATTTCGGACGCCCCGGGACGGCGCAGCCATCGCCTCGCGTCCGAATCGGCTGTGGGCCGAGTCCTACCGCCCGCGCCGGTAGAATGACGCCATGCTCGTCGACTCCCATTGCCACCTCGATTTTCCGGAGCTGAAGGCGGACCTCCCCGCGGTCGCGCGGCGCATGGCCGCGAACGGCGTCACGCACGCGCTCACGATCTCGACCACGCTCGCGACCTATCCCGCCGTCCGCGAGGTGGCCGCCACGCTCCCCAACGTCTGGTGTTCCGCGGGCGTCCATCCGGACGAGCGGCGCGACGGGCGCGAGGTCACGGCCGCGGAGCTGGTCCGGATGGCGCAGGACCCGCGCGTCGTCGCGATCGGCGAGACGGGCCTCGACTACTTCCGCGTCGAGGGCGCGACCGATTGGCAGCGCGAGCGCTTCCGGACCCACATCCGCGCGGCGCGCGAGTGCGAAAAGCCGCTCGTGATCCACACCCGCGCCGCGGCCGAAGACACGCTTCGCATCATGCGCGAGGAGCGCGCGGAGGAGGCGGGGGGTGTCATGCACTGCTTCACCGAGACCTGGGACGTCGCGCAGGCGGCGATGGACCTGGGCTTCCTCATCTCGTTCTCCGGCATCGTGACCTTCAAGAACGCGCAGGCCCTGAAGGACGTCGCGGCCCGCGTCCCGCTCGACCGCATGCTGGTCGAGACCGATTCGCCCTACCTCGCGCCCGTGCCGCATCGCGGGAAGCCGAACGAGCCCGCATGGGTCCTGCACGTGGCCCAGGAGGTCGCGCGCCTGCGCGGCATCGCGCTGGAGGAGGTCGCGCGCGCCACGACGGGCAACTTCTTCCGCCTCTTCCGCGACGCGCGGCCCGCGTGATCGCCTCGCGGCTCCTCCTCCAGTGCCGCGCGGGCTTCGAGAAGGAGTGCGCCCAGGAGATCACCGCGGCCGCCGCGGAGAGGGGCGTGGACGGATTCGTGAAGGCGCGCCCCGAAAGCGGCTTCGCGGTCTTCCACGCGCACCAGGACGAGATGGGCGCGGAGCTCGCGAAGCGCGTGGAGTTCCGCCGGCTGGTCTTCCCCCGGCAGATGGTGCGCGTGCCGGAGCTCCTCGCCGCGCTTCCGGAGGCGGACCGCGTGACGCCGATCGTCGAGGCGGCCCGCGGCCTCGGGCGGCGCTTCAGCGCGCTCTGGATCGAGCTTCCGGACACGAACGACGGAAAGTCCCTCGCCTCGCTCACGCGGCCGCTGGCACCCCACCTCGAGCGCGCGCTCGCGCGCGCGGGTGTGGCGATCGACGACGCGGGGGCGCCGGAGCGGCTGCACGTCTTCTTCGTGGGCGGGCGGGCGTGCTACGTGGGCGTCGCCCAGCCGGACAACAGCGCGCGCACGCCCATGGGCATCGTGCGGCTGCGCATGCCGGGAGCATCGCCCTCGCGCTCGACGTTGAAGCTCGCCGAGGCGATGATCGAGTTCTTCGACGAGCGCGAACGCGAGAAGCGCTTCGCGCCGGGGATGACCGCGGTCGACCTCGGCGCCTCGCCGGGCGGCTGGACCTGGCAGCTCGTGCAGCGCGACATGATCGTGACCGCCGTCGACAACGGCGCGATCGACGCGCGGCTCCTCGAGACCGGCCAGGTGCGCCACCGCCGGGACGACGGCTTCCACTTCCGGCCGCCGGAGCCGGTCGACTGGATGGTGTGCGACATGGTGGAGAGCCCGTCCCGGATCGCCCGGCTCGCGGCGCAGTGGGTGGCACAGGGCTGGTGCCGCGAGACGCTCTTCAACCTGAAGCTCCCGATGAAGAAGCGCTGGGAGGAGGTCGTGCGCTGCCGCGGCATCGTGGACGAGATCCTGGGCGGCGGCGGCTATTTCCTGCGCATGAAGCAGCTCTACCACGACCGCGAGGAGGTCACGGCCCACCTCGCCCGACGCTCGAGGACCCCGGGGGATCGATGAAGCGCATCGTCATCAGCGAGTTCATGGACGCGCCCGCCGTCGAGGCGCTGCGCGCCCGCTTCGAGGTCGACTACCGCCCGCAGCTCGTGGACGACCCGGCCGCCCTCGCCGCGGCGCTGGCCGGTGCCCGGGGATGGATCGTGCGCAATCGCACGCAGGTGCGCGGGCCGCTCCTTGCCGCCGCGACGAGCCTCGCCGTGGTGGGGCGCCTCGGGGTCGGCCTCGACAACATCGATCTTCCCGCGTGCGAGGCGCGCGGCATCCGCGTGATCCCGGCGACGGGGGCCAACGCCGAGGCGGTGGCCGAATACGTCGTGGCGGTCTCGCTCGTGCTCCTGCGCGGCGCCTATCACGCGAGCGCGGAGGTGGCCTCCGGACGCTGGCCGCGTGCGGCACTCTCCGAGGGCCGCGAGGCCGGCGGGAAAGCGATGGGCATCGTGGGCTTCGGCAGCATCGGACGCGCCACGGCCGCGAAGGCCGCGGCCCTCGGCATGCGCGCCCTCGGGCACGATCCGCAGGTTCCCGCCGGCCATCCCGCATGGCGCGAGGCGCGGGCGCAGCCCCTGGACCTGGACGCCCTGCTCGCGGAAAGCGACGTGGTCTCGCTCCACGTGCCGCTCGTCCCGGCGACGCGCGGCCTCCTCGGGGCCGCCCGGATCGCGCGCATGAAGCCGGGAGCGGTCCTGGTGAACACCGCCCGCGGCGGGATCGTGGACGAGGCGGCCGTCGCCGCCGCGCTTCGCGAAGGCCGCCTGGGCGGCGCGGCACTGGACGTCTTCGAGACCGAGCCGCTCGCCGCGGACTCTCCGCTCGCCGGCGCGCCGCGGTTGATCCTCACCCCGCACATCGCCGGCGTCACGCGCGAATCGAACGAGCGCGTGAGCAGCCTCATCGCGAGCCGCGTCGCCGAGGCCCTCGACGCCGTGTAGAGGCCTCCCCGACCGTGTGGAGCGGCGGCCGCCGAGCGGCAATCAGCTCGAAGCCATTCCGTCCGCTCCGACACGTTTCCCGCTCATCGCCTGAGCACTTGCCATAGATTGTTGAAATCGTCCGTCCACAGGCTCCATTCCGGCTCCGGCAGCACCGGCTCCGTGATCTCCACGATCGACGGCTGCAGCAGGAAGCGCCGGTCGCGCGTGAGGAGCACCCAGTCGCTCGTCGTCGTGCCGTCGTCTCCCGGCTCGTGCAGGTACGCGTACTCGAGGCCGCGCCGGTCCGCGATCGCGAGGAGGATCGGCTTCAGGTCCAGGAACCGGTTGGACACGTGGAAGGCGATGATCCCGCCGGGCTTGAGGTGGCGCAGGTATTCGCCCACGGCTTCCAGCGTGATGAGGTGGACCGGGATCGAGTCGCCCGAGAAGGCGTCCACGGCGATCACGTCGTAGCCCTGGGGAGCCTCGCGCTCCAGGGAGAGGCGCGCGTCGCCCAGCACCACTTCCATCTTCCCGGGGCTGTCCGCGAGGTAGGTGAACCAGGTCCGCGCGACCTTCACCACGGCCGGATCGATGTCGTAGAAGCGGTACGTGTCGTCGGCGTCCGCGTAGACGGCGAGCGACCCCGCGCCCAGGCCGATCACCGCGACCTTGATCGGCTTCCCCTCGAGGGCGAGGAGGGTCCGGCCGATGCCGGAAGAGGTCTTGTAGTACGTGGTCGCCGAGCGGCGGTACTTGGGCGAGAGCCATTGCTCGCCGTGGAGGATCGCGCCGTGGACGAGGGAGCGATAGGCGCCGTCCGGGTCGCCCGCGCGCCCGAGGGTCTCCTTCACGCGCACGACGCCGTAGTAGTTCCGCTCCACGTACACCGTGTCCGCCATGAAGGTCCGCACCTGCCAGAAGAGCGCCCCGCACGCCACGGAGGCGACCGCGACCAGGATGGCGGGGATCGCGATCGCGCGGCCGAGGTTCAAGGCGAGGGCGAGGAAAGCGAGCACCGCGATGCCGATGGGGAGCTCGAGGTAGCCGGGGAGGGTCACCGGCGCCACGATGCCCACGAGGGCCCCGCCCACGACTCCGCCCAGCGACACCACGAGGTAGAAGAGCGTGAGGTGGCGCGGGCCCGGGCGCCGGCGCGCGAGCTCGCCGTGGCAGAACATGCACGCGATGAAGAGCCCCGCCGTGAAGACCGCCACCTGCCACGCGAGCTCGAACTGGAGGCTCTTGTCGACGAGGAACCACTCCATCACGCAGACCCCCCAGGCGAGGCTCGCGAGGTAGAGGTCCGGGCGGTACCAGCGGCGCCCCTCGAAGCAGAGGATGAACGAGAGGAGGTAGATCGCGAGCGGCACGACCCACAGGAGCGGGATGGAGGGAATGTTCTGCGTGAGGTGGTTGGTGACCGCGAGGAGCATCACCGCGCCCATCGCGGAGAGCGAGAGCCAGAGCGCGATCGCGCCCGCGCGCGGGGCGGGTTCCTCCGCGGCCTCCGGAGCGTGCCCGCCCTCGACGGTGATGGGCGCGAGGCCCCGGCTCGCCCAGGCGAGCGCTCCCGCAGCGAGCGCGAAGAGCGCGTAGCCGGCGGACCATCCCGTCGATTGCTCGCGGTTCGTGAACCACGGCTCGAGGAGGAACGGATAGCCCAGCAGCGCGAGCATCGATGCGAGGTTCGAAAGCGCGAAGAGGCGATAGGGACTCTCGCCCGGCCGGGCGCGGGCGAACCAGGCCTGCACGAGCGGGCTCGTGGACGAGAGGAGGAAGTAGGGCAGGCCCACCGTCGCGAAGAGGAGCCCCAGGATCCCCGCCACCGGATTCGCGCCGCCCGCGGGCTTCCACGACGGGTCCGGCACGAGGGGGAGGAAAGCGAGGCTCGCCGCGAGGAGGAGCACGTGGATCGGCGCCTGGCGCCGGGAGGGCACCCGGCTCGTGAGCCAGTGCGCGTATCCGTACCCGAGGAGCAGCACCAGCTGGAAGAACACCATGCACGTCGTCCACACGATGGCGGCGCCGCCGAACCACGGCAGGATCTGCTTCGCGAGGACGGGCTGGACGAGGAAGAGGAGGAACGCGCTGAGGAAGACGGTCGCGGCGTGGAGCGGCATGCGTCGGCGCTCGGTGAGTGGCCGCGATGGTAGCACGCGCGAAGCGCCGGTCGCGCGGCGCGGCTAGAGGAGCGCCAGCACCTCGGCGCCGTGCCGATCGACGTCCGGGCGGTCGATCACGTGCGCGATGCGCCCGGCCTCGTCGATCACGAACGTGACGCGATCGGCGAGCCCCAGGGCGGTGCGCAGGCGCGCGACGATCCCGGCGCCGCCCAGGACGCCGTACGCGCGCCCCACGCGCCCCTCGACGTCCGCGAGGAGGGGAAAATCGAGGCGATGCCGGCGTGCGAACGCCCGGTGCGAGGCGGCGCCCTGCGTGGACACGCCCAGCACGGCCGCGCCGCGGGCGGCGATCGCGGCACCGTCGTCGCGCAGCGCGCACGCCTGGCGCGTGCAATGCGGCGTATCGTCCCGAGGGTAGAAGTAGAGGACGAGCTTCCTGCCGCGGTAGTCAGCGAGGGACACGCGGCGCCCGTCCGCGGACATCTCCTCGAAGTCGGGCGCGGGGTCGCCGGGACGCGGGCGGGAAGCCATTCCCGATCATAAACCCGTTCGGAAGCCGCGCCTTCCCGCGCGATCGGCCCGCGCGAACGCGGGCGAAAAGCGCCGCCGCGATTGTTGCGCGGGCGATACGTCAGAGGGAAGAAACCCGTTTTTCCGAGTGAAAACGATTGACAAGTCGTTTTCGCTTTGTGCATCCTCTCGCTGTCGCGCCTAGCGGCGAGATGAATGCAGAACTCAACGTCACCACCAGATTGGAGGATTCATCAATGGCAGCTAAGAAAGCCAAGAAGGCAGCGAAGAAGCCGGCGGCCAGGAAGTCCGCCGCCAAGAAGCCGATGAAGAAATCAGCGGCAAGGAAACCGGCCGCTAAGGCCAAGAAGCCCGCCGCGAAGCGGAAGCCCAACGCAGCCTTCATGAAGCCCATGACCCCGAGCAGCACGCTCGCCGCGGTGGTCGGCAACAGCCCGATGCCCCGCACGGAAGTCACGAGCAAGCTGTGGGGTTACATCAAGAAGAACAACCTCCAGGACAAGACCAACCGACGGATGATCAATGCCGACGACAAGCTGAGGGACGTGTTCGGCGGCAAGCGGCAGGTGTCCATGTTCGAGATGACCAAGCTGGTCGCCAAGCACCTGAAGTGATTTCGGGACGCCGGCCGGGGCCGGCGATCCGGGGAGAACGGGCCGGACCATCCGGCCCGTTTGCTTTTGAGGGAGGACCGCCATGCGCTTCGTCGCCACACCCCACGCTCCCGCCGCGCGCGGGCACTACTCGCAGGCGGTGGTGCACGGGAGCCTCGTCTACGTCGCCGGCCAGCTGCCGATCGATCCGGAGCATCCGGAGCGCCGCATCGAGGGGTTCGACGCCCAGGCGCGCCGGGTGCTGGACAACGTCTTCGCGATCCTCGCGGCGGCCGGGAGCTCGCCCGGCCGCGTGCTGAAGGCGACGGTCTACGTCGCGGACGTGGGCGACTGGCCCGCGTTCAACGCGATCTACGCGGAGCGTTTCGGCGCGCACCGCCCGGCGCGAACCGTCGTTCCGGTGGCCGGGCTGCACTACGGCTACCGGCTCGAGATGGACGTGATCGCCGCCCTGGACGAGTAGCGCGGGCTTCAGCTCGCGCGGCGCTTCGCCTTCGTGCGCGCCTTGCGGGCGCCGCCCTTCGCGCGCCTCGCCGCCGGCCGCGCGGCGGCGGCCTTGCGGCCGGCAGCGCGCTTGCGCCCCCGCGGGGCGGATCCTGCCGGCCGCAGCGACGCGCGGGCGAAGGCCTGCAAGCTCGCGTTCAGCTCGCCCAGCTGCCGCGCGAGGTCGTCCGCCTGCTCGCGGCTCACGAGGCCCAGGCGCTCGAGCGAGCGCGAGACGCGCGCCTCGACCATCTTCTCGAGCTTCTGCAGCCCGGCGCCGGAATAGTCGGCCTCGCGCATCGCCTTCAACGCCTGGTCCGCCGCGCCCACGGCGCGGGCGCCCATGTTGCGCCCCTGCTCGACCAACGCCTCGAAGACGCGGGGGCCGTCCGTCTTCGCGCGCTCGAAGGCGCCCAACCCGGCGAGCCAGATCTTCTGGGCGGAATCGCGCGCGCGCTCCGCCGGGTCGGGGGTGGGGCGGGAACGGGTCCGGGATCGCGTCTTGCGTGCCATGGCGTGCTCCTTGTTCGAGGTTGGGATCGGGCGCTGGGGCGGTCACGGCGGCCCGGTACGGGCGCGCGCCCGGCCGCCCGAGCGGGGTACACTTTCGGCGACGCGCGGGGGAGGAAGTTCGATGACCATGGCGGCGGAAGCGGCGGCGGACGCGAAGGTATGGCTCAAGTCCTACCCGCCGGGAGTCCCGGCGGAGGTCTCGGCCGGCGAGTTCGCGAGCATCCGGGCGATCCTCGAGCGCAGCTGCGGCCGCTACGCGGGCCTCCCGGCCTTCAGCTGCATGGGGCGCACGATCACCTACGCGGGCCTGGACTCGCTTTCCCGGGACTTCGGGAGCTGGCTGCAGAACGCCCGCGGGCTCGCCAAGGGCGCGCGCGTGGCCCTCATGATGCCGAACCTCCTGCAGTACCCCGTCGCGCTCTTCGGGGCGCTCCGGGCCGGGATGGTGATCGTCAACTGCAACCCGCTCTATACCCCGCGCGAGCTCGAGCACCAGCTGAACGACTCCGGCGCGGACGCGATCGTGGTCCTCGAGAACTTCGCGCACACGGTGCAGGAGGTGGTGGGGCGCACGCGGGTGCGGCACATCGTGACGACCCGGGTGGGCGACCTCCAGGGCTTCCCGAAATCGCTCCTCGTGAACGCGGCCGTGAAATACGTGAAGCGGATGGTCCCCCGCTGGAGCCTTCCGGAGGCGACCGCGTTCCCGCGGGCGCTGGCGGCGGGAAGGCGCCAGCCGCTCACCGAGCCGCCCCTCGACCATTCCGACCTCGCGTTCCTCCAGTACACCGGGGGCACCACCGGCGTCTCGAAGGGGGCGATGCTCACGCACGGCAACATCGTCGCCAACCTCCAGCAGGTGTCCGCCTGGGTGGGCGGCAAGCTCGAGGAAGGCCGCGAGGTGGTCATCACGGCGCTGCCGATGTACCACATCTACGCGCTCACCGCGAGCTGCCTCGCGAACCTCAAGATCGGCGCGCACAACGTCCTCATCACCAACCCGCGCGACCTGCCGGGCTTCGTGAAGACGCTCTCGCGCTACCGGTTCAGCACGATGTCCGGCGTGAACACGCTCTACAACGCGCTCATGAACACGCCCGGCTTCGCGGACCTCGACTTCTCCTCGCTCAAGGTGTCCGTGGGGGGCGGCATGGCCGTGCAGCGGGCCGTGGCGGAGCGCTGGAAGAAGATCACCGGGAAGCCTCTCCTGGAGGGCTACGGCCTCACGGAGACCTCTCCCGTGGTCTGCACGAGCCCCCTCGTGGACGGGGCGGAGTACAACGGGACGGCCGGCCTCCCGGTGCCCTCGACGGTGGTCACCATCCGCGACGAGGGCGGCCGGATCCTTCCGCTGGGCGAGACGGGCGAGATCTGCGTCGCGGGGCCCCAGGTGATGAAGGGCTACTGGAACCGCCCCGACGAGACGGCGAAGGTGATGACCGCGGACGGGGCGTTCCGTACCGGGGACATCGGCCTCATGACGCCGGAAGGCTACGTGAAGATCGTCGACCGCAAGAAGGACATGATCCTCGTCTCCGGCTTCAACGTGTACCCGAACGAGGTCGAGGACGTGATCGCGATGATGCCGGGCGTGCGCGAGGTGTGCGCCGTCCCCGCCCCGGACGAGCACTCGGGGGAGGCGGTCCGGGTCGTGATCGTGCGGAAGGACCCTTCGCTCACGAAGGCGCAGGTGATCGAGCACTGCCGCCGGGAGCTCACGGGGTACAAGGTCCCGCACATCGTCGAGTTCTGGGACGAGCTCCCCAAGACCAACGTGGGCAAGGTGCTCCGTCGCGAGGTGCGGGCGACCCCTCCCCGAGGCTAGGCGCTCACGCCGCCTCGCCGTACACGGGGCCGTGCTCGGCCAGGGCGTCGCGGATCCGCGCCACGGCCCAGTCGATCTCCTCGCGGCCGATCACGAGCGGAGGGGCGAGCCGCGCGACGGTACCGTGGGTGTCCTTGCTGAGGATGCCGTGGCGCAGGAGCGTCTCCACGAACGTGCGCGCCCCGACGCGGTGGGTGTCGAGCTCGATGCCCACGAGGAGCCCCTTGCCGCGGATGTCCGCGACCACGGGGCAGGAAATGCCGCGCAGCCGCTCGAGGAGGTAGGCGCCCATCGCCGCGGCGCGCTCCGCGAGCCGCTCTTCCTCCAGCACTTCCAGCGCCGCGAGGCCGACCGTGGCGCCCAGCGCGTTCCCGCCGAAGGTGCTGCCGTGGTCGCCCGGCCGGAACACGCCCATCACGTCCTCGCGGGCGCAGAACGCGGAAACGGGCAGCAGGCCCCCACCCAGCGCCTTGCCCAGCATGATGCCGTCCGGTCTCACGCCTTCGTGGTCGCACGCGAGCACCTTCCCGGTGCGGCCGAGTCCCGTCTGCACCTCGTCCACGAGGAGGAGCACGCCGCGCTCGCGGCAGATGGCCGCGCAGCGCGCGAGGTATCCGTCCGGCGGGACGACGATCCCCGCCTCGCCCTGCACCGGCTCGACCAGGAAGGCGGCGGTGTCCTCGTCGATGGCCGACTCCAGCGCCGCGGCGTCGCCGAAGGGCACCGCGACGAATCCGTCCGCGTAGGGCCCGAAAGCGTCCCGGTACTGCGCTTCCGACGAGAATCCCACGATGGTGGTGGTGCGGCCGTGGAAGTTTCCGCGGCAGCAGACGATCTTCGCGCGGCCCCGGGGCACCTTCTTCACCTCGTAGGCCCATTTGCGGGCGCATTTGATCGCGGTCTCGACCGCCTCGGCGCCGGTGCTCATGGGAAGCGCCCGGTCCATGCCCGTCACCTGGCAGAGCTTCGCGAGGAAAGGCGGCAGGCGGTCCGTGTAGTACGCGCGCGAGGTGACGGCGAGGCGGCCCGCCTGCTCGCGAAGCGCCGCGAGGAGGCGCGGGTGCCCGTAGCCGAAGCTCACGGCCGAATACGCGGAGAGCATGTCGAGGTAGCGCCGGCCGTCGACGTCCCAGAGCCAGACGCCTTCGCCGCGGGTGAGCACCACCGGGAGCGGTGCATAGTTGGTCGCGCCGTAGCGCCCTTCCAATGCGATCGTGTCGCGCATCGCCGTTCCTTTCATGCTTTTGGCA
>Ga0068855_100006593_pt1 | contig 14116 bp, 6 predicted proteins | sample KBSCornC52_FD_66592 | JGI IMG/M metagenome (GOLD analysis project Ga0068855, IMG submission 66592) | Corn rhizosphere microbial communities from Kellogg Biological Station, Michigan, USA - KBS Corn C5-2 | ecosystem: Host-associated > Plants > Roots > Rhizosphere > Soil ... | reverse complement strand
CGCGGCGGCTTCCGAAGGCGGGATCGCCTGGGACAAGTTCCCGGTGTCCAAGCTGAACGACATGGCCTCGCTGCAGAACGGCGCGAAGCTGTTCGTCAACTACTGCGTGAACTGCCATTCGGCGTCCTTCATGCGCTACAACCGCCTGCGCGACCTGGGCCTCACCGAGGCCCAGATCAAGGCGAACCTGCTGTTCACCACCGAGAAGGTGGGCGAGACCATGAAGGCCGCGATCGATCCCCGCCAGGCCAAGGAATGGTTCGGCGGCAACCCGCCGGACCTGACCGTGATCGCCCGTTCGCGCGCCGACATCGGCAAGGGCACCGGGGCCGACTACCTCTACACCTACCTGCGTTCGTACTACCGCGACGACACCAAGGCCACCGGCTGGAACAACATGGCGTTCCCGAGCGTCGCCATGCCGCACGTGCTCTGGGAACTGCAGGGCCAGCGCGCCGCCAAGTACGTCGAGGAACCCGATCCCCACCACGAAGGCCACACCACGCACCGCTTCGCCGGCTACGAGCAACTCACCCCGGGCACGATGACCCAGGTCGAGTTCGACGACGCCGTGGCCGACCTGGTCGCCTACATGCAGTGGATGGGCGAGCCGGCCCAGGCACAACGCTTCCGCCTCGGCGTGTGGGTGATGATCTTCCTGACCGTGTTCATCGTGATCGCCTGGCGTCTCAACGCTGCGTTCTGGAAAGACGTGAAGTAACGAACCCGACCGTTGACGACGACGGTCTGACGACGATGACCTGGCGACGGCACCGCGGCTGCGCCCCTCGACATGGCGCGCCCGCGGCCTTGACCGGCCCGGGTGGCGGCCAAGAACGGCACGTCCCGCCGCCGGTCCATCGTCCTTCTTTCAGCATCCCTACCCTCAAGGACCCGCCATCATGATGGTGCTTTATTCCGGAACGACCTGCCCCTACTCGCATCGTTGCCGCTTCGTTCTGTTCGAAAAGGGCATGGACTTCGAGATCCGCGACGTCGACCTCTTCGCCAAGCCCGAAGACATCGCGCTGATGAACCCGTACAACGAGGTGCCCATCCTGGTCGAGCGGGACCTGATCCTGTACGAATCGCACATCATCAACGAGTACATCGACGAGCGCTTCCCGCATCCCCAGCTGATGCCGGGCGATCCGGTGGCCCGCGCGCGCGTGCGCCTGTTCCTGCTCAACTTCGAGAAGGAGCTGTTCGCGCACGTGAACGTGCTCGAGTCGCGCGGCGGCAAGCCGAACGACAAGCAGCTCGAGAAGGCGCGGGCGCAGATCCGCGACCGCCTCACCCAGCTGGCGCCGATCTTCCTGAAGAACAAGTTCATGCTGGGCGACGACTTCTCGATGCTCGACGTGGCCATTGCGCCGCTCTTGTGGCGCCTCGACTACTACGGCATCGACATGTCGAAGAACGCCGTGCCGCTGCTGAAGTACGCCGAACGCATCTTCTCGCGCCCGGCCTACATCGAGGCGCTCACCCCGTCCGAAAAAGTGATGCGCAAATAAGGCGACCGGCCATGATCCCCACCGCCTCCGGGAACAACGGCACCTCCACCCGGCCGTACCTGGTCCGTGCCCTGCACGACTGGTGCACCGACAACGGTTTCACGCCTTACATCGCCGTGTTCGTCGACGACAGCGTGCAGGTGCCCCGGGAGTACGTGAAGAACAACGAGATCGTCCTCAATGTCGGCTTCGAGGCCACTTCCGGCCTGAAGATGGGCAACGAGTACATCGAGTTCAAGGCGCGCTTCGGCGGCAGTTCGCGGGAGATCGTCGTGCCGGTCGACCACGTGATCGCCATCTACGCCCGCGAGAACGGCCAGGGCATGGCCTTCCCGGCGCCCACCGAACCCCACGAGCCCAGCGGTGAGGCCGAAGACGCGGACGTGTCCGTCACCTCGTCGGCGGCGGCTGACGCCGGCGGTGGCGGCCACCCTGGCAAACCCGGCGCGGGCGGCGGCCTGCGCCTCGCCTCGGCCGACGGCCAGGCGGCGCCCGGGGCGGCGTCAGCCCCCGGCGGCGAAGAAGCCGATGCGGCCGCCGCGCCGACCGGTGAAGGGAACGAGCCCGAACCCCCCGCCCCGGGCGGCGGCGGTCGGCCGTCGCTCAAGCGGATCAAGTGACACGCAATGCCGGGCCGGTGCTTCTGCCGGACCGGACCACGCGGTGAGGTGAAAAGGCAGCGGCTAGAATCGCTACCCGCTCACCGAGTGGACACAGACAAACAGCCCTTGTAGCTCAGCTGGTAGAGCAGCGGTTTTGTAAACCGAAGGTCGCGGGTTCGATTCCTGCCGGGGGCACCAGACGTCAGACCACGGCCCATGCAGCGATGCCTGGGCCGTTGTCATTGGGACGATGGGCACCGAGTGTCGCCCGGGCCCCAAGGTCGTGTGTTTTCAAAAAACTCCGCTCAATGATGTCCCTCTCGCCTGCCCCCGTCCGCCGGCCGACTCGCCGGCGCCTTGGGCTCGCCGCGACCGCCTTGTGGTTGTCCGGCTGCGCTGCGGTCGCCTATGACGAGCCGCCCGAGGACAGCCCTGCGGTGGCCACGCTGCAGTCGACGGTCACCCAGCGGGTTCGTGGCTCGTCGAGCTTGTCGATCATGAATTTCAGCCCGCGGGGGTGCTTTGCAGGGTCCACCGCACTGAGCGCCTCCCGCGCCATGCGCCTGCAGCCGGGGCGGGAGGTCTTCATTTCCTACATGTCCGGCAGCGGTGACCTGGACCACTGCCATTCCCTCCTGTCCTTCGTGCCAGAACGCGGCGGGGTGTACCGTGTCTACGCCACGGCCCTGCCGGGAGAGGGCAACTGGCTTGTCCAGGGGCCCCGGCAGTGCCGCCTGCTGATGGACCAGGTCCTGCCGGACGGAAGCTTTCAACCGGTGGCCAGCACGGCCCACCACTTCAGGGTGCGGCCGGGCTGCATGCGGGCGGTGCCGTTGCGCTGAAACCGGGGTGAGGGGTCGGCGCCTGCCGGTGGCTCGCCACCGGGCTCCGCACGGCGGCTCCGGCAGGACGGGACCTGGCGAGGGAAGTCTCCCCCCGGCCCGTGGCGATCCCCCAACCGGGCCTGGCGCTCAGGCGAGCCTTCCGGCGGCGGGCCAGGCGAAGCAGGCGCCTGCGAGGGATCCCCGTCTCGCTCTCCATCGAGCGAACAAAGGGTTTTTCCGGGAGTAAATCACGAGATCCTCCCTCGCCCGGCATGGCGTAATCGCCGATTGAACATTCCAAGCCAGGGAGATTGCAATGCACGCTCGTTCGGACCGGTCCGGCCGCAACACGCACGCCAACGAACGCCCGGGTGGCAGGCCGCCCGCGATCCTGAGCTTGACCGTGCTGGCGAGCGCTTTGATCCTGGCCGCCTGCTCCAGCATCCAGCCGAAGCCCCTGGCCCCTGCCGACATCCTCGGACAGGCGCGGCTCGACCGGGAAACCGCGCAGCGCGAGGCGCCGCCTGTCAGCGGTCCCATCGCGCTGGACGAGGCGATCGCCCGCGCCCTCAAGTACAACCTGGATCGCCGGGCGAAGATGATGGAGGAAGCGATCGCCTTCAACCAGCTGGACGTCAGCCGCTATGACCTGCTGCCCAAGCTGGTGGCCTCGGCCGGCTACCAGCACAACAGCGAAGACGCTACACGGAGAGCCACCGATTCGGTGACCGGCGACCCGTCGCTGGCCCACCCCTTCATCTCCAGCGAAAAGAGCCACACCGTCTCCGACCTGGGGCTGAGCTGGAACCTGCTGGACTTCGGCCTTTCATACTACGGTGCGCAGCAGAACGCCGACCGCGCCCTCATCGCCATCGAGCGGCGGCGCAAGGCGATGCACACGCTGATCCAGGACGTCCGCACCGCCTTCTGGCGCGCCGCCAGCGCCCAGAAGCTGCGCGAGGAGGTCAAGGCCGCCATCGCCGTGGCCGAAGACGCGTTGGGCGACGCCCGCAAGGCGGAAGCCGAGCGCGTGCGCTCGCCTCTGGACGCACTGCGCTACCAGCGCCAGGTGCTGGAAAGCCTGCGCCTGCTCGAAGCCATCGAACAGGAGTTGTCGACGGCGTCCGTCGAGCTGGCCAATCTGGTCAACGTGCCGCAGGCGGTGACGCTCCAGGTCGTCGAGCCGGCCGAGGCGCTGGACCGGCGGATGCTCGACCTGCCGGTCGAGGCCATGGAAGAGACGGCCATCGCCCGCAACCCCGACCTGCGCGAGCAGTTCTACAACACCCGGGTGGCGGCCGCGGAAACGCGCAAGGTCATCCTGCGCCTGTTCCCCAACCTGAGCCTGAACCTCAGCGCCAAGCACGACGACGACTCGTACCTGGTGCACCAGACCTGGAGCGAGGCGGGCGCGCGGCTCTCGTTCAGCCTCTTGAACCTGCTGTCGGCGCCCACGCAGATCCGCCTGGCCGATGCCGGCGTTGCGCTGGCCGACCAGCGCCGGGTGGCGATGCAGATGGCGGTCGTCGCGCAGGTGCACATCGCGCGCCTGCAGTACGCCAACGCGCTCCAGCAGTACCAGCGCTCCGATGCCATCTGGGTGGTCGACGACCGCATCAACCGGCACATGACGAACCGCGAACAGGCGCAGACCCAGAGCAAGCTCGACAAGGTCGCCAACAACACCGCGGCCATCCTGAGCCAGCTGCGCCGCTACCAGTCGCTCGCCCAGGCCCACGCCGCCGCGAGCAAGCTGCAGGCGACGCTCGGCATGGAGCCCGACATCGGCGGGGTGCAGGACCTGAGCCTGCAGGACCTGCAGACGGCCATCCGCACCGCCATGGCGCGATGGGACGGCGGTGGCGGATCGACAGCCTTGGCGCCTGAGGGTGCCGTGGGCAATTCTCCGGCCACGCCTACGCCAACGCCAACACCCGCGCCCGCGCCCGCGGTGCCGCAGGCCGCACGGCCGGCGCCGGCGGTGGCCGAAGCCCGGCCCGCCGCCGTGCGGGAAAAGGCGCCGCAGGTGCTGGAGGTCATCGCACCCGAGAAGCCGTCCCAAGCCCAGCGGGTTCCCCGCTCGGACACCCCGGCCGCCGGCGGCTGGATCGTGCGGCTCGGTTCGTTCCGCAAGCCCGAGTCCGTGGCGCTGGTCGTCGGGCGAACCCGCGCGCTGGCCTTGCCGGTCTTTACCTCGGAGTTCACCCCCGGCGGCACGCGGCGCACCCAGGTGCGCGCGGGACCCTTCCCGAGCCGGGAAGCCGCCGAGGCCGCCCGCGACAAGCTCGCCGGCCGCAACCTGGCCGGGCAGGTGACGCAGCTCTGACGCGTCTGCCCTGCTCGACGCCTCTCTTTGACCCCCTCCTTGATCGACGAAGGTTGACGATGAACCGGTCCATGCCCGCAGTGCCCGGAACCTGCCGCACCCTCGTTGCCCGGTGGGCTGCGCCGACCGCCGCCGCACTCCTGGTCGCGCTGGCCGCGACCGTGCCCGGCGCCCAGGCGGCCGAGGCGCCGCGCGGCCCGGCCGCCGTGCTGCCGCAGGCATCCGCCGGCAAATCGCCCTCCGTCAATGCGGGCCCGGCCGCCGGGCCCGACCGGACGGGCTTCGAGCAGCAGGAGATCCGCGCCCAGCTGGCCCCGCACCGCTACACCACTCTGGCGGCAGAGATCGGCGCCAAGGTCAGCCGCCTGCCCGTCCAGGAGGGCGGGCGTTTCCAGGCGGGGCAGGCCCTGGTCGGATTCGACTGCTCCTTGCAGCAGGCCCAGCTGAGCAAGGCCCGCGCCGCGCTCACCGGCGCCGAGAAAACCTGGGGCGGGAACAAGCGCCTGGCTGAATTGAACTCGATCGGCAAGGTCGAGCTGGATGTGTCGGAAGCCGAGGTGCTCAAGAACCAGGCCGAGGTGGCCGCGATGCAGACCATGCTGGGCAAGTGCAGCATCAGCGCACCGTTCTCCGGCCGGGTGGCCGAGCAGAAAGTGCGCGAGCAGCAGTACGTGCAGCCCGGCCAGGCCCTCATGGACATCCTCGACGACAGCGTGCTGGAGATCGAATTCCTGGTGCCCAGCAAGTGGCTGGCGTGGATCAAGCCGGGCTACCGGTTCCAGGTCGGCATCGACGAGACCCGCAAGGGCTATCCCGCCAAGGTGCAGCGCATTGGCGCCCGCATCGACCCGGTCAGCCAGTCGATCAAGGTCGTGGCGACCATCGACGGCCGGTTTCCCGAGCTGATCGCCGGCATGAGCGGGCGGGTCCAGCTGGCCCCGCCCCCCTAAATACCGGCAAAGCGGTTGTTTCGCACTGACGTCGTCTTTCATCGTCTGCCGCGTTCCCGTTCCTGCAGTCCACTCACAGTATTCGATCGCCGAGGATCCACCCCATGAACCGCATCTTCCGCAGTGTCTGGAACGACGTGACCCGCACCTGGGTCGCTGTGGCCGAAAGCGTGAGGAGCCCGGGCCGGCGGGCCGGCAGCGGCGGCGGGGACGCTCCCGCGCTGGCGGCGCCCGACGGCCGCAAGCCCCGCCGCGGCATCCAGCGTCCGCGGCCGACGCTGCTGGCCCTGGAGGCGCGCCTGATGTTCGACGGAGCGGCGGTGGCGACGGGTGCCGAGGTCATGGCCGATCCGGCCCACCACGGCACGCCGGAGGCCGTGGCCGCCGAGGCCACCCGGGTCGCCGAGGCGCCGGCCGCGGCACCGGTCGAGCAGGCGCCGCCGGCCCCGCCGCGCGTCGAGGTCGTCTTCATCGAAAGCAACGTCACCGATCCGCAGTCCCTGCTGGACGGCCTGCGGCCCGGCGCCGAAGTGCACGTGCTGGACGCTGCCCAGGACGGCCTGGCGCAGATGGCGCAGATCCTGGAGGGGCGAAGCCACATCGACGCGATCCACGTGCTGTCCCATGGCTCGGAGGGCGCCGTCGGCCTGGGCTCGCTCACCCTGGGCCTGGACAACCTGCCGGATCACGCCGCCGAACTGGCCGCGATCGGCCGGGCACTGAATCCCGATGCCGACATCCTCCTGTACGGCTGCAACACCGCCGCCGGGTCGGACGGCGCGGCGTTCATCAGCGCGCTGGCGCAGGCGACGAAGGCCGACGTCGCCGCCTCGGTGGACACCACCGGCGCGGCGGCGCTGGGCGGCAACTGGCAGCTCGAGCGCACCGTCGGGGCGATCGAGGCGGACCCGGGCGTCCTGGGCCGGTCCGTCGACGACTACGCCCACCTGCTGCCCGCCAACACGGCGCCCGTCATCGGTGGGGCCGTGGCGGGCCAGGCCGTCCGCGACTCCGCGATCGTGAACCCGTTCTCGGGCATCACCCTCACCGACCCGGACGGGGGCGCCTCCGAGACCGTGACCATCACGCTCGACAGCGCGGCCAAAGGGGCCTTCACGTCCGCCTCGCTGACGGCCTCGGGCTTTTCCACGTCCGATGGTGGCCTGACCTACACCCATGCCGCGGGCACGCCGGCTGCACTGCAGACGGCGCTGCGGGCGCTGGTCTACGACCCGACCGACAACCGGGTGGCGGTGGGCAGCACCGAGACCACGACCTTCACCCTGAGCGTGAACGATGGCATCGCCTCGCCGGTTACCGACGCGACCACCAGCGTCGTGTCGATGTCGGTCGACTACGGCCAGCGCACCTTCGGGACCAGCGGCTCCACCATCTTTTTCCGGCCCGGGGACACCAGCCAGACCTGGACCTTCTCCGGCATCTACGACATGGCCTACTACAAGGCCGATTTCAACCCGGTCGGGCTGGGTGCCGAAGACTGGCTGCTGACGCGCGGGAAATTCCAGTACAGCACCAATGGCGGCACGAGCTGGTCCGACTACAACGACACGAGCACCATCCCCAACTCCGGCCCCGTCAACTTCGTGACGACCGCCGGCAAGCTCTGGCGCTACGTCGACAACAGGCCGGCCGACACGACGACCACCAACAACATCGGCTATGGCTACCACGTGGTCAATGGCGGCGGCTCGACCGGGACCGGCAGCTCCCTCGTCCCCGACCTCGCCCCGACGGACATCGCCGTCAACCGCAACTATTTCCTCGCCGGCGTCGGCCAGGGCGCCGCCGTCGCGACGTTGACGCCCACCGACATCGGGGACACGACCGGCGGGTATTGGCAGATCGACAGCCAGTCGGTGCCCAACCTGTTCACGATCGCGGCCACCAACAGCGCCACGACCAACACCGCGGTCCTGAGCATCGGTTCGGGGGTGCTGCCCGCGGCGGGACAGACGGTGACCGTCACCGCGCGCTACTACGACCGCTTCCAGACGGACAACAGCACGGCGGGGATGGCGGGCGAAGGCTACAGCAAGCAATTCACCTTCACCGTCGTCGACGAGCAATCGCAGGACCTGAACTTCGGCGATGACCTGAAGGTCAGCACGACGACGGCCAACGACCAGCGCAGCCCGGCGGTCACCACCTTGAGCAACGGCAACTTCGTGACGGTCTGGCAGTCGACCGGGCAGGGCGGCGAGGCGAGCAACAAGAACGGCATCTACGGGCAGATCTACACGGCCGCCGGCGTGGCCGTGGGCAGCGAGTTCGCCATCACCGCGGCGGGCAACGGGATCGACGAGACCACCCCGGTCGTCGCCGCGCTGGACTCGGGCCGCTTCGTCGTGGCCTACACCACCACGCCCGGCGCCAATGGCCTGACATCGCCTATCGGATCGTCGAGGCCAACGGCACGGTGGGCAGCCAGCTCGTGGCCAACACCACCGTCGCGGGCGCCCAGACGTCGCCGGCCCTGACCACCCTGACGGACGGCTCGTTCGTGGCCGCGTGGCAGACCGGCGGCGACATCCACGCGCAGAAATTCAGTGCCGCCAACGGCGCCAAGAGCGGCTCGGAGCTGACCATCGACGCGTCCGGCAGCGACGTCAACCCCATGCTGGCGTCGCTGAGCAACGGCGAGTACGTGGTGGCCTGGGGGGACGCAGGGTCCTACGAGGTCAAGGCCCTGGTGAGCAGTGCGCCGTCCACCGTCATCGACGTGAGCAGCGGCAGCATGGCCACGGCCGACGTCTACGCGACGGGCAACCCGCAGGCGCGCGTCGCCGGCCTGGCCGGGGGTGGTTTCGTCGTGGCCTGGAGCACCTACGACAGCAATTACGGGCAGACGGACATCGTCTTCCAGCGCTATGACAACTCGGGCGTGGCGCAGGGGGGCACGGTCCAGGCGAACGTCTCGACCGCTGCGAATACCTACAAGGACCTGGCGGCGGTCGCCGCCCTCTCGGGCGGCGGGTTCGTGGTGGGCTGGCAGGCCGACACGGGCGACTATGACCAGAACGGGCTCTTCGGCCGCCGGTTCACGGCCACCGGCGTGGCGGTGGACGGCGCTGATTTCGAGATCAACCAGCACCGCCTGGGCGACCAGAATTCGCCGGTGATGACGGCCCTCGCGTCGGACCTCTTCGCCACCGTGTGGGTCGACAACACCTCCGACACGACCAGCGCCGGCATCGAAGGTCGGGTCCTGCTGCCCCAGACGCCCCGCATCACCAGCGCCGCCTACGACGCCGGCACCGGGGTGCTGGCCGTCACCGGCGCCAACCTGACGATCGGCGACACCATCGTCCCGGCGAACCTCACGCTGACCGGCGAAGGCGGCGTCGCCTACACGCTGACCACCGGTACCACCACGGCCAGCAGTTCCACCGCCTTCAGCGTCACGCTGAACGCCACGGACCGCGCGGCCGTGAACCTCCTGCTGAACAAGGCCGGCACCAGTTCGACCAGCGGCACCGCCTTCAACCTGGCAGGGGCCCTGAACTGGGACAGCACCGCCGCCGCCGGAGCCGACGCCACCAACGTCGTGACCGTCAGCAACGTGCCGGTGCCGGCGATCACCAGTGCCGCCTACGACGCGGCGACCGGCGTGCTGTCGGTCTCGGGCACCGGCTTCCTGAGCAAGGCGGGTTCGGCCAACGACATCGACGTGACCCGGCTGACCCTGACCGGGGAGGGCGGGGCCACCTACACCCTGACCGCGAACACCGCGAACGTCGACGTCACCAGCGGCACCGCGTTCTCGGTGACCCTGGGCAGTGCCGACAAGGCCGCCCTCAACCTGCTGCTCAACCGCAACGGCAGCAGCTCGACGGGCGCCACCACGTACAACCTGAGCGCGGCGGAGGATTGGGCGCTTGGGGCCGACGCGAGCGTGACGGTGGTGGACGCGACCAATGGCGCGACCGTCGCCAACGTCCCGACCCCCGCCCTCTCGAGCGCCGCGTACAACGCCGCCACGGGCGTGCTGACGGTGACGGGCAGCGGCTTCCTGAGCCGTTCGGGGGCTGCCAACGACATCGACGTGTCCAAGCTGACCCTCACCGGCGAGGGCGGGGCGACCTATACCCTGACCACGGCCGGCGTCGACCTCACCAGCGGCACGAGCTTCGCGGTGACCTTGAACGCCACCGACAGGAACGGCGTCAACCTGCTGCTCAACAAGAACCTCACCGCGTCGAGCGGCGGCACGACCTACAACCTGGCCGCCGCCGAAGACTGGGCCGCCGGTGCCGCGGCCGGGGTCACCGATGCCGATGCCAGCAACGGCGTCACCGTCAGCGGGGTCGCCGTGCCGACGATCACCAGCGCCACCTACGACGCCGCCACCGGCGTGCTCGTCGTGACCGGTACCGACTTCGTCCGCAAGAGCGGCGCGACCAACGACATCGACGTCGGCAAGCTGAGCTTCCGCGGCGAGGGCAGCTCCGGCACCACCTACACGCTGACGACCCCCGGCGTGGAGGTCACCAGCAGCACCAGCTTCACGGTCACCCTGAACGCCACCGATCTCGCCGGGGTGAACTTCATCGCCAACCAGAACGGCACCACCTCCAAGAGCGGCACCACCTACCGGCTGAACGCCGCTGAGGACTGGTCCGCCGGCACGGACGCCGCGCTCACCACCGTCGACACCACCGGCAACGGGATCACCGTCAGCAACGTCGCCGTCCCCACCGTCACCAGCGCCACCTACGACGCCGGCACCGGCGTGCTCGTGGTGACGGGCACCGGCATCCTGCTCCAGTCGGGCGCGCTCAACGACATCGACGTGCACCAGCTGAGCCTCGTCGGCGAAGGCGGCGCCAGCTACGCCCTGTCGAACACCAGCGCCGTCGACGCCACGAACGGCAACGGTTTCACCGTCACGTTGAACAGCACCGACCAGGCGGCCGTCAACCTGCTGCTGAACCGCGCCGGCACGGGTTCGACCGACGGCACCACCTACAACCTGGTGGCCAACGAGGACTGGAACACCGGCGCGGTCACCGCGACGACGATCGCCGACCTGACCGGCAACGGCGTCACCGTCAGCAATGTCGCGGTGCCGACCATCACCAGCGCCACCTACGACACCACCACCGGGGTGCTGGCGGTGACGGGCACGGGCTTCCTGAGCCTGGGCGGCGGCGCCAACGACATCGACGTGTCCAAGCTCAGCCTGGTCGGCGAGGACGGGCAGTCGCGCACCCTGACCACGGGCGATGTCGAGGTCAGCAGCGGCACCGCCTTCTCCGTGACCCTGAACGCGGCCGACAAGGCGGCGGTCGAGCTGTTCATCAACAAGGCGGGCACCAGCGCCACGTCCGGCGCCTCCTACAACCTGGCGGCGGCCGAAGACTGGGCCCGCGGCGCGGGAGCCGGCGTCACCGACGCCGATCCGAGCGGCAATGGCGTCACCGCCACCGTGGCCGCGCCGACCGTGACCAGCGCCACCTACGACGCGGGCAGCGGCGTGCTGACCGTGACGGGCACCCACTTCACCACGCTCGGGCAGGGCGGGTCCAACGACATCGACGTCACCAGGATCAGCATCGTCGGCGACTCGACCCCCTACACCCTCACCAGCGGGGACGTCGACGTCACCGACAGCACGCACTTCACCATCACCTTGAACGGCACCGACCGGGCGGCGCTGTCCACCCGGTTGAACAAGGACGGCAGCTCGTCGACCGGCTCGACCACGTACAACCTCGTCGCCAGCGAAGACTGGGCGCGCGGCGCCGACGCGGCCGTCACCGTCGCGGACACGACGGGCAACGGCATCGCGGTCAGCAACGTTCCCGTGCTCGGCCTCACCAGTGCCGCCTACGACGCCGCCACCGGCGTGCTGTCCCTCACCGGCGTCAACATGACCACCGGCGACACCATCGACCCGGGCAAGCTGACCCTCAGCGGCGAGGGCGGTGCCACCTACACCCTGACCACCGCCAGCGTCGCCGCGGCAAGCAGCACCTCGGTGCTGATCACCTTGAACGCCACCGACCGGGCCGCGCTCGGCTTGATCCTCAACAAGGACGGCACGAGCTCCACCGGCAGCAGCACCTACAACCTCGCGGCCGCGGCCAACTGGGACAGCACCGGCGCCGCGGCGGCCGACCTGACCGGCAACGCCGTCACGGTGAGCCACACGCCGGCCCCCGCGCTCACCAGCGCCACCTACGACGCCGCCACCGGCATGCTCGTGGTGAGCGCCACCGGCCTCAACCAGAAAGCCGGCGCCGGCAACGACATCGACGTCACGCGGCTGACGCTCACCGGCGAGGGCGGCGCCACCTACACGCTGACGGCCGACACCAGCGGTGTCGAGGTCGCCAGCGGCACCGGTTTCAGCGTGACGCTGGGCAGCGTCGACAAGGCGGCCGTCAACCTGCTCCTGAACAAGAACGGCAGCATCGCCACCGACGCCACCACCGCCTTCGGCCTGGCCGCCGCCAGCGGCTGGAACGCCGGGTCGAACCTCGGCGCGGCCGACCTGACGGGCAATGCCGTCACCGTCAGCAACGTGGCCGTGCCGACCCTTGCCAGCGCCACCTACGACGCGAGCACCGGGGTGCTGGTGGTGAGCGGCTCGGGCTTCCTGTCCCGGGCCGGTGCCGCCAACGACATCGACGTCTCCAAGCTCAGCATCCTGGCCGAGGGCAGCACCGTCACGCTGTCCAGCAGCAGCGACGTGGACGTCACCAGCGGCACGCTCCTGAGCGTGACATTGAGCGCCGCCGACCGGCAGGCGCTGGCCCTGCTGACAAACCAGGTCGGCACCCGCTCGGCCGATGGCGTCAAGTACAACCTGGCCGCAGCGGAAGACTGGGCGCGCGGGGCGGACGCCGCGGTGACGACGGCCGACCTGACCCTCAACGACATCACCGTCTCGAACATCGCGCGTCCCACCATCACCGGCGCCACCTGGACGCAGAGCTCGGGCGTGCTGGTGGTGACCGGCACCCACTTCGTCACGAAGGCCGGCCTGGCCAACGACATCGACGTCACCAAGCTGACCTTGAGCGGCGATGGCACCGCCTACACGCTGACCGGCGACACGGCCAGTGTCGACATCACCAGCGACACCAGCTTCACGCTGACGCTCGGCGCCGTCGACAAGGCGGCCGTGGCCTCCCGCATCGACAAGGCCGGCACCAGCTCCACCGGCAACATCGCTTACAACCTGGCCGCGGCCGAAGACTGGATGGCCGGAGCGGCCGGCGCCAGCGCCAACCTGGTGGACGCCGACCTGACCGGCAACGTCATCACCGCGGGCGGATTCAATGCCAGCCCGGTCCTGGGCGGCGCCGCGGCCGGCCAGGCGGTCAACGACAACGCCAGCCTCAGCCCGTTCTCCGGCTTGACCGTCACCGATGCCGACGTCGGCGCCACGGTGAGCGTCAGCATCACGCTGGATGCGGCCGCCAAGGGCGCCTTCACCACCGCGTCGCTCGCGGCCTCGGGCTTCTCCAGCGTCGACGGGGGCCTCACCTACACCCATGCCGCCGACACCCCGTCGGCCCTGCAGACCGCCATCCGGCAACTGGTCTACCAGCCCGGCAGCAACCGCGCCAGCCCCGGCTCGACCGAAACGACGACCTTCACCGTGAGCGTCGACGACGGCTTTGGTGCCGTCACCGACAGCACGACCACCGTCGTCTCCACCTCCGCCAACGACGCCCCGGGCCTGACCACGCCCAGCGCTGCGGGCTACACCGACACGGCGGCGCTCGACACCTTCGCGAACACCACGGGAACGCTGGCCGGCAGCGACGTGGACACGGGGCAGACCCTGAGCTACGGCATCGCCGGGGGCACGGTGTCGGGCGGCGTGAGCACGCTCGCGGGAAGCCACGGCAGCCTGTCGGTCAACACCACG
>Ga0068855_100006592_pt1 | contig 14116 bp, 14 predicted proteins | sample KBSCornC52_FD_66592 | JGI IMG/M metagenome (GOLD analysis project Ga0068855, IMG submission 66592) | Corn rhizosphere microbial communities from Kellogg Biological Station, Michigan, USA - KBS Corn C5-2 | ecosystem: Host-associated > Plants > Roots > Rhizosphere > Soil ... | reverse complement strand
GCCAGCAATCGCCCACGATCCATGCCGCCGTTGCCCGCATTGCCGTCGCTCCCATACCGGATCTCGCAGTCCATCGCAATCAATGGCAGCACACCGCGCATATCCAATCGGGACCCCGTCCAGCGCAGGCAAAACGCATCCACCGGCTGATAAGCAGAAGCCAGCTCGTTCTCCTCCACCAGCACGCCAGGCCGAGTCACTCCGCGCAACACCATCGTCCGCGCCGGATTCACCGCCGCCAGCCTGTCCCGCAGCGTAACGTAAAACGTATCTTTCGCATTCTGCATCGATTCGTAACCTTTCCAGTGACAAAACTCACAACACCGCTAAACAGCGGCCGCAATCGGAGCCCGCAGCATCAGCCGATAAACATAAGGAGCTCCCCCGATCTCCGACTCCGTAGCCGACTCCACCGTCATCAGCACACCATCCACCAGCACCCCGAACGCCTCGGCAAACAGAACCGCTGCCGCCGAATATCCCAGCGATCCAACCAGCGCCTCCACTGCCGAAGCCGAAACCAGCAACTCCCATCGCGCCGCCTTCCCCTCTGCAACCCGCGCGCGAGCCGCCCGAAACGCCACCGGAGCCAGCTCCACATCCTGAAACCCCGGCACCGCCGACCCCAACTGCTCCGCCACATCCGCAGCGCTGGCAGGAGCAGGCGTCCGCAACATCACGGCTCGCCCGCCCGCGCATCGCAGCAAAACATCCGCCGCCCGCACCGCCGCACCCGAAGCACTCAACAAATCCGCCATAGCCTCACCCCAGCCTCTCCGCCACATAGGGCCGCAGCAGCGCCTGCACCTGCGCATCGATCAGCGACCCGCTGAAGTACTGCATCTGCATCGTGTCCATGCGGCTCGACTTCACATTCATCGCCGGAGTCGCCTGCGCATTCTTCACGATCTGCACGCAAGCCACCTTCACCGCATCCGGCACCGTCACCAGCCCCGACGTATACGTCACCTCGACCTCGTTGTAGTCGATCCCCAAAAAGTTCCTCGGAAACGTCAACTCCCCCGTAGCCTCATTCACATCCACGCTAGCCACATCCAGCGCACTCCAACTCCCCGGCACGCTGAACGCCCACGCAATCTGCTCTCGAAGCGGATCGGCCATCTCCCCGCGCCGAGGCCGCGCATACCGCACCCGCACGCCCACCAGAGCCGAAGCCGCGCCCACAGCCGCAGCCAAAGGACGATAGCTCAACCGCGCCGTCTGCGCTCCAGCCGTCAACCGCATCCGCTCCACATACTCGGTCACCATCAAGCTCGGCCGCCTGCAATGCGCCTCCATCAGCGCCGAAGCCATCGTCACCCAATCGTCCACCGTCTCCGCCGTCAGTCCATACTGCACATACTCCGCCGGCAACAAATAGCCCATCGCACACCTCTCTCAAAAAGAAACAGGGACCGGCACAAATAGCACCGGCCCCTGAAAAGTTGTTCCCTAAGCCCTGTTCCCTGTCCTACCGATCCACCAGCACCTGGTAGTGCGCATAGCTCGCACCCTTCACCACCACGCCGCCAAACTTCACCACGACATACTGCGAAGCCAGCGAGCCCGGAACCCCAAGCTGGAAGATCCTCGGATTCGGATCGCTCAGCCAGTGATACTCGATCAAGTCCTCGGTGACGATATAAGCCGGCAGCACAGCCGACCCAGAACCCGGCGTCCCCGTATAGCTCAGCGTCCACTCAGGAATCAGCGGAATATCACCCGCCTGTGTCGACAGCGTCTTCACCGAAAGTCCAGCCGCAATCTCCTTCGTATTCAGCACCACGTTGAACTCCGCCTTCATCTCGCGGTCGATCAAATCCAGCAGCACCGGATTCGCATAGATCGCCGTAGGCCGAACCCCGTACGAGCTATTCGCAACCATCTGCGCAATCGTCGACTTGAAGCCATCGACAATGCTCTGTGCCGCGCCAATCGTCACCGTATTGCCTCCGGCAACAATCTGCGCAGCCGCACCAAAATACTGTGCAGTCGTAGGCGAGCTCAAGCTGGTGTCGTTGCCATTCCAAAGCGCGACGTCATGCGTCCGCAGAACGCCATCGACGGTATCGGCAAGGTCCTTCGCCTGCAGATAAGCAAACTGGCTCTGCTGCTGACCCAGCTCGATATCGAACAGGTTGTAGTTCAGTTGAGCAACCAGCGCCTTCAGCGGAACGCTGCGTTCCACACGAGTCGGGCTGACCACCGGTGCCACGATATTGCGCGGATCGACAAACCCCGAAGCCGCTGTAGCCGCCGGAATCGCCGTCTCCTCAAAGTACCTCGAAGGATGGCCCGTAGCAGGAACCTGCTTGATCCTTCGTCCAAACACACCGCGCCGCTGCACCAGGTCCGTAATCTCCGACTGATACAGAGGAACCTCAACCGCACCCGGTCCCAAATAATCTGCTGCTGCATGAATCTCAGTAAACTTCGCGTTCATCATCTCTCCCTTTCAAACAAAATGGGCGTCAGCCTAAGCCGCACGCCCATCCCTATCGTTGTGTGTTTTGCTTAAGGGCACGGCTTCAGCCGTGCCACCAGTGCTCTGTCCCCAGGCGGCTTTAGCCGTTGAGATCCTGTAGCGCCTAACCCAGCAAACCAGCCCGCATCAACTGAGCCTTCACAGCAAATCGCTGCTCCATGCTCAAGCTCACCAGCGCAGCATCCAAAGCGCCGGCCTCAATCGAGTCCACCGTGACACCCTGCTTCGCCAGCAACGTAGTCATCGCCGTAGGCAGAGTCTTCCGTCCATTTGTAACCGTACCAGGCACAGAAGCGGTAGCAGCCTGCAACGCAGCAATCTTCGCCTCGGCCGCAGCCAGCTTCTCCTCCAGCTCAGCCTCACGCCGGCCCTCAACCGTAGCCACAATCCGCCCAATCGAAGCCTCTGCATCGACAGCAAACTCACTCTGCCGTTGTGCCAGCCGTTCGACAGCCTGCTCCAGCAAACCAGCCGCGGCCGCCAGACGTTCCACGGTCGCTCCCAATTCGTCCTTCATCTCCATCTCCATACTGTCTCCTCGTTCTTCGTCGTACATCAGCCCACCCACTGAATCTCGTCTAGGCCGTAACAGCATGACTCTGCGCCTGCTGCACATTCAGAATGGCGACCACAGCCGAAACCACGCTCTGGATATAGCTCGTGTTCGCCGCAATCCCGGCCTTGGTCAGCAGGGCAGTCACTGCCTGCTCGGTCAGCAGCATCACCTCCGCCAGCTTCTGCACACCCGTGCCGCTCTGCACGCCCGAAGCAGCGTACTTCTGCTCCACCAGCAGAACAGCCGTCTGAATCAGCGAAGTAGCATCGGCCACCTCCGTCGCTACAGGAGCAGCAGCCGGAAACAAAAGCGCAACCAGCCGCTCCACCGGAACCGCATACTCCACAGCCCACTTCAGCCCTTTCTCAAATCCCTTTCCAATCGTCTCCAAAACACTCACAAAGCTCATCCGCTCTCCTTGATTGCTGTTCTCTCTTTATGTGCAACAAATGCTCGGGTGCGAATGTAAGCCCTCACCCAGCCCATCGTTGTTCTTGCAGTTGTATGCATCCGCGTTCCTCCGCGAAGATCCGCGGTCGCACCCACTAACGAGCCATCACAGCCCGCCGCGCCACTACAGGCCGCCGCACCCGAAAGCTCGTACTCCGGTAAGCCGCCTTCTCCCGCAGCAGAATCGCCGCCCCGGTAAACGTCGCCCGCGTCAGAGTCCACACCTGCGCCCGCATATCGGCCACATGCGCATCCGCCAGTTCGTAACTCATCCCCATCGCCCCATCAAGCCCTGGGCCGGAGCCGATCTTCGCCTCCATCTCAGGAAAATCCCGTGCAAACAGATATCCCGCCACCGTCAGCTTCCGTCCGTCCACCTCGGCAGCGGTAATGATGCCGCACTTCTGTCTCGCATCATGCCCATCCCACCCGGCTTTATAGTCGACAGCCATCCCCAGCAAACTAGGTAAAGCCGCCTCCGCAGCCTCCCGCGTCAGTACGACCTTATGTCCTCTCGCGCCGCTTGGAGCCTTGTCGCTGGCCACATCCACCAGCGTCAACACTCCCTCAAAGGGCAACCGGTTCGGATGCCCATGCACCTCGGGAAACTCCACCGCCATCGCCCGCATCTCCAGACCTGTCGCGCGCCCGAAGCCCTCTCGCCCGCACGCCAACCCGGCACTCCGTCGATGAAGCCCATCAACATGTCCCATCTGCACCTCCTCCATTCCAGCACTCTTGTTTCTTCTCCATCCACACCCGCGCCCAACTTCTGTCATTTCAACCGAAGCTCAGGTGCCCCATCCATCGCGCTCTATGCGATGGGGGGGAATGTAGAACCTTCCCCAGCCTCCCGCTCAGTGTGGATCTATCGTCGAAGGCTTGCCGTCACCACCACCCGCGCTGTCCGGCTGCACCTCTTCCTGCGCCACGCTGTCTTCCACCAACGTGGGTGGATCGTCCCTCAGGTTCTCCAGCAACGCCTGAATCACGCTCTTTCCTCGCCGCTTCGCAGCCTTCGGAACCACATCCCCTGTATCCAGCCCGCCGATCTTCATCAGCACCTTCACATGAGCGATGCTCCCCTTCTTGGCCTCTTCCGCGAACCTCTCCACGATCTCCGGCAGCGCCTCCGCCACGCGAGCCCGTGTAAACGTCCGGCAGTACCTTGGTCGAGGCGCCCCCACCGCGACCTTCTTCGCCTCGACCCCGGCTCTGTTGTTAGCCCTGCTGACAGTCCCGCTGTCAGCTTCGCCCTTCGCATCCTCCCGCACAAACCGCCCCGCCACCCGCTTCCTCGTCATCCGTCCCTGGCCCCCTTAAAGCAGAACGGGAGAGCAGCCCTCAGGCTCTCTCCCGTCTTCATTCTTGATTACCTATCCAGAATAACAGTTGGCCCAAAACTAACCCGCCAACTTCCAAAGCAAAAAAACATCAATCGAATCAATGACGTACCGAGATTTCCACAGTTCACCCCTCTTGACAGCTTTTCTGGGGGTCCAAAAGTCGCTTCTCCAGGAACAGCTCTGTCAGCAGGTCCAGAGCCTCCGGGTAAGACCGCTCTATCGTCCTCAGAGGCAGCCTCATCAAAGCAGCCGCCTCCTCCCGGGTGTACTCCTGCATCGCAATCCGCTCGATCAGAAGTTGATGTCCCCTGTCCAGCATTGCCACGCAGGATTCCACGTCCTGGACGAAGATCACCACATCGTCAAACCCCTCGACATGGTAGTTCGACACTCGGCCGCGAAACAGCTCCCGGCCCAGCAATGAAGGCACTCTGCCTGCTCCCATCGCCATCCGCACATACCGTCGCAGCAGCCCCTCGGTATATTTCCGGTAGAACGCCAGCGAAGGATCCGGTTGCCTCTCCTTCTCCATCCGCGCTTCGACCAGCGCTGCTTCCCGCTCCTCGTTCTCCGCCTGCCGCTGCCAGCCAGTCTTCCGCGGACCAGCCGCCGTCGCCCAGACCATCGGCAAGATCACTACGGCCGCGCTCATCGTGCACCTCCAGCCGTGCCCACGGCAGAGCAGCCTGAAACCCGCGTCAACCGCGGGCGCCCGCCCTCATGCTTCTTCCGTGGAGACGGAAACGCAGCCAGTTGCCGCGAGCATCTACGGCAGTACACGCTTTCCACTGTTTCCATGCGGAGCCAAAGCGTCCCGCACCCTTCACATACCTTCAGTTCCATGCGCAAGTAGTTCATTTCGTCCTTTCAAGGCGTAGTTCTCCCCCGGCAGCCTCCGTGTTTTTCAGCGATCGAATGGGCTCACCGGGTTGCTATGAAGTGTCCTCGCCATCTCCGCAAAGCTCTCATCGGCCTTGTCGTTTCAGCTCATGGCACTTGTCTGTCGTTGCTTACTGCGGTGTAGTACCTTGGGAAAAATCAAATCCACCCTGCATCCTCTCCACCCCTGGTTCTCGATGCAGTCGCCTTCTATCATCCTTCATCAAGAGGCGTCTCCTTCGCTTCAGAATCCATCAATGGAAAGTCTCAAGGTTATAGCTTTAGACAAATTCGCTGTCAACACCAATCTTTCCTCAGGCAACTCGATACCATAAACCCTCATCAATCCATCTTTTACAAATAAAACTCATTGCATAAAGCGAACTCTTCGCCTAATCTTCGTCTTGTCAAATGCTATGCGTTCTACCGAATCGATCTAACTTATGAACTTTCAAGACCTGCACGAACTCCTCCGCCTCGAACTCCTTCGCCGCATCGAGCGCGGTGCCCTCACCGGCAGCCGCCTCGCCCATCAGGCCGGCTTCCAGCAGGCTCACATCTCCAACTTTCTTAACCGCAAGCGCGCCCTCTCCCTTGAAGGCCTCGACCGCGTTCTGGCCGCGCAAAGCATCTCCATCGACCAGATACTCCCCGTCGATCTTGCTGCCGCCGCTACTCCCATGCCTCCGCCATCCAGCGATCCCATCGAGGCCGTCCCCGTCGTCTCCGCGTCCACTGCCATGGACGACGCCCGCGTCCCTCCTTCAGCCGTCATCGAAACCATCCACGTCTCCGCCTCGCGTCTCCATGACAACCGCGCTCGCCCTGCCACCAAATATGCGCACTGGCAGCGCTTCCTCGCCATCCGTGCCGACGCCCAGCAATCCGCCGCTATGGACCCCCTCCTCGCCCCTGGAGCTATCGCCGTCCTTGATCGTCACTACAACTCCCTCGCCCCCTATCGTTCTCATCAGCCCACGCTCTACGCAGTCCGCTGCGGTGCCGCGCTTCTGCTCCGGTTCGTCGACTTCGACGAGGGCCGTCTCATCCTCCGCCCCTACGCCCGCGACTTTCCCGTGCAACTTCTCCCCCTCGCTGCTCACGAGTCTCCCGCCGACTACATCGTAGGCCGCGTCTGCCTCGTCTTCTCCGAACTCTAGGTCTCAAGATCTGTCTAAAAGAAATTGTCATTTCGACAACAAATCGTCATCTCAACCGGAGCACCGACCGTTTCATCGTGCGTTGAGGGGTGGAGAGACCCCCGTGTCTCGCTTTGTTCCTGGCACGCCTTGCCACTCACGCCGCTCGTGGGAGAAGATTCTCCATGGATCGCAGACACTTTCTCCGCAACTCCCTCCTTGCCATCGCTGCTGAACGCCTCTCGCATCCAGCCGCACGTGCGTTCGCCCAGGGACCGAAGGAAGCCACCCCGCTCGATCCATGGAAGCCCGGCTATCTTGAGATCCATCAAATCGCCACCAATCGCGGCAACTCCGCGCTTCTGATCCTCCCCGACGGCACTACCATGATGGTCGATGCCGGCGCACTCTACGGCACTACTCCCTACCTCAGCGAACCGCGCCCCTCCAACCAGCGCCGGCCCGGAGAATGGATCGGCCGCTACGTCCAGCGCAGGCTCCAATCCGCCTCGCTCGAAGGCATCGACGTCTTCATGCTCACGCATCTCCACGCAGATCACGTCGGCGGCCTTCCTCCAAATTCAACTCCGAACGCAGAAGGCTATGTCCCCACCGGCGTCTCCGACGTAGCATCCATCGTGCACATCCGCCGCTTCGTCGATCGCGACTGGCCCAGCTACGACTACCCCGCCCCGCTCATGCTCGACTTCCAGCAAAACTACCGCGCCTTCCTGCAAGCCCGCCAGAAGGCAGGCACAAAGGTCGAGCGCTTCCGCGTCGGAGCCCGCGATCAGTTCCAACTCCTGCACGCCGCCGCATCTTACCCGTCATTTGAAGTCCGCAACCTCGCAGCCAACGGAGAAGTATGGACCGGCCAGGGAGAGCAGACGAAGAAGCACTTCCCCGATCTCGCGACCCTCAAGGAAGCCGACTACCCCTCGGAGAACTGCTGCTCAGCAGCCATCCGCTTGCGCTACGGACGCTTCGGCTACTACACCGGAGGCGATCTTACCTGCGACACAAACTACGGCCGCGACCCCTGGCGCGACATCGAAACCCCCGTAGCGCAAGCCTCCGGCCCCGTATCGGTCGCCGTCACCGATCATCACGGCTACTTCAACGCCGACGGCCCGGAGTACGCCCGCGCTCTTCGCCCGCAAGTCTTCGTCATCCCCGCATGGGACTCCGCGCACCCCACCGTCAACACCCTCAACGTGCTCTTTTCCAAGGACCTCTATCCCGGCCCTCGCGACGTCTTCGCCACTATGGTCAAGGAAGAGAACCGCATCGCCAACAAGAAGACCGAAAATCTCCGTTCGCGCAAAGGCCACGTCGTCGTCCGTGTCGATCCCGGCGGCTCAACCTTCCGTCTCCATGTTCTCTCCAACGAAGACGAAACCGACCGCGTCACCGCCACCTACGGCCCCTACACCGCCTAGCCGCTCACTCCTTCCCTACAATTTCCTTCCGTCTCATGAAGTCTTTGGTCTATTCTCGTTGGACCATGGGCAAACGCTTCTCTGCGGTTCTTCTTCTGCTTGCAACCCTGACTGCATCGGCTGGAGCTTCTGCAGCGCGTTGGTTTCAGATAAGCACGCCAAACTTTACGGTGCTCACCGACTCCAACGAGAAACAGGCACGTCGCATAGCTGGTCAGTTTGAGCAGATGCGTTCTCTCTTCCATGTGCTCCTTCCCAACACGACTGACGACGCCGGTTCGCCGATCGTCGTCCTCGCCCTCAAAGACAGAAAGAGCTTCCAGTCTCTCGAACCCGCACCCTATCTGGCCAAGGGCCAACTCGACCTCGCCGGCCTCTTCCTCAACGCGACCGATAAGAACTACATCCTCCTTCGTCTCGACGCCCAGGGCGAACATCCCTTTGCCACCGTCTATCACGAGTACACCCACTTCATGCTCCGCAAATCTCCCTGGCTTCCGCTCTGGCTCAACGAGGGGCTTGCCGAGTTCTACCAGAACACCGACATCCAGGAAAAAGAAGTTCTCCTCGGCCAGGCCAGCGCAGACGATATCTATTACCTCCGCGACAATCGCCTTCTCCCACTCATCACGCTCCTCAAGGTCGACTACAAATCTCCCTACTACCACGAAGAGCAGAAAGGCTCCGTCTTCTATGCTCAATCCTGGGCGCTCACGCATTACATCGAAATGACCGACGGCCAGAAAGGCACGCATCGCCTTGCGGAGTACGCGAAGCTCCTCCTTCAGGGCGAGGATTCCGTCACTGCGGCCCAACATGCCTTTGGCGACCTCAACCAGCTTCAGAAGGCGCTCGAATCCTACGTGCACCAGGCCACTTTCATGATGTTCAAGCGAAAGACCGCGATTACGGTGGATACCGCTTCGTTCCAGGTGCGGGAGGTCCCACAGCCCGAAGTCGATGCCATCCGCGCCGATGTGCTCGTCCACAACCAGCGCACCGAGGAGGCGCAGGCACTGCTCGACTCCACTCTCCGCGACGATCCCTCCAACGCCCTCGCCCACGAAACCATGGGCTTCCTCAAGTTTCGTGAAGGTGACATCCCCAGCGCGAAGAAGTGGTATGGCGAAGCAGTCAAGCTCGACTCGCACAGCTTTCTCGCGCACTATTACTACGCGGCCATGTCCCTGCAAAGTGGAGATGACGATCACGACGAAGCCATCGAGTCCAGCCTGCGCACCTCAATCAAGCTGAACCCTGCCTTCGCTCCCTCGTACGATACGCTGGCTACGTTCTACGCCAGGCGCCACCAGAATCTCAGCGAAGCGCATCTCCTCAATGTGCAGGCTGTGAATCTGGAACCGGAAAATCTCAGGTATCGCATCAATGCAGCGGAAGTCCTCGCCCAGCAGCAGCAGTTTCCCGGAGCGCTCGGTGTGCTCAAGCTCGCGGCCACCGTCGCTAAAACTCCCGATGAGAGCGCCATGGTTCAAAGCCTTATCACTCGGATCCAGAGGCTCGAAGCCGCACTCGACCGTGCAACCCGGAACGGTGAGAATGCGACCACCTTGCAAACCAATCCGGCGCAGGGGGACGCAACGAAGGTGATGGTCTTCCGCAGAGTCGACGGCAAGGTGATCGGCAAGATCGAAGATGCGCCGGACTATCCAATCGGAGACTCCACAGGCGCACGGCACACCGTCCAGGGCGTCCTGCGAAACATCAGTTGTTCGTATCCCACCGTACTTACGCTGGATGTCGACCAGGGCGGAAAGACGATCACCCTCTACACAAACAACTACTACAAGGTCGTCTTCACTACAGCCAACTACGAGTCCGACGGCGATATCAAACCCTGCACTGGCATCGAAGACATGAAGGCCAAAGTGGGGTACGCCGAGGTCTCCAACAAAAACGTCGCAGGCCAAATCTTCAGCATCGAACTCAGCAAATAGCACACGCTCACTCGCCAGGCAACCATCGAGTATTCCTCCACAGAGCCGCTCAGAATATTACGCCGTCGTCTCAGACCGACTCGCGAAATCTTCCCCAAGCTCAACACCTTGCTAAACTTAAAAGATGCTCTCAAGGCTTTATGCGAAGTGGATGTTCTCCTGGGAGACAGCCCTCACCACCCGTGATACCAACCGCATCGTCCGCCCTCTCGAATGGGGCTTCGACTGGCTTGAAGATTTCAGCCCGCTAGCCCGGCAGCACGACGACACCGCCTCCATCGCCGCGGACTACGAGCGCATGATCGCCATCAACCGCGACATCGTCGCTCGCGCCGACGAGTTCTACGGCTACGAAACCCCCACCGACTTCCGCCTCGAAACCCGCCGCCCTCAGCTCTTCCCCACCAACGTTCGTCCGGAAACTCTCGCGCAGGACGCCGAGCTGAAGCGCAAAGCCGAAGCCGGCAAGCTCGAACCCGCAGAGTTCCTTCGCTTCACCTCCGCCGTCCGCACCCGCTACCCGGAAAATGACATGGTCAACGCTCGCTGGTATCCCGCGTCGCCAGAAAAACAAGCGGACAAGCCCAAACAAGCCATCATCGTCATGCCGCAGTGGAACGCCGACGCCTTCAGCCACAACGCTCTCTGCACCCTCTTCAACCGCTTCGGCATCTCCGCCCTGCGCCTCTCCAAGCCCTACCACGACATCCGCCGCCCAGCCGAGCTTGAGCGCTCCGACTACGCCGTCAGCTCCAACGTAGGCCGCACCACCGAAGCCTGCCGCCAGGCCGTCGTCGACATCCGCAGTTGCATCGACTGGCTCCAGTCGCAAGGCTACGAGCAGTTCGGAGTCTTAGGCACAAGCCTTGGCAGTTGCTACGCCTTCATCGCCGCCGCCTTCGATCCTCGCCTCCAGGTCTGCGCCTTCAACCACGCCTCCACCTGGTTCGGCGACGTCACCTGGAAGGGCCAAAGCACCCGCCACATCCGCGAAGCCTTCGAGCAGGCCGGGCTCACCCAGGACCAGGTCCGTCAGATCTTCGCCATCGTCAGCCCCATGTCCTACATGGATCGTTTCGCCGCAAATCCCAAGCGCTGCCTCGTCGTCCACGCGACCTACGACCTCACCTTCCCCCTCGAATACTCCCTCGACGTCCTCAAAAACTTCGATGCCCTCAACATCGACTACGTCTCCAAAATCCTCCCCTGCGGCCACTACACCACCGGCGAAACCCCTTACAAGTACATCGACGGCTGGTATCTCGGCTCCTTTGTCCACAGTGCCTTCAAGCGCCTCGCCGAACAAACCACCCCGCTGGGGAAGAGTTCCAATCGCAACTCTCCGGCCGCGAGTCAAACCTCCATCACCCTCCAATAAAAACAGTGCGAATTCCGACGCTCCGTCGGAGGATGTCCTCGAAGTACAGGGGATGAAAGAACTAGCCGTCTTCCTGCGCATCTCAAACCAGCTCCTTAAAACACAGCGGAACCGACCTCACTCGGCTCGCGTATCTTCTCTCGCAAGCCGGAGATTCTCGATCATGCCACTCACCGATCCGCTCTATACCCGTAACATGACCGACCACCAGCGCGCCTGGTTCTATGCCGAATACGAGCATGCCCGCAAGGACGAGGTCATCGGCGTCCTGCTCGCTATCTTTTTTGGTGGCTTTGGCATTCACCACTTCTATCTCCGCCGCAACGGCCTCGGCGTGCTCTATCTTGTATTCTTCTGGACAGGAATCTCCGCGATCTTCGGCTTAATCGACGCGTTTTTCACCCCGGACCGCGTCCGTCGATATAACGCCACTCAGGCTATATACATCTCCAGCCAGATCCTCGGCGACGCGGCCTTCTCTGGGCCTACTGGGCCGCCTCCGCCTGCCGCGCCGCAGTGCTCCGCATGTGGTGGCCCTATAGACCCAACTGCAGCCTTCTGTAGTCGTTGCGGAACAGCCACGACAGGCAGCGACCTGCGTCTCAAACAGGCCACCTAGCCTTGGTCAAGAAAAAGCCGCGTCGGACGTGAAGTGTCCTATTGTTGAAGGAAGAAAGCCTACATATTTGTATGGCCGGCACGCATGTCTTCATTGAAGGTCGGCTTGATGAAGGCCAGTTGCTGTGCCACTTCAGTCGCATATTGTGCGCGATGGCCCATCAGCGCCTCCGTCGGCCGCGCATACTCGGTGTCCTGAGCTAGCAGAACCACACCTTCTCCAGCCAGGGCTGCCGCGGCCTTCTTCAAATCCTCAAGCGTCGCGTTCAGATACTGCGCATCGCGCGGATCGGCCAGCCACACCGGCTCGCCTCCACCCAGTACGCCCGAAAGCCAGAACACCTTCGCCGCCAGATACTCCTGCCGTTGCGCTTCTGTCGTGTCGTTGAAGTTGAACTTCTTCTTCCACGGGCTGAAGTAGCGCGTTGTCACAGGTACGGGCTGCCGATTGCCGCTCTTCACCAGCTCCAACTGTCCCTGGTCCATCGTCTTCCGCACCGCGTTATAGATAAAGCCTTCGGCAAAGGGCTGCTCCGGAGCTTTCACAATTTCGGCAAACGTCAATGTCATGGAAGCAGCGATTTTTGCGTGCAGCAGGCTCTCCTCGCCATCTTCCAGGCGAATCTCTCCATGCACGAGAAATGTATCCGCACCGGAAGTCGATGTATGAAACGGCCACGCAAACTTGCCAAAACTCAAAGGCAGGCCATGCAACGTCAAATAGCAATCAGGACGCGGATTCTTGAGCCGCTTCGCTGTCTCAGCTAGGTAGACCCCGACTTCGGCCAGCAGGTCGGCGCGACTGAAGTCGAACTGATCGCTCAGTTCCAGCACCTGCGTCTTTGCTCCATCAGCAGCGAGTGCCAATGTGAACCGTGTCGTTGGATTGCCTGAAAAGTCTGTGCCTACTTCGCTCGATGCCACCACCAGACCAGCCGCTTTGGCTGCCGCCTCTACCTGTGCCGCCAACACCGCTTGCGTTCCCATGCTCATCTGCCTCTATCCTCTGTTCTGTTTCGCAGCTCTTTTCATTTTACGACCCCTGCTCCTCCACTCTATTCTCTGCTGCGACTCGGGATAAGAACTGGTAACCCCAATATCCATTTACTCCAAATGCCTCATAAATGGTGCAATCTAGCTCTCGAAGACGGGTCTCCTATGGAAGAAATTTTCTCTATACCGAGTTGATAAAGGGTAAAAAGCCAACCCAGTTATGTGCAATATTTTGCACTTATCCAAAAAGAATCCCTCGCCGATCACATGTAACTCCTTTGATTTGTGGAAAACAGAGGCAAAAAGCACTGCTTGCGGAATGGCACGACACCTGCTGTTACCCAGTGCGAGGAAAAGAACCCTCGAAAGCTTGGTTTCAATCCATGGTTTGGTTTAGGAGATTACAAAATGTTTAAAACCCTTGCATTACTCGCTGCGTTGGCTTTCGGTTCTTTTGCGGCCGCGAACGCCACCCCTATTAATGGCTCCCTCGGTATCACCGGGGCAAACGACAATTGGAATACAGACACCATCCACTTCACCCAGGGAGCCACGATCAACGCCGTCAGTGGGACCTTTGGATCGAGTCTGGTTGGTACCACAGCATTCATGTATGACTTCGGGTATCTGCCGGCTGACTTTGGCGGCGTCACATATACCCTGTTCAGTGCGAACGATGGCATCCATCTCGATGTGAGCAGCGTTACCTCAGGCTATGTCGACAACCTGGGTCTCCATATGGCTGGCGTCGGTACATTCTTCGAGGATGGATTTGACCCCACTCCCGGCACCTTTACACTCAACAGCTCCAACTCTGGCGTCGTCACCTTCCAGGTCACGGCATCGGCCAGCCCCGTTCCAGAGCCTGCCTCGCTTGC
>Ga0068855_100006584_pt1 | contig 14123 bp, 6 predicted proteins | sample KBSCornC52_FD_66592 | JGI IMG/M metagenome (GOLD analysis project Ga0068855, IMG submission 66592) | Corn rhizosphere microbial communities from Kellogg Biological Station, Michigan, USA - KBS Corn C5-2 | ecosystem: Host-associated > Plants > Roots > Rhizosphere > Soil ... | reverse complement strand
TCGACCGTCAGGCCGCTGGCCGAGGTCAGCGTGGCGCTGCCGTTGGCCGCGAGGTGCGCCGTCAGCGCCGACGCGTCGGCCAGCGTGACGTTGGCGCCCGAGGCCGTCACCGCGCCGCCGAGGGCGTTGGCGGTGTCGGCGAGCGTGACGTTGCCGGAGCCGGCCGCCAGCGTGCTGGTGCCGGTGACCGACAGGGTGCCGGCCTGCGTGATGTCGCCGGACGTCGACGTGGCAGCCAGGTTGCCGCCGACCGCGAGCGTGCTGCCGCCGAGGGTGACTGCCGACCCGGTGGCACTGAGGTTGCCGGTGCTGTTGCCGTCGACGTGCAGCGCCGCGCCGGACTTCACCACCGCGCTGCCGACGTTGTTCAGGCTCACCTTCAGCGCACCCGCCTGCTCGACGTCCGCCGACGCGGCCGTGACGGTGACCGTGCCGGTGGTGGCGCCGTCGGCGATCAGCTGCGTGCCGGCGACGAGCGTCGCGCTGCTGGCGGTCAGGTGCGCCGTCAACGCGTTCGCGTCGGACAGCGCCACCGCGCCGCCGCTGGCCGTGACCGCGCCGCCGAAATTGTTGGCCGCGTTCGCCAGCGTGATGGCATGGCCGCCCGCGTCGAGCGTCGACGTGCCCGTCACCGCCAGGACGCCGGACTGCGTGATGCTGCCGCTGCCGCTGTTGACGGCCAGGTTGCCGCCGACCGTCGCGGCCCCGAGGACGACGCCGTTGCCGTTGGCGGTGAGCCCGCCGCCGGTGCTGCCGTCGACTACCAGCGCGCCGCCCGCGTTCAGGGCGGCCGAGCTTGCGCCGCCCAGATGCACGTTGAGCGCGTTGGCGTCGGTCAGGCTGACCGCGCCGCCGGTGGCGGACACGGCGCCGGTGAAGTCGTTGCCTGCGTTGGCCAGCGTAATCGCGCCGCTGCCGGCATTGAGTGCACTGGTGCCGCCGACCGTCAGCGCGGCCGACTGAGTCATCGCGCCATTGCTGGTGGCCGTGAGGCTGCCGCCGACCGCGCCGTCGACCGCCAGCGCGCCGCCCGCCCCGAGGGTGGCGCCGGCGCTGCTGGTGACGTGCACGGCCAGTGCGTTCGCGTCAGAGAGGGACACCGTGCTGCCGGTGGCGGTGACGGCGCCACCGAAGTCGTTGCCGGCGGTGGTCAGCGTGATGGCCGCGGTGCCCGCATCCAGCACGCCGGTGCCGCCCACCGTCAGCGCAGCCGACTGGGTGATCGGGCCGGTGCTGGTGGCGCCGAGGCTGCCGCCGACCGTGCCGTCGACCGACAGCGTGCCGCCAGCGGTCAGGGTGACGTTGCCGCTGCTGCTGACGTGCGCTGCCAGCGTATTCGCGTCCGCCAGGCTCACCGTGGTTCCGCTGGCCGTGACCGCACCGCCGAAATCGTTGGCCGGGTTGGCCAGCGTGATGGCGCCCGCGGTGGCGCCGAGGGTGCTGGCGCCCGTGACGGCGAGGACGCCGGTCTGCGTGATGGCGCCGGTAGACGCCGTGGCGCTCAGCGTGCCGCCGACCGTGGTGGCCCCCAGCGAGACGCTGCTGCCGCTTGCGGACAGGTTGCCGCTGGTGGCGCCATCGATCGTGACGGCACCGCCCGCGTTCAGTGTCGCGCTGGTGGCGCCGCCCAGGTGCGTGCTCAGCGCGCCGGAGTCCGCGAGCGTGATCGCCCCGCCAGTGGCCGTGACGAGGCCGCCGAAATGGTTGCCCGTGCTCGACAGCGTGATGTCGGCGCTGCCGGCGTCCAGCGTGCTGGCGCCGGTGACGACGACCGGGTTCGTGCCGGCGATGCCGCCGTGGCCGATGACATCCAGCGCGCCGCCGACCGTGGTGGCGCCCAGGGTGACGGCCGTGCCGTTGAGCGTGAGGTTGCCGGTGGCGGTGCCGCCTGCGGACAGGACGCCCGTCGACGTCAGCGCCACGTTCGCGCCCGCGAAGGTGCTCGCGTTGGGACCGAGGTTGTTGGCGGCGTTGGTCAGCACGATGTCGTGGCCGGCGGCCGTCAGCGCCGCGTTGTTCGACAGGGTGAGCGCGCCGGTCTGCGTGATCGTGCCGGTTCCGCCGTCGGCCTGCAGGGCTCCCGTGCTGGTCGCCCCGATGACGATGCCGTTGCCGCTGGCGCTCATGTTGGTGCTGCTGCCGTCGACCGTCAGCAGGCCGCCTGCCACCAGCGCCGCGTTGCCGCTGCCGGTGACGTGCGCCGTGAGCGCGTTGATGTCGGTCAGCGCGATCGCGCCGCCGTGGGCCGTGACGGTGCCGGCGAAGTCGTTGCCCGGATTGGCCAGCGTGATCGCGGCGCTGCCCGCGTCGAGCGTGGTGGTGCCGGTCACCGCGACGTTGCCCGTCTGGGTGAGGGGGCCCGCGCCGCTGTTGGCGGCCAGCGCGCCGTGCACCGACGTCGAGCCGCCGCCGAAGGCGATGCCCTGGCCCGAGACGGTGAGGTTGCCCGCGCTGGTCGTGCCGTCGACGCCCAGCACGCCGGCGGTGGCCGTCAGGTTGGCGCTGGTGGCGCTGGCCAGGTGCACGGACATCGCGTCGGCGTCGACGATCGTCACCGCGCCGCCGGTGGCCGTGACCGCTCCGAAGTTGTTGGTAGCCGCGCCCAGCGTGATCGCATTGGCGCCGGCGTCCAGCGTCGCGGGGCCGGCGGCGTGGATGTCGCCGCTGCCGGTCTCCGTGATGGTCGATGTCGATGTGGCGCTGAAGGTGCCGGTCGCGGTGACGTGGTTGCCGATGGTCAGGGCGCCGCCGCCGAGGGTGACGTTGCGGGCGCTGATGTCGCCGCTGGTGGTCAGGCCCCCGCCCGCCGTCAGCGAGACGTCGCCGGTGGTGGAGATGGCGCCGCCCGGGATGGTCAGCGTCGCACCGGCGCCATAGGCCGCGAGCGTCAGGTCGCCGGTGCCCGCGGGCATGTTGGGCGTCACGGCGAGGTTGCCGGTGGCCGCGATGTTGATCGCCGACGCGTTGGCCGTCACCTGGCCGGTGAAGGCGTTGGCGGCGTTGGCCAGCGTCACCGTCCCGCCGGTGAGCGTGCTGGTGCCCGCGACCGACACGGCGCCGGTCTGCGCGACCGCGCCCGTGCCGGCGTTTGCCACCAGGGCGCCGCCGACCGCCGTGCTGCCCGCGCCGAAGGTGATGCCGTTGCCGTTGGCCGTGAAGTCGGCGGTGGTGGTGCCGGAGACCGTCAGCGCGCTGGCGTCGCTGATGCTGACCGTGCTGCCGCTGACCGTGACCGCGCCGACGAGGCTGTTGGACGCGCCGTTCAGGGTGATCGTGTTGCCGGCGCCGGCTGCCGTCAGCGACGTCGCGCCCGCGGCCGAGACGGTCCCGGCGCTCTGCGCGATGGCGCCGCCGGTGGCATGCAGCGTCAGATTGTGGGTGGCCGTGATGTCGTTGCCGACGCTGACGCTGGTGCCGGTGAGCGACACGTCATGGCCGCTCAGCGTGCCGCCGGTGGTCAGCGCCCCGCCGGTGGTCAGCGAGATGTTGCCGGCGGTCGTCACGGCCGTCGGGCCGCTCAGCGCGCCGGTGGAGGCCAGCGTGAGGTTTCCGGTGCCACCGGTCAGCGTGACGTTGGCATCGAGCGGCCCCGTGGCCGCGATGCTGACCGACGTGCCCGTGGCCGTGACCGTGCCGCCGAAGGTGTTCGCGCCATTGGCCAGCGTCACGTCGTGGCTGCCCGCGTTCAGCGAGCTGGTGCTGCCGACGGCAAGCGTGTTGCCCTGCGTGATGTCGCTGCTGCCGCTGTTGACGGTCAAGGTGCTGCCGACATGGAGGGCACTGGCGCCGCTGCCGAGCGCCACGCCGTTGCCGCTGGCCGCCAGCGCGCCGGTGGTGGTGCCGTCGACGGTCAGGCCGCCGGTGGACGTGAGCGCCCCGCTGGCCGTGTTGGCCAGGTGCACGCCAAGGACGCCGGTGTCGCTGATCGTGGCGGTGCCTGCGTGGTTGACGCTGACCAGGCCGCCGAACGTGTTGCCGGAGGTGCCGAGCGTGACGTCGCCGCCGGCGGCGTCCAGGCTGGTCGCGCCGCCGACCGCGACGTTGCCGGCGCTCTGCGTGATGGCGCCCCCCGCGTGAACGCTCAGCGCGTTGGCGGTGACCGCGCCGAGCGCGACCGCGCCAGTCGACGTGAACGATGCGGTTCCGGTGGTGTTCGCACCCCAGGTCGTGATCGCGTTGCCGGTGTTGCCGATCGTGGCGCCGCCGGTGCCCGCGCCGAAGCTCGTGCTGGTGGCGGTGATGGCGTCGCCGCTGGTCTGCGTGACGCTGCCTGCGGCGCCCGTGGTCGTCGTCAGCGACGTGGCGCTCACGTTGTCGAGCACGAGGTTGGCGGCCGTCAGCGCGGTGGCCCCGCCGCTGGAAGCGACGTGGCCGATCGTGCTGGTCGCGCTGCCCGCGGTGATGCTTCCCGTGCCTGCCGTGAACGTCGCGCCGTTCGTGACCGCCAGTCCCGTCGCGGCGGCATGCGAGATGACGCCATTGCCGGCGCTGGTGTCGACGACCAAGGATGCCGCGGTCACGTTGCCCAGGTTGATCCCACTGTTGTTCGTGAAGGTCGCCGTCCCGGTCGTGTTGGCCCCGTAGGTACCGATCGCGTTGCCGTTGACGAGCGTCACCCCGCCGGTACCCGCGTGCAGGTCGGTCGTGGTCGCGGTGATCGTGTGGCCGCCTGTCTGCGTGACGCTGCCCGCCGCGCTCGTGGCCGTCGACAGCGAGGTGGCGGTGATGTCGTCCAGCGCCAGGCTGGTTCCCTTCAGCACGGTGGCGCCGCCGCTCGACGCGATGTGCCCGTAAGTGCTCGACGTGCTGCCGGCGCTGATGCTGCCCGTGCCGGCCGTGATCGTGGCGCCGTTGGTGATGGCCAGGCCCGTGCTCGCGGATTGCGTCACGTTTCCGTTGCCGGCGCTCGTGTCGACCGCCAGCGACGTCGCCGTCACGTTGCCGAGGTTGACGCCCGCGTCGTTGGTGAAGCTGGCCGCGCCCGTCGTGGAGGCGTCGTAGGTGCCGATGGTGTTGCCGTCGACCAGGGTCACGCCGCCCGTCCCGGCGCCAAAATGCGTGGTCGCGGCGGAGATGGTGTGACCGCCCGCCTGGGTGACGCTGCCGGACGAGCCCGTGGCCGTCGTCAGCGAGGTGGCGGAGACGTCGTCCAGGACCAGGGTGGTCGCCTTCAGCGTGACCACGCCGCCCGTCGCGCCGACATGGCCGATCGTGCTCGTCGTGCTGCCGGCCGTGACGTCGCCGGTGCCCGCGTCGAACGTGGCGCCGCCGCTGACCGACAGGTTGGTGCCCGCCACCTGCGTGATGGCGCCGTTGTGCAGGTTGGTGTTGACTGCCAGCGTCGGCGTCGTGATGCCCGCCAGCGCGACGCCGCCGCTGCCGGCGTCGAGCGTGGCGCCCGCCGTCGCATGGATCGTGCTGCCCGTGCTCTGCGACAGGCTGCCCGATGCGCCGGTGGCGGCCGTGAGCGTCGTCGCGGAAATATTGTCCAGCACCAGGCTGGCGGCCGTCAGGTTCGTGGCGTGGCCGGCGGCAAACAGGTGCCCGATGGCACTGGTGGTGCTGCCGGCGGTGATGTCGCCCGACCCGGCCAGGATCGTCGCGCCGTTGGTGACGTGCAGGTCGGTGCCCGCGGCCTGGTTGACGGTGCCGTTGCCGCCGCTCGTGTCGACCGTCAGCGAGGCCGCCGTCACGTTGCCGAGCGTGATGCCTGCGTTGTTGGTGAAGCTCGCGCTGCCGGTGGTGTTCGCGCCGTAGCTGCCGATCGTGTTGCCGTCGACGAGCGTCACGCCGCCGGTGCCGGCATGCAGGTCGGTGCTGGTGGCGGTGATCGTGTCGCCGCCGGTCGTCGTGACGCCGCCGGCGGTGCCCGTGTGCGTGGTCAGCGTCGTGGCAGAGACGTTGTCCAGCACGAGCGTGCCGGCCGAGAGGTCGGTGGCATGGCCGGTCGTGCCGATGTGGCCGATCGTGCTGGTCGTGCTGCCCGCCGTGATCGCGCCGGTGCCGGCATCGATCGCGACGCCGCCACCGACGTTCAGGTTGGTTCCCGCGGCGTGCGCGACATCGCTGTTGTTGGCGCTCGTGTCGACGCTGAGGCCGTGCGCGGAGATGTTGCCGAGGGTCAGCGCGGAATCGTTGTGGATCGACACCACGCCGCTCGTGCCCGCATTGCCTTCGTACGTGGCGATGGCATTGCCTGCGGTGTCGAGCGTGACGTTGCCATTGGCCGTGTCGGCGGTCAGCGTGCCCTTGACCGTCAGCGCGCTGGACTGCGTGAGCGCGCCGCCGTTGGACGTCACCTGCACGCCGCCGCTGCCCACCGTCAGGCCACCGAGCTGGATGCCGCCCCTGGCCGTCGCGGTCAGCGCGGATGCGCCGGTCGTGCCCAGGTTGATGGACGAGGCCGCGTCCATCGTGATGGTGCTGGTGTTCGAGCCCGGCGTGGTGTGGTTGTTGGCGGTGCCGGCGTTCAGGTTGACCGTCAGCGCAGTGCCGTCGGCCGACGAGATCGAGCCGCCCGTGAAGGTGATGTTGCGGATGGCTTCCAGCGACAGCGTCGCGGACTGGCTGCCGGTCAGGGCCGAGGCGACCTGGCCGGTCACGGTGATGTCGCCGTTGCCGAGCGTGCTGAAGCTCGTCTGCACCTCGACGTTGGTGCCGGTCGTCAGCGCAGCGCCCAGGTCGGTGTCGAGGATGGTGGAGTTGCCCGAGGAACTGCGCCAGACGCCGCCCGAGGGGGTGATGTCGGTGGTGCCGGTGTGCGTGATGTTGACGTCGACCGGGTCGAGCAGCCAGTGGCCGCCCTGGCCGCCACTGGACGAGGCGTCCACCTTGCCATTGACGTGCAGCGCGTGGCCCGAGGTCTCGACGTTGCCGCCGTCGCCCCCCGCGGCACCGCCGCGCGCATCGATCGAACCGAAGAACTGGGTGTGATCGTCGGACCAGACGACGACGTTGCCGCCCTTGCCCGCGGTGATCGCGTTGGCGGCGATCGTGGCGTTCGCGCCGACGTAGGCCTGGCTCGCGTTGGCGTCGCCGTCGGCGCCCGCGCCGTGCCAGTCGCCGCCGATGCGCACGAGGCCGCCACCGGCGTCGCCGGAGGCATCGACCGCGGCGTGGTCGAACAGGCCGACATTCGCGCCGGTGACCTTGACGCTGCCGCCCGTCTCGCCGGCGCTCTTGCCGCTGGCGTCCAGGGTGCCGCTGACCGAGACCACGCCCGAGCTGCCGCCATCGAGCGAGATGACGCCGTTGCGCAAGCCGATGGAGCGCGCCTGCACGATGCCGTCGACGTTGACGACGGTGCCCAGCATCGCGTCCGCCGCCTTGGCCGAGATCAGCACCTGCCCGCCGTCGGCCTGCACCACGCCGCCGGCGCGCACCAGCGCGACCGCGGTGGGCGCGTCGACCGACATCGACACCAGGTCGCTGCCGATCAGGTTGAGGGTGACGCGGTCGCCGGCGGCGAGGGCGGCGGTGCCGCCGTTGGCAACGATGGTGCCGGTATTGGACACCTGCGAGCCCGCCAGTGCCACGAACCCTGCCTTGAGCACGCCCTGGTTGCTGACGCTGCCGCCCGCGCCGCTCAGCACGTAGCGGCCGGCGAGGTAGTCGCTGTCGCTGAGCTGCAGCGTCGAGGCCACCAGGCCCGCCGCGTTGACCTGCGCGCCCGGCGCGAACAGCACGCCGCTGTTGTTGATCAGGAAGACCTGGCCGTTGGCATTGATCTGGCCGAAGATGGCCGTGGGGTCGCCGCCGACGACGCGATTGAGCGTGCTGGACGTGGCGCCCGGCTGCTGGAAGTTCACCTTCTCGCCGCTCGCGACGTTGAAGGACTGCCAGTTGACGACACCCTGGTTGGTGGTCTGGGTGATGTTGAGCGTGTTGTTCGCGGGCGTGCCGATCGTCACGTTGCCCGATGCCACCTGGCCACCCTGCGGCAGCGCCGACGCCGCCTGCATGCCGCAGCCGGCCAGCAACGCCATCAACAGGCGGCTCGGGCGCGGCGTGCGCATGCGCGCGGTCACGAGCTTGAACTTGAACCCGACACGCAACACCATCTGGCGCACGCACAGCATCGAGGACGACAACAGCGAAGACTTGGACTTTTCCACGACAACCCCCAGCATTTCACGGCGCGGCGAGCGATGCGCCCGGCGGCGCGCCAACGAATCCCATGGACCCCCGCGACGAGCGGGGGTCCCCCTCAGATCAGAACCACTTCTGCAGCGACGCCCACGCCCGCGTCTTGCGGTTGTCGGAACCCGGCAGGTCGGACTTGTTGATGCGCCGCGCGACGTCCAGCCGGAACTGGAAGTCGTCGCGGCTGGTCAGGTTCAGGCCGAGACCGTAGCCGCCCAGGGTGCGCACGTTGTTGGTGTCAGGGTTCAGGCCGCCCAGCGGGTCGTGCCAGTTCTTGTAGCGGCCGCCATCGACGAACGCGCTGAGCACGAACGGCGCGTTGAACAGCGACCAGGCCGGGACGCGCTGGCGCAGTTCCACGGTGCCCAGGAAGACGTCGTCGCCGACGCCATCGCCCACCGCGAAGGCGCGTACGCCGTGCGGGCCGCCAAGCGAGGACTTCTCCGACGTGTCCAGGTTCTGGAACGCCAGCTGGCCGCGCATCGACAGCAGGACGCTCGTCGACTCCGTGATAGCCTGCAGGCGCTGGTAGTCGCCATCGATGTGCTCGAACATGCCGCTCGTCTTGTGGCCGAAATCCGGCCTCAGGTCGTTCACCAGCGACTCGGAAGTCTGGATCCGGTTGTCGCCGGCGTTGAGCGTCAGCGTGAAGCTGTTGAGCGAGCCGCCGAAGCGTTCGTCGCGGAAGTCGCCGGTGACACCCAGGTGGCCGATGTAGAGCAGGCGTTCGTTGTGGACGGTACGGTAGACGGTACGGTCGTCCAGGTCCTTGATGTCACCGCCAGCGACTGCGAACAGGTTGAAGTTGCGCGAGCGGATCACCGGGTGCTGCACCATGAGGGAGCCCACAGCCGCATACCCGTCGGCGTGCAGATCCGTCAGCTTCAGCACGTTGTAATGCAGGTAGGTGAGGCTGGCCGTCGCCTTGGTGCCGTAGGGACCGACCGGGGCGGTGACGCCGCCGCGCACGATGTCGATGCCGTTGTGCTCGGTGGCCAGGCCGCCGAGCGTCCACGATTCGCCTTGGCCAAGCAGGCCGTTGGCCACGAGGTCGGCCCCCAGGCGGATGTAGCCGGTGCTCTCGTTGCCGGCGTTGTCGATGTAGCCATCGCCGCCGAAGGTCTTGCCGTCGTCGGTCACCTTCACGAGCAGATCGGCCTCGCCCGTCGAGGCGCCGGGGCGCAGGACGGAGTTCACCTTCAGGCCCGGCAAGTCGTTGAGCAGCAGCAGCGGGCGCTCGACGTTCTGCTCGGTGACGGCCGCGCCCTTGGGCAGCAGCCGCATGTAGCCGTCGACGATGGACGGCGTCACGCGTTCGGTGATGACTTCGGCGCGGGTCTCGCCGATGCGGGCCTCGAGCACGCGCAGCGTGACGATGCCGTCCGGCACCTCCTGCGCGGGCACGAACACCTGCGTCAGGAAGAAACCGGCGTCCTTGTAGCGGTTCTTGATGGCCTCGGCGGCGTCCAGCAGCTGGTCGGTGCCCGCCTGCTTGCCGACCCAGGGCTTCACGAGGGCGAGCAGTTCGTCGCCGGTGAAGATGGTATTGCCGGTGACCTGGAAGCCCTTGACCAGCAGCGTCGGGCCGCTGTCCCCCGCGGGTGCGCGCGAGGCGTCGGTGGGCGGCAGGACGCTGGCGTCCTTCTTGATTTCCCTTGGCTGCGGCGGGGTGGCGGATTCGAGGGCGCGACCGGCATTGGCATTGGGCGGTGCGGTCTGTGCGAACGACGGTGCGGCATTCAGGCCCGCAAGGGCCACGACAACATAGCCCAACCCGCCAAGGGTATGAGAATTCAACTCGCTCTCCTTCCTCTGCCCCGCATGGAGCGGGAACGCTTTTGTCGGTCTCGCGCGGCCCCGTCCGGAAGAAGCCGCGTCCCGGGGGGATTCTGACTCCAACGGCCCAGCAGCGCATCCCCCACCAGAGGGTTTTACAAGGTGAATCGCAGGTGCTGTGGGGGGTATTGGCGAGAACCCCTATGCGGCGCGTGCTGCTGTCACGCGACAGTCATGGAGCGCGCCTGCGCCGGGCCGGATACACGTGTCCGAAAACGGCGAGTCCCGGCCGCCCGCGTGCCTATGATGACGGCATGGAACTCGATCCCGACACCGCCTGGAAGGCCCTGGCCACGCATGACGCGCGCTTCGACGGCCGCTTCTTCGTCGGCGTGACGTCGACCCGCATCTACTGCCGCCCCGTCTGCCGCGTGCGCACGCCCCGCAAGGAGAACTGCCGCTTCTACCCGAACGCGGCGCTGGCCGAGCAGGCCGGCTTCCGACCCTGCCTGCGTTGCCGCCCCGAGCTCGCCCCGGGCCTGAGCCTGATGGATTCGTCGCAGGTGCTGGCGCAGCACGCGGCGCGCATGATCGACCATGCCGTGCGCGTGGGCGCGGCCGTGCGCATGCCGGAGCTCGCCGCCCGCCTGGGCGTGACCGAGCGCCACCTGCGGCGCGTGTTCGCCCAGGCGCACGGCGTCAGCCCGATCGACTATCTCACCACCCAGCGCCTGCTGCAGGCCAAGCAGCTGCTGACCGACACCGAGCTGCCCGTCACCGAGGTGGCACTGGCCTGCGGTTTCGAGAGCCTGCGCCGCTTCAACGCCGTCTTCGCCGAGCAGGTGCGCCTGAAGCCGACGGCGCTGCGGCGCGCAAGCAGCGCCGTGCGCCCGGGACCGGGCGGCGGCGAGGGCCTTCGCGTGCGGCTGGGATACCGTCCGCCGTATGACGTCGACAGCATGCTGGCCTTCTGGGACCAGCGCACGCTCGCGGGCCTGGAGGAAGTCGCTGGACGAACGATCCGCCGCACCTGGAGCGCACCGCGCGCGGCCGTCGACGAACCGGGCCAGGCCGGCCGCGCCGCGCAGCCCGCGCGCGGCTGGCTCGAGATCGAGTTCCTGGCCGATCGCCACGAGGTCGAGCTGCGGGCGAGCATCAACCTCGCCGCCCACAGCGGGCAGCTGGTCGAGGCGGCGCGCCACGCGCTCGATCTGGACGCCGACCCCGCCCACACGGCCCCGCTGCTGGCGACGCTGGCAGCGCTGCATCCGCGTTCGGCCATGGTCGCCGGACTGCGCATGCCCGGCAGCTTCGACGGCTTCGAGACGGCGGCCCGCATCATCCTGGGCCAGCAGGTGACCGTCGCTGCCGCGCGCACCCTCACGCGACGCGTGATCGAGCGCTTCGGCGCGCCGGTGGACACGCCCTGGCCCGGCCTGCACCGCTGCTTCCCCGATGCCGCCACCATCGCCGCCGCCACGCCCGACGCCATCGGCGAGCTGGGCATCGTGCGCCAGCGCGTCGCGGCCCTGCAGGCACTCGCGCGGGCGGTCGTCGACGGCCTGCCGCTGCACCGCGGCGCGCCGCTGGCCGCCACCCAGGAGGCCTTGCTGGCCCTACCCGGCATCGGCGACTGGACGGTGCAGCTGCTCGCGCTGCGCGTGCTGGGCTGGCCCGACGCCTTCCCGGCGAGCGACATCGGCTTGCTCAAGGCGATGGGCCTGGCCCAGGCACGCGACGCACCGCAGGCGCTCGCGATGGCCGAGGACTGGCGGCCGTGGCGCTCGTATGCGGTGATCGCGTTGTGGCGAGCCCTCGAGTCGACCGACACGACGACCGCCGCACGTGCGCCGGCACCGTCGTCCCCCAGGATACGCACTGCGGCCGCTGCCGCGCCGGGGCTGCCTGCCCGGCGCAAGGCGGCTGCGAAGGACCCCCGATGATTCGATCTGCTTCCTCCACCCTGCCCGCCCGCCGCACCGCGGGAACCGCCCTCGCCCAGGGCGTCATCGACACTCCGCTGGGCCCGCTCACGGCGCTGGCCAGCGACAACGGGCTGATGGGCCTGTGGTTCGACAGCCAGCTGCATGGCCCCGGCCTGCTCGCGGCGCCGCTGGACAACGACCAGCGCTGGATCGCGCAGGCGCGCGACGAGCTGGCGCGCTATTTCGCCGGGCGGCTGCGCGCTTTCGAGGTGGCGCTCGCGCCGCAGGGCACGCCGTTCCAGGAGGCCGTGTGGCGACGCCTGTGCGCGATCCGCTGCGGGAAGACGTCCAGCTACGACCGCATCGCGCGCGACGTTGGCAGCCCGCAGGCCTCGCGCGCGGTTGGCGCCGCGGTGGGTCGCAACCCGATCTCGATCATCGTGCCGTGCCACCGCGTGATCGGCGAGGACGGTACCCTGACGGGGTATGCCGGCGGCCTGCATCGCAAGCAGGCGCTGCTGGATGTCGAGGGCATCGTGCTGGCGCCCGGCGCCCGGCTCGGCGCGCAGGCGTCCCTGGCGTGAACCGCGGCATGAGAATGGACGCTCTTCACTCCAGGCCCACCTCGTGACCACCCCGGACCCGCCGTTCACGCTGCGCGACGCGACGCTCGCCGACCTGGCGACGATCGACGACATCCACGTCCGCAGCCGCCGCGCCACGTACCGGGGGCAGGTCTCGGACCACTACCTGGACGTCACCATGCCCGCCGCCAGCCGCGCCGACTGGGAGCGCAAGCTGCCGCAGATGCTGGCCGGGGCCGGCTGCGTGGTGGTCGCCGAATCGGCGGGCGAGGCCATCGGCTTCGTCTGCGCCCTGGCGCCCGATGCGGCCGGCAGCGTCTATGTCAACAACCTGCATGCGCTGCCCGATCGCAAGGGCCTGGGCGTGGGAACCGCGTTGCTGGAGGCGGCCAGGCGCTGGGCGCGCGCGGCCGGCGCCACGGCGATGCACCTGAGGGTGCTGGATTCGAACCGCGCGGCGATCGGCTTCTACGAGTCGCGCGGGTGGCGGTGCACGGGCCGGGTGGACGACGCCTGGGCAGGCGAGCCCATCGTCGCGCTGGTCTACGCGACCCGGCTCACCTGAAGCACTTCATGTCGAATTCGTAGGTGGAGACACGCGAGAGCTGCGTGTCCACCGGCTCGCGCCGGACGGCGCCACCCTCGCCCACCAGCCGGTACGGCGTGACGGTGCAGCGCGCGGGCGACAGGTCGACCGTCACCTCGTACTGCTCGCCCGCCTTGGGCACGAAGGCAGGCACCCTGCAGACGCCGGCACGGCGGGCGCGCACCTGGTCCTGGGTGGCGTCCTGCATCGAATGCATGTACTCCCACCGGCTGATCGTCGGGAACACGACGCGCGGGCCGAGGATGAGCGGCTCGTCGGCGCGCACCAGGCGCTCCAGCGTCGCGGCCGACACCGGCTGGTCGTCGAGCATGCCCAGCCGCTCCGCATCGTGGCTCTCGCCGCCGGTCATGCCCAGGTTGGCCTTGGTCAGGCAGGCGTGGGCATCGAACACGGCGATGTCGGCGTAGTAGACCTGCGCCCGCACGTTGACCACCCGCACCTTGGCCGTGGCCACCGTGGCCGGCGGCTCGACGTAGCGCGGCGCGTCCACGCGCACCGCCGCGCAGCCCGCGAGCAGCGCGACGGCGGCCAGCGCGGCCCCCCGGTGCGCGCGTGATCCGCAAGCACCCGCGCGCGGATGGACGATCTGGCAGGGGGCGTGGCGGTCGTGCATGGCAGGGCTCCTGCCCTGGATATCGGCCGAGCAGGCGCGGACCTGTAGCTTGCCGGGCGCATCCCACCTGAGCCAGGGCGCCGCAGAAATGAAAAAGCCACCCGGAGGGTGGCTGCTTCAATGTTCTTGGCGGAGTGGACGGGACTCGAACCCGCGACCCCCGGCGTGACAGGCCGGTATTCTAACCAACTGAACTACCACTCCACGTGGCCGTCCGGCTTCGAGCCTTCGCTCCAAGCGCCGCACGCGGCTTGTGTGTGGTGACTGGTGACCCCAAGGGGATTCGAACCCCTGTAACGACCGTGAAAGGGTCGTGTCCTAGGCCTCTAGACGATAGGGCCAGTCGTAAAGCAAATTTTGGCGGAGTGGACGGGACTCGAACCCGCGACCCCCGGCGTGACAGGCCGGTATTCTAACCAACTGAACTACCACTCCACGTGGTCGGCAACTTCGAACTTGCGTTCCAAGCGCTGCCT
>Ga0068855_100006581_pt1 | contig 14124 bp, 14 predicted proteins | sample KBSCornC52_FD_66592 | JGI IMG/M metagenome (GOLD analysis project Ga0068855, IMG submission 66592) | Corn rhizosphere microbial communities from Kellogg Biological Station, Michigan, USA - KBS Corn C5-2 | ecosystem: Host-associated > Plants > Roots > Rhizosphere > Soil ... | reverse complement strand
GCGGGCTGCACCCCGCCGCTATCATGCCTGCGGCCAGTCGCGCACCTCCGTGCGCGAATCGGAACCGATATGTTCATCCTGCGCACGAAGGTGCGGAGTTGGCGCGTAGCGCATGAGAGCTGGAGGGTGCAGCCTCCCGCCCGCCGCGGAGTGCACCCAATCTGTTGAGCCCGTCTGCGTAAGGTGAGTTATTGATTCATGTGAGGAGTGACCCGTGTTTTTCGCTGTAATTGGTCTGTCGCTGCTGGGTTTTCGCGGACCCGGTCACGGCGCTGTAGCACCACGAGTGCAGGCGCCTGCCAGGACTGCCGTCTCAACGGTCCGTGTCGAGAAGAATGTCGAATATGGCCGCGAGGGGGGCGAACCGCTGCTGCTCGACCTCTATGCGCCTGTGGACGACCACGCCGGCGTCCATCCCGGACTTGTGTTCATACACGGCGGCGGGTGGACGGGCGGGGACAAATCGGAGTTTGCGGACAAGGCACGGGAGATGGCCGGCAGGGGGTACGTCGCCATATCGGTCAACTACAGGCTCGCGCCAAAGCATCGGTATCCCGCCGCCGTAGAGGACCTCGAGCGCGCGGTCCGCTGGCTCCGGTCTCGCGCGGCCGAGCTGAAGGTGGACCCCGAGCGAATCGGCGCGATGGGCGCATCGGCGGGCGGCCATCTTGCCGCAATGCTTGGCGTCGTCAACCCACTCAGGGAGAGGGTTCCGGACGCCACTCCGCTCGCTGCCTGCGTGGTGGACTACTACGGCAGGATGGACCTGAATCTGGAGCCCACGAGCATCGCGGGATTCACCGACTACCGGCCGACGTTCATCGGGAAGCCGAAGGCGGACGCGATGGAGGTTTGGACGGAGGCATCACCCATCACGCACGTCGATTCGAAGACCGCGCCGTTTCTGATGGTGCACGGTGCGCGGGACCCGCAGGTCGATCCCGGACAGTCGATACGGATGCTCGCCGCCCTGGAGAAGGCGAACGTGGAGGCGACGCTGGTCCTGCTCGGGAATCAGGGGCACGGCTTCCGGGGCTCCTCCGCGATTCAGGCGTGGGACACGGCGAAGGCGTTCCTCGACCGCCACCTTCTCAGGTAAGCGCCAATGAAAAGGGGCGGAGATTTCTCCGCCCCTCAGTTGCCTCTGGTTACGGCCGTCCACCGCCGGGCGGCGCACCGCCCGGAGCGCCGAATCCGCCCTGCGGGAACGACTGCATCACCGACTGCATGAGCTGGTTTCGCTGCTCCGGCGACATGTTCTGGAACATCTTCATCCCGGCCTGCATCTGCATTCCCATGAACCGGTTGCGCATATCGGGATCCATGTTCATGAACATCTGGACGCCCTGATCCATGGCCTGCGCCATCTGGTCAGGGTCCATCGACATCATCATCTCCATCGACCGGCGCTGCATATCCGCCAGCTCGTCCATCGGCAGCTTTCCGCCGTTGGGCTTCAGCGAATAGAGCACGTAGATGGGCGTGGGGCTGAACTGGCCGGAGGTCAGGTCGTCCTTGAACGACTGTGTTACGTTCCAGTCCTTGAGGTAGGTGGTCGCCTTGTGCGTGGCCGGGTTCTCCAGCACTACGCCGAGCTGCTCGATCTTGTCGAGAGCGCGCACGGATTCGACCAGCTTCTCGGCGGGCGGCACGACCATCCCCTGCGCGGTCGAAAGGTAGACACGCCGCCATCCCAGGTCCTTCGCCGACAGCACCAAAGCGTCCATCGCTTTATCGATGGCCAGAGCCTTGTCCGGCGCGGTGGGCGGAGCCGCGATGAAGAGGGTCGGCTCGACCACAATCTTGATGCCGTACTGCGTGGCGACGCCATCGACGATCGCCTTCAGCTCGGGCAGGTAGTTTCGTGGTGCGGGGCGCCGCGCCGCGGCCTGTCCCTGTCGGCCCGCCGGGCGGATCTGAGCGGCGGACGGGTAGGCGGCGAACAGCGGCAGGCCAAGCGTGGCGGCGATGAGGCTCGCGCGCAGCCAGGTTGTGCTCATGATTATCTCCGTGGGTAATGCCATGAAGGTCGGCGGTTGGATTGCTCGTCATTTAGACGAATCCGCGCCAAATCGGTTTCAGCGACATTGTACCAGCGTTGCGACGATGCCGTTCAGCCCTCTTTCCACTAAACGAAGATGAGTACCGGCGATTCGAGCAGCTCCCGCAGCCGCTGAAGGAATCGCGCCGCGGGAGCGCCGTCCAGCACGCGATGATCGAAGGAGAGGCTGAGGCTCATCATCTTTCGCGGCACAACCTGCCCGGCCACAACGACTGCCTTCTCCGCAATCCTCCCGACACCGAGAATGCAGGACTGCGGCGGAACGATGATCGGGTCGAACGTGTCGATGCCGAACGCGCCGAGATTCGTGATCGTGAACGTCCCGCCGGCCAGGTCGTCCGCGCCCTGCCGGCCCGTCCTGCACCGCTCGACCAGCCCCTTCAGCTCCACGGATATCTCGCCCAGCGTCTTCCGATCCGCGTTCTTCACCACCGGCACGATGAGCGAAGCATCGGTCGCGACCGCAACGCCGATATTTCTGTCCGCATAGACCCGAATCTCGTCCCCGATGAGCGCGGCGTTGCAGAGCGAATGGTCCGCCAGCGCCCGCGCGCAGGCTTTTACGAGCAGGTCGGTGTACGTGAGCTTCGTGTTATGACTCCGCTGAATCTCCGGCCGGAGCTTTTCGAAGAGGGCTGACGCCTCGCTCATGTCGACTTCCGTGTTCAGGGTGACGTGCGGGGCTGTCTGCCGGGAGCGGGTCACGTTCTCCGCGACCAGCTTCTTCAGACCTCTCAGCGGAATCACCTCCGCGATAGCGGGCCCGTCGCCCGGAGCGGCCTGCGCCGAAACGGCTGGCTCCTGCACGCGGCGGCGGACGTCATCCGCCATGATTCGGCTTCCGGGCAGCCCCGCCGCCAGCTCCGTCAGGTCGATTCCATGCTCACCGGCCATCCGCGCGGCGAGCGGCGTCACGCGTGGCGACCGTTCTTCCGGGAACGGTGTCGTTGCGTCGATCTGGCTGCCCAGCGCCCTCTGTCTGTCCAGGTAGTTGTAGACGTCGCGCTCGATGATTCGGCCGCCTGGTCCGGATCCGCACCCGGCAAGCGCGGCGGCCGGAATCCGGTGCTCGTCCGCAAGCCGGCGCGCGCGCGGAGAGAAAACGGGACTCTGGGCGGACTCTCGCGCCTCATGGCTCGCCGTGGACGGAGGCGTGACGGGCAGGAACACCCGAGGCGCTTCCATTTGCGGCGTTGCCGCGCCAGAAATGCCGCCGAGCAGATGGTCGAGGGGCTCGACGGCATCGCCGATTATGGCGATGGGCGTATTCACATCGACCGTCTGGTCCGGTCCGACGAGAATCTTGCGGAGCACGCCGTCGGCGGTGGCCTCCACGTCCATGTTGGCCTTGTCCGTCATGACCTCCAGCAGGGACTCGCCCTTGCGGACGGCGTCGCCCTCGCTCTTGTACCAGCGAACGACCGTCCCTTCTTCCATCGACTGTCCCAGCAGGGGCATGTTGAACAGCTCCGCCATTCGCGCGCTTCTCCTTCGGTTCGTGGTGAGTTTGGGCCGGATTGCGGCCGGGGATAGATTCCGCTTCACGCGCCCCCATTCCTGCGTTGGCGAACCGAAGGTGGTATGGGCGGGGGCAGACTGCGCGAAGTGAAAGTGGGACGGAGGTCAGCGGGATACTGAGCGGGATCGGGGGCGGCCGCGGAGCGTCATCAACATAAACTTCGGGAGCGTCATCACCTTGCCGATCTTGCGCGGGTTTTTCGCGAGGCGGTAGAGCCACTCCAGATTCAGCCGCTGCATCAAAGCGGGTGCGCGCTTCACCCGTCCCGAGTGGACGTCGAATGTTCCGCCGACGCCGATGAGTACCGGCACGCCCAGTTCAGCGCGGTGCTTCGCGATCCACTTCTCCTGCTTCGGAATGCCGAGCGCCACGCAGAGGATGTCCGGCCGCGCGGCGCGAATCTGCTCCACGATGGTTGCGTCGTCGTCCGGACTGAAGAACCCGTCGCGCGCGCCGACGATCTGGCAGCCCGGATATCGCGCCCGAAACTTGCCTGCGGCGTCCTCCGCCACGCCCGGTGCGGACCCAAAGAAGAAGAGCCGGTATCCGCGTTCGGGCGAGAGGCGGCAGAGCTGCTCGACGATCTCGACGCCGGAGACTCGCTGCGGCAGGGGAGAACCATACTTGCGGCACGCCCAGAGCACGCCCGCGCTGTCCGGGGTGACCAGGTCGGCGGCGGCTACGATTCGGCGCAGGTCCTCGTCCTCGCCCGCGAACACGCACATCGAGGCGTCGAGCGTGATAACATGGTGCGGCTCGCCGCTGCGAATGAATCGGTCGATGGCGTCGAGAGTCTCGTCCATGGTGACGCGGTCCACCCGGACGCCGTGGAGGGGAACGCTCTCAAGTTGGGGGGCGGCAGCCAATTTCATCCGGTCCTTCCGGTCCCTATTATGGCGGTGGGTCTCAACGCCTGTCAAGGAGAGTTGCCATGTCGCGGATCGCCAGGGCTGTCTGGCCCGCGGTGCTCATAACTGGCGCACTTATCGCAACGACACGACTGGCGGGCCAGCGCGGGCCGGACGTGCCCAACTTTCCTACTCCTCCCGCCTCCGTCGAGGCCATGCTGAAGCTCGCCGGAGTGGGGAAGGGGGACGTGGTCTACGACCTCGGCTGCGGGGACGGCCGAATCGTGGTCGCGGCCGCGAAGGAGTGCGGAGCGCGAGGGGTGGGTGTAGACATCGATCCGCGGTGCGTTCGTGACAGCCTGGCGAATGCGCGGAAGGCTGGTGTCGAGAGCCGCGTCCGATTCGCGCGCGAAGACCTTTTCAAGACCGACATCTCGTCCGCGACGGTTGTGGCGCTCTACCTTTCGCCGGAGCTGAACCGACGGCTCATACCGAAGCTGCTGAAGGAGCTAAAGCCCGGGTCGCGCGTGGTGGCCCACGTCTACGACATGGGCGACTGGACGCCTGACAAGACCATTCCGGCGCCAGGCTCGAAGCAATACAAGCTCTTCCTCTGGACGATTCCCGCCGACGCGCGGGGCGAATGGCGCTGGACCGCGAAAACACCGGCCGGCGCGCAGAGCGACCTGATGGAGCTGACCCAGCGATACCAGAAGGTAGAGGGATCGATTCGCCTGAGCGGATCGGCGCTTCGCATTGCGGCGGCGAATCTGTCGGGCCCGTCGCTCACCCTCCGCACCGAGCCGGCGGTCCGCTCGGTCGAAATCACGGCCACGGTCACCGGCGACCGCCTCGAGGGAACCATGACAATCCGCGACGACGACCGGACGTCGACCATGCCGATCAGTGCAGTGCGTCAGCGCCGCAATACGCGATAGAATAGGCGCTAACGGACTCGTGTACGCTCCTCGATCGCGGCGACCTGCTCTGGACCGCTGACAACTCCAATCTCGACGTTGTACTCGCGCCGCTCGCCGGGCTCCAGGAACTGAAGGCGGCCCGCCTCGCGCTCTTTGGCTCGGCCAAGCACCAGCGCGTTTGCAGGCTCCATGCCGACGACGTACGTTCCCTGGTCCATCATCTTCCACTCGCAGAACCAGGGGAGCTGGTCCCGGCGGTATTTCGCATAGACACCGAAGCCGCCGTCGATATCCGGGTTCACGACGGCCGTTGTCACGAATCCGCTCTCGTCGGCCCCCATGTCGTGGAAGTAGGCCTTCTCGCGGTAGTCCTTCGTCGGCGGCTGCATGTGCGCATAGCGCTCCCGGTCCTCCTTGGCATCGGCGTCGCGCGGCGTTACGCTTCGGCTGGGCGCGAGCAGGCGCGAATTGTCGTCCACGGCAGGGAATCCGACGTTGATGTGGTACAGCATCATATGCGGCGTGCGCTGGTATCCCATGTTCTCGACCGCGTCGTCGATATGGAATCGGCTCTCGCCCATCCGCGCCCAGATTCGCCGCGTTAGCTGGATGTTCTCGCCGAACACGATGGCCTCGCGGAGCTTGCCGGAGACGGAGAGGACGTAGTCGTCGCCCTCCCAGGCGCCGTCCCAGTGCACGTTCGTGGCTGGCAGATGGCTCACGCGGCCGTGCAGACCGAGCGGCTGGCCCTCGTCCACGCAGTCCGCGCCCATCCAGGTGAGGCCGCACGTGAGCACGAGGCCGCCGTAGAAGCTCCGCAGCCAGCCCCGGCCGTCCGGCTCGAAGAACGCGGGATGCTGGTCGGACGTGGCGGACCGCCACGCGAGGGATCGGCCGTTGTAGTGCGCGGAGGAGATGTCCATGCCGCGGCTCGGCAGGACCGTGAAGTCGAGGCCGCTCGCCGTCGTGATATCGACGGCGAGAACGCCCTCTTCGTGGCCTTCTGCCAGGCGGTACGGCTTCGCGCGCGCGACCTGCGAGATGTCGCCGACGTGCGCCAGCAGTTCCGCGCGAGTGTAGCGACGACCGAAGAGGTGTGCCATGATGACGCTCCAGGGAAGGGATGGCTATACGTTCGCGCCGGATTCGCGATATCCTCCGCCGGGCGCTCGCGCGGACAGGAGGGGCGGGAACCCGTCCGCCTTATTGGACCGTAAGAAACGTCGTGAATTGTTAGCGGGTCAACCCGCTTGAATATGTCAGATTCCCAACAGGAGGTCGTAAACAGATGGATAATGGGATGCGCGCTGCCGGGCGTGCGCGCGCGGGCAGCATCGTAGCGGTCGTCGCGTGTGTCGCGACGGTCGGGGCGTTCGGTCTTCATCGCGTGTGGGCGGCGGAGCCCGCGGCTGGCAGACATGGCGGCGGGGCCGCGATTTCGTCCGCCGCTCTCGCCGAGCGGACCGTCGCGCTGGCGAATCTGGAGAATGGATTTACAGCTATCGCGGACAAGCTGGAGCCCTCTGTCGTCTCGATTCGAATCGAGAAGAAGGTGCAGATGCCGGGCATGGGCGGAGGCGACATCGACCGATTCTTCAACTTCCCGGGCTTTGGCGGGCAGGGCGATGACGACGACAATGCCGCCCCTCTGAACCCGCGTGCGCCGCAGGGAACCCGGCCGCGAGTATTTACGTTCCCGCGCGGAGGCATGCAGTCCATTCCGCGCACCTTCAATGAGCGCGGCTCCGGCAGTGGCGTCATTGTCCGCTCCGATGGCTGGATTCTCACCAACGATCACGTCGTTGGCGGCGCGGACAAGGTGACGGTGACCCTGCACGACGGCCGGACATTCTCCGGAACCGTGCGCCGAGACTACCGCTCCGATCTCGCGCTCGTCAAGATTCCCGCCAGTGGCCTCGAGCCCGCCGAGTTTGCCGATTCGGATCGCGTTCGTGTCGGACAGTGGGCCATCGCGTTCGGCTCCCCGTTCGAGCTGGACGATACAATGACCGTTGGAATCATCTCCGCCCGGCAGCGTCAGAAGGAGATCGTGGAGGACGGGCAGGGCCGCTTCTACCCGAGTCTGCTCCAGACCGACGCCTCCATCAATCCGGGTAACTCCGGCGGCGCTCTCGTTGACATCACCGGCCGCGTGGTCGGCATCAATGTGGCAATCAACACAACTACTGGCGGCAGCGTCGGAATCGGATTCGCGATCCCGGCCAACACCGCTCGGAACGTGTTGGAGCAGCTCATTTCCAAGGGCAAGGTGACCCGCGGATTCCTCGGCGTCAAGCCGTCGACGCTCACGCCGGACCGCCGCTCTACCTACGGCGTTCGCGAGGGTGGCGCGCTGGTCGAGCAGGTGACCGAAGGCACGCCCGCCGACAAGGCCGGCTTCCAGGTCGAGGACGTGGTCGTCCGCTACAACGGCAAGCCGGTTATGGACGAGGTGACCTTCCGCGACATGGTGGCGTCCACGCCTCCCGGCACGAAGGTCGACGTCGTCATCCGGCGCGATGGACATGAGGTGACCCTCACGCCGACCATCGGCACGCTTCCAGATGAGCTGACAGGCGCGTCGCCGGCCGAACCGGTCCAGCCCACGCCGCGCGTCGAGAAGACCAATGCGAAGCTGGGCGTGACGGTTGCTCCGGTGACGAAGGACCTGCTGGCACAGTATAAGCTGCCTGCCAACGCGGCAGGTGTGGTCGTGACGGCCGTGGAGCCGGGCAGCGCGGCCTCCGAGGCAGGACTCCAGCCGGGCATGGTGGTACAGCGCGCGAACGGCCACCGCGTCTCCAGCGCGGCCGACCTGGCGTCGGCGGTCTCCTCCGCAAAGTCGGGCGATCAGGTCCGCCTGGTGGTTCAGATTGCCACGTCGATGGGGCACACCACGGCGCTCATCCCGGTCAGCGTGCCGTAATTGCCGGTTGGCACATTTCGGGCCTGCTCTCTCTCCGACAATTGGGGGGAAAGCAGGCCCTTTCTGTCGAATCCCTCTTTCGCTGAACGATGGCTGGTAATGAGCCGGGAGGGGACATGAGCGAATCGACGGAAGTGCGGCCCGGAAGCATCGTCTGGACGGACCTGACGGTGGCGGATGCCGAGGGAATTCGGGATTTCTACCAGGCGGTTGTCGGATGGGAGTCGCGCGGCGAGGAAATGGGCGGATTCGAGGATTACCACATGATTCCGCCGGGCTTCGACGCGAGCGTAACAGGCATCTGCCATGCGCGCGGCACGAATTCAAACGTACCGCCGCAGTGGCTCGTCTATTTTGCGGTCGAGGACGTGGACGCGAGCGCCGCGAAGGCGGTTGTCGCTGGCGGAACGATTATTGACGGTCCGCGGCACATGGGCAGCGGCCGGTTCTGCGTGATTCAGGACCCTGCCGGCGCGGTGTGCGCCCTCTTTCGCTCCGCTCCGTCGGGCGAATCCGTCGAGGCGCAGGCCTCGGTGGGCTCAACGGTGCTGGGAATCGCGCCGCAGTTTTTGGTGGACGATCTCGATCGATCGATTGGCTACTACCGGGACAGGCTCGGCTTCAAGGTCGATTTCGTCTACGAGGGGTTCTATGCCTCCGTCAGTCGGGGCGGCTCGGAGATTCACTTGAAGCACGCGCCTAAGATAGAGGAGGACCGCGCGCACCGGCGGGAGAACGAGCACCTCGACGCCTCGATTCAGGTGAACGGAATCGACGCGCTCTATCTTGAGCTGCAGGAGCGCGGCGCCACGGTCATCAAGCCGCTCGAACGGAGGCCTTGGAACGTGCGTGACTTCTATGTCGAGGACCCTGACGGATATATTCTCTGCTTTGGTGAACAGGCATGAGCGACACGGTCGCCGCACTCATCCGCCCCTACGGTAACGCTGACAAGGCCGACGTAATCAACCTGTGGCACGAATCCGGTCTGGTGCGGCCGTGGAACGACCCTGAACGAGACATCAGGGGCAAGCGTGACGTGCAGCCGGATCTCTTCCTGGTTGCAGAGTTTGATGGCCGCGTGGTTGGGACCGTAATGGCAGGGTACGACGGGCACCGCGGATGGCTCTACCTGCTTGCCGTGTCGCCCGATTGTCGGCGGCGGGCGATAGGAACGCGGCTGGTCAGGGAAGCCGTGGACCGGCTGCGGCACATGGGATGCTGGAAGGTGAACCTACAGATTCGGGACACCAACCTCGGCGTGCGCAGCTTCTACGAGCACCTCGGGTTCAAAGACGATCACGTGATTGGAATGGGCTTGCGACTTGCTGAAGCCGAAGCGGAGGGGGCGGCATGAAGTCGGATGCGAAGCCGTCTCGAGCCGATCTGGAGGCGGCTCGCGGCAAGCTGGTCACCGACGTAACCGCGCCGGGCTTGAAGGTCCTGTTCTGCGGAATCAATCCGGGGCTCTATACCGCCGCGGTCGGCCACCACTTCGGCCGGCCGGGAAACCGCTTCTGGCCCGCGCTGCGCGATTCCGGATTCACTCCCCGGTTATTTCTGCCCTCGGAGCAGTGGGAGCTGCTGGAGCTGGGTTTTGGAATCAGCAATGTGGTCGCGCGGGCCACGGCGACCGCGGATGAGGTGTCGAAGGACGAGCTCGTCGAAGGAGGGCGCCTGCTTGCGGCAAAGGTCGAGCAACTCCATCCGCGATGGCTCGCCGTACTCGGCATCGGCGCCTACCGCACTGCTTTTCGCCAGCCGCGCGCAACGATTGGGCCGCAGCTGAACCGAATCGAGGAAACGCGCGTGTGGGTGCTGCCCAACCCGAGCGGCCTCAACGCGCACTTCCAGCCGCCCGATCTCGCCCGCCTCTTCAGGGAGCTTCTGGAGCGCATCGACGAGTAATGCGCCCCGAGACAAGTACGAACTACACCGATGTTAGATCAGGAGGAGAGATGAATTGCCGAAACTGGTAAACGGGCCGACGGTCATCGAGGCGGCGGGCAACAAGCCAAAGGTTATCGAGGAGTTTGTGGGCAGGGTGAACACTTCCACCGACGAAGTGAGCATCGCCCGGATGGTGAGCCCGAGCGGCTGGACGGAACCTGGCCAGACGCCAGAGTTCGATGAATATACGCTCGTCCTCCGCGGCATCTTGCGGGTTACATCACGGGTTGGTTACCATGATGTGCGCGCCGGGCGAGCTATTATCGTACACGGAGGCGAATGGGTTCAATACAGCAGCCCAGGTGAGGAGGGGGCGGAGTATATCGCGGTCTGCATGCCCGCATTCTCGCCTAAGACGGTACACCGGGACATGTGATCCGCAACCCGGGATGGCGCCGCCGTTTGTCAGCGCCTGGCGATTCGCTGCCTGATGAACATGGCGCCTGCAAGTCCGGCGCCTATCGCAATACCCAGGGGGCCGGGCTCAGGAGTCGGATCGCGAGGATCTCCACCCAGTATGCCCATCGAGAAGTCACCGGCGCCGGATACCCGTATTGCGGGCACGAAATACGTGGAATTGACCGGGTTGGTGTAGAACGAGTTACCGTCGTTTCCGGGAGGCGTACCTACGGCGTTTGCGCCGCTGGTGGAGGTGAGATAAGCCGAGCCTGTACCTGTGCCGACCGGCCTGACCATAAGCCAGTAGGTACCCTCGCCGAGTGTGAGGCTGACCGGCACGGTGAGCGTGTATTCCGGGATACCGGAAAAGGTCCGGCCCGTCGCGATTCTCTTCTCCCCTCCTTCGCCGGAATAGAGGAGCGTGCCTCCGTCACCGGCGCTGACTCCCTGCCGGATTTCCCAGTCGTAGAGCGCGGTATCGAAGTCCATCACGTCGTTCGAGAAGACTGCCGTTAAATGCCATGTTTCGCCAGCGGGAACGATGAAATCATCGTAAATGCGCGCGTCTTTGTCGTTCGAGTTCTTCGCGTTGATGAATGCGGTGGCTCCGTTGAAGTCGCCGTTGTACCAGAGAAGCTGGGATCGAGACACTGTGGAGGCACTCGCCAGCAGTATAACCATCAGTATAACCATCAGCGCGGTATACAACGCGTGCAGGAATCGCATGTCGGAAGCTCCCCTGAACCATCGCATTTGGCAGTAGTAGTGACTTCTGTGGTTGCTATTGCACTTTTCATGCCAATAGTACCAGATTCGCGGGCAAGCAGGCAATACTGGTAATTCGCACAGGTTTGCACATGCGAAGCACAGGACGAGAATCACGACGGGCGGCCTCAGGTGAGGCCGCCCGCGGGTCCTTGCAATTCGGTAGTCTACTTCATGGTCAGCTTCGCGCCGGTGAGAGGAAGGAGCGAGTCGCCGGAGAGGTACGCGTCGATGCCTCGGGCTGCCTCGCGCCCCTCCGCGATGGCCCAGACGATGAGCGATTGTCCGCGCCGCATGTCGCCTGCCGCAAAGATTCCCGGGCAGGTCGCCTGGTATCCGGCATCCGTCTTCACGTTCCCTCGGCTGTCATATTCCACGCGCAGCGCGTTCAGCAGCCCTTCGTGCTGTGGATGGCTGAATCCGAGCGCCAGCAGCACCAGATCGGCCCGGATGGTGAACTCGGAGCCGGGAACTTCGTGGAGGTCGCCAAAGACCTTCGCACCCTCCGCGCCGGGTGCCACGCGAATGCACTGCAGCTCCGTCACGCGGCCATTCTCTCCAAGGAACGCCTTCGTATTGACGGCCCAGTCGCGCTTGCCTCCCTCCTCGTGCGCCGAGGAGGTCCGGAGGATCATGGGCCAGTTCGGCCACGGCATCGCCTCCGTTCGGTCCTTCGGCGGGCGCGGCAAAATCTCGATCTGCGTGATGGTTGCCGCCCGCTGCCGGTGCGCGGTGCCGAGGCAGTCCGCGCCCGTATCGCCGCCCCCGATGATGACGACGTGCTTCCCCTCCGCGCTGATTCGGTCCGCGTCCAGCTCGTCACCGGCATTCAGCCGGTTCTGCTGCGTCAAATAGTCCATTGCGAAGTGGACGCCGGCCAGGTCGCGGCCGGGCGCCGGCAGGTCGCGCGGCACGGTCGAGCCGCCCGTGAGGCAGACCGCGTCAAACCCTGCCCGCAACTCCTCGGCCGTCAGGTCCACCCCGACATTCACGCCGGTCTTGAACGTGACGCCCTCCTCGGCCATCAGCTCGAGCCGGCGGTCGAGGACCCACTTCTCCATCTTGAAGTCAGGGATTCCGTAGCGCAGAAGCCCGCCGATCCGGTCGTCACGCTCGAATACCGTCACCGTGTGCCCGGCCCGGTTGAGCTGCTGCGCCGCCGCCAGCCCTGCCGGCCCGCTCCCAACCACGGCCACGGTCTTGCCCGTCCGGATCTCTGGCGGCTCCGCGGTCACCCAGCCCTCGCTGAACGCATGGTCGATGATGTTCTGCTCGATCTGCTTAATCGTGACCGGGTCCTGGTTGATCCCCAGAACGCAGGCGGCCTCGCAGGGAGCCGGGCAGAGCCGCCCCGTGAACTCCGGGAAGTTGTTGGTCGCGTGCAGCCGCTCCAGCGCGTCCCGCCACCGGTTTCGGTAGGTCAGGTCGTTCCAGTCCGGGATGATGTTGCCGAGCGGGCAGCCCTGATGGCAGAAGGGGATGCCGCAGTCCATGCACCGCGCCGCCTGCAACTGGAGCTTCTCGACCGGCATGTCGAGATAGACCTCCATCCAGTCGCCCTTCCGCTCCTCGACCGGCCTGCGCGGCGTCGTCTCCCGCCCGTATTTCAAGAAGCCCTTTGGATCAGCCATTCGATTCCCGTTCCATTCCTACGCCGAACTTAACCTTATCGAGCCTCACCGCACCGCCGTTGACAAACCGGATAAAAAGATCGTAATCCCGCAGCAGTTCGGTCCCGATCACGAGGTCTGCTCCAAACGAGTCCGCGTAGATTGTCCGCCGGACGCCGTCCCAATCGATATCGACCTCGCATAAATCAGCGGAATACACCCGTCCATCGCCGACTGGACGCTGTCGGATCCTATGCTGGTGAGTCCCAGCCTTGCCGCGACCGTTTGCGGAAGAGAGAACGAACCGGTAAACCCCGTATCTACCAACACGTTCATTGGGATTGCCTCGCCAGAGCTGCTGTAGGCAATCACTTGCACCATCGGCTCCAGTGATGGAAGCACGGCTCCAGGAATCACTTGCCAGACCTCGCGGGACCAGCCATAGTGTAAGTCGCTTTAGCGCCGATCCTCATGCGATACAAGAGGTTATTAGGATGGCGACTTCGGATTCGCTGTGTTGCCGCGTTGCCGTCCTCGTCCAACTCGTAGTCACCCGTATCGACGTCAATGACAAGTACCTTGCCAAAGTTCTCTGGAGACTCGAGCCTTCCGCGTAGTTGATGGTGGTAGATTCGTGAACCTTCTTCGAGAGCACGATTCGGGACCCGTTTGAACATTGAACTTACCTCCGCATTATACAGCCGCCGCCTGCGCCGCTGGTTCCGTCTGTTGCTTTGTCGTTTCGGCGAGGAGCGCCTTGTACTCGTTGGAGATCACCTTGACGAACTGGGGGAGCGTGGTGTCCCAGTTGTCGAGGACCTCCTTCGCGCAGCCGCTGCCGGTGAGCGCGTGGTGACGGCGAATCAGCGTCTGTAGCTCCACGATGTCGTCCGGCTCGATGACTACCTCGAGCTGAATCGACCCGGTCGCGCCGCGATTCACGCGCTGTTCCAGCGTACCGTCCTGATCCCACACATAGGCCACGCCGCCACTCATGCCCGCGGCGAAGTTGCGGCCCGTCCGTCCCAGAATGACCACCGTCCCGCCCGTCATGTATTCGCAGCCGTGGTCGCCCGCGCCCTCCACGACCGCCTTCGCGCCGGAGTTGCGGACCGCGAACCGCTC
>Ga0068855_100006577_pt1 | contig 14130 bp, 6 predicted proteins | sample KBSCornC52_FD_66592 | JGI IMG/M metagenome (GOLD analysis project Ga0068855, IMG submission 66592) | Corn rhizosphere microbial communities from Kellogg Biological Station, Michigan, USA - KBS Corn C5-2 | ecosystem: Host-associated > Plants > Roots > Rhizosphere > Soil ... | reverse complement strand
TATGATTACTGAAGAACTCGATTATTCAACAATTACTCCGGACGGGAAAACGATAAGCTTTAAGGTGATAGGTTTTAAAAAGAAAGAAGAGCTTATAAGGAACCATGACGGGAAAAATTTGCCACCAGACAAGCTCGATTTTTTTCGAAGAAAAGCATATTTGCTAAATGATGGACGGGTAATTTATGAATATGATCAAAAAAGATTTTCTTACCTCATTCCTGATACCGCTCAATATAAACTTATGTTGAAAGGTGAAAAATACTGGACAGCTGGGTTTGCTGTTGATATCAGGACTAAAGAATTATATCCGTCATACGATCTCAATAATGATGCAGCTAAGGATTATTTGAATAAACAAATCGAAGTGTTGAATAAATATCCGATTGTTGATGGGTACATCGCCTATTTGCAGCCAGATAGCTCCGTCGCTTTTCTACGGCGTCGCGCTCCACATCTTGACATGTATGAGGGATATTGGTACCCTTCATTAAAAGTTTTTGACCACGAATATCGCTTTTTGAATTCCGATAGATATTTACCCGATACAGATAAACTTTAAAATGACATAGACCTGATTTAGGTTCAAAGGCTATTGATTATAAACATCAATAGCCTTTTGGTATGTTTAAGCGCTGCCTGCAGCGCTCTCCGGCATTCTCCAAAATTCGATATAGCACTAATACCCCAAAATCAATTGCCCAAAATCAAGTAAGTGTTTCTATTTATTGAATTTGATCAAAAATAAGTGTTTTTATGTAGCATTAGTATGTTTACTAAGCTTTAATATAGTAAGTTTACTATACTTTCAATTTTTCAGTAGTGTTTAACAGCCGGGTATTTCAATATCTGGCTTTTTATTGAATCGCACCGCTAATTTAGCCGTTTTTTCAGGTTACGATGGTTAGTATTATGGTTCCACGCTCTCTTTTTTGATACATGTCAATTTTTAACTACACTATCGATTATAAACATCAATAGCCTTTTTTATATGCCCATGAGCCGTAAATTCCACTGCGATAGACGCCAAAAACAGCGCTCCGCCTGCATACAATAATGGCGACCAATAATCTTTTGCCCTAACGTTATCCGTAATTCTTTTGGCATTTTCCCTGTAGGTTGCATTGATTCCCGCAAACATGGCAACAGCAGAAACAACCAATCCTATCCCTGCTGCAGACCTTGTTGAGCGGAACGCCTGCATGTGATACATGCTCGCCGGATTATCTGCCATGGCATCTTTCAGATTCTTATATGTCACTTCCTGCATTACTTCTGAACTATCTTTCCGGAAAAAATAATTCCTTCCTTCCCGGTATCCCGTTGAATCAGGATACCAAAACGAACGCGAATAAATAAAAAGACGCGGACCTTTATTTTCCAACCGGTACGTTTCAACCGGACCTCTCTCCCTGATATATTCACCCGTTCTGCTCCTGTACCGTATCACCTGGCTTATGGGAACCTTTTTGTTGTTATCCAGCAGAAGATATTCGCCCTCATTCAAAGAGTTCCTCAACGATAATTTTTTACTGTAAAGAACAGAACTGTCTTTCAGTTCTACATACCATGCAGTGTCATGTGAAATGGGCTGACTATAACCGTAAACATTATATAAAGAAAGAATAATGAGTAAAAATAATTTGTTCATAAGAGATGGTTTAGTGATAAAAAAGCAGACTCATTACAATTTATCATGTAATTCGCGCAAGAGAAAGTTAAACCCCTCACATTAAAGTGTAACTGCAACGGAACCGGGCTCATTTAACAACACTTTTTACATTGTTAATAGAGACATATAAGCCTAACAGACACATCACGTGACCAACAGACTTTGTTTGAAATTATCAGGAAGGGTATTTTTGTTCCCGGATCGTTAACCCGTTGCACGGATTTGGGCAAAAACGACACGGTTATGCCCAAAAACTGCGCGGTTATTAAAATCATTAAGATGTAATTGGAGAGTACCTTATTTTCGCGGCAGTGATACAGCTAAGTGAGTAATACCCAAACCTTATAAATTAAACCAACCCAATGTTACATCAATGCCTTGTAAACGCCTGATAGTACTGATGAATCCCATCATACACTACTACCGCATCGCTTAGCACCATAAATACCATATAATTATTTAGTTAACCCAACCAAATCGTATTCTATATGCGAGTACACAGGATCCTTATTGCCTTTTCGATCGTTCTTAATGTTATTCAAAATGCCAATGCACAGCAATGGACATACCCTGTCAGTGGTGCGGCAAATTTTTCAGGTAATGTGAGCATTGGCAGCGGTAATCCGGCCTTTAACCTGCATATTTTCGGTACTTCTATATTTCAGCAAAAGTTCGAGTCAAGTGGTTCATTCGCAGGGTTGTTCATGAAATCAGCTGCATCATCAAGGGCGCTGGGCATGCACTTTGGAACTGACGGCAGCAGCGGTATCGGAACCAATTCATTACGGTTTGGCAGGTACGATATAAACGGAGATCAATTCGGCAACGGGTGGCAGGCAAATCCGGTAGTACTTGATCTGGATGCCCCTGATGCCTCGTTTGTATTAAATGAAAACGGGCATGTGGGCATTGGAACAACTGCAACAACTGCTCCTCTTACCGTGTCTACATCCGAAACTGTAATGTCTGTATTCCAAAATCCAGGCGTAGGTAATTCCTGGGTTTCTGTGATGAACAATACAGGTCACATGAATCTGGGGGTAGGAGCTTCTACACCACACCCATATGTCTGGTCAAGCACTAATAGTTTTTTTATTGGCAACGATGGTCAACCAACTTTGTTTGTTGCCGGAATGGCCAATGGAAGTGTTGGTATAGGTACCACAACACCAAAAGCAAAATTGGCTGTTAATGGCGATATTCTCGCTAAAAAAGTAACAGTATCGCTGAATAACCTGCCTGATTATGTATTCAATGGCGGGTATTATTTGCGCCCTCTTAATGAAGTAGAACAATATATTCAGCAAAATCATCACTTACCCGAAGTGCCTTCGGCAGAGGAAGTAAAAAAAGATGGCCTGAACTTAGGTGATAACCAGGCAACCTTACTAAAGAAAATTGAAGAGCTGACTTTATATGTAATTGAACAAAATAAAAAACTTGAGCAACAGAACCAAACGCAAACAAGCCAGCAAAAACTCATAGAAGAACAAAATGCATTAATAAGAAAACAACAGGAACGCCTGGAGGCTTTAGAGAAAAGAATTAAAGACTAGAGTCAGCCATATCAACATTTTCAGCCGGTAGACTTCTGCCGGCTCTCTCATTAATTCCTTATCCCTTTCGTTTCCACTACCTCCTTAACCTCCACTACCTTCAACGCCCCTCCTTTTATTTTCACTTCACGCCCATCCACCATCTTATAAAACACAATGCCAACAGCCAGTAACAACGATTCACCCGGCGCGCCTTTAATCGTATGCTTCAAGCAAACAGGTTTTGTTAACTTTCCATCTATCTTTAACAAAGGCGTATTGCCTTCAGCGTTTGAGAAGATCCGTTTTGTAAAATCAACCGCTGCACCCGCCGATTCAATCCTAAAATGAGTAGCTCCATCCGGACTATCCCTTATCGCTTTTTTCGGAACAAAAGGATCAATTTTCACTTGCATGGTACCCCTCACAGCGGCAATAGACGCTTTATACGAAACCCGTAGCTTATCCGAAAAGGTATTTTCTTCATTAAATTCAAAACCTTTAAGTAAACCTACTGAACCTTCACTCACTATCCTTTTTCCGCGACCATGCGTTTTGTCCGCCTTTATCATTTTTGAAAATACCCCATTCATACGGCCATTCGACCGCGCATTCGTTACCGCTTTTAATAATGGGCGAAAAGCATCACGTACCAGCTTGCCCGCGTCTATGGCGGCTCCAAACTCAGTGGAGTTCTCTCTGGTCCGTGCAAAACGAGGACTTTTAAGCACCATATTCCGGCTCGGCCCGCTTTTCTCTTTGGCAAGAAACCCGAACGCATTTTGAAAATAGGTTACATCTCCGATAGAACCCCGTAGTGAAGGTGTACCGACTTGCTTAGCCATATAAACAGTTTTCTTAAATTTAAAGTATTCTAACGGTATATACAAAACGTTTTTTAAAAAGATCAACTTCATACATGCAGGATTCCTAACCCATAACGCTGAATGCAGAACACACCGTAATAGCCTTAATCTTCCACATTCAGTGTTACCATTTCATAGGGTTTCCATATGCTTTTCATATGGTTTATATACGGTTTCCATATGGTTCACATATGCCCCCGGTATAGCTCCGCCAAGGCTCCGGTATGGGAACAGTATGGTAATAGTAAGAGAATAGTAAGAGAATAGTAAGGGAATAGTAAGAGAATAGTAAGAGAAAATCAGAAAATCAGCCCAAAACAGGTAGTCAAACAAATGTAGAAATTACGTGCTGTAAAACACACTACCCAATGGTATTTCACTTTTTCATTCCTCATTTTTATTGCTAATTTGTCATTTCTTATTTACAAGTACCAAAGATATGCCAGCTAATCGTATTTCCCTTTCTCATTCCTGATTTCTCATTTCTCATTTCACCCGCTCCCAGGCAGGATACCCCCGGACGCCCACAATACCCCTTTATCGTACCTTACCCGCCAGATCACCTAAAAAATTTACCATCCTTGCATCTTAAACGCTTTACTTCGCATCTTGTATGCAATCAACCCGGTATGAAAAAACATTTGTATAGCTTCTTACTCCTTGCCATTATTTCACAAACGACCATCCATGCCCAGCAACCGCTGACATTATGGTACAAACAACCCGCCGCCGTATGGACCGACGCCCTCCCCATAGGCAATGGCCGCATAGGTGCCATGATCTATGGCGGTACCGCCGAAGAACATATCCAGTTTAATGAAGAAACCTTATGGACCGGCCGCCCCCGCGAATTTGCCCACCCCGGCGCCGTAAACTACCTGCAACCTATACGACAATTACTCTTCGAAGGCAAACAGGCCGAAGCCGAGGCGCTCGCCGAACAACATTTTATGGGCCTCAAAGATCCTACCGACAGCGCCTATACAGTGCAAAAAGATGCGTGGTTTAAACAGGTACACAGTCAAACCGCTTATGCCGCTTCCGATTATAACGACAGCAAATGGAAACAAATGTCACTGCCCACCCTCGATGGATGGGAGCGCGTGGGGCTTCTGGGCGTTGATGGCTCCGTATGGTTCAGAACCACATTTGATGTTCCGGCAAAATGGACAGGCAAAAACCTCGTACTCGATCTCGGCCGCATCCGCGATATGGATTTTACCTACGTAAACGGTAAACAGGTAGGCGCCGATGAAGGCATCAGCAAAAAAAGAAAATATACCATCCCTGCTTCTTTATTAAAAGAAGGAAGGAATACCATAGCCATACAGGTGCTTAACTTTTTTGATAAAGGCGGCTTAACCGGTGTAAAAGGACCAGCCAGAACATTGATAGTGTATCCCGAAGGTGGCGATGCCGATACCGTAGCACTCAAAAATCCATGGAAGTATTTTATCCAAAATGATAATCCTCCTTCCTTTCCCCGCTACGAGGCCGACTACCAGCCCTTTGGCGATCTCTACCTGCGCTTTGCAAACACTAACAACGTCACCAATTACCGCCGTGAGCTTAATATCAGCAATGCCATCGAAACAGTTACTTACACCGCCGGCGATGTTGCCTATACCCGCGAATACTTTGTTAGCGCACCACATCAGTGTATGGTAATGCATTTGTCCGCCAATAAACCCGGCGCGCTTAACCTGCAGGCTGTTATCAGTACGCTGCACCATAAATACGTGCTCAAAAAACTCAACGATCGCACCCTTTCTCTCTCCCTGCAGGTAAGCGATGGCGTATTAAAAGGCGTAGCGTATTTGTATGTAACTTCTCCCGATGGTAAAGTGACCGTCAACGATACTGCTATTAATCTGCAACAGGCCCGTGAGGCAACTTTTTATCTCGTTGCTGCTACCAGTTATAAAAACTATAAAGATGTATCCGGTAACCCGGTAGCTCTTTGTAATGAAGCATTGCAACGGATAAAGAATATTCCTTACAATACCATAAAAGAAGCGCATGTAAAAGACTACCAGCAACTGTTCAATACTTTTTCCATTGCTATACCAGAAGGAAAAAACGCATCACTGCCAACCGATGAACGCATTCATCAGTTTAACATGCAGGATGATGCATCGTTCCCTGCTTTGTATTTGCAATACGGTCGCTATTTGTTGATCTCCTCCTCACACCCCGGCACCAGACCTGCCAATTTGCAGGGCATCTGGAATGATCAGTTAACACCACCATGGGGCAGCAAGTACACCACCAATATCAATCTCGAAATGAATTACTGGCCTGCCGAAGTATTGCATCTCTCTCCCTGTACTCAGCCTCTGTTTCAAATGATAGATGAATTGTCTGAAGCCGGCAAAAAAACAGCTAAGGAACATTATGGCGCTCCCGGTTGGGTGCTTCATCATAATACCGATCTGTGGCGCGGTACCGCGCCCATTAATGCCTCCAATCACGGCATATGGGTTTCCGGTGCTGCGTGGTTATGCCTGCATATATGGGAACATTATCTCTTTACACAGGATACCGCATTTTTGCGCCAGCAATATCCCGTCATGAAAGCAGCTGCTGATTTCTTTGTACACTTCCTCATAAAAGATCCAAAAACAGGATGGCTCATCAGCAGCCCCTCCAATTCTCCTGAAGAGGGCGGACTGGTAGCTGGTCCAACCATGGACCATGAGATCATCCGTGAGCTGTTCAGAAATACGATCAGTGCAGCGGCTTTATTAAAAACAGATGCGCCATTTTCGCAGACATTAAAAGATCTGATCCCTCAGATAGCGCCTAAACAGATTGGTAAATACCACCAGCTGCAAGAGTGGATGCAGGACATCGACGATCCTCATAACGAGCATCGTCATATTTCGCATTTATGGGGCGTGTATCCCGGTACTGATATAACCTGGAAAGATTCAGCCATGATGATCGCCGCCCGCCAGTCGTTAATATATCGCGGCGATGGTGGTACAGGATGGAGCGTTGCGTGGAAAGTAAATTGCTGGGCTCGTTTTAAAGATGGCGATCATGCGCTGAAGATGGTAAAAACATTGCTGCAGCCTGCCGTTGTTCGTGGTTACGAAAGAGGCGGCGTATACAATAACCTGTTCGATGCCCATCCTCCATTCCAGATCGATGGCAACTTTGGCGGTGCATCAGGCATTGCGGAAATGCTTATACAAAGTCAAAATGGCTATATTGAGTTATTGCCCGCCTTGCCCACCGAATTGCCCGATGGAGAAGTACGCGGTATCTGTGCACGCGGTGGCTTTGTACTCGATCTAAAATGGCAGCAGGGAAAACTACAGCAGGTGACCGTTGTGTCAACAACAGGCAATCCCTGTCACCTCAAATATGGATCAGAAGAAATATCATTTGATACTAAGAAAAATGGCAGTTATACCTTTAACGGGAATCTTAAATAATCAGCAGGTAAGCGTGTCACGGCTCAAAGCCGTGGCACGCCTTCTGTTTGGTGTAGTATTGATATTGTGCTCTGTGTCATTACGCGCACAGGTAAACCTCCGGCGTGACGTATTGCTCAACGATAACTGGTATTCCATAGCCAGCGACAGCAACCAACATGCATACGACGGGTTTGAAACATCCGGGTTTAATATTGCAAATTGGGAAAAGGTACATGTGCCTCATAACTGGGATGCCTATGGCGGCTACCTCCGGTTACGCCATGGCAACCGCCATGGCTATGCCTGGTATCGCAGAACATTTTTGGTTGCCCGTAAAGAAAAAGACAAACGCTATTTCCTTTGGTTTGAAGGAGTAGGGTCATATGCTACCGTTTGGGTCAATGGTAAAAAAGCAGGTCAGCATGCCGGGGGCAGAACAACTTTTACACTCGATGTAACAGACCTCATAAAAGATAATAACCAACCCAATATACTCGCCGTACGTGCCGATCATCCGGCATTCATTTCTGATCTGCCATGGGTATGCGGTGGTTGTTCCGACGAACGCGGCTTTTCAGAAGGTTCCCAACCCATGGGTATCTTTCGCCCCGTTCATCTCATCACTACCAACGACATACGCATTGAGCCCTTCGGCGTACATATCTGGAACGATACTACCGTATCTGAACGATCGGCCATTGTACATCTCGAAACAACTGTCAGAAATTATACGGCAAAGCCGGTAACAATTACAATCACACAACGCCTGCTCAATAAAGGCGGACAAGTCATCGTAAAAATAGCTTCTTCCACTACCATACAACCCGGCGAAGCCCTTGCTGCACCACAACAATTGCCTGAAATAAAATCGCCGCATTTGTGGTCGGTAAAAGATCCATGGTGTTATACACTCGTAACCGAAATCAGTCAGAACGGAAAAACCGTTGATGCCATGTCAACCCCATACGGCATTCGGTGGATAAGCTGGCCCATTGGAAGAACAGGCGGCAACAAACAGTTCCTGCTCAACGGAAAACCGGTATTTATTAATGGTATTGCAGAATACGAACACATGATCGGCGGCAGCCACGCTTTTAGTGATGCTGAAATTACAGCTCGTATACAGCAGATAAAAGCCGTCGGCTTCAATGCCTTTCGTGATGCACACCAGCCGCATAATTTACGGTACCAGCATTTACTCGATAGTATAGGATTGTTGTGGTGGACACAGCTCTCTGCACACATCTGGTACGACTCGCCTGAGTTTAGAAGAAATTTTAAAACCCTCCTCAAAGAATGGGTGATAGAAAGAAGAAATAGCCCCTCACTCGTATTATGGGGGCTGCAAAATGAAAGTAAACTGCCCGAAGACTTTGCCAGAGAGTGCACACAACTCATCCGTGAATTGGATCCCACCACCTCGTCACAACGCAAAGTTACTACCTGCAATGGTGGAACAGGTACCGACTGGGATGTACCTCAAAACTGGACCGGCACCTATGGCGGCAACCCGGCCACTTATGCCAGTGATGTAAAACGACAGTTGCTTATTGGTGAATACGGCGCCTGGCGAACCCTTGATCTGCATACAGAAGGCGGCTTTGTACAAAACGGTATTTTAAGCGAAGACCGTATGACGCAGTTGATGGAGTTGAAAGTTCGACTGGCCGAGTCTGTAAAAGACAGTACCTGCGGACAATTCTTTTGGATTTACACATCGCATGATAACCCCGGCCGCGCACAGAGTGGGGAAGGGTACAGGGATCTGGATCGTATAGGCCCCGTAAACTACAAAGGACTATTAACGCCCTGGGAAGAACCGCTCGATGTCTTCTATATGTATCGCGCCAACTATGCGCCAAAAGAAACATCGCCTATGGTTTATATCGTTTCGCATACATGGCACGACCGGTGGACTTCCACAGGAATAAAGGACAGCATTACTGTATATTCCAATTGTGATGAAGTAGAATTATTCAATGATGTAAATGATCATTCATTAGGTAAACAAATACGAAAGGGAATAGGAACGCACTTTCAATGGGACCATGTAAATATTCAATACAACGTTTTATATGCAGTAGGATATGTCAATGGAAAGAAAGTAGCCACTGATTACATTGTATTGCATCATTTGCCTAAAGCGCCCCACTTCAATGCCATGTATAACAGGAAGGAAGCGGTTAGTCAGGATAAAAACTATAATTATATCTATAGGGTTAACTGCGGTGGCAACACCTACACCGATCATAACAGGGATATGTGGATGGCCGACCGTGAAAAACGAATACCCGGCACCTGGGGCTCGCTATCATGGACAAAACAATTCGAAGGCATGCCGTCTTTCTTTGCCAGCCAACGGCACACCAATGATCCCATTCGAAACACCAGCGACTGGCCACTATATCAAACATTCCGTTACGGCCTGCAGCAACTTAAATACGAATTTCCTGTGCCCGACGGTGATTATATAGTTGAACTATATTTCACCGAACCCTGGTGGGGTACAGGTGGCGGTATGAACTGCACTGGCTGGCGGCAGTTCGATGTAGCCATCAACAATAAAACAGTCATTAAAAACCTTGACATCTGGAAAGAATCCGGTCACGGTGGCGCATTGAAAAAAACAGTAAACGTGCACGTAACCGGTGGTCAGTTGCAGATTTCATTTCCACGCATTGCCGCAGGCCAGGCCATTATTTCAGCCATTGCTATCGCCACCTTAAATAAACAGGTGGAACCTGCCCCGGCTTCACCCACGTTGATAGATAAACTAATCGTTTCAGATTCCTTGCTCTTCCCCCACCATGGGAGCTGGGGGGGAGCCTCATGGCAATCATGGTTAAATACCGGCGACCAGCAATACGACGGTAGCAACATTTCATTTAGTGAGCTACCACCCAACCTGTATGAAGCAGAATGGATTCGTACGCCTTTTTCATCTGGAGAATCATCACAAGGCTGGGCTGGGTTTACACTCACAGCAGATGCCGATGTATATATTGCGTTAGACGCCCGCATAGTGCAGGTTCCCGAATGGATGAAAGACTATGAAGACACAAAAACACTTTGTAAGAATGATTTCCATTCCGGCACTTCCTTTAAAATATACCGTAAGCGTTTCCCAGCAGCATCAGTCATTACTTTAGGCGCAAACGGACAGTTGCAAAACGATACCGCTATGATGTATACGGTATTCGCAACGCCCGTAACTACCCTGCAACCTCCTTTCGATCTAAAACCAACTATCGGCTATAAAATTACACAGGCTGTAAATTCAGAAAAAGGAACTTCCCGCAAAACGATCAGCAATAAAGATGCGATTGCATTTACAGAACCGGCAAATGGTACCGTAGAGTGGACAATTAATCCTGGCGTAGCTGATGTATATTCACTTTCTTTCAGATATTTTAATCCCGCATCAAAAGCAGGCAAAATCAAATGGCAGCTGATAGCCGCAGACGGTACCGTAATGAAAACCGAATCAATGGATTTGCCGCCTTCGCGGGAAGGGAAATGGAGTTCCGTTACCACAACCACCGGCACCATGATCAACGCCGGAAAATATACCGTGCGCATTATCGCAGTAGACGCGAACGACATTGCAATAGGCGGCCTGGATGTACAGTAGTGGGCTAAGCGTGGCCACGGCTCAGAGCCGTGACACGCATAGCGAAACCGTGGCACGCCTATCAGAATCGCAGCAGGCATATGAAATGTCTTGCATACACTTATCTTCGCACCATAAAACAACAAATGTGAAAAAAAGCATAGCCATTCTCATTCTTTCTATATGCATGTTCACCGCATACACACAAACTGCAAAGAAAACGGTGCCTGATTCAGTGATGCAGAAAGTGTATGAGGAAGTTAAAACACCTTATAAATTCGGACTCGTAGTAGTACCATCAGACGATTCAAAAAAAATTGATTGTCCACAGGTATTTCGCAAAGGCAATAACTGGTACATGATCTATGTCATGTTTGATGGAAGAGGCTACGAAACCTGGATGTCGCAAAGTAAAGATCTGCTCCACTGGCAAACCATGGGCCGCCTCATGTCCTTTTCAAATGATACTACCGAATGGGATGCCAGTCAAAAAGCCGGTTATATAGCTTTGGAGGATCCTAAGTGGGGAGGTGGTTATCAATGGCAACGCTGGAACAATAAATACTGGATGTCGTACTTTGGCGGCATGGAACGCGGCTACGAAGCCGGACTGCTATCACTGGGTATCGCTTACACATCAACTGATCCTTCAAAACCACATGAATGGCAACGGCTACCCAAACCTGTATTAACCTCAAAGGATGCTGATGTGCGCTGGTGGGAAAACCGTAAACAATTTAAAAGTACTGTTTTGTGGGATAAGCAAAAATTAACCGGTCACCCCTTTGTAATGTATTATAATGCCAATGGCGATTCTGCTGCCAATAACGTTAAAACGCGCTGGTACGAACGCATTGGTATGGCCGTGTCAGATGATATGGTCCACTGGAAACGGTTTATGAACCAACCAGTAGTGCATCACCCTATGGGTATTACCGGCGACCCTGTTATTCAAAAGATGGGCGATGTATATGTAATGTTCTACTTTGGCGCCTTCTGGCAAAACCGTAAAGGAGCCTTTAATCGCTTTGCCTGTTCGTACGACCTGGTAAACTGGACCGACTGGCAGGGCGATAACCTCATTCAATCATCCGAGCCTTATGATGATCAGTATGCCCATAAATCGTTTGTCGTAAAATATAACGGTGTGGTGTATCATTTTTACTGTGCAGTAAATAAAAAGCAACAGCGGGGCATTGCAGTAGCCACTTCCGCCGATCTGGGCAAAAGCAGCGTGGAGTTTAAAAAATAGCTTAATTTGATAACCTGGCTTTCACCTTTGCGTCTTCTTTGCGCCCTTTGCGGTGCTAAAAACGCCGCAAAAGAGTAACGCAAAGAACACAGAGAATACGCAAAGTTCGCGAAGCACCTCACCAATAATTACAATTCACCATAACAATGAAACCTTCTTACTATATTCTTCTCTTTATATTATTCTATACTCACCTTGCCTCAGCCCAAAAAGCACAGGAATTGTCACGTGAGGTTGACTGGGCAGTTGATAAGCAACGTACAATTATTGACTTTGATAAGAACTGGAAATTTTACTTAGGCGATTCCGCTGTTGCCAAAGAACCCGGCTTTAACGACGGCCAGTGGCGCACACTAAACCTTCCGCACGACTGGAGCATCGAAGGCAATTTTAGTGAAACAAGTGCGGGTACTACCAACGAAGGTGCATTACCCACCGGTACAGGCTGGTATCGAAAAACATTTACTGTACCTCAGGAAGCAAAAGGTAAAAACATATCTGTTGAATTTGATGGCATTTACCGCTACAGCGAAGTATGGATCAATGGCCATTACCTCGGCAAACGCCCCAATGGCTATATTTCTTTCAGCTACGATCTTACTCCTTATTGTAATTACGGGTCCGACAAAAATGTAATAGCCGTAAAGGTTGATAATTCTGCTCAACCAAACTCCCGCTGGTATTCAGGCTCAGGTATTTATCGTAATGTGCGGCTCGTATTTACCAATAAAATAGCTATTGATCACTGGGGCACTTTTATTACCACTCCTGAAGTGAATAAAAAGGAAGCAAAAGTAAATATTAGGGTAGTAGTAAATAACAACGCCGGTAAAGCCGGGTTTGGAATAGCCTTTACCGACATCTACGATGCCTCCGACAAACTGGTATATGCCGATAAACCATCTGCCGAAAACACCATCAGGCTGTCTGAAGGAAAAATGAATATTAATTATACCGTTCGGGTCGCAGCCCCAAAATTATGGTCAGTCGATCGTCCATATTTATATAAGGCCGTAACCCGTATTGTCGTAAATGGCGAAACTGTGGACAAGTACATAACCCTTTTTGGCATACGTTACTTTGCGTTTGATATACAAAAAGGATTCTCGTTAAACGGGCAGCCCACGAAGATCCTCGGGGTATGTATGCACCACGATCTGGGCGCATTAGGCGCTGCCGTAAATGTCGCCGCTTTGCAAAGGCAATTACAACTGCTGAAAAACATGGGTTGCAATGCCATCCGTACCTCGCATAATCCGCCGGCGCCGGAGCTGCTCGACCTGTGCGATAAAATGGGATTTATTGTAATGGACGAAGCATTTGATATGTGGCGGAAAAAGAAGAACAAATACGACTATTCCCTTGATTTTGAACAGTGGCACCAACAGGATCTGCAGGACCAGATAAAGAGGGATCGCAACCACCCTTGTATATTTATATGGAGTATCGGCAACGAAATACGCGAACAGTTCGATAGTACCGGTATCGCTATTGCCCGGCAGCTCGCAGGCGTTGTAAAACAACTCGATAGCACCAGACCCATCACTTCCGCACTTACAGAAACCGATACCACCAAAAACTTTATTTATCGTTCCGGTGCGCTGGATCTCATAGGGCTTAATTACAATCAACAGGTATACCCTGACTTCCTGAAGCGGTATCCTGGTAAAAAATTCATCGGTAGTGAAACTACATCGGCCCTGGCCACACGGGGGCATTACGATATGCCTTCAGACAGTATCCGCCGCTGGCCATTAAAAGGGCAAAAGTTTG
>Ga0068855_100006576_pt1 | contig 14132 bp, 9 predicted proteins | sample KBSCornC52_FD_66592 | JGI IMG/M metagenome (GOLD analysis project Ga0068855, IMG submission 66592) | Corn rhizosphere microbial communities from Kellogg Biological Station, Michigan, USA - KBS Corn C5-2 | ecosystem: Host-associated > Plants > Roots > Rhizosphere > Soil ... | reverse complement strand
CGGTGGACGGACTCGGGCGCGGATTCGAGCAGGTCGGAGAGGCGGACGTGCAGGTGGCCTTCGCGGAGACGGATGGTGGTGTTGAGCGAGGTGAAGCGACGGAAACGAATGTCGAAGGGCGGAATGGGCGCGCGGGGACGGAGGTCGCGGTACTGCTCCTCGAAGATGGTGGAGAGGGCCGGCGCGGGGGGCGCTGCGGGGTGAAGGATGAGAGGCGTGATGGCTTCAGGATGATCGTGCGTGGGCAGGGGAGTCTCCGTGAGGCTATTTTACTTGAGGGCGTGCGGGGCCTCGCTCACGATTGAGTTGCCTGGCCGTGTCTGTGTTGATGCGTTTGGTGCGGGATGGCTATGGGTAGAGTTTCGCGGGGCGAATCTCGGGCGTGGGTTCGCCTGCGGCAGCCATCAACTTGAGGAGGTCTTCGCGGAGGATGTCGGCTTGCTTGCGGTACTCCTTGCGGCCTGCGAGATTGGTTAGTTCGTGCGGGTCGTTGCGCTGGTCGTACATCTGATACTCCTGATAGATGGGGGCAGAGGACTGGTTGGTGGTGCCGGTGATCTCGGCGATGCAGTAGGTCCAGTCGGGCGTGCGGATGGCGCGGCCGGTCATGGACTCGCTGATCTGGAGCAACTGCTGGTTGGGCCATGCGGCGCGGGCTTTCTCGTCGCGGATGAGAGGAAGAAGGCTGTGGCCTTTCATGCTGGGCGGGATGGCGGCGCCAGCGATGTCGAGCAGCGTGGGGGCGACGTCGATGATGCCGACCATCTGGTGGATCTGCTGGGCGTTCTCGAGGCCGGGGCCGTGGATGAGCAGCGGGATGTGCGACGAGGCGTTGTGGACGCTGCGCTTGTACTCCTGGTTGCGCGTCATGAAGTGGCAGCCGTGGTCGCTGAGGAAGAGGAAGACGGTGTTGGCGGCGAGGTTCTGCTCGTCGAGGATCTTCATGATGCGGCCGACGGAGTTGTCGATGCTCTCGCAGGCTCCGTAGTAGTCGGGCAACTGGGACTGCCAGTTGCCGGGGAGGTTGCGGAGGTCGGGCGGGACGAAGGAGTTGGCGAAGCGCTCGGCAGAGCCTTTCGGGCCGACGATGCGGTTCTGCATGTCGTTCTGCTGGTGAGGCTCGAGCTGCGAGATGAAGAGGAAGAAGGGCTTTTGGTGTTGCTGGCGGAGGAAGCGCTCGGCGCGGTCGGTGATGAAGTCGACGCGGTACTCGTCCTGATAAGTGATGGCTTTGCCGTCGCCGTCGTAGATGGTGCCTTCGTAGGGGTGCGAGGTGTGCTCGAGGGCGTTGGCCCCTTCCCAGAGATCGAGAAAGCCGCCACGATACTCGGGCTTGACGAAGCCGGGGCCGCCGCCGTCGGCTTCTTTGTTGGGAGCGAGGTGCCATTTGCCGATGAGGTTTGAGGTGTATCCGGCTTTGCGGAGTTCGCCGGCGAGGTTGGGTAGGGTTTCGCTCATGGGTAGCCCGTTATGCCAGACGCCGGTCTCGGTGGCGTAGCGACTGGTCATCATGACGGAGCGGGCGGGAGCGCAGACGGGCTGGTTGGTGACGGCGTGGGTGAAGTTCTTGCCGTTGGCGGCGAGAGCGTCCAGATTGGGGGTGTGCGTGGAGCCGTTGAGGCCGTTCGCGCCGAGGAAGTCCCAGCGGAACTGATCGGACATGAAGAGGATGATGTTGGGCTTGGTAGCTGGCGCTGGTGTAGGCGCGGCGGTTGCGGTGGTGCCCAGGCCCAGGGCTGCGCCTGTGGCGGCTCCGGTGAGCAGGAACTTTCGCCGATCGATTCGGATGCCGCTCTTCGTGTCGTTATGCCGCTGGCCCATACTGTCTCCTCGCAGGTTTGAGTTAACAGTATGCATGGAGACGCGGCGGCTAGCGAGGGATGTCCATGGGGGCGTTCTTGTCTTCCTTCGCGGGTGGATGGGCGGCGAACCATGTCTTCTGGCTTTCGATGAGGTCCGTTGTATCTTCGCGCAGGTCACGGATGGCATCGAGAGCCAGCTTCCGAGAGACGTTGTAGGCTTCGTTGTCGGGTGGAGAGCGGAGAATCGAAGCCCAACGCTCGGTCGCGTCGAGAAGCTTTGGCAGGGTTTTGCGAATGTCGCTGTGGCGATTGCTGTAGTCGTCGAGGTTGTCTTCGAGCTCGTTGGCGATGGAGGTGAACTGCTCGAGGAGGTCGTGGGTGTCCTGCTCTCGACCGGGTTTGCGCGGGTGGGCGTAGAGGTCGCGAAGGGAATTCGAGCGTTCGTCGAGGAACTTGATGTAGACGAGGACGCGGTCGCGAGGAACGTAGGCAGCGTCGCGCAATTGCTCGACCTCAGCTTCGGAGAGGGAGTTGTTGTTGCGCTGGGCATGGATCCGCGGCGCGAGGCACACGAGCATCGCAGTCAGGAGAACGAGAGTGAGGGAGAAACGACGGCGCATTCGTGCCTAGTGGTTGAAGACCTGGTCGAGTAACTGGTTCTGGACGAGGTTGAGCTGTTTGAGGGTGGCCTGGGCAGTCGTGCGGTCTTCGTCGGAGGTCAGGTGCAGGGCCTGGGCGAGACGCACTGTGGCGTGGTCCATCAGCATCTCGGCGTTTTTGAGGCGCTTGGTGTTTTTGGCGAGATTGATCTGGATGAGCTGGGCATAGTGGCTGATCTGCTTGAGGGTCGCGGTGGCCTTGTCGTCGTCGCCGTTTGCGATCTGTTTGACAGCTACTTCTGTCATCGTGTGGACCAACTCGGTGTAGAGGTAACACTGATCGCGGGGGTTGGCCTGCTGGGCGCGGAGTTCCATCTGGCTGATGGTCTGGGCGTCGGGTAGGGTTTCGTTGAGGCCTGCTGCCTGGACGGGAGCGCAGAGGGTGAAGAATAGAGGGACAGTAACGAGGAGGACGGATGGATGGACTCGGCAACTCATAACGCACCTCGAAGGGAGCGCCTGCTACTTCATGTGTTCGAGGGTGATGAGGCGGTGGCGGGCCTCCCACTCCTCGTCCGGAAACTTGCCTCCAGCCACGGAGAGGAACTGTTTGTACAGGTCGGATGCCAGCTTGACCTGGTGGAGCTTGTCCTGCGCAGTGGCCGCAAGGAACAGGGACGACGGCGACTGTGGCAGCACTTTATCACGAATTGACAGAGCTTGCAAGGTGGTGGCCGGGTCGTTGTTGGCGGAGGCGGCGAAGGCAAGATGGCTGGCGGCAAGGCCGAGGTCGTCTTTTGTGGGGTAGGCGGACGGTTGGGCCAGGGTGCGCTTGAGGATCGTCTCGGCTTCGGCGAAGTTTTTGAGGTGGATGAGGGCGTCGGCCCGGTCGGTGACGAGGGTTGGATCCTGCGGGTTGAGTCGGATAAGGGAGGCGTAGAGCGCGGCTGCCTGATCAAACTGGCTGTTGCGGCTGTAGAGGCGGGCGAGGAGGCGGGTGAGGTTGGCGTCGTCGGGATGCGTGGTGTGGAGCTTTTCGGCGATGGGAAGCGCCTTCTCAGGCTTGTTCTGGGTTTCGTAGAGATTGGCGAGTTGGGCGTTGAGTGTGGGGTCGTCGGGACTTTTTGCGAGGGCCGCGATGAGGATGGTTTCAGCATCGCCGGACTTCTGCTGGCGGAGGAGGAGATGGGTGAGTGCGGCGGTGGCTTCGGCGTTCTGCGGGTCTGTAGCCAGGAGGCGGCGGTAGGCGGACTCGGCTGAGGCGGGGGCGCCGGAGGCTTCGGCCAACTCGCCGGAGAGGAGAATGTCATCGGGGGTTTCGGGGGAGAGCTTGAGGGCGGCGAGGAGTTCGGTGCTGGCGTCGGAGGGGCGGGTGGACTGGTCGATGCGGGCGAGCGCTCGGTAGGCTCGGGCTTTGAGGAGGGGATTGCCGGTGTTGAGGTTCGTCGCGGCGGCGAGTTCGGTACGGGCTTCGGGGAGCTTGCCGCTGCGCGCGAGAAGGAGGCCGAGGGCGAGGTGGGGATCGAGGTAGGTGGCGTCGGCGGCGATGGAGCGGCGGTAGGTTTGCTCGGCGGCGGAGGTCTGGTCGAGCGCGTCCTGTGCGGAGGCGAGGTCGTAGAGGAGGTGGGCGTCGGTGGGGGTCTTCTCGGCGAGGGTGGTGAGGAGTTTGATGGCGGTGGGGTAGTCGCGCTTGTCGAGGGCTTCGCTGGCCTGGGCGCGGAGGGGGTCTTGTGGGGCGGGTTGCGGTTGTGCGGTGGTGTCGATGGCTCCTGCGGGGAGTTGGGCTTGAGCCGGGATGGGCGCGAAGAGAGCTGTGGAAAACATTACCGCGAGGAGGATAGCGCGGAGCTTGGAACCCACCGTGACGCGATGGATGCTGAGGTGCATTGTCTCCGACATCGGTTGTACCCCCTCCCCTATCTTAAAGTACGCAAAGTCTTCAAAGGAAAAGACATAAGTCTGGACTTCAGATTGGACTTAAGTGCGGAAGCCCGGCCTGATTGACCGGGCTTCTACGGCTTTGTCCTGAACTTAAGGATAACAGGTGCGTCAAGAGCAAGCCTGTGGAAACCTCAAGACTGTTTCTTAGGACGAGGAGAGAATCAGCTCTGGTTTGCCGGTCCCGCTCCCAGAACTCGCAGAACAGATTGGTAACGCGCCTTTACGAGTGACTTGGCCTGTGCTGGTCAGTTGAGAACACCAGAGCAGATTGCTTCCCACGAGTCGACTTACCAAGGCTGGTCGCCCTCAAAGAGGGTGCGCCTTTGCCGCTAGCACCGGGTTTGCGGCAAAGGCTGACCGTTGATGGTTTAACTTTTTCTGAGATCTTCAGATCGCCACAACTCGCCTGAGAATGTGGAAGAGAAGATTTCAGCGCTTCTGCACAACTTCGGCCTGCGAGTCGGCCAGCCAATCGGAGAAACGTGTTGTCACAAGCAGCGCGTCGTTGTCAGGTACGAGGGCGTTTTCAGGCACCTGTCCCCCGAAATAGCCAAGGCTCGGGTCGGTCACAACCTGACGCGGATCATGCTTCGCCTTCAGAAGTTCTCTTGCCAGATCATCCAGTTGGCGACGTTCCGGTCCAGCGACATTGACATGACCGTTCCTTGGAGCCTGCAGTGCGATCGTGGCTATGGCCTTGGCTATGTCATCCGCTGCGAGCGGCTGCATGAGTACGTTCGAGAGGCGAACGGTTTGACCATCGGTTGCAGCGTCAGCCAAGCTGCCGATGAACTCGAAAAATTGTGTTGCTCGCACGATTGTGTATGGAACGCCCGCAGCCTCGATAGCCTTTTCCTGCATGACCTTGGCTCGCATGTAACCCAGGTTCACCATACGGTCAGCACCTACTATCGATAACGCGACATGATGCTGAACCCCCGCTGCCGCTTCAGCCGGAAGAAGATTATGCGCGGAGGTCTGAAAGAAGTTCATCACCGCGGAGTCTTCAAACGACGGAGAATTTGTGAGATCGACGATCACCTGCGTACCTTGCAGAGCTTCCGGTACCCCTCTGCCCGTCAGCACATCCACCGTGCTGGTAGAGGCCGCAAGTACCTCGTGATGCTGTTCTTTCAGAAGCCGGACCACTTTGCTTCCGATGAGACCGGTTCCGCCCAATACGACTATCTTCATGGCATGTCCTTTCGTCATTCGCTCTTGCGAATCGTCCCGGTCGCGTCCCCCTGAGGTGACGTCAACCGCGTGTACTAGTAAGGACAAGATGGGAACACGATCTGTGACACGGTTATGTTCCTTTATTTAGAGACGACCGATGCCGGAACTCTTTGAGCGTTCCATCGAGGTTGCGATCGAGGCTGAGATCGAGGTGAGTTTGGCGGGATTCATGATCCACAGAATTCGATCAATCTCCTCACTTGACGCATCGATCGAAACAAGTGCATAGGCATGCCCATCACGGGAAAGCAGTGCGGCCAAACCGCTGTTCGCCTCGACCCAGGTGACGCTGGCACCCGTCCAAAAGTGCGATGCAAACGATGTGATGAACTTCGCCACTCGCTCACGACCGCGGATAGGCGCCAACGCTGCACGTACGACCCCGCCGCCATCGGAGTACGACGCGGCATCCGCGCCGAGGAGACTTTCCAAATCAGCTAATTCTCCTTGCTGCGCCGCCGTGATGAATGCGCGAAGCAGACGCTCCCGCTCCGCTTTTCCGGCGGGCGCTCTACGTTCGCCAGCGATGTGCTTACGAGCACGGGTCAGGATCTGGCGGGCATTGGGTTCCGTCATTCCGAGCACCGCGGCAACCTGACGGTGTGAATACTCGAACGCCTCACGCAACACATAGGCAGCCCGCTCTGCCGGAGCAAGCTTTTCCAGCAGGAGCATGACAGCGAGTTCAAGAGCTTCGCTGCGCTCCGCTCCAAGTGTTGGGTCGGACCTGGTGTCCACCGGCTCGGGCAGCCAAGGCCCAATGTATGTCTCACGACGGGAATGAGCTGATTGCGAGATGTTAATCGCAATCCGGGTCGTCACTGATACGAGATACGCGACAGGTTCGAGCACGGCCCTGCGATCAGCGTTCTGCCACCGCAACCACGTCTCCTGCACAACATCTTCGGCTTCTGCCACAGCGCCGAGCATGCGATACGCAATGCCGAACAATTTAGAACGGGAATCGAGGAAGATCGCTGTAGCGCTCTCAAGGCTACTGGCATCGAGGCTGGGCGCTTGCGGCATGCAGATATCTTAGATGATTCTGCAATCCGACATTGCCGTAGAGTTGAGAGGTACGTCTTTCAATCGTCCTCGATCCGCCTTCAAGAAGAGCCAACTGGAACCGTATAGATTAGTCCCGGGAAACGCCGTTCTCGTTAGCGATGACTCTCGATGAGTGCCAAATCGCCGACTCACTCACCGAACTCGGGTGGAGGCAGGAAGTTCAGTTGACTCTCTTCCCAAGAATGACGAACTTTACTCTTCCTGTGATTATGCGGTGATCTGGAGTTCGTGTTCGGGTCTGATGGTGGCGGGGCCGAGGACGTGGGCTAGCCAGTGGCCGGTGTGGCTGGCGGGGTTGGCGGCGATCTCTTCGGGGGTGCCGGTGGCTACGATCTGGCCTCCTCCGCTGCCGCCCTCGGGGCCCATGTCGATGACCCAGTCGGCGGATTTGATGACGTCGAGATTGTGCTCGATGACGAGCAGGGAGCCGCCGCCTTCGATGAGCTTGCGGAAGGCGGCGAGGAGTTTGGCTACGTCGTCGAAGTGTAGGCCGGTGGTGGGCTCGTCGAGAATATAGAGCGTGCGGCTGCGGGCTTTGGCTGCGACTTCGTTGGTCCCGGCGCGGTTGGTGATGCTGCGTGCGGTGGCGAGGTGCGAGGCTAGTTTGACGCGCTGGGCTTCGCCGCCAGAGAGCGTGGTGGCGGACTGGCCGAGGCGGACGTAGCCCAGGCCGACCTCTTCGAGGACGTAGAGCTTGTCGACGATGCGGGGATGGCCGGCGAAGTAGACGAGGGCTTCCTTGACGGTCATGTTGAGGACGTCGTAGATATTTTTGTTTTTATACTTTATGTCGAGGATGGCGGATTTGTAACGTGTACCGTTGCATTCTTCGCAGGGGAGTTCGATGTCGGCGAGGAACTGCATTTCGACGGTGACGGTGCCGTCGCCTTCGCAGACGTCGCAGCGTCCGCCGGGGACGTTGAAGGAGAAGTGGCCGGGGCCGAAGCCGCGGCGTTTGGCGTCGGGCTGCGCGGCGAAGAGGGCGCGGATGTCGTCGAAGGCCTTGATGTAGGTGACGGGGTTGGAGCGCGGGGTGCGGCCGATGGGGGACTGGTCGACGAGGATGACGTCGTTGAGGTGCTGGGTGCCGGAGAGTTCGCGGAAGAGATGTGCGGGGTCGCTGCCTTCGGTCTGGCCGAGGGCTTGCATCAGTGCGCGGTAGAGGACTTGATGGACGATCGTGGATTTGCCGCTGCCACTGACGCCGGTGACGCAGCAGAGGAGGCCGAGGGGGATGTCGATGTCGACGCCGCGCAGGTTATGGATGCGGGCTCCGGTGAGCTTGAGGTGCTCGCGGCCGGGCTCGCGGCGGTACTTGGGGACGGGGATGGTGAGGCGGCCGGAGAGATATTTTCCGGTGATGGAGTTGGGGTTCGCGGTGACTTCGGCGACGGTGCCTGCGGCGAGGAGCTGGCCGCCGAGTTCGCCGGCTCCAGGGCCGAGGTCGAGGAGGTGGTCGGCGGCGCGGATGACGTCGGGATCGTGCTCGACGACGAGGATGGTGTTGCCCAGGTCGCGGAGGTCCTTCATGATGCGGATGAGCTTGGCGGTGTCTCGGGTGTGGAGGCCGATGCTCGGCTCGTCGAGGACGTAGAGAGCGCCTACGAGGCGGGAGCCTAGTGATGTTGCGAGTTGGATGCGCTGGGATTCGCCGCCGGAGAGCGTGGAGCTGAGGCGGTCGAGGGTGAGGTAGTCGAGGCCGACCTGGTGGAGGAAGTGGATACGCTGGCGGACCTCTTCGAGGATCTTTCCGGCGATCTCTAATTGTGACGGCGACAGTTGCAAATTGTCGAAGAGGTCCTGCGCTTCGGTGATGGTGAGGGCGGAGACTTCGCAGATGTTGCGGTTGTTGATGAGGACGGCTCGGGCCTCGGCGCGGAGGCGTTGGCCGCGGCAGTCGGGGCAGAGGGCGTAGCCGCGATACTTGGAGAGGAAGACGCGGACGTGGAGCTTGTACTTCTTGCGTTCGAGCGCGGCGAAGAAGCCTCGGATGCCGGGGAAGCTGCCGCTGCCTTCTTCGATGAAGCGCTGCTGGTCGGAGGTGAGGTCGTACCAGGGGACGTCGGTGGGGATGTTGGCGGCTTTGGCGGCGCGCATCATCTCGCCGTGGTGGGGGCGGTACTTTGTGGTGGTCCACGGGGCGATTGCGCCTTGATTGAGCGTGCGGGACTTGTCGGGGATGATGAGGTTGGGGTCGAAATCGATGGTGTTGCCGAAGCCCTGGCAGCGCGGGCAGGCGCCGTACGGATTATTGAAGGAGAAGAGGCGGGGTTCGGGTTCGCGGTAGGCGCGGTGGCAGGTGGTGCACTCGAAGGCGGCGGAGAATCTCAGGTGCTTTGGGATTTCGGTCTCTTCGCGGGAGACTGTATGGAACTGAATTTCGCCGGACTCGCGGTAGCCGGTTTCGATGGCGTCGACGATGCGCGCGCGGGAGTCGGGGCTGATCGCGAGGCGGTCAACGAGAACGAAGATGGGTTGAGCGAAGTCGAGTTCGAGGAGGGATTCGGGAGTGGAGAACTCTACGATTCTGCCGGATTGGTAGAGGCGGTTGTAGCCGCGACGGCGCAGTTCGGCGAGACGTTCCTTGAGCGATTCGGTGATGTCGAAGACTGGGGCGACCACGGATTTCGCGGATTTAACGGATTTTTTTGAGGCGGATTTCTTTTGTTTGGGAGCTTCTTCTTCTGCGGCTTCCGTTGAGGGGGCTTGCATGGGTTCGAGTTTGATTTCAGCTCGGACGATGGGGAAGAGCGCGTAGGTGCGGGTGGATTCGGGTAGCGTGAGGAGGGTGGCGACGATCTCGTCGACGGTGTCGTGCTTGACGATGCCGCCGCAGTGCAGGCAGGTGACGGTGCCGCAGCGGGCGTAGAGGAGGCGGAGGTAGTCGTAGATTTCGGTGGCGGTGGCTACGGTGCTGCGCGGGTTGCGGGTTTGATTTTTCTGCTTGATGGCGATGGCGGGTGCGAGGCCGTCCATGAAGTCGACGTCTGGCTTTTCGATGCGCTCGAGGAACTGGCGGGCGTAGGCGGAGAGCGATTCGACGTAGCGGCGCTGGCCTTCGGCGTAGATGGTGTCGAAGGCGAGGGAGGATTTGCCGGAGCCCGAGACTCCGCTGACGACCGTGAGGGCGTTGTGGGGGATGTCGACGTCGATGCCCTTGAGGTTGTGGGTGCGTGCGCCGCGGATTGTGATTTGATCGTTCATGAAGACGGTTGTCAGTTCTCAGTTGTCAGTGGGTTGGGTGCGGAAGATTTCGATGAGGAGGAGGCAGGCTCCTATGACGATACAGCTGTCGGCTACGTTGAAGTCGGGCCAGTGGTAGTGGACGATGTGGACTTCGAGGAAATCGACGACATAGGAGAAGACGAGGCGGTCGTAGAGATTGCCGACGGCTCCGCCGAGGATGAGAGCAAGGGCGACGCCGGTAAGGGTGAGCGTGCGACCGGCTCTCCAGAGCAACACGCCGACGATGATGACCGCGAGGATGGAGAAGGCGATGAGCGCGTTGCGGACGGCGAGTGGTGAGAGTGAATCTGCGAAGAGCGAGAAGGCCGCGCCGGTGTTGAGGACGTGGGTGAGGCGGAAGACGCCGGGGATGACCGTGATGGCGTAGCCGGGATTGATGTGGTGAACGATCCAGATTTTGCTCCAGCGGTCGAGAACGACGACCAGCACGGACAGCAGGAGGAGAGGAATTCTGTAGTCCCTTGTTTTCGATGAGGGTGAAGTGGTGGGGGACATTTAGGCGGGCGTCTCCGTTGATACGGCGGTGTATGGAGCGAAGTGGATGGCTTCAAGGGCTTCGGCGCAGCGGAGGCAGACGGTGGGGTATTTTTCTTCGTTGCCTACGTCTTCGGTGTAGCGCCAGCAGCGCTCGCACTTGTGGCCCTTTACGGGAGTAGTGGTTACGCTGAGGGTTTCTGTCTGAGGTGTGCTTGTTGCGCGATCGGCGGACAGGACGACCTGTGAGACGTTGAAGAGTTCAGCGAGAGCGGCGCTGTAGGTCGTGAGGAGTTGCTTCAGGGGCAAGTCTCGAATCAGAAGCTGCACGGCGCCGTCGAGTCCTTTGCCCACCTTTCCGGCTTTGCGGTCGACTTCGAGGTTGGCGAGAACTTCGCTTCGGACGGAGAGCAGTTTTTCCCAGTCGGCGCCGAGCGCTTTCGTGCTTCCCGGAACGATCTCGGCGATGGCAGGGAAGAGGGCGAGGTGGACGCTGGGTTCGCGGCCTTCGACCTTGGGCAGGAGTGCCCAGACCTCGTCGGCGGTGAAGCTGAGGATGGGGGCGATGAGGCGGGTGAGGGTTTCGGCGATGCGCCAGAGAGCGGTCTGCGCGCTGCGGCGAGCGGGGGCGTTGGGCGCGAAGGTGTAGAGGCGGTCTTTCAGCACGTCCAGATAGAGCGCTGAAAGATCCGTGTTCACGAACTCGTTGAGCGCGTGGTAGGCGCGGTGGAATTCGAAGTCGTCGTAGGCGTCGCGAATCTTTGTGGTGAGTTCGGCGAGTCGGGCGAGGATGTACTGGTCTAACGGTTCCAGCTTCGCAAAATCGTGCTGAGCATTGGTGGCCGGGTCGAAGTCGTGCAGGTTGCCGAGCAGGAAGCGGAGGGTGTTGCGCAGCTTGCGGTAGTTGTCGCTGACGCGCTGCATCAGGTTCTCGCTGGCGGCGACGTCTTCGCGGAAGTCGACGGAGGCGACCCAGAGGCGGACGATCTCGCCGCCAAGGCGCTTGGCGATGTCGACAGGATCTACTCCATTTCCGAGGCTCTTTGAAAAGGCGCGGCCCTGCTCGTCGAGCGTCCAGCCGGAGGTGGCGACCATCTTGTAGGGGGCGATTCCGTTGACGGCGACCGACGTGAGCAGGGAAGAGTGGAACCAGCCGCGATGCTGATCGCCGCCTTCGGTGTAGAGGTCGGCGGGGTAGCTGAGCTCGGGCTCGTGCTCGAGGACGGCGTGCCAGCTCGATCCCGACTCGAACCAGACGTCGAGGATGTCCATCTCTTTGCGAAACTCTTTGTGGCCGCAGGCGCAGGCGGTTTCTTTTGGCAAAAGCTCCGCTACGTCGTGGGTGTACCAGGCGTCGGCTCCTTCTTTGTGGAAGAGGGCGACGATGCTCTTGTTGATGGCGGCGTCGTTCAGCGGCGTGTGGCACTTTTCGCAGAGGAAGACCGCGATGGGGACGCCCCAGATGCGCTGGCGCGAGATGCACCAGTCCGGGCGCGTGGCGATCATGTTGGAGATGCGCTCTTCGCCCCAGGCGGGGTCCCAGACGACTTGCTTGATCTCATCGAGTGCGCGCTGGCGGAAGGTGGTTTCGACGCCATCGGGTGTGGGCATGGGAGTTTCCATGCCGATAAACCACTGCTCGGTGGCGCGGACGATGACAGGGTTGTGGCAGCGCCAGCAGTGCGGGTAGGAGTGCTCGAAACTGGTGGCGCTCAGGAGCGCACCCTTTTCGCGGAGCAGCTCGATAATCAGCGGGTTCGACTTGAAGACAGTGAGGTCCGCGTAGGGAAGGCCCTCGTGTCCGCCGTGAAGCTCGGTGTAGCGCTGGCGTCCGGCGTTGTCGACGTATTGGACTTCGGGGAGGTCGTAGCGCTTGCCGGTGTAGAAGTCGTCGACGCCGTGGGCCGGGGCCGTGTGGACGGCTCCTGTGCCTTGCTCCGCGGTGACGTAGTCGGCGGTGACGCCAAGGACGCTGCGGTCTAAGAATGGATGTTGGAAGGTCGTGCGATCGAGGACGCTGCCTTTGAAGCGGGCGAGTTCCTTCGTGTCGGAGAAATTGCAGGCCGCACTGGTCTGGGCGGCGAGCGCTTCGAGGACGAGGTAGACGTTGCCATCGGAGTTCTGGAGCGCAACATAGTCCATCTCCGGGTTGAACGCCACTGCGAGCGAGGCCGGAAGCGTCCAGGGGGTGGTGGTCCAGATGATGGTGTAGACGTCTTTGCCGGCGAGCGCGGCGTCGATAGCGGCGGGGTCGCTCGTCAGCTTGTAGCGGACGTAGACGCTGGGCGAGGTGTGCTGCTCGTACTCGACTTCGGCCTCGGCGAGCGCGGTGCGGTCGTGGATGCACCAGTAGACGGGCTTGAGGCCCTTGTAGACGAAGCCCTTTTCGAGGAAGTCGTAGAAGGTCTCGACGATGGCGGCCTCGTAGCGGAAGGACATGGTGAGGTAGGGGTCGTTCCAGCGACCGAAGACGCCGATGCGCTCGAACTGGGTGCGCTGGAGGTCGACGTACTTCTGCGCGTACTCGCGGCAGGCGCGGCGGACGGCGATGGGGTCCATCTCGAGTTTTTTGCGGCCAAGCTGCTCGTCGACTTTAATTTCGATGGGGAGGCCGTGGCAGTCCCAGCCGGGGACGTAGGGGGCGTCGAAGCCGGCCATGGTCTTGGTTTTGACGACGAAGTCCTTGATGCACTTATTGAGGGCGTGACCCAGGTGGATGGCGCCGTTGGCGTAGGGGGGGCCGTCGTGGAGGATGTACCGGGGCTGGCCGGCGCGGGCGGCGCGGATCTGGGCGTATAAATCCTGTCGCTGCCACGATTCCAGGCGCGCGGGCTCGTTGAGCGGCAGATTGGCCTTCATCGGGAAGGCGGTTTGCGGCAGGTTGAGCGTGGACTTCAACGCCTTGGGCGACGGCTCTGAACTGGGCTTTGAATCAGGTGTTTCCGGCATTCGTTCCTCGTATTTCCTGATAGGCGGAAGGTGCAGATTCCGCCAAACTCTTATTGTAGACGGGGCGACGAGGTGACGAACGTAACGCCGAAGAGACATTCTCAGGGTAAGTGCGTCCAATGTACCGAGCGGTGACGGTCGAATGTTTGTAGAATGTTTGTGGAGCCACGTGCCGTGTGCCGCAGTAAGGAAATGAAACCGGCGGAAGACCGGAGACGTATTAGATAGAGTGGCGCACGATTTTTGAGACGGGTGGACAGGCTGTGGCCGACTCCACCGAGGCGAACCAGCTTATGGCGAATACATTGGCGACACCACCAGAGATCGAACCGGGTAAGTCAGGACCGACATTACGACCGACAGAGGCGCCCCACCTGGTTGAGGAGACGGATGGGTCGATGTGGACCTCGCTGGCTTCGAATCTCCGGGATGCGTTTCGCCGACCGGAAGAGCCTCTGCATCTGGAATCGAGACCCGCGGAGAATGACTTAATCCTGCGCGAGGAAGGGACGTTTGCTTCGCTGTGGAGCAGTGTGCGGGATGTGTTCTTCCCGGCAAAGCTGCCTCCGCTGGTGCTGGAGTCAAAGCCGATCGCGGTAGTCGATCGGATGAAGGTGAAGCGGGACCCAGTTTCTACGGCGATTGCCGTGGTCGTGCATGGGTTGATTATTCTGCTGATTGCTTTTCTGCTGGCGAAGAAGATCCAGTTTTCCGCGCCGGTAAAGACGGTGGAGTTGACCGACGTTACAGTTCCGCCAATGGCTCCTATGAAGGCGCAGGCAATGGGAGGCGGTGGTGGGCAGCGTGGTCCGACTCC
>Ga0068855_100006575_pt1 | contig 14133 bp, 11 predicted proteins | sample KBSCornC52_FD_66592 | JGI IMG/M metagenome (GOLD analysis project Ga0068855, IMG submission 66592) | Corn rhizosphere microbial communities from Kellogg Biological Station, Michigan, USA - KBS Corn C5-2 | ecosystem: Host-associated > Plants > Roots > Rhizosphere > Soil ... | reverse complement strand
GCGAACGCTGTCGAATACAGGGTTGGTGAGATACATATAAAACCCGGCATCTATGATGGCAATGGTCATTCCCTTACCATTATACCCAAGGTTATGCAGGTATTCTCCTTCATGAATATGGATCTGGTCGTATGTTTTGCCATAGTTGAGATCTTCAGTACCGGTTACTCCCATCTGACGTTGATTACCGGGAGATGAAACAGCCGTTACGTCATCTTCAATCACACCTGACCTGTTGGCTATAGTGCTTATTCTGGGAGCAAGCGGACTTGTTTTTTTGACAAATGAAAAGGAATTGATTCTGGTCAATGCAGTAGCTACCGCATTGGTATCAGCGATCTTTATAAGTACCTGGTTCAGCCATTTTGAAATGTTGAGTATGGATACATTGGGGACTTTTCGAATGCTGTCCAGATAAGCCGGTGTAAGAGGCAGATCGGTTGAATCGATACTGATATGATATTTTGTTCTGCGTGCAATGGCTTTATCAGAAAGATAAGCCGATGGGGCGGTAAAAGAATAAGGAGTACCTTTTTTATCGGTAAGCTGAACAATATACCGGGTAAACTGCGCCTGTATGAAACCGGTGGTTGCTATGAACATTACGGCGAGCGCAAATAGCTTTTTCATTCAAGTGATTGGTTTATCTTCCAGGCGTGCGGTTCGTTTGCGTCGCCAGGGAACTGTGACACGCTTAATTATGATCAAGGATGGTCAGCTTTATTCCAAATCCATGCACGTATTCGGAATTGGTAGTAGTGGGCGGCTGATATTCCCACATCACTACTTCTTTATAGATCAGTCCGACATTCTTCGCATATTTTTCAATCCACCGGGTTTGGGAAGCAGGTACGCCGGCAATGATGGGTACGTTAGTAGAATCGTCAATTTGTGTAACGGTCAATGTGCTATCGTAGGTTTTACCATTGATCGTTTGAGAAGCGCCTACATTGGAATAGGTATAGTCCCAGGTTTGTATATCCTGGTCATTACTGAATTCGTAGAGGTCCTGATAAGGGCTTTCGGGCAGGTAGCCATTTCCCTTCCATGTATAGCCTTCCGTTATGGGTATTACCAGTTTTATATACCTAAAGCCCCATTCCAGCATTTCAATATTCTCGCGTGAAGGAATTACCTGATAAGTAAGGGAGGCTGTCCAGTCGGCATCGTTAGTGCTGGCCGTATCGCGCAGGTAACGCACTACCCTGAAGCCGTTACGGCCCAGGTTATCTGTTATAGTTGCTTCTACCACATCTTTAGCCTGATAGGAAATTACGGATACCGCTTGTCCGAAATGAACATAGTTCGTGGAGTCAAGGCGATAGATCACATATTTACCAACCTGCAGGTTCATATAATCAGCCACGGCGTCTGATTTAAAATCTTCTTTTTTATTACAGGCGGCCAACAGAATGCTGTAAAACAGCAGGCCGGAGATGGTGACATAAGTAATACATTTCTTCATACAACAGTTTGTAAAACAGCGCTTTTTTACAGGACAAGAATGGATATGTTTTTGTTGCTTGCCTTTTCCACGTATGCCTTTCACAGACACGAAATAAAAAAACCGGGCGGTAAATTCCCGGTTGGTAACGTTGGTTAACAATTATTTATTGCCTGAAAATCAGGCTATATGTCCTCTCTGGATAATCCCTCCACCGATCACGTCGTCGCCTTCATAAAAAACGGCACTCTGGCCGGGGGCAATGCCTTTGGCAAAGTGGTAAAACTTAACCTGTACCCCGTTTTCATGGTTGTATAAGTTTGAGATTGCGCCTTTATCCTTATAACGGATTTTTGTAACTGCTTCCATACCATCGGTGATACCGTCGTATTTTATCCAGTTTATTTTGCTTACGAGCATTTCCTGCCGGTTCAGGTCATCTTCTTCGCCCAGCATTACGGTATTGGTTTCGGGAATTATGTTGGTAACATATACGGGTTTACCAAATGTAATGTCGAGTCCTTTGCGCTGTCCGATGGTGTAAAACGGATAACCTTTGTGTTTACCGAGCACTTTGCCAGTTTTATCGACAAAAAAGCCGCCTGATACTTTTTCTTCGAGTCCATCAACTCTTCTTTTCAAAAAACCGCGATAGTCATTATCGGGTACAAAGCAGATCTCGTAGCTCTCACTTTTTTTAGCCAGTTCGGGATATCCGTAGTCAAGCGCCATCTGTCTGATCTCGGTTTTATGATATGTGCCCAGCGGTAACAGGGTTCTGCTTAATAGGTCCTGCTGCAATCCCCATAACACATAGCTTTGATCTTTCAGTTCATCCACGCCTTTGCTGATATAAAACCGGCCATTTTCATGTTGATGAATATTGCCATAGTGACCGGTTGCAATGTAATCGCAACCCAGTGCATCGGCGCGTTTTAGCAATGCCCGCCATTTAATGTGTGTATTGCACATTACGCAGGGATTGGGTGTGCGGCCTGCGAGGTATTCATCTACAAAGTTCTCGATAACAAAATCACCGAATTCGTCGCGGATATCGAGAATATAATGAGGAAACCCGTGCTGCACGGCAGCCATACGGGCATCGTTGAAGGAATCGATATTACAACAGCCGGTTTCTTTTTTACCGCCGCCGCTGGTAGCATAATCCCATGTTTTCATGGTAATGCCCACCACTTCGTACCCCTGATCATTGAGCATAAGGGCAGTAATGGTACTGTCGATACCGCCGCTCATAGCCACTAAAACTTTTCCTTTCCGGCTCATGAAACTAAAAAATTAAAGCGGCAAAGATACGATTTAAGGGGCAAGGGACAAGAATGAAGGAATAGGATAAAAGTAATTGAGGATGAGATAATTAGGAATTGGGCACTGTTAATATTTCTACGATTCTGTTATATACTGGTTTGAAGAAATTTATTTTATTGCTCCATTCCTTTAAATCGGCATCCAGCCAGCCTAAGGCTTCAAGTATGTTGGTTTCGTATCTTTTAATTGTAGTGAGGCAGATATTACCGCTATTGTCAAAACAGATGGGTTCATTATGGGCAATCCTGTTTCGCAGCGTAACAATAGAGTTCAGGTGTGAGTGAACAAGGGCCAGTTTTTTATGCGGTTTGTTTGTAAAAGCATCCAAAGGAGCACCTCGCAACACCTTTATGGCATTGGTGTCAAAGAACTTCACCCAAAACCCAAAAGTAAGTTCGGAAACTAATTTCCCCTGAGTAACCGGAATGCACAAATGTTTCAGCTTGGTTTCAGTCTTTTTAAGCTTTTCTGCAAAGAAGCCATCGAAAAGAATATTACCACGCGGATCTTTGTAAATCATGCCGGGATGGTGAGCAAATTGGTGTCTTTGCGTTAACAACCAATTATCGTCTTTAAGATGGTTCATTAAAACGCGATCTATTCCGTTACGTAAAGCAACTTCCAGGATTGAAATCAAAGGGTATAGAGCCTGTGAAGCTTGAATATTATACTTGTATAACGCTATTGCGCTTTCTATGTCGTGATTACAGGCATGAACATATCTGTTGAACCTTGCCTGAGAAAATAGCAATTGATATTTTGATACATCCATAATTATTTTTTATCTTTACGTCGTGATACCTGGGTAAAGCCTCTTGCTGCAAGGCAACGTAACCCGGGTTTTGTCTTTTTATATACTTCCTGATAGAGCATTATAATCTTCACCTATTGGCAAAGGCAATACAGATCATAAACCATTTCTGGTTCGCCAGGCAAATTGTTTTTTGCCTGTAGTCTTACGAAAATGTATGTAACGGGGAAAACTGTTTTATAAAGAAAAACAGTTAGAAGTCTCACAGTTGTGCGTTGACGTAATAAATATACATAACATTTAAATACACTGATACGCTGTTAATATTTAAACAAAGCCTTATTCAAGCTCAATCACATTGCAGATGAATTACCGGCGGTCCAATTAATATTGTAATACTTAGCAATATTTTATCCCCATCCCAAAAAGTGGTATTGCTGCTGTTTGGGGAAACTGTAAATTGCCGGACAAACAAATTTTAAGTACGACGCTAAATTTATTAAGTATGATCAAGTTACAAATTATCGGCAACCTGGGTAAAGATTGCGTTACCAATAATGTGAATGGAAAAACGGTAATGAACTTTACTGTGGCGCATACGGAAAAGTTTCGCGATGCCCAGGGAAACCAGAAAGACAAAACCATATGGGTGGACTGTGCTTACTGGAGTGACCGTACCGGTATTGCTCCTTACCTGCGTAAGGGTCAACAGGTGTACGTAGAAGGAAATCCTGACCTTAGAACCTATACCAAAAACGATGGCTCTTTTGGCGCCACGCTTTCATTACGTGTTCTGAATATACAATTGCTGGGTGGCCGTCCTGAAAATGGAGGCGGTGGCGGATATACCGGAGGCGAAACAAATTATTCGGCCCCCAAGTCCAACAGTGTTCCATCATCCAGCGATGTTAATGAGCCCGTGGATGACCTTCCTTTCTAAAAGTCGTATCTGAATAATATCAACGCCCCGTTTTTGATCAAAACGGGGCGTTTGCTTTTATAAGCATAGCATAATTTTCAGATGCCGTGATGCCTTTGCATATCCGGGCCATTGTGCTTCACTCAGGATCGTGACACGCTTTATCTCAGATTATTCACTGCCGCTGGCCGTTTACCAGATGTTTCCGATTCAAATTCTTTCACCCATCGCTCCACTTCTCCCCTTGTTACAGCTTTTCGCTGATCGTCTACATCAATCACATATAAATAGCCTTTGTTACCAGGCGTTGCATTAAAAGCATTGACCAGATTAAACTGATCGCTTTCGAGCAAACGTCCGTTCGACACATTCCAGATCTCTTTGGCACATAAACAACCCATGGTCGGCGTAAGCGGATAGTACGGTTTGTTTTTGAAATATGCAGGATCAATAGTAGTACCGTGCGCTATTATAGAATTACGCCCGATCTTACCGGCATAAAATGCTTCGGTAACAGAAGGATTTGATCTCCATGCCGGTGGCAGCAGTTGCAGATAAGACCAGAGCATATCAACTGCCGGATTTAATACCAGACTATCACCCATATGAAAATAAGTTGCCCATTTTCTTTCATACGGCAATAGTAATTGCAGGTTTGGCGTAGGACCGATCAGTTTATTATAAGTTACAGCAGTTCCCTGAATGCTATACACTCCCTGCGGTGTATTGCCATCAGCAATAAAATACGGAAGCCCCGAGGCAGAACGGGCCAGTTGTTCAAATACCATCAGCCGGCCATCGCTGTAACGCATAAAACTGCCGTCGGCATTCTGTATAATAGCCAATCCGCCATAATCACGGCTATGCCGCTGAAAAGAATAGATGGCCTTTTTCTTTACGGTTTGCTGGTAACGGAACAGTTCAACAAGATCAGCAAATAACGGTGGCTTATAGTGAGTATAATTATCAAGGTACCTTTCCAGTTCGGCCAGCACAGGTACGGTTGCATACCCCTTAAACTGTTCTTTCATTCTTTTTTTAATTTGGGCAGCATTAACAGCTGAAGTATCGTACCGGAAGCTATACGCAGCTGCAAGGGTAAACAATGTGGGACTGGTTTCTTTCGCCAGCAACAATTGTACACTTTGAATATACTGATCGGGATAGAGGCCATACACAGTTTCTAACATGGCCCGCTTGGTATCGAATTGTAAGGAATCGTATTGAACAAAGAGTTGGGTTATTCCCTGCTGGGTGGTATCGTTATCCAGCATAAACTGTACAATGGCCCGGCAGGCGGCTTCGTATCTGTATTCAGTATTACTGTCGAGCGGCGATAAAAAAGCTTTGCCAACAATATTTTCGTGCAGGTCTTTATTCAACAATTGCCGCTTATTGTATAACACGAAGTCGCTATAAATATCCTCCCTGCGCTGCTGCGCCAACAGATCAATTTGTGAAAGCAGTAGTAAACAGAGGAGTACGGCCCATCGTTTCATGACTGTAAATATACTCACCCCGTTGTAAAAATTCTTTAATAATCCTTAACTTGGTAAGGTAGTTTCAGTCGCGAATGCTTAGTGGTTAGTTCTCAGTTACAAATACAGGATTATTATTTATTGAATTTAAGTTAGTGATTTGGGTTTGTGGTTTGGTTTTTGCACAACCCCTTGCACCCCCACATCTTGTACCTTAATTCTTATGAATATATGTCAAAAGATTACGCATCTGCACGCCGTCAATTTTTAAAGCAACTAACTGCCTCTGCCGCCATGCTGGCTTCGGGACCATTTGCTTCACTGGCAAATGAAGAAAAAATCGAAGAACGTATCATCCGCTATCAAAAACCCATCAGCCCCAATGATACTATTCGTGTAGCCCTTATTGGTACCGGCATTATGGGTCACAATGATCTTCAAACCGCACTTAAAGTGCCGGGTATTGAACTGGCGGGCGCCTGCGATCTGTACACCGGCAGGCTGGCACGAATGAAGGAGTTGTACGGTGCTGACTTATTTACCACACAGGATTACCGGGAGTTACTTAATAAAAAAGATATCGATGCCGTAATCATTGCTACTACCGATGTATGGCATGCACGCATTGCTACCGAAGCACTTCGCAAAAGCAAACATGTTTACTGCGAAAAGCCGATGGTGCATAAAATATGGGAAGGGTTGCCACTGATAGGCGCGCAAAGACTTAGCAAAAAAGTAATGCAGGTAGGCAGTCAGCGCGTGAGCAGCATTGCGTATCTTAAAGCAAAAGAATTATATAAGGCCGGAGAGATCGGTCAACTGAATTGTATCGAAGCTTCCTATGACCGGCAAAGCGCTATCGGCGCCTGGGAATATACCATCCCTACCGATGCATCGCCGCAGACTGTTGACTGGCGACGCTACATACAGGGAATGCCACCTACCGCATTTGATCCCAAAAAATTTTTCTGGTGGCGCAATTATAAAGCCTTTGGCACCGGTATGGCAGGCGATCTGTTTGTACATCTGTTGTCAGGCATTCACATGATCACCGATTCAAAAGGGCCTACCCGTATTGTTTCAAGCGGCGAACTGAGTTACTGGAAAGACGGAAGAGATGTTCCCGATGTAATGACCGCGATTATGGATTATCCCTTGACAAAAGAACACCCCGCTTTTCAGTTAATGTTGCGCGTTAATTTCATCAGTGGCGGCGGCAATAAAAGTGTAATCCGTTTAATTGGTACTGAGGGCGTGATCGAGATGGACGGCAATGGCTTTACCATTACACACAGCCTGCTGCCCAAAGCTCCGGGCATTGGCGGATACGATTCACTGAATACATTTCCGCAGGCTATGCAGGATGAACTGAAAAAACAATATAACGACCGCTGGACAAAAGATGATCAGAAACGGCCTGAAAAACCACCGGTAAAATATCAGGTGCATGAAGGGTATAGCGATCATCTTGATCATTTCACCAATTTCTTTGATGCCATCCGTAATGGCACTATGGCCAATGAAGGACCCGAGTTCGCGTTTCGGGCTGCCGCTCCCTGCCTGGCTGCCAATGACAGCTATTATCAGAAACGAATTATTAATTGGGACCCGGTTAATATGAGATTAAGGTAAATTAGTTCTTAGTTCCTAATTAGATTGTAATTAAAGTCAGCGCATAAGAACTTAGAACTAATAAACCAAAAACTAAAAACCTTTTCTTTGCATCATGGCAGAGAAAATATATGCGTATCAACAGTTATTCGACTTCACCAATCAGATATTTCAACATATTGGATGTAGTACAGCGCAGGCCGAACTGGCTACCGAGGTGTTATTGAATGCCGACCTCCGCGGAATTGATTCCCATGGCGTAGCCCGCCTGAGCGGCTATGTTCGTTTGTGGGAAGCAAAGCGGGTAAATGCAAATCCTTCCATTAAAATAATTCATGAAACACCCTCTACCGCTGTGGTAGACGGCGATGCCGGATTAGGTCTTGTAGTAGCGCCTTTTGCCATGCAGGTGGCCATTGAAAAGGCTAAAAATGTAGGTACCGGCTGGGTAAGCGTTCAAAACAGTAACCATTTTGGTATTGCCGGTTACCACGCCATGATGGCTTTGCAACACGATATGATCGGTATGGCTATGACTAATGCAAGTCCGCTCGTAGCTCCCACTTTTTCTACAGAACGGTTACTGGGCACCAATCCCATTTGCGTAGCTATTCCGGCGGGTGAAGAACCGGCCTTTGTAGCAGACCTGGCAACCACAACAGCCGCCAATGGTAAGCTTGAAATTTTACAACGAAAGAATCAGGAAGCACCGCAGGGCTGGATCCAGGACAAGAACGGCCATTCTTCAACCAATGCCCATGAATTAAAATCAGGCGGCGCCTTATTGCCACTCGGCGGCGACCGCGAGCATGGAAGCCATAAAGGATATGCCCTTGGCGCTATTGTAGATATATTTTCTGCCGTATTAAGCGGCGCCAATTACGGCCCATGGGTACCACCTTTTCCGGCCTATGTGCCTATGCCTGCAGAAATGCCCGGTAAAGGCATCGGTCATTTTTTTGGCGCCATGCGGGTGGATGCTTTTCGCCCTGCCGGTGAATTTAAACAGCATATGGACAAATGGATCCGACGCTTCCGCTCGGCCAAAACAGTTGAAGGTGAAGAAAAAGTGCTTATTCCCGGCGATCCGGAAAGAGAAATGGAGTCAGCCAGAATGAAAGAAGGCATTCCGTTGCTGGTCGCAGTAGAGGAAGATTTGAAATCGCTGGGTCAGAAATTTGGCATTACCCTTTGATCCATTACTTTATACCCGTTCCAGACTTTATTTTTAGACAGATTCTAAGAATTGCGGCCGCCAATTGTCAACTGGCAACTGCTTATTATCTTTGCAGCCCTTAAATAATTAATTACAGATGAAAATCATGAAGTTCGGCGGTACCTCGGTTGGCAAACCTGAAAGGATGCACCAGGTAGCGCAACTGATCACCAAAGACGAAAGTGAGTCGCGCATTGTGGTATTAAGTGCGTTAAGCGGCACCACCAATTCGCTCGTAGCTATCGGCGAAGCAATGGCAGCAGGCAATCGCGAACAGGCAAAAGAACTGATCGACAAGCTGGAAGCGCATTATCAGTCGTTTATAAAGGAACTGGTGAAGACCGACAAGGCCTATTCAAAGGCCAAGGCCATTGTATTGGAACATTTTGAGTTTCTGAATATCATTCTGAAGATCTCTTTTAGTGAAGCTTTAAGCAAAGACATCCTGGCCCAGGGTGAGTTATTATCTACCAAACTATTCAGCGTTTACCTCGATGAAAAAGGCATTGACCATATGCTACTGCCCGCGCTGGAATTTATGAGTATCGACGCCCAGGATGAACCTCAGCTCAGCGCCATTAAAGAAAAATTAGCCAAACTGCTGAAGCAGTATTCCAATAAAAAATTATTTATCACTCAGGGATATATCTGCCGCAATTCGCGTGGCGAAGTCGATAACCTGAAACGTGGCGGCAGTGACTATACCGCTTCACTCATTGCTGCAGCTGCAAATAGCTCGGTTTGTGAAATATGGACCGATATCGACGGCATGCATAACAATGACCCGCGCGTTGTGAAAAAAACATTACCAATTGAACAACTGAGCTTTGAAGAAGCTGCCGAGCTGGCTTATTTCGGAGCCAAAATATTGCACCCTACCTGTATCTGGCCTGCACAACAGGAAAAAGTACCAGTGAAACTGCTGAATACTATGCAGCCCGAAGCTATAGGTACTACCATTACCCAGGAGGCCGGGTCTGTAGGTGTAAAAGCGGTAGCAGCAAAAGACGGTATTATCGTTATCAATATCAAGAGCAGCCGCATGTTGCTGGCCTATGGTTTCTTACGTAAGATCTTCGAAGTATTCGAAAAATACCGTACGCCCATTGATATGGTAACCACTTCTGAAGTAGCCGTATCTGTAACCATTGACAACGGCGGTAGCCTGAAATCGATTGTAAAGGAACTGGAGCCATTCGGAACGATTACAGTAGAAGAAGATCAAACCATCATTTCTGTAGTAGGTAATGAAATAGCTCAAACCAAAGACATTCTGCATAAGCTGTTTGAAGCCTTAACACCCATACCGGTACGTATGGTAAGTTATGGCGGCAGCAAACACAATGTGTCTATTCTTCTTCCTTCTTCATACAAAACAAAAACCCTGCAGTTACTGAATAAAGGATTGTTTGGTTTGGAGTAGTAATGAATAATCAATATTAAATGTCGGATGATGAGGTGAATACAACTTTATCATCCGACATTTTTATTTGGCATGCGATATTATTAATTGTTTTTTCGCCAGTTCAGGCACCAGCATACTCAGCGCCTGAGGCACTTCCGTATTATGCGCTTTACCTTCCAGCTCTTCATAAAAAAAGTGCAGATCGGCGTAGTTCCTTTTTTCAAGATATTCCTTCATTTCTCTGCTGCCATGTAGTATTCTGTTCAGCTTTTCTTTACTTCCTGCGCACATATACACATTAGCTTCAAGGGTATCGGTACAGGAGTGATACCTTTTTTCAAACTCATAAATGTTTTTGTGATGAACCCATAGTGCTGCACTTAAGGCTACATAATTGGAAAACAATTGCTCTTTCTTAAACATGCAGTAAAATGCAAACAGTCCGCCGAGAGAATGCCCGATCCATGATCGTTCGTTATTGCAACGATATGTTCTTTCAACGTAAGGGATCAGTTCACACTTAAGGAACTGATAAAACTGTTCACTATGCCCGAAATACGCTTTATTGGCATATAAAGAATCATTGTAAACATCGATGTTCGGAGTAACCAGGTCTCTTGCTCTCATTTTCGGGTAATTGCGAAAATGACCGATACCAATTGAAATGGCATTTAGTGGCGTCTGTTGCTGACGGTAACAAAGAAGCAACCGGCGGTAAGCATTTCCCATTTTCAAATTGGCATCCATATAGTAGATCGTGGGATAGCTATCATTACCGGCAGTATAATCATCAGGAAGAGATATATAGATATCGAAGCTGTCTTTTACATATTCCGAAAACAACGTAAAATGGGTGGTTCGGGTATCTATAACATGATGCGAAAGTCGCCCGGAGTGACAACCAAACAGCGCAACCGGCAGGCAGCAAACGACATATAATAAGATCCCTTTCATCAAAAGCCCGTTTATTACGCTTGACCAGGCTTTCAACCAATGAGCTGTTTCATCTCCCTATCGGGTCGCCGACCGCATGCCGCAAGGGGCTTCAGCGGTGACGAAAGGATTAAATTAGGCGATACCAGAGAGGTCAAAGAATGCTCATTTTTTCAACCATCCGTTCTTATTCAACCATTCATGAACCAGGTCGATCCACTTCACATCGCTTGTAGGGTTATTTAAACCAAAACCATGCCCTCCCTTGTCGTACAGGTAAAAGTCGAAAGGCACCTTATTCTTTTGAAGGGCGGTAGCAAACAGGAGCATATTCTGCACTTTTACCGTGCTGTCGTTTTCGGCATGTACCAGAAAAGTAGGTGGTGTTTTCTTTGTAACGTGCAGTTCGTTTGAGTATTCCAGCTTTTTTTCGGGCGAAGGATCTTTCCCCAATAAATTTTCCCGCGATCCCATGTGCGTAATACTATCCGCAAAACTGATCACCGGATAGATCAGGATCATAAAATCAGGGCGCAGGTTCGTTTTCTTACCAACATTAATATACGCATGGTCAAAATGAGTACCGGCTGTAGACGCCAGGTGGCCGCCGGCAGAAAAGCCGATTATACCCACCCTGCCTTTATCAATACCCCACTCTTTGGCTTTTTCGCGTACCAGTTGAATAGCGCGTTGCGCATCCTGCACCGGACCTATTTCTTTATTGACCATAGTAGCATCATCGGGCAGGCGGTATTTTAACACAAAGGCGGCAACGCCCATTTCGTTAAACTTTTTTGCCACCTGCACCCCTTCATGATCTACGGCCTCCATATGATAACCACCACCGGGTATTACAATGATGGCGGCGCCGTTTGCTTTGTCGGCCGGAGGAAGATACATGGTAAGCGTAGGACGACTGATCTTAAAAATGCCGGTAACAATACCTTTCTGATTAGTATCTGATCTTTCCTGATCAGGTACGGGTTTGGAATTGGGAATGGAATCGGAATACAAGGGTAATACGGTTTGCGAATAGCCCGTCAAAGTGCAGTAGATTAATATTACAAATAGGATGAGTATTTTTTTCATACATGGCCTCTTATAGCCAAATTTAATGAATAAAGGCACAAAGGAGACAATACAAGATAATTGGTTGGTATAATAATAAAAAAAGCTCCGCATACGCGGAGCCTTCATATCTTATACAAATACGCTATACTATATCACCAGCATGGCATCGCCATAGCTGAAGAAGCGGTATTTATCTTTGATAGCTTTTTTATAGGCTTCCATAGCCAGGTCGTAACCGGCAAATGCGCAAACCATGATCAGCAGACTGGTTTTAGGCAGGTGCAGGTTGGTAACCAGCGAATCGGCAATATTGAACTGGTAAGGAGGATGGATGAAAATGTTTGTCCAGCCTTCAGAAGGTTTCAACAGTTTTTCTGCCGTATAGGAGCTTTCAATTGCGCGCATGGTAGTGGTGCCAATAGAGCAAATGCGATGTTTGCCTTCAATTGCTTTGTTAACAACTTTGCAGGCCAGGTCATCAATTTTATAATACTCGGCATCCATTTTATGTTTGCTGAGATCTTCCACTTCAATCGGACGGAAAGTGCCCAAACCGGTATGCAGCGTTACTTCGGCAAAACGAACACCTTTTATTTCGAGACGTTTGATCAGCTCGATGCTGAAGTGCAAACCGGCGGTTGGAGCGGCCACAGCGCCTTCATGTTTTGCATATACCGTTTGATAACGCTCTTTATCTTCTGCCTCGGGTTTGCGTTTGATATATTTTGGCAGTGGTGTTTCGCCCAAAAATTCCAGCATATTGCGGAATTCGTCATCGGTACCATCCCACAAAAAGCGGATCGTTCTGCCACGTGAGGTAGTATTATCAATTACTTCAGCTACCAGTTCATCATTCTCGCCAAAGTACAGCTTATTGCCAACACGAATTTTACGGGCGGGGTCAACGATCACATCCCACAAACGATTTGGCTTGTTCAGCTCACGCAACAGAAATACTTCAATTTTCGCCCCTGTTTTTTCTTTTCTGCCATACATACGGGCAGGAAATACCTTGGTGTTGTTCACAACGAACACATCCTTATCATCAAAATAGTCCAAAATGTCGCGGAAATGCTTGTTTTCAATCTGGCCGGTGTTACGGTGCACCACCATCAGGCGCGCATCTTCACGTTTCTTTGTAGGGTGCTGGGCAATAAGGTTAAGAGGTAAATCGAACCGGAACTGTGAAAGTTTCATGTGTATTTTTAACTGTTTTTAAATGCCACATGATACGAACGAGGAGGGAGTAAGATGGGTACATCGGTTCTATTCCGATACAAACGAGGTCTTACGGCACCAGGTTTGATATCATGTAAGCTAAAATTCGAGCGGGCAAAGGTATATAAAAAAATACCAAATCCAAATTTTATCTTCCGAGGTGTGCCACGGCTACCCTGGTGAAGCAATCGAACCGTGACACACCTGTATGTGATCAGGCGTCCCCACTTCCTTTAACAACGACAGGGCAAGCGGAGCACACTACGGCCTGCATGTTAAATTTGCCAAACTATTTGTGATTTTCTTCGTTTTTAGCATCTTTCCTCCCAACACTCCTTGTGGGGATATGGTATATTATTACGAAATTTATGAGTGTGCGCCATGAATGGCGTTACAGGTTTCATGGTACGGGCAATAAGGCATAAAACCTGGCCACCCTGAAACCTGCAATATGTAACCTGCGACTTATTTTCCGGCCATAAATATTTTGATCCTGTATGAGAAAATCTATGTCCCTTCTGCCGGTGTTACTACTGGCGATGGTTATGTCTTCGCTGGCACAGCGGCGACCTGTACATCCGAAACTTCCATCGCCCCGTACCGTTGCTCTCGCCTCTTCTTCACGGCCTTCGCCCAAAAAATACAACAGCCTGTTGTGGGAGATCAGCGGCAATGGCCTCAAAAAGCCTTCTTATCTTTTTGGCACCATGCACGTAAGCGATAAGCTGGCCTTTCATCTCGGCGATTCTTTCTATACAGCT
>Ga0068855_100006570_pt1 | contig 14136 bp, 10 predicted proteins | sample KBSCornC52_FD_66592 | JGI IMG/M metagenome (GOLD analysis project Ga0068855, IMG submission 66592) | Corn rhizosphere microbial communities from Kellogg Biological Station, Michigan, USA - KBS Corn C5-2 | ecosystem: Host-associated > Plants > Roots > Rhizosphere > Soil ... | reverse complement strand
CTCGGGTGCCAGGTAGCCCAAGGTACTCTGTGGGCGTACCTGGTTGTAGTTGATTTGCTAGCTTTCAATCGTCTCCCGCATATCGTTCCATAGGAGAACGCGCATCGTCCCACTGGAGAAACCAGTGTTCGTTGAGGCATTCCTCGCGGAACTTACCGTGAAAGCTCTCGGTATAGCTGTTCTCCATCAGGCGTCCGGGCGTGATGAAGTGCAACACAACCTTGTTCTCGTAAGCCCATCGATCGAGCCATTTAGAAGTGAACTCTGTGCCGTAGCACCCGCTTCGGTTGGACTAGAGGGAGGAATGCAGCTCAATCGCCATAAGACCGGAGAGGAGAAGTTGGGTCATTGAGTCGCGAAGTTCTGGCGGTGAGGAACTCGGCCGCGATGACATCGACGTGTATGTGAATTGGGAGCGGCAGGTGGTCCGCAGGCTTGCTGCACACAGACGTTAACTCTTTCGCCATACCACCCGATCCACGTAATCGACGTAGCTTAGGATGATTCGCACAACCTTCTCGGATACATTGGGAATGCTGTAATCGTGAACGATGCTGAGCGCCCGATGCTCTCCGGCGGGCTGGGACTCAAGCACCTTCAGCGCATCCAAAACCAGTTTTGGATCGAGGCCGGTCATCATTACCGCGCCTTCTTCCATGCCCTCGGGGCGCTCATGAGCCTCTCGGATATTGAGTGCCCGGAAATTGAGGATCGAGGATTCTTCGGTAATCGTGCCGCTATCGGAAAGCGTTGCGAGCGCCCTCATCATCAGATGGACGTAATCGGACAACCTCATCGGTTTCATCAGCCGCACGTTCTCAGAGAACTTCACGCCCTCCGTATCGATGCGTTTCCGCGTCCGGGGGTGAACCGAGACGACCACAGGAAGCTGGTATTTTGACGAGATGCTCTCGAGAACACTGACAAGTTTATGAAACTGCCCAGTAGAATCGATGTTTTCCTCTCGATGCGCGCTTACCATGAAGTACCCGCCTTCTGTCAGGCCAAGACGCACCAGCGCGTCCGAGTCGTCGATTTTACGGCGATAGTATGTCAGTACTTCATACATGGGGCTCCCGGTCTTGATCACCCGATCGGGCGCTATCCCCTCCCGCAACAAGTACTCTCGGGAGATGTCGCTATAGGGAAGATTGATATCGCTGATGTGGTCGACTATTTTTCGGTTGATCTCCTCCGGAACACGCTCGTCGAAGCACCGGTTTCCGGCCTCCATGTGGAACACAGGAATCTTCAACCGCTTGGCGGCCAAAGCCGCCAAGCAGCTATTGGTATCGCCCAAGATCAGGACAGCATCCGGCTTCACTTCAGTGAGCACAGCACTGGATTTTGAAATGACCAACCCCATGGTTTCAGCTGCAGTCTGGCCGGCAGCTTCCAAAAAGAAGTCCGGTTGGCGAATCTCCAAATCTTCAAAGAACACCTGCTTCAGTTCGTAGTCGTAATTCTGCCCGGTGTGAATCAGCACATGTTCCGTATGGCGGTCCAGTGCCGCGATTATCCGCGAAAGCCGGATGATCTCCGGCCGGGTTCCCACGATTGTTGCGACCTTCATGCGCGCTCCGTCGACATTGATATGCTCCGTTCCTCAATATCGACGGGCAGATAGTAGGTGTCTGGGCGATCTGGATCGAACAGCTCGCTCGACCAGAAAAGCGTAATCATTTCCCCCTCGCCGACATTCTCGATCGAATGCGTGAATCCCGGCGGAATGTTAATAACCTGGTAAGCAGTTCCCGACACCGAATACTCCTGAATCGGTCCGCCATTAATGGAGCGCATCCGGATCAAGCCGTTTCCCCCGATTACGAGGAACTTCTCTGCCTTGGTGTGATGGTAATGGTTTCCCCGCGTTACACCAGGTTTAGTCCTGGACACGAAAATCTGTCCAAAATGTTTCTGTTTTGCGAATTCTGCAAGGCTTCCTCGAGCGTCCGATTTGATATCAAGACGTTGCTGGAGGTCTCCGGGCGGAACGTAGGACAAATAGGTCGCATACAGAGCGCGGTTGAAGCAATCGTTGAAGTCAGGCAGGATCAAATTTGTCCGTGATTCATGAAATGCCTGGATTCTGCCAGCAAGATCGCCGAGCTGAATGCGGTAGCCTGTAATTTCCTGCCCCCCCAAAGCACTGGGTTGTGTTCCATCGACTTCTGCGAGAAACTCTGCCACCACATCGTCCACATAACTCAACTCCAGTTCATGGGCTGGATCGGACACCTCTATGGGAAGGTCGTGCGCGATATTATGGCAGAAAGTTGCGGTAACAGAGTTGTAGTTGGGCCGGCACCATTTTCCAAACAGGTTCTTCAGGCGATAAATTCGGACACACGCTCCAGTTTCCGCTGCGAATTTTCTTAGCTGATCTTCAGCTTTGGCCTTGCTCGCTCCGTAGGGGTTTGTCAACTTCGCCTGAATTGACGAACTGAAGATAATTTTCGGCGTGCGCCCGTTGTTCCGCAGGAACTGGCACATCTGTGCTGTCAGTTCCGCATTCCCGAGTTCGAAGTCTCTCGGATCCAGTGGTCGGTTTACGCCCGCCAGATGAAAAATTACATCCGCTCCACGAAGGCATTGCTCAAAATCGCTAGCCGAATCTTCTCGGTCGAAGACCCTTGTCTCCCACTCTATGTGATGAGACAGATGAGCTGCCAGGTTCTGGCCCAGAAAGCCGCGTCCGCCAGTGATTAGAATTCTTTTCACGCAAACACGACCTTGCCGTTGAGCGCATCCTGCATGCACTTCAACTTGAGTAGGAGCTTCATCGTCGCGTCCACGTCGAGCCGCTCTGCATTGTGGGAATTGTAGTCGGTCGCTTCGGAAACCGCCGTCTTTCCCTCGCTGAAGAATTTAGAATAGTTGAGATCCCGCACGTCGGCTGCCACGCAGTAATAATCGCCAAGATCTACTGCGTGTGCCATCTCTTCACGGTTAAGGAGAGTCTCATAAAGCTTTTCGCCGTGTCGGGTACCGATGACACTTATCTCGTTGGGTACGTCCAAAAGCTGGACCAGGGCTTTAGCCAATGTGCCAATTGTGGTCGATGGGGCTTTCTGAACGAAAATGTCTCCAGGCGCGCCATGGGTAAATGCATAGAGAACGAGATCCACCGCACCTTCTATGGTCATCATGAAGCGGGTCATATTTGGATCGGTAACGGTTAGAGATTCCCCCGCCTGAATCTGGTTGAGGAACAAAGGAATGACTGAACCGCGCGAGCCCATGACGTTACCGTACCGAGTTCCGCAAAACACCGTGGAACTGTTCCCGAACATTCGCGCCTTGGCAACCATGCATTTTTCCATCAGCGCCTTCGACATCCCCATAGCATTCACGGGGTACACAGCCTTGTCGGTGCTCAGTACGATGACCTTGGTCACGTTGCAGGCTAGTGCCGCTTTCATCACGTTCTCGGCGCCTAGTGTATTTGTCTGCACTGCTTCAATGGGAAAGAACTCACAGGAAGGCACCTGCTTGAGAGCCGCTGCATGGAAGACAAAGTCGATCCCTCGTGAGGCCTGCAGTACGCTATCATAGTTCCTTACATCCCCCAGATAGAATGTGACCGCGGGATTCTTCAAACGGGCGCGCATATCATCCTGCTTTTTCTCGTCTCTGCTGAAAATCCTGATCTCACCAAACCCTGTCTTGCTCGCCCTGTCCACGACGGCATTGCCGAAGGTGCCGGTACCGCCAGTGATAAGAAGGGTCTTGCCCTTGAAGATTTCTGAGTTCTGCTGCGCTGTCACGCTTCCTCCCGGTTAACCAATTTTAGCCGTCCCAATTCCAACATCGTTGCTGCGAACTCATCGCCCATGGCCTTGCTCCACGTTTTAGGCTACCCGTTGACTGCTCGCTCCGGCACTGTACTTCGATAGGCCGCGAGCAGTTTCCCTGCGATCTCTTTCGGCGCATATGCCTCCGCCTTTATCAGCCCTTTGGCGACGCATGACACACGCAGTGCTGAATCCGACGCGAATCGCCGCATCGCACTGGCAATTGCATCAACATTTGTGGCATCGAACATCAGTGTGGCGTCTCCTGCAAACTCCTTTGTCGTGCTAATATCAGAGGCGGTTACTGGACACCCGCATGCCATTGCTTCCAGCACTGGAATGCCACAGCCCTCATATAATGAAGGAAAAACCATTGCAGTCGCGGCGGAATAAAGCCTTGCCATGTCTACAACAGGAAGACGAGGGAGCCACATTACAGATTCCGCGACGCCCTGATCCAAAGCCTCGCGGTCAAGCATTTCACTTCCCTTTGCTCTGTCTCCTCTTAAAACAAGCGGCCATCTGCATTGGCTGGTCTCTCTAAATTTTTTGTACGCGGCGAATAATCGGATGTGATTCTTATGGGGATATGGATGAGCTACATAAAGCCAGAACTGAGCGGGGAGTCTGTATCGCTCTCGAAATTCTTTCACATCCTCGTTTGAAGCAGGACGAAAGGTATTATCAATCGGGTTTGGAACAATAAACACTCGCCGGCGTTCTACTCCAAACCGCATTATGGCGGCCCTCGCTGTTGTCTCCGATACCGGTGCAAGGGCGGAGGCGCCCCTACACGCGAATCCTGCCATTTGCCGCAGATATAACCTTTTCGCAAATGATCCTTCGGAAGGCCGGTCAATAAACTTAAAATCGTGAACCGTTACCACGGATGGGAGCAGACCGAGCAAAAACCTGTTATTGGCGAACCAATGCATACAATCGACTTTATCTCTGTAAGCAAGAAGCGGTAATATACATTGTTCAAAGAGTATTCTTACAGGTTGCGACAAGCCGCCTAACTTCACGATTTTCACCTGAAACTTGGAACCATCAGGCACCATCCCAGCGCTCACACGTGTGCAATAAGCTACAAACTCGCAGTCGCAATCCAAGAGTCGTAGCGTGTTAACGACGCTTGTTATGTAATTCCAACCGCCCCCGATTTCCGGTCGGGCGTGTAACAAATTTAGCCCGATTCTCATCCCTTCTCCCTAAACTGCTGATATGATCGGCCTCGCGGGCCGGCCGTCCTCGTGCGATTCTAACGATACCCCATCGAAGTACACGGCCCTCACGATTTGGCTTCGCCAATTCTCGATGCGCCGCCCTGAACTCAAGCGCGTAATGCCCCTGCTACCGGTCCGTTATCTTCGCTAACCATTCGAATCAGGACAGTTTGTAAGGGATACGTTTGCGCGGGCAAGGTCAATCTGCAACTTACGTTGGAGTAGCCTACGGTTTACAACTGCATACGGTATAAATAAGACCCACATGGAGTCAAACGCTCCAAGATACGGATTCGTGGCATTAGCCAGCATATATGATATAAAGCCACATAAGAGATAAAACTCAAACGAGGATCGACCTTTGTCTTTAATAGATAGAATCAATTGCCAGCACAAAAATACAACACCAGATGCATAAATTAGAAAACAGATGATCCCATATTGAAATATGAACGCAATATAAGTTAATTCATATACCCAAGGTGTTACATCCGATCTAACGACGCTAGCTACTGCACCCGCGCCGTGCCCCCAAAGCGGGGCATCACTAATTCCATTAAGCAGTGATGAAAACTGAGATACCCGTATGTGATTGCTCTCATTGTCCTTGAAGTCGAATGTAGAAGCGATCAGATCAAGATAGTATCTTGAGATAGAAGGATTTAATACGAAGACGATCCCGATAACGATCCCTATTGAACACAAAAGAACCCACCACCGGCGGTTTTGGACTTTGTCCCAACGTTGTCGAGGCTCACTCGTTAAAATAAAAGCGGTTGCCGGCCCCAATATCGCCGTTAACAACAAGGCTCGACGATTTGCTAGAAGGCCAGTTATGAACATTAACAAAACTAGAAGATATATGTAAACTTTCTTCCCAGCTGGGGATTTGGAGAAGAATAGATACGACAAAAAGAATGGCAGTAAGAAAATAATAGAGTTCACGTTCATCAGGTGAACACTTATGCTACTGCTACTCAACTGAACATCAGTGTTAACATCTCCGTATATATAAGTAAGTATTGTGCGCATCATATTTCCGGTGAAGGTAAAATAAGCGAATGCATATATAAGGTCGGTCGCGACGATGATCCACGCGCAGGCTAGGAATAATTTGTAAAGAGATGAAGCATCCTCCCGGCGATATAGTGGCGAGCACAGCGGAATGAAAATCGGGTAAATGACCATCAACGTCATGACCTTTAGGGCGCCCGGGTTCCCCAGCATTTCCCCGTAACAGGACCATGTCAAACCCACGAATGCATAGAACATCGAAACCAAATAGAGATTGAGAGATAATGACACTCGACTTTTAAGCATTGGGATCAATAGCATAGCAAGGACGATAAAGAATATCCCTGCCTTGAAAGTCATCAACCCGCTCGGGAATATGACGGATAAGGCCAACACTATACTCACGAGAGGTCGCGCAGCTCCGTATCTATAACCTAGTCGATAACTTGGTCGACCGAAGCCGGGGCCGTTCCTGTTAAACAAGAACATTGTCGCCTATCTTAAAATTCGACAGCTATCTCTTGCGTAATTTCAACTTGAAATTGAGAAACGATTTCCTCCCTTGAGCCATCGCGTAATTCGCGTTTTACGAGACATGCACAGGCGGTAGAGGAACTGGTCCCAGGTAATTTGCGAAAAGACGGAGTTGTCGTATTTCATTCGCTGCTTGATTGCCCTTACCAACAGTCGAAGCGTTTGAAAGGCATTCTCTAAGCGGCCATTGTAGAGATCGTTGAATGCCGTTTCAGCATAGGATATATTTCGGTATCTCCACGGCGTCATGAGGCGGTCGTAATCCAATACCGCCAGTTCATGCGCGAGTTCTACATTCGCAGCCCGCCATACTTTCTTGCCGTACAAAAAGAATTGATGAAAAACGTAAATATCGGAATAGTCGAGCCAAAAGTCTGTGCTAAAGCCGCCAATCTCTTGCAGTGCGGCTGTCCGCACGAGGCAACCACTATTAATCACAATGGCTTCTCCTGGGGCAATGCCCGACTCTCCAGTAGGATAAAGGCGACGTCGGTTGAAAAGTTTGCGCTGGGGAGAAATAAGGCGGCCTCGCACTAATATATTTGGCGCAATCGCTGCTATCTCGCTCCTTTCTTGCAGGTCACAGCCATAGCGCAGCATAGCGCGCAGAAAATCTGCAGTTATTTCGCTGTCCTGATCGAGCAGCAACATCCACGGATATCCGTGCTCAAGGGCGTACTCCATAGCGGCGTTGTATGCGCCGGAGACTCCGAGATTCTCTTTCGAGTGTCGGTATAGGAGAGGGATCGATAACTTAGGCTCCACTATTGCATCCCGGGAGTTGTCCCAGATCATCACGGTGTAACCGTGAGCAAGGCTGGGTTGAGCCGAAAGCGCATCGCAAAGACCCCGGACAGTCCGGGACTCCGAGAGCGGCATCTGGTAACGGACTACAATGGCGAGAATCTTCACGTCTCAGGCCCCTATTGGTTTGGAGCGCGGATTCGTTGGCAGGAAACGAGTACTCAAACCCTGAATGGCGGCCCGCTCCTCCGTGGTCAGCAATGCGAACCATGCCGTCGCCGCAAAGGCAAGCAGGACTACAAGAGAGAAGAGGATTTTCTCTGGCAGGCTCATGGGTATCATTGCCAAGGCAAAGACTGCAATCACAGCGCCCGCTACGGCAAGCGCCGATCGGGACGGCATGGACCGGAGGACAAACCGATTCGTTACACTGAACAACAGAATGCAGTCGGCTGTGGCCCGCAGCAGCCAGGCAATCGCCGTGCCCGTAATTCCGAGGTGCACCGTCAGGAACCACACCAGGGCCAAGTAAAACGGCAGTTCCAGCAGGTGCAGCTTGCCGGTAATATCCGCGCGGCCTGCTCCTTGAATCAACGCAAAGGGTATGAAAGCCAATCCGTTGACTAGCATCCCCATGCAGAGGATTTGAAGCACCCGCGTGCTATGAGCGGCGAATTCTTGCCCCAGCCATATCTGAAGCAAGTTCTGGCCAAAGACGAGGAGGAAAAGCGACATAGGGAAGAGAAATAGCCCAACATACTTCGTCGCCCGGCTATAAAGCATTGCGCCATGATGCCTGTCCGCAGCCATGGCGGTTGAAAACGCCGGAAACAATACCCCCATCAGTGCCGCCGGAACAATCAGCAACTTGGTGGCGACTTCATAAGGGGTAGCGTAATACGCGACTGCGGTGATGGAGAGCAGTCCGCCGACTAGGAACCGGTCCACATAGACCATCAGCGGGGAAACGATGTTCGATACCGTCATCCATCCGCCGAAGCTGAAGAGTCTCCGGAGGAGCGATCCATCGAACGCAAGTTTACTACGAAGCGCTGGCATCTCCCGCAACGCGAGGCCGATGTAGGCCATCAGGAAGATAACCCGAGCGACTACAAGCGCGCCGACAAGAGATGTGAGACTGTTGGTAAACGGTAGCACCGCAACAGGAGCAAGAAAGTTGGCAACGCCCATTGGGATTTTTATGATATTCAGCAGACCGAACTTCTGCTGCGCTTCCAGAATCCCTCTAAAGCCCGCCGTACTAATCACCAATGGCACAGAAAGGCTGAGCAAGAACAGCGAATGCAGTGTCTCCGGTTGCAAGCTGAGCGGAACCTTCAGAAGGGAGTGCGTAAGCAGCGGAGTGATCGCGGCGAGCGCGATTGCCCCCACGACACCCATAACCGCCATCACTCCATTGGCTGTCCAGACAATCGCCGGCAACTCATCCTGCCGGTTTCCTCCAAGACTCTGCGCGACCAAATTGGTCATTGCGCGGCCAAGTCCAAGATCGAAAAGGCTGAAATAGCCCACAACCATCCAAGCGATGGTCAGAATCCCAAAGCGGTCAGTCCCAATGCGGCGAATCAGCATGGGTATAGCAAATAAGGCGACGCTCATGGGCGCGACCTGCCCAAGTAGATTCCACAACGTATTGCGAGCAAGCAACGACCCGCGAGTCAGTTCTTTGACGTCAGAATTTTCGATCGCTTTTGTTGAGACAGCTGACCGTGTGGCCATATCTAGTACGCTACCGCCTTTGCAGATTCGCAAAATATCTTCTGGTCTCACCTATTGTGAAAGGCAACCAGAGACGCAGCTTCCAAAAAGCTACTCACTTATTGACTCTTTCAGGCTTCAGGTCATTTCGCTGCATAAGAGCGCATCTAAGCTCTTGTATTTGCTTGGCAGCATCCGGATCGGATTGCATGATACTCTTCCACCATCGAAGTAAGGTCAGAAGGCAACCTGCGAAGAAGCCCACGAACGCGCAGAGGAGTACGACCAGAACGCGTTTCGGAGTCGATCTGCGGTCCGGCTCGATGGCAGGCTCCACTACCTGAATGATGGCTGCTTCTTTTGCCTCGTCCAGTCTTGCGGCGTCGTATTGCTTCATCAGCATGTCGAAAAGCGCCTGTCTGTAGGCCACTTCGTGTGCTGCGCGAAGATATTCCAGCCCTGCTGCAGGAACATTCCCCAACCCGAGATCGCCAGTTCCGGGAGAGTGACTTCTCTGTTCTAGGCGCAATTCCTCTGCCTGAAGAGAGGCCAATTCCTTTTCCGCCAATTGCACTTCGGGGTTCTGATCCGTTGAGTAGGAGCGCAGCGCCTGCACCTCCACCTGCTTGGCTGCAACCTGTGCGCGAAGGCTAGAGATACCCGCGATCATTGCCCTAGCCTGCGCGTCCAGCTGAACGAGGCCCTTCTGCTGTTGTACTTGCTGGAACGTAAGTTCGGCGGCGACCAATGAATCCTTGGCCTGTTTCAACTGGTCTTCATAGAAACGTCGTCGTTGCGAAGCCTCCGTTACTGCAAGAGTCTGAGTTAGAACTCGGAGCTGATCCGTGTAGGCATTGGCCATCTCGGCGACGCGATTCTTGTCCTTATCTGTGACAGATATGGCGATAAATCCGTTCTTTTCCGAAGCAACTTCGGTATAACGCGCCAGCTTTTTACGAGCCTCAGTCATGTCTTTGGCGCGGTAAACCTGCATCAATCCAAACTTCTGGATTATGGCGTCAGCTATTGTCCGTGAAGTCAGCATTCCAATGTAGATGTCGTTAGGGTTTTTTAGACCTAATCCCCCACTGGCAAGTGCAGCGATGGAGCCTCCTCCCAGACCTGTCAGTTGGTTCATCATCAGCATCGAAGCAGTTGATTGGGTCTGTTGCGGCGGCATGATCTTAGTGGTTGCCGTATAACGAACAGGCAGCACAAAACACAAGACAACGCCAGCAAGCACGGCAATTCCCGTGACCTTCGCGATCAGCCATTTCCGAAGGGCCAGTCGCGTCAGAACGTCGATCAAACTGACCTCATAGCCATCGCTGGGCAACTCCGGCGAAGAGAGGCCGTCCAACGTCGCTGTCGTTCCTTCCATTGAAGGGTCCTTCCAAGTCATCGCTTTCACCACTATGGGAGCAGGGTGGCGTGCACGGCGCCAGTCATTGCATCTCCGGGAAATTTCCTGTTAGTTGCCCTGATTCCGCGCCATATTGCATCTGAGACGCGGCGATAGTTAGTAATGAGCCGAGTTCATCGAACAAGGGTATGTTCCGGCTCATCTTGGAATTTGATGACTCGTTTCAGCAGATCCGTACTTGGACTGTAGTCTTGAACGATCTCCTTCAGCGCTACAACAAGTCGACCTGCATCCCGGACTTCACAAATCCTCCTGAGTTCATCGAGCCAGGTAACCATATCGTCCTCGGGCATTCCGTTCCCGACAAAAACGCGAATCTTCTCGTGCTCTGTCGGAATCGTGTCCTCAAGCAAAGTACTGAGTTCCTCATAGAGCTTCTCGCCAGGGCGCATGCCGCTGAATTCGATTTTGATGTCTTTATCCGGCTTGAGTCCCGACAGAAGGATCAAATTCCTTGCGAGATCGACGATTTTAACTGGATGCCCCATGTCAAGGACACAAATCTGTCCGCCTTCCCCGATTGCTGACGCCTGCAGCACAAGCTGACACGCCTCCGGAATAGTCATAAAAAAGCGGCGCATATCTGGATGGGTGACGGTTACCGGCCCTCCAGAGGCAATTTGCTTTTTGAATATCGGGATTACGCTGCCATTCGATCCCAAGACATTGCCAAACCTGACCGCAACGTACTTGGTTCGCCCGTTTTGCAGGGCAAGGAGAATGAGCTCGGCGACGCGCTTCGTTGCGCCCATCACGTTAGTCGGACGAACAGCCTTATCCGATGAGATCATGACCATGTCTTCGACGCCATGCTCAGCTGCCGCAACCGCTACATTGTATGTGCCTAATACGTTGTTCTCAATAGCTTCGAATACGTGCGATTCCATTAGCGGAACATGTTTATACGCGGCGGCATGATAGACCACGACGGGCTGATACAAGCGGAAAACCTCGTCCAGGCGCGCACGATTTTGGATGCTTCCGATTTCCGCGTAAAAGCTGATTGTCGGAAAGGCTTGACGCATCTCCTGATCGATATCGAATAGTGGGGACTCCGCGTTATCGAAGCCAACAATCCCAGCCGGCTCGAATTGGGCGATTTGCCGGCAGATCTCTGAACCAATTGAGCCAGCTGCGCCGGTAACCAAAATAACTTTGCCCTTTATAGATGCACGGATCTGGTTTTCTTCCAGTCGAATTGGATTCCGTCCAAGAAGGTCTTCTACTGCAACTTCGCGGATTTGTCCGGCCAATCCGTGGTTCTCGATAATTTCGCCAAGTCCAGGTACCGTTTTGCATTCTATTCCCGCCGTATGGCACATCTGTAAAATTCGAGTCATTTCGACTCCCGAGGCAGACGGAATCGCGATCAGGATGATCTCTATGCCATAGCGTTTCACCAGAAATTTAAGATCGTTTCCGTTCCCCAGTACTTTGATTCCCGCAACTCGCAGGTCATGTTTTTCCCTCTCATCGTCCACAAATCCAACTACCTTGTATGGCAGCTTGGGGTTGTTTCGAATCTCCCGCAGAAGGACCGTGCCCGATTCGCCGGCTCCATAGATAAGAGCATTACGAACGTTTGCCTCTCTTATCAACGTCCGGCTTGTGGCTTCCTGGATAAGTCGCACGGTAAACCGAAGCCCACCGGTAGCGAGTAAACAAAGGAGAAAATCAATCGCATACAACGAACGAGGAAATCCGGAAGAGCTGATGGCTAGAATGACGGCGCAGGCGATGCTCGAAGCAATCAGGTTTCCCACTCCAACCCGAACCATGTCAATTACCGAGACATATCTCCACAAGCCACGATCGAGCTTTGCAGTCCGAAAAACAATGATCTTGACAATGACCAAAACCATGAGCGCAGTCGCCAGGTGATGATATTGCTCCCGCGGCACACTGAAGTCGAAGCGCAATAAGAACGCCGCGAACACCGAGAGCGCGAATATGCCCAACTGAGTTGTCCAAATGATCGGCTTGCGCCAGGCCTTCATCGTTTCTGTTAGCTCTAGCATCTGTTCCCCTTGTACACTCGACTCGCCAAGCCTGCGCATGGCAATCTGTCGCCGAAGAATTGAGAGTTATTCATTGGATGTTTGGAGATGATGACGATCGAGAGAATGGATCTGGGAAAGCTCGCATCTTGTGTGCCAAGCCGGATGCGATTTTGACTTTTGGCTGACATGAGGTTTTTCGTCAGATGCCTGCTTACACCTCTAGTGTTTTTTAGCCGGCCTCGCCGAGTCTTTCTGCGCCAATCGCGTTCGAAGAGCCGGAAGTAAGGCTATCTAATGACGTTCAGCGCTGCTGCTGTTAACGCCAGCTGAGATGAAAGCTGAGTCCATTGCAGGAATGTGTTCATCTTGGATGAAACTCTGATCTTCTCTGGAACAACCACTGCATCTCCTGGCAGAAGCTTGAGTTTCTCGTAACTCCCATGACTGTGCGCGTTGTGTGATTGACGACTGACCACTGTGCCATCCGCTCGAATCACAAACATTCGCTTGGAATCGGCTTGCCGGGTCGCGCCGCCGGCTGCATTCAGGTAAGTGATTAGCCGCTCGCCGGATTTATACCGAAAGGCATTCGCATTGTAGACGGCGCCGGCCACTTGTACAGTTCCCAAACGTGGAGGAATAAAGTAGGCGTCGCCGTCTTCAAGAGGAAATTCCGGTATGTCCGCAAGAGTTTGTGCATTTGGATTCATCGCCAGCACAACTCGCCCTACAGGTTTGATTGACGCGAGTCTTGCGAGCAATGCTTGCTGCATTGTAAGTTGCGCCTGCTGGTCTACTGCCGTTTGCCCTGCTTGCGGTGGCGAATTTGCGTACTTCGAAATGAGTTCCCGCTGCATTTGTTCAGTTGATTGCTTCAGCTCATTCTCTTGCGCCACCCTGGTGGAGATTCTTGTAAAGATTGAGGCATACAGGTAGGAATGCTGCGTTAGCCCGCCAGCCCTCTTGACAACGTCCCTTAGAGTCTCACCTGGGCTCACGCGGTAAATTCCCGGTGCGTTCACTTCTCCACCGACCCGCACGAACGTAGCGTGCTTCTCCATCGGAAGTTCAAGATCTGCACGCGAGAAGATGGTTACGACATCCCCCGGCTTAAGTAGCTGGTTGTCATTCGAACTTGGCGTATCAATCGCACTCGCCAGTCGGAAGGGGATCAGGTGTGTACTCAAATCGCGCTCATCAAGCCGTTCGATCACCGCATATTCCCAATTAATCTCGGCGCTGTTTTTTCCTATCGAAGCAACTAATGGGGAAGTTGTCATTTGCGTATCGTCGCGCTGATCGTCGCGCGGCTGGTTTCCGCGCGATCCATTGCTTTGATTCGTCGGCGCATTCTGATCGTGGTAATCTTGGCCTTCCATACGTTGACCCTGTACGTCCGACCTCGCTCTGCGTGGATTCCCGTAATCGTCAGCGCGGTTCCCATAAGCGTCAACCAGATTCCCGTAAGCATCGACATGATTTCCGTAAGCGTCAATGCTATTCCCGTAAGCATCAAAACGGGGGCTTTCGTCTTGATCCTGCTGCAGTATGTCAGAGGTCTTTTCCGGCCTGCCAGTAAGAGGATTAATACGAACCCCGGCAAATGGACGTCTTGCAATCGGTTGAACTAGATGGTTCTGTCGATTCCAATAATCGCGCGTAATCAGAGCGCTGCGTGAAGG
>Ga0068855_100006569_pt1 | contig 14137 bp, 9 predicted proteins | sample KBSCornC52_FD_66592 | JGI IMG/M metagenome (GOLD analysis project Ga0068855, IMG submission 66592) | Corn rhizosphere microbial communities from Kellogg Biological Station, Michigan, USA - KBS Corn C5-2 | ecosystem: Host-associated > Plants > Roots > Rhizosphere > Soil ... | reverse complement strand
TATAGTCAGGTCGTTCCCGAAGCGCCTGCAACTTCAAATCGTCCAAGCCAGTCCTCAAAGGCTGATATGTCAGATCGCCGATTACGTCGAAGTTCTCGGGTAGCGCATCGTAACCAACCAATTGCCGCAATCCAACCATGGCCTGCACTTTTGCCAGCTTCGCCGAGGAGACATCGTTTTGGAACTGCAATAGCTGCAGGCGGATTTTGAGATAGTCACCCTCCCCGATGTAGCCTGCCTTGAACTGTTCCTGGCTGATATCAACGGTCTGTTGAAACGCCTTCAGGTCTTCCTCTGCCAACTGAAGCGCGGATTGCGCCAGCAGCACGCTGATGAACTGCTGTGCGACGTTGAACGTCAAGGTGCGCTCGGCGTCCGCAACCTGCGCCCGGGTAACCGCGGTCTGGTCGCGCGCCGCTTGCAAACGGTGCTGCCGCTTATGCCCGCGCTCAAACAGATAACTCAGTCCGACGTCAAACTGCTGGACCTGGTCCACATTGGTGCCGGAGAAATCCTGTGGACTGAAGAACGGAACGAACTGACTATCAGCGCCAAATACAGGATTGGGCCGCAGGTTCGCGGTGATTTCCTGCGCCTGGTTTTGCGAAATCTGAGTCCGAGTGGCTTTTAAAGAATGATTATGCGCCAGCGCCAATTCGATAGCCTTGTCCAAATCAATGGAGGTCGTATTCTGCGCATATCCAGCTCCTGACAGAAGAAGGTAAATCGCTCCGGTCAGAGCCCAGACTGGACTGCGTTTCGTTGACACGAGAGAGCGGCGCAGCGCGATGCATGCGCCGCAGCGCATGCCTCGTGTGTTTAAAAATGTACTAATTGCCGAAATATGCTCGTTCCTCCTGCTGATTTCTATGCTTTTTGGAGCTTATTGTAAGTCGGCTGTAATCCCGTAAAAGCTATCCAGATGGATGCAACCGCTTACTGCTCACGGGTCCATACCTGCGAGCACCTGGAGTTTGGAGCGGATGTCGCGCGGGTAATTTGGCCTATGAACGCAGGGTGGATCAGCCGAGAGGCGGAGGACGGATGAACTGCGAAGAAACGAGAATTGAAGAGTATGGTGTTCGCGAAATCGGCAGCGCAAGAATGGAGCCGACCAGTGCCGGAAGCAGGCTCGCCGATATCGCCGGAGTTACTCCCGCGTGGGCCAGCGCGCAAACCGAACACGAGTGATTAGCCGCGCCGGAACTCGCAGGATGAACATGGACGGCAGCAACGAACCCGGTTAGCGCGATCAGCACGACGCAGCACACCGCCACGGCAGCATACGCCCAGCATTGGATCCGCAAGTAGGGCTGCGTCTTCATCCAGGAAGTCTAAATCAATACGATGCTACCTGAACGTGCTTTCGTTGCGCAAAATTACGAAAGGCATCAGCGACGCAGGGCGCAGCCATCGCCGCCGCAAACACAGCCTTCGCTGCCTCATTTTGACGGAGGAGCCGAAACCGCCATCGAGGTCAAAGCCCAGTCGGTGATCGGTTCTTAGGTTGGCCTCCGAGATGAAGGCGAACCTATGCTTGTGACGTCACCCAGAAAGCTCATGGCAGGAACAAGACAGTCGAAGTCGAACAACAAGGTGTAGGCCAAATAACAAAGGCGCGACGGGGGGCCATCGCGCCTTCATCCGTTCACTGCGGACGTTCAGAAGATAATCTTGGCCACTAATTGCAGGTTTCGACTACCTCCTGAAAATACCCTGGGGTTAAGGAAATCAGGGTTCCCGCTGGTCGCAAGGTTGTAAGCCGGGTCAGCAAGTGCGTTGGTTCCGGTGAGGGTCGAGAATACACTCAAGGCACCTGCCACCGTGTAGTTGGGATGGTTGAAAGCGTTGTACATCTCGACTCGCAGCTGCAAGTACGCGCTTTCAGTAAAGTGCGTGTTCTTGAACACCGAGATGTTCCAGATGCCGAAGCCCGGGGTGTAGAAACTATTGCGGCCCACCGTCGACTTGGCGCCGAGTTGGGCTGCAACGTAACGAGCTTTCGGATCCATGGCTACGTAGCCTACGACATTGGCGTCATTGCCGCTGCCGCAACCTGACCATGCTCCGTTTGCGTCGGGAGCAACGATCGTCACTGCTCCACCCGCACCGGCATTGCAGACGGCATTTACATCCGTTGCTGTATTACCAATTCCGCTTGGGTTGAAGATGGCGCGATCTCCGGCGACATCAAAGTTATCGTTTGAATCGTAAGGCGAAAGAACGCTGATGGGTTGACCCGTTTGCGCAATATACGACCCGTTCACTTCATACCCATTCATAAGCGCTTTCATCCATCCCGAAGCGTTGTGGGCCTGCGGCAATGCATAAGTCCAGGCAATCGCAAGTTTGTGACGAACATCGAGCGCTGAGTTGCCTCGGTCAGCCCTAAGATTGAACGCATCTTCGGGACGGCGTGGGTTCAGGAATGTGCTGAAAAGTTCAGCGGTCGAATCGTCGATTGTGTGCGAGTAGGTGTAGTTTGCCCGTAGCGTCACCCCATGACTCAGGCTTTGCGCAAAGGACAGCGCGCCGCCATGATACGTGCTGGATCCAATTGGCTGGTGTTCAGTCACGTTTCCGAAAAAGCCATATTGAGCTAAGGGCTGGGGATTGTACGCGTCGAAGGTGGCTAGCGTGCTCGCCGGGTTTGTGACCGTCGCCGGCACTTGTGACGGATCGAGGTAGGTCGGCAACGGCGTCAACCCAGCACTGAATGCACCTTCGGAGTTCAGGCGGATCTGCACGGGCAGGAACAAGCCGCGAGTTCCCAGATATCGCGCCTCCAACACGCCTCCGCGGTAGAGTTCGCGCTGCACGCTTAACGTCCAGTTCAGCGTTTTGGGCTCTTTCTGGTCTGGAATGCGGCCTTGGGTTAATGCGCGGGTGATTGTGGGATCATTCACCAGCGTGTAGGTTGCTGGTAAACCGCCATTTGCAAGAAATCCAGCATTGGTCGTACACCAGGAGGGAGCCGGATTGAATGCGGCGCACACCAGCACTTCATTCTCTTCCGTTTGATATTGCGGTGGCAGCGCCAGTTCCGGTAAGTTTCCAAAGGTGCGGCCATAGGCAACGCCAAAACCTCCGCGGACCGCCCATTTCGCCTGTCCCGTCGGATCCCATGCGAACCCGATTCGCGGCGCATAGTTGTTCTTTTGCGTGGTCGGCTTATGGAAGTCAATTACTCCCGGAACATTTGAGATTGCGTTAAGCGCCTGGGTTGCTGATGACGCGAAGTCACTGTTGTATTCATACCTCACGCCCAGGTTGAGGGTGAGACGAGGCATGACGCGGAAATCGTCCTGTACAAACCAGTAGAAGCTGTCCTGGTTCTGGCTGAACAAGCCTGATCCAGCGCCACGTAGTGTGTTCCCCGCATCGTCAGGTACGAGATCGTTTACCAGCAGTTGCGTTTGCGAGTAGTGGTATTCGCCATGCGAGCGCGACAAGAAGAAGCTGGGTGCAATGTAGTGCCGGTACTCAGCACCCCACTTCAGCGTGTGTCGATCCAGCTGAAACGTCTGGTTGTCAACGACCTGATACTCATTTTGCAGATTTCGTTGCGTGTCGTTGGGGCCAATGGTGAGGTTATTGAGATCGGTGAGTACATACGTGTTGTAGGAATCGTATTTCGCCGGCGTCGCAATCTGTTGCAGGAAGCGGGAGTAGGAAAGCCGCAGGTCGTTTACGAATCGCGGAGAGATAATCCATGAATCGGTCAGCGTGACCTTGCGGTTGTTGTTGGTTCCCGGCTGATTGAATTGGACCTGTGGTGTAGTGACGGGATAGATCGTGCTTTGGTTGCTGAACAGAAACCGCGCACTGATCTGGTGCGCCGCCAGCTTATAGTCCGAGTTCACCTGCGCGTCATGTTCGCGGAGATAAAAGGGACTGAACAGGACTGTCTGCCCGGTTGGTATGGAATTCCCGTTCACCGTGATGGAACCGGTTGTATTGGCTGCCGTGGGCAGGACGCTCAAGAGTTTCTGCGCCTCCGGGTCTGCCGCCATCGACAGCAACGACTGCAATCCCGCGGATGTGGGGACAGTAACCGTGGCATTGTTGCCGTCCTGGCGGAAGTTTGTGAATTCATAGGCGCCGAAGATAAACCAGCGATTCTTCATCAGCGGTCCGCCAACTGTCCCGCCCCAGCGGTCGGAATCGAGACGAGGTATGTGGTCGAGACTCCCGTCGGCCAGCGACCGCTTCGTGAGATTGTCCAAAGCATTGAGATTGCGGTTCTGCACATAGCCCTCAGCCGAGCCATGCCAGGTGTTCGTTCCAGACTTGGTAACGATGTTGAACTGACCGGCGGCCGCATTGGCATATTCCGCGCTGAATTGGTTTGTGACCAGATTGAAGCCGGAGACGGCATCTTGAATTACATTGCTGTTGTTGCCGGTTACGCCGGTATTGTTGTCATCCACACCGTCCACGGTAAAAGAATTCATATCCGGACGCTGCCCTCCAACCGAGCCTCCCGTTCCTGAGATTCCCCCTTGCTGTGCCGTGGTATTAGGAGCAAAGATCGAGAGTTGTAGGGGGCTGCCGTTGCCGGTCGGGACGTTCAATACTTCCTGGGTTGAATACTCGTTCGTGATCGTAGATGTTGTGGTCTGCACTTCGCTGACGGCGGCATTCACTTCCACCGTTTCATTCGACCCGCCCACCGAGAGCGTCACGTTTCGGTCGGTGACGTTGTTGGCCGTCACGCTGACATCTTTCACCGCGCTCTGGCGGAAGCCCTGACTCTCTACCGTGACCGTGTACGGCCCCGGAAGCAACGTGGGAAACTCATAAATTCCGGTGCCGTTGCTGGTCGTCGTTTGTGCAACTCCGGTTTGTGCGTTGGTCGCCGTGATCTTGGCACCCGTAACTGCCGCGCCGTTCTGATCGCTGACCTCTCCGCGCAAGGTTCCCGTTATGCGCTGGGCTGTTGCGCTGAGCGTGAGCATTGTCATGAACACTGCCAGTGCCATGACGAGTTGCGGAAATTCTGGGATATTCCACCGCCATGACATTTTCTTTACAAGAGCTCTCATCCCGTCCTCCTGAGGTGAAGGCGCAACCCACACGATCGGCGCCGCCGTATGTAAGGCACGCTTTCGTCCCAGAACGCTCCCCCGTCTCTTCGTGGGACGGGTGGGAATTGCTTGAGGACGTAATGTCTGGTTATGGCAGATGAGTAGCTGGATTTTGCGCGCACTGCGTCGCGTCAGAAATCCAACGATTCCGTTCCAGTTACGTCATTTGGTAGATATTTCTGTGGGCCGCTATGAAAAGTGGGAGCGGCTGCCAATGCCACTCGTCAACATCACTGAACAGTACGCGGAGTACGCATTGGGACGAATGCACTTCGAGCAGGGATCGACAGCAGCAGCCTCATTGGTATGATCGGGAAACATGCGTTCAGAGGGGACTGGGATGAACCAACACGCGCCGATATCAATGGGTCGCGGAGATAAACAAAACGATTCCGGAACAGACATCGCCTCGCTGGCCGAGGAGAAATTCACGCTAAAAGACTGGCGGTTGTGGGCTGCGAGCTTTGGCTTTTTCTGGTTTATGTACGTTTGCGGCGTGATCTCCATTCTTTCGTTTCAGCGGACCGGCGGAAGCAAGTTCATGGTCGAAGAATACGCCACGCTGCCCGCAATTCAGGACACTATATTTGCGGTTCTCGCGCCACTGGTGTTCGTGCTTGCCACACGATTTCCCGTCCAACGGGAGAATCGGATCCGGCGTTCCGTTATGTATCTGGCTGGCGGCGTAATCTTCGCCGGCGTTCACGTATTGCTGCGCGTGCTTTGCTATCCCGCATGGCATCCCGACCTGAAAAAGTACATGTGGGCCTTGTTCAGCTGGCCAACATTCAGGTTCTCGCTTCATTGGCCGCTTCTGGAGCGCCTGTTCCTGTGGAATCTCGTCGAGGATGTCTTCGCCGTATACATCCCCATCGTAGTGATCGCTCATGCTGCGCTGTACTATCGGCGCTTCCGGGAACGCGAACTGCGGTCCGCGCAATTGCAGGCACAACTCAGCGATGCCAGACTGCTGGCTCTAAAGAGCCAACTGCAGCCTCATTTCCTGTTCAACACCCTTCACTCCATCTCCTCGCTCATGCTCACGGATGTGCGTGCGGCCGACACCATGATCGCGCGTCTCAGCGACCTCCTGCGTATGAGTCTGAATGGAGATGACCGCCATCTGACCTCTTTCAAGCGGGAGCTGGATTTCACCCAAGCCTATGTGGAGATTGAAAAAATCCGCTTCGGACATCGCTTGCGCGTGAACTTCGAAGTGGCACCAGAAACCCTGGATGCCAAGGTTCCCCATGTGCTGCTGCAGCCGTTGGTCGAAAACTCGATTAAGCATGGAATCTCCAGGTCGAACGCGGGCGGCGAGGTCACGGTGCGAGCTGTCTTACAGGACAACAGGCTGAATTTGAGCGTTTTCGATCGCCTGTTTGCTCCCACCTCCACGGGCTGTGCTTCGCCTGGTATGGGAATCGGCCTGAAAAGCACACGAGAGCGCTTGAGGACTATGTATGGGGACGAACAGAACTTTGCAACTCGATCGCTTTCCGATGGGGCTTTTGAAGTAAAAATCTCGCTACCTTTTCTTGCGGTCGAACGTCTGACGGACTATGGATCTCGGGTGGAGGGAGTCGCTGCCATTGAGTCCTGAGTTGTCCTCAATGCATGGATCACCGTTAAGAGCGGTCATCGTAGACGACGAGAAACCTGCGCGAGAAAAACTTTCCATCCTGCTTGCGACCGAAGCGGACGTTCGAATTGTCGCCGAGTGCGAAAACGGCGCAGCCGCGGTTGCAGCCTTAAAGCAGACCAAGCCCGATCTTCTTCTGCTCGACATCAGCCTTCCCGACATGGATGGTTTTGCTGTTTTGAAGACTCTTCCGCCGGCTGAACTGCCGGTGGTAATTTTCACAACTGCCTACGACCAGTTCGCGATCCGAGCCTTCGAAGCCCACGCTCTCGACTACCTGTTGAAGCCTTTCGACCACCAACGTCTTCAGGAGGCCCTGCATCGGGCGAGATTAGCAGTACGCACCCACACTGAGCGGGTTCTAACGAACAAACTCCTCAGCATTTTGCAGGAGACCCGCGCCGGTTCACCGGACCGTCGCTTTCTGGTGCGCTCCGGCGGCCGTGTGGTCTTCCTCGCCTACGATGAGGTGGAGTGGATTGAAGCGGCGGCGAACTACGTTCGTCTCCATGCTGGCAAGGCTTGCCACACCCTTCGCGGCACGATTGGCAACATCGCTGCCAAGCTTCCCGGTGAACAGTTTGTGCGCATTCACCGTTCCACGATCGTGAATGTGCGCGTCATCAAGGAATTGCAGCCTTGCAACAGTGGAGAATTCATCGTGGCATTGCAAAGCGGCAAGGAACTCTCGTGCAGTCGAGGTTATGCTGCGGAGTTGCGGCGTCTCATCGAAAAGACTCCCGTGCTATAGCGCAACCGACTTCATTGCACGCAAGCCAGCTCTGCTAATTGCCACACTGACCTTCCGCTTTCGCGTCCTCGCACGACCTGGCGCCGACGCTCCATGCTTCGCAAGACGCTCATTACGGAAGCCATAGGTTTGCGATGGCCTAGGAGCAATTCAGGGTTGAGTTCATTCACCTGAGCGCAAATTTCGCTTACGGCATAGGGACGCGCAGCACGTTTCAATATTGTTCGGCAGGCTGGCGTCAGCCCGCGTCGATTAGTGCGCGGTTTCGGGCGGACAGATTGGAGAACTCCCTCGTCAGCGATTCCCGGACCGTAGATCACCGACAATCCATGAATCATTGCTTGGAGCGCGGCGATCTCTGCCTCCACCGTCTTCAATTCGGTGGTCAGAGCTTTCATTTCCTGCCGAACGTACTCTTCATCGAACTGCAGAGGGTTAGGAGCACCAATCTGCGAAAGATAATCTGGGATACTGAGAACACCCACGAAGCTTCTCCTTGTGCCTCAGTATAGGGACGTTTCTGCCGGAGATTTGTCACCAAGGGATGAACTCAATATAGTCCGCAACTGGTGCGCAATCCCGCGTGATCGACGCACTCCCGTGGGCGATCAACGCAGTTCTTCCGTCGTTTGAACTGCTCACATTCGCTGATAGGTAAGTCGTCCCTGTTCCGTTGGTGTTCAAACCAGCGGTACTATCCAGCTATCGGGAACGTGCCACAATTCACATACCGTGCGCGACGATGTCAACGGCGAACTACCAGCCGGGTTTGAACCTGTTCGTGAGTTTGTGCGTGTCGCCGAAGCCAAACTCGGCCAACTGCAAACTCGAAGGGAACATATCCGTAGCCGGATGCAGGCCCTACGTTATCTGGCTAAGCACGCGGAAGGACGCAGGCCGCATCGGATGGCAAACCCAAGTTCCGCGTCGTGTCAATTCTCGCCCGGGAATGCCGTACGGGGAGCGACGGAGCAAGCAAAACTCCAATCACCCACTTTTCACAATCCTGACAAGTTGCGCCGCGCCTGCCGCATCGCACTGTTAGAGAGCGACACACCTCAAAGCTGTGCAGAGGTTTATCAGAGGATCAGAAAACGTGGGTCGCTGTCGTTCGATGGCTACGACAACGTCCTCCAACTACTCGCCGACCAACTCAATTCAATGTCGGAAAATTCCGAGATCCTGTCCTTTACGATGAACGGAGAAATCCGCTGGCAATGGAAATATTAGTCATGCATGTGCGTCCGCAGCACGGTTGAGCTAAGCGAGAAACCGCAGATCGAAACTAGTCTTCCCCGGATCCCTCAAAAAATTCTCCGACCAGTTTTGCTCGACCATGGCAGGGTCGCACCCGTTCAGTTCGAACGTCCGAATGCTGCTTCTCGGGTAAGGCATCCGGATATCGACGTCGCATTACTCTGCAGGCAAATTAAAGTCGATGAGACTACGGCGAAATCCGTGCGTCTTCCAGGCGCCAAAGGCAATCCCCGCCGCCATCCAGATGATGCCGGCAACCTTCGCCGGACGGCTCAACCCTAGCCAAAGTGCAAAGCAGATCACGAACCCAGCCAGGGGCGGCAAGAGATTCAGCAGAGTTCTCTCATTCTGACGGAAATAATAATGAACGATGGCCGCCGCATTCACCCCCATAAAGGCGAGCAGCGCCCCAAAATTGAGCATTTCCGCGCCTAACCCGTAGCTGAACATTCCCACAGTGACCAGCAGCGCGGCCGCCAACCCGCACGCTCCCACAAAAATCACATTGTTACGCGGGATGCGATGGCGCGCATCGACGGCTCCGAAGAATGACTTCGGCAATGCATTGCTCCGTCCCATCCCATACAGGAGCCGGGCGGCGCCGATTTGTGCCCCGAGTGCGGATCCGAAATTCGCCACCAGCAGCGTGAATCCTACGACGGCGAACAATGGGGGCCATGCCCGCTGCGCAACAGAAACGAACGCCGTGTCTTCATTGGGGAAAGGCTGCGAAGCGGGCCAGATCAGTTGGGCGGCATAGACTTCGAAAGCAGAAAGGATCCCGATCACCAGGCACGTAAGCACGGTCGCGACCAGAATGTTGCGGCGCGGATTCTCCGCCTCTTCCGAGAGAGTCGAAATTCCATCAAAACCGATGTAGGTCAGAACAGCAATTGAGGTCCCGCCTAGAACGGCGCGAAAGTCGAAAAGCGTGGGATCATAGAATGGGCGCGTAAAGAAGCTCGCGCCATCATGCGGCACGCCAAAGATGTACCGAGCGGCGGCGACGAAGAAGACAACGATAACGGCGCCCATCGCTACAGCAAGTCCCGCGTTCACCCGCGCTGACGTCTTCACGCCCTGAATGTTGAGCACCGTGAGCACCAAGGCAAAAAAGATAGCCCATCCCCAGTACGGCACTCCGGGAGCAAATACGTGCGCTTGCTGGCTGCACCACACAATGCAGATCATAGGATTGAGCATGTAATCCATCACCATGCTCCATCCCGTGACGTAGCCGAGCACCGGATTGATTTCCTGTCCCACATAGGTGAATGCCGATCCCGCGCTGGGATAAACACGCGCCATGCGGCCGTAGCTGAACGCGGTGAAAAGCATTCCGACCATGGCCACAAGAATGGTCGTGACCACGTGTCCATGGCCGCGATTGCTCAATACGCCAAACACGGACATGGGAGCAACCGGTTGAATCACGACTACGCCATACAGAATCAGGTCCCACAGGGTGAGGGACCTCTTCAAGCGTGTAGTACTCGATAGTGTCGTGGGTGCGGGTTCCATGGTTCAGCTATTCAAACGGTTCAGTTGAGTCATGTCAATAACCTCCGAATGCGCGATGCCACAGGCGGTTGCATATTTCCTCAAGACCTTGCCGATATGGTAGCGGATGATCTCGGACGGATGCGGCTGCAGTATTCCTGCTCTAATGGCTTCGTATTCGAACGGGAGGTACTGACTTATCAGGGTGAGCGCTGCAGGACGCGGGGCGAGATTCTCGATTAATACCTCAATTTCTTTTTGGACTTCCGGATCCGGCCAATAATACCGACAGCGATCGCTATAGCTGTAAAAGAGAGAAATCCTCACCTCGCTCTCGTCCCCATGGTAATAATCGCGCCAGTATTTGGGGTTGCGCACCATGGCTGCTTCGAGTGCTTCGCGAACTTTTGACATGCGTACGCTCTTGCTTCGCAGCATCTCCTGTTCAATTGCCACCAAACCAAAAACTGCTTCGCGGAACGCGAACGTGAGTTCCGGCCCAACCTTGAGAATCGCGAAGTGGTCTTCCACCATCTCATTGAGAGCGGAAGGCGATTGATAATCCGTAGAGTGAGCTTCGTATACCAATTCCGGAGTTGCGGGTAGCGACACACTTAGAAGCTGCGCCTTCGCACGAGAATACTCAAAGAGGTTGTCGTCGCCAAACTCTACTCCGGGCTGGACCACTAAACCGATGACTCGTTGCCAGGCGTCATCAAGTTGGTATTTGGTGAAAGCTTGGTGGAATGTTTTGAGTGTTGCATCAACGTGCGCGGGCGTCGTAACCGCAATCGACTGCTCCGATCCCAACTCGCCGCCCGGCGTTGGCACTTCAGTTCCGATGACATATAACAACGGCGGTGAATTCGAAGGAAGTTCGCGAAATGCACTCTCCGCTGCTGCGCACAGAACGGCCGCACGATCGGCAACAGTTTGCTCGTCGAGAGCGCCCTTTTCGTCGTCGCCACAGGCCATGCTCGCGTCGAGATGAATTTTTTGATAACCGGCCAGCACGCAAGAACGAACGAGGCTCTGCGCTTTCTCCATGGCCGCGGCCGCAAATTCACCTCGCCATGGATACGGTCCGAGGTGGTCACCGCCGAGTAGTATTTTGTCCTTAGATAATCCGGCTCGTTGAGCGATTTCATGAACAAAACTGGCAAACTGCTCCGGAGTTTGTCCGGTGTAGCCGCCGAATTGATTGACCTGGTTGGAAGTGGATTCGACATGCAGAAATGAACCGTCATTACGGGCCTGGTGGGCTGCGGCGGCAATCACATGCGGATGAGCCGAGCAAACCGCATATTCACCTCCGAGTCGAGACGCGCGGTTCCGCCGGAGGATCGCTTGTAAAGTCGCACCGGCATGGTGTGCATTGTCGATATTGGGCAGTCTCATTTGTGGCTAAAGCTGCACGGCTGAAGGAAAATCAGCCTCCCAACTTTACCAGAACGCACAACACAAAAGCTTGCAATTCGTAACAAAACAATGTAAAAGGAAACTTCGCGGAGGAAGGCGTGTCTCGAGCGGATGGAATGCTGAACGAAGAGCGCCGGCGCGAAATCCTTCAGTTATTGGGCCGGGACGGGCGCGTACTGGTCAAAGAACTGTCAGCCCGCTTCCGGACTTCGCAGATCACGATCCGTAAGGACCTGGAAATTCTGCAGGGCCGTGGATTGGTACATCGCACGCATGGCGGCGCCCTGACGCCGCCGACCGGTGCCCTGAACGACCTCTCGGTGCAAGAGAAAGAAAAAATGCACCGAATGGAAAAGATCCGGATCGCACAAGCCGCGGTGCGCATGGTCGAGGAAGGACAATCGGTGTTGCTCGATTCCGGGACCACGACCTTGGCCATAGCGCGGGTTCTGCGTAGCTTTCGCAATCTGACGGTGATCACGAACGCGGTGAACATCGCAGCTGAACTTGCCAATTCGGATATTGAAGTGATTCTCACGGGTGGTACGGTTCGCAAGAACTCGTTCTCCCTTGTCGGTCCTCTGGCGGAAGAAACCCTTCGCCAACTCAGTGCCGACGTCCTTTTTCTCGGTGTGGATGGGTTCGACACGAAACTGGGCCTGAGCACGCCGAACTTGCAGGAAGCAAAGGTAAACCGCGTCATGGTGGGCATCTCCAGAAACGTTGTGGCGGTCTGTGATTCAAGCAAGTTCGGCCGCCGCAGCCTTTCCTCGATCGTTGCCCCGAATGCAATTCATCAAGTAATTACGGACAAAAAAATCTCGAAGTCGGACCAGCAGAACCTGAAGGACTTTGGGGTGCAGATTACGCTCGTTTAGTTGGGAATTCTATGGTGCTTACTGAAGTTGAATCCCGGACGCACATGGAGCGGGAAATCTTTTCTCAACCGGAGTGCTGGCGTGAATGCCTGGATTCTTTGGAAAAAGATCCTGTGGTCAGCGAGATCGTTTCCGGAGTTTCCCAGGACGCGGAGTGGATTTTCGTTGGATGCGGGACCAGTTACTATCTCGCGCAGTCGGCGGCCGCAAGTTTTTCCGCGATTTCCGGACGCCCGAGCCGAGCCCTTCCCGCTTCGGAAATCCTTTTGTTTCCCGAGATCGTAAGCAAACGAAACAAGGTCGCAGTGCTCTTTTCCCGGTCCGGACGAACCACCGAAGCCGTGAAAGCTATGGACCTTCTGAATGCCCGCGACGATCTGCAAACAATAACTGTGACCTGCGCTCCGGATTCTGCATTCGCCAGTCGAGGGCAATTTCCCCTCGTGCTGGCTGCGGCTTACGAACAAAGCACGGTCATGACGCGGTCGTTCAGTTCCATGCTGATGGGCCTGCAATTCCTGGCGGCGAAGCTGGCCAGCAAACCAGAAGTCTGCCAACAACTCGCACAACTGCCGCGGGTGGCGAAGCCGCTCTTCGAACAGGTCCCTGAGCAATTGCAGGACTTCGTCGCGTCTCACGATTTCGATGACTACGCGTATTTGGGGCAGGGCCCTTTTTACGGTCTGGCGTGTGAAGCTGCGCTGAAAGTGATGGAGTCTTCGTGCAGTTACGCGCAGAGCTTCCATAGCCTGGAATTTCGGCATGGCCCGAAATCTGTTGCAGGCCCTAAAACGTTGGTCGGCTTCTTCATATCCGAAACAGGCTACTCGGCCGAGGTTGACCTGCTTGAAGAAGTGCAAAGTCTGGGGTCGAAAACGTTTGTGATCTCACCGAACTCCGATACTCGCGTGAAGGCGGCCGCCGATGTGCTGATCGAAGTCGCGCCGCTCGGCCTGGAGTGCACGCGCCTTCCTGCCTGCATTCCGTGGGGCCAACTTCTGGGCCTTTATACCGGCCTGAAAAAAGGACTCAACCCTGACTCTCCGCCCAATTTGAGCCAGGTTGTTATCCTCGACGAACTTCCGTAGGACCTGCTTGCCCAAATTCGACATCACCATCGCCGGCGAAATTAACCTTGACCTGATTCTGTATGGCCTGCCTGCCGAGTTACCGGTGGAGCAAGAACTCCTGGCCAATGGACTTGAAGTTACCCTAGGGAGTTCTTCCGCCATTACTGCCCATAATCTGGGCGCTCTGGGATCCAAAATTGGCTTCATCACGCGCCTGGGACCGGACCAACTCGGGGCGATTGCTCTGGATCGGTTGCGCGCGGTCGGGGTCGATGTCGCACGAATTACCCACTCGGCGGAATCAAAAACTGGACTTACCGTGCTGCTGACCCACGGAGGTCCACGCCACATTCTGACCTACCCCGGATGCATGGCCGAGATGTCGCTCGCGCATCTCGATCTCAACTACTTGAAATCAGCACGTCACTTTCATCTCTCTTCGTACTTCCTGCATCGCGCGCTGCTGCCGGACATACCGGGACTGTTGAGAGAACTGAAGCAGGCGGGTCTCACGATTTCCCTCGACACTAACG
>Ga0068855_100006567_pt1 | contig 14137 bp, 13 predicted proteins | sample KBSCornC52_FD_66592 | JGI IMG/M metagenome (GOLD analysis project Ga0068855, IMG submission 66592) | Corn rhizosphere microbial communities from Kellogg Biological Station, Michigan, USA - KBS Corn C5-2 | ecosystem: Host-associated > Plants > Roots > Rhizosphere > Soil ... | reverse complement strand
AGGAACGTGTCGGGATCGAGGTAGAACACCTGCTCGTGCTCGTCCAGCAGCTGGCCGAGCACGAGCGGCTTCACGGCGGTGGCGAACTCGACGAGGTCGTAGCCCATCGCGAGATCGAGCACGTCCCGCTCGGGCAGGTCGAGCCAGGACGGATCCAGGTAACGCACGCCGGCGTGCTCGGGCAGTTCGGTCTCGGGGGTCGCGTCGATCAGGAAGATCGCCAGCGGGTGCTCGCTGCCGTGCCGCTCGAGACTGTCGGCCAGCGCCAACGCCTTCGGCAGGTAGTTCCGCGCAAGGATCGTGCAGTACGCGGGTGCGGTCATCGTCGAACCCATCCCCTTGTCGGTGCGGTTGCAAGACCGGTCATCCCCGGCCGGAGTGACGTCTTGCGTTGCGGTGGTCGGCGCCGCTGACAGCTGTTACCGTTCGCCGCGTGACGCCAGAAACTCGCACCGACTTCACTCGCGAACTGTATTTGGACCTGCTGAAGCGGACCCTGACCGGAGCCCTCGCTGAGGACAACGATTCGATCCTCGGCGGGGTACGTACCGCCGGCTCGCCGCTCAAGCGCAAGGCGGTCGCGCACGCCGTCGGGCGGACGCTCAACCGGTTCGGGTTCGAGCTGTCCTACAAGAAGCCGTTCGATCCCGAGCTGCGGGCGAACGGCCGAGACTGGCCGGCGCGGGCCGACTCGATGATCGGCCTCAAGCGCATGGCGAACATCCAGCATTGCGTCGAGGCCGTGGTCCGCGACGAGGTGCCGGGCGACCTCATCGAGACCGGCGTCTGGCGCGGTGGCGCGACGATCTTCATGCGCGGCATCCTGAAATCCTTCGACGACACGTCCCGCACGGTGTGGGTGGCCGACTCCTTCCAGGGCCTCCCCCCGCCGGACGCCAGGCGTTACCCGGCCGACGCCGGCGACAAGCTGCACACGATGACCGGTCTTGCGGTCGGGGTCGAGCAGGTGAAGCACAATTTCGAGCGCTACGGCCTGCTCGACGAGCAGGTCAAGTTCCTGGTCGGCTGGTTCAAGGACACCCTGGCCACCGCCCCGCTGGACAAGCTCGCGGTGATCCGGCTGGACGGCGACATGTACGAGTCGACGGTCGACGCCATCGAACCGCTCTACCCGAAGCTGCAACCTGGGGGCTTCTGCATCGTTGATGACTACGGGAGCCACGCCTCGCAGGCCGGCCGGGCCGTGGACGAGTACCGGAAGAAGCACGGGATCACCGACGAAATCATCGACATCGACGGCTTCGGGGCGTTCTGGCGCAAGTCCGGTTGAGCGCCCGGCACCGGGCCGGACGCTTGAGAGGCAGCGCATGACGACTGAGCACTACGCGCCCGCCGCGCACTACGACCGGGTTACCGAGGCCTGGGGCCTGCTGCTCGGCGCGGAGTTGCACTACGGCTACTTCGCGACGAGGCAGGAGCCGCTGCCGGTCGCCACCCGCGCGCTGACCAGCCAGCTGATCGAGGCGGCGCAGCTACGGCCTGGCCTCGAGGTGCTGGACGTGGGGTGCGGGACGGGTGAGCCGGCCCGCCGGCTGGCCCGCGAGTTCGGCGTGCGGGTGCTCGGCATCACGACCAGCGAGGTCGGCGTCGCGACCGCCACCGAGATTTCCCGGGCCGAGGGCGTCGACGGCGTGCGGTTCGAGGTGCGCGACGGCACGGACAACGGACTGCCGGACGCGCGGTTCGATCGCGCGTGGGTGATGGAGTCGTCCCACCTCATGCCGGACCGTCCGGCGCTGCTGCGCGAATGCGCGCGGGTGCTGGCACCCGGCGGGCGGCTCGTCCTCTGCGACATCATCCGCCGCCGGGAGATCCCGTTCGCCGAGTTGCGCGAACGGCGGCACGAGTTCGCTGTGCTGCGGGCCGCGTTCGGCGCCGCCCGCATGGACGCGCTGACCCAGTACGCCGAGTACGCCGCCGCCGCCGGGATGGTAGGCGTGGTCACCCGCGACATCACGGCCGAGACCCTGCCGACGTTCGATCGCTGGCAGGCCAACCTGGACGAGCATCGGGACCGGGTCGTCGAGCTCATCGGTGACCAGGGCGCGGCCGACTTCGAGGAGTCGGTGCGGATCCTCCGCAACTTATGGCTGGACGGCACGCTCGGCTACGGGCTGGTGACCGCCGTCCGGGACGCCGGCGCGCCGGCATGATCGAGCTGCTGCGGGCCGCCGCGGCGGCGCAGGCGGAGCACCTCGCCATCGCCACGCCGCACCGCCGGCTGACCTACTGCGAGTTGCTCGCCGACGCCGAGCACGCTGCCGCCGGGTTGCGGGAGCGCGGGATCGGCCGGTTCGCGCTGTCGAGCTCCGATCCGGCGACGACCTGGGCCCTGCTGGCAGCGGCGTCGCTGGCCGGGGCCGAGGCCTGCGTCTACCCGCCGGCGGTGACCGACGACGAGGTAGGGCTGTTCCGGGAGAAGTTCGAGCACGAGGTGCTGGTCTCCGACCGCGACGTCCCGGCCGCGGTGAGTGCCGCTGAGCTGCTCAAGTGCGAGACCCGCGACACCGGTGCGGTGCCGGACGGGCCGCGGCCGGTGCTGATCCTGACCTCCGGGACGAGCGGGCCGGCGAAGGGCGCGCAACACGACTGGACCCGGCTGCTGCGCATGACCGACAAGGTGGCGCCCACCCCGGAGCACCGCTGGCTTCTTGCGTATGCGCCGAACCAGTTCGGCGGCTTCCAGATCCTGCTGCACGTGGCGGCGGCGGGGGCGACGCTGGTGGCCGGCGAATCATTCCGCCCGCGCGACGGGCTCGCCGCGATGCGCGAACGCGCGGTGACCCACGCCAGCGGTACGCCGACCTTCTGGCGGTTCCTGCTCGCCGAACTCCGGGCCGACGGCGGGCCGGTGCCAGAGCTGCACCAGATCACGCTCAGCGGCGAGGCCGTCCCGGAGATCCTGTTGACGCAGCTGAAGGCGAGCTTCCCGCGCGCCCGCGTGTCGCAGATCTTCGGGGCCACCGAGATGGGGCAGACGATCACCGTGCGGGATGGCCGTCCGGGCCTGCCGGTGAGCTTCCTCGAGGAGGGCGGCGACGTCGTCTTCCGCATCGTGGAGGGCGAGCTGCAAGTGCGCACCCGAGCGGCGATGCGTGGCTACTACGGGCAGGACGGGGACGACCCCGACGGCTGGCGGGCCACCGGTGATCTCGTCGAGGTGAGCGGTGAGCGGATTCTCTTCCGCGGCCGCAAGACCGAGGTGATCAACGTCGGCGGCGTGAAGGTGCACCCGCTGCCGATCGAGGAACGGGTCAGCCAGGTACCGGGTGTCGCGCTGGCGCATGCGTTCGGCCGGGCGAACGCGATGGTCGGTCAGATCGTCGCGTTGGAGGTCGTCCCCGCCCCCGGGGCCGACGAGGACGACCTGCGCACCGCCATTCGCGCCGCGTGCGAAGACCTGCCGTCGGCCGCCCGCCCGCGCAGCGTGAAGTTCGTGACGGGGATACACACGCCCGGCAACAAGATCACCCGAGGGAGCCGACCGTGACCGAGACGCCGACCGACGAGACCGCGCGCGTGGTGATCGTGACCGGCGGCAGCCGCGGGCTCGGCGCCGGAATCGTGCAGTCCTTCCTCGACAGCGGCGATCTCGTCGCGACCTGCGCCCGATCCCGGACGGCCGAGATCGACAAGTGGGCGGACGACCCGGCCACCGGCGACCGGTTGCTGTTCCAGGAGGTCGACCTGAGCAACCGCGAGCAGGTCGCGGGCTTCGTGAAGGCGGTCATCGGGCGATGGGGCCGGGTGGACGTCCTAGTCAACAACGCGGGCGTCGCGCGGGACGGCGTCATCGCGCTCGCCGCGGACGACGACGTTGACGCCGTCATCGACCTGAACCTCAAGGGCACGCTGCAGATCACCAAGCTGGTGACCCGCCGGATGCTCGCCCGCGGTGGCGGCAGCATCGTCAACATCTCCTCGATCGTCGGGATCTCCGGCTACCGCGGCCTCGCGGTGTACAGCGCGACCAAGGCCGCGCTGGACGGCCTGACCCGCGCGCTGTCCCGCGAGCTCGGCTCGCGCGGGATCACCGTCAACTCGATCGCGCCGGGCTACCTGCGCACCGAGATGTCGCACGGCCTTGACGAGGAGCAGCTGGGGCAGATCGTGCGGCGCACGCCGGCCGGTCGGCTCGGCGAGCCGGCCGACATCGCCCGGGTCGTGCAGTTCCTCGCCGCGCCGGAGAACGACTACCTGACCGGTCAGGTGATCGTGGTGGATGGCGGCCTGACCGCCTGACCGCTCTCCGGGCGTCCCCACCCTCCCACCACCGTTGCCGGCCGTGGGCATGGAACATGACGAGCCCGCGAGTGGGCGCATGTCGACGAACCAAGCGCCGAACGGGGTCGTGTGCCAGGTAGCAGGTGCCCGTGGAGCACGTCACGCGATTGCCCCGCGACAGTCGACAATTCATTGGCTACGAACGACCGCGCCGGTCGGCGACTTTGGGGCACGGGAAGCGGGCGCAAATGGCGCCCCTCTGTGTCGAGACGCGACTGGCGGGGCCGTTCTAGGGTGAGTCGTGACGGGCCCGGGAAGAGGCTTGTCCGAAGAGCCGGCACTGGGCTGTGAGCCGGTCGCGCTGGAGACAGAGTCGTTGCCCGTTTGCCCTCCCGGGCTCGTCCCAGCGCGTCGGGCTTCGAAGACCATCTGTCGGTAGATCGTGTTGGACAGGTGCCGCTTGAGTGCTCTCATCGCTGACGGTCATTCGATCAGAGGGAAGCCGACGGCAGACCGGGCGCAGTCCTCGAAGCTGACTGCAATGTCGACGTTCTGCTCAGCGGTCGCCGAACGCGCAGCAAGAGGTGATCGCTAGATACGGCCCGACCGACTTCGCCGAACTCAACCTCGCGCGCCCTTCCCTTCGGACTCTTGCGCAACCTGCCGCGCTGGCGTCCGTATAGTCGATCTGCGACGACTTGTATTCCGGCGCCACTGGCGCCACAATGGCGCCGTGCCTAGTGTTCAGATCAAGGACGTCCCCGATCAGGTACACGCCGTGCTCCGACGGCGGGCGGCCGCATCACATCAATCGCTACAGGAGTACCTGCGGAGCTGGTTGATCGAAGAGACCAGCCGGCCGACCTTGGACGAGGTGCTCGATCGAGCAGGTGGTCGAGCAGGTGGATCGGTTCCGCTCAAGACGGCGGTGTCCACATTGCGGGATGAGCGTGCTCGTCGTTGACGCCAATGTCATCGCGACCGCCTTGGCCGACGATGGGGTTGACGGAGACCGCGCGCGTGCCCGGCTGCGTGGAGAACGTCTCGCCGCACCGCAGCTGCTCGATCTGGAAGTAGCGTCCGTCCTGCGTGGTCAGCATCGCTCCGGTGCTCTCGAGGCCAGGCGCGCCGAACTCGCGCTGGCTGACCTGGACGCGCTCCCGTTGCAGCGGGCTCCACACCAACCCCTCATCGGCCGCTGCTGGGAGCTTCGGAACAACCTCACGGTCTATGACGCGGCCTACGTCGCTCTCGCTGAGGCGATCACAGCCGACCTCCTGACGGGCGACCGGCGACTGGCGAAAGCGCCGGGGCCGCGCTGCCGAATCGAAGTCCTCGCCTGACTGACTCGTCTCGATAGGGGCAAAGCCGCTGCCGTCAGGCGACCGAGTTGACCTCGTAGAACGCGAGGATCTCGCCGACGGTCTCGGGCAGCGTGTCACCGGCCGAGAACGGGTCCGACCCCAGCTCGTCCTCGAGCAGCGCCGAGAGTTCCGCGGCCTCCAACGAGTCGAGCTCCAGCCCGTCGCCGTAGAGGCGGGTCTGCGGGCCGAGGTCGTCGGTGCGCTTGTTGGCCCGCTGGAGGAAGTTGGTGAGGATCTCCAGGGCCTTGCTCTGCTCGGTGGCCAACGAAGGACGTCCTTTCGGCGGTGACGCTGATCGGCGGGTTCGGCTGCCGCGCCGGATCGAAGTATGACCCAGATGCCCCCCGGCCGCAGGCCGGAAGCGGCCGACGTGGCCGATACCATCGCGACGTCCGCCGCCCCCGCCGCTCGGAGTGCCGCCGTGAGACTTGCCGTCGCCGTCCTGCTGGTGCTGCTGCCGGCCAAGCTGCGGCGGCTGGTCGCCAACCGGGTGCTGGGCTGGGAGATCGACCCCGAGGCCTACCTCGGCCGCAGCCTGGTGATCGCCGGCAAGGTGGTCCTCGGCCCGCAGTCGAGCATCGGCCCGTGGAACGTCATTCGGAATCTGGACGAGCTTCGCCTCGAGCGCGGCGCGACGATCGCGACCCGCAACCGCATCTGGGCCCACCCGCTCTCGAACGTCGTCTTCGCCCACGTCAAGGGCCGCCGAGCCGCGCTGATCCTCGGCCCGTACGCCAAGATCACGGACGCGCACGAGATCGACTGCTCGGACCGGGTGGAGCTGGGCAAACACGCGGCGCTGGCCGGATTCCGCTCGCAGATCCTCACGCACAGCCTCGACCTGGCTCGCGACCGGCAGACCACCAGCCCGGTCGAGCTCGGCGAGCGGTGCGCCGTGATGTCCGGCTGCCTCCTGCTCAGCGGCACGCGCGTGCCGGCCCGCTCGATCGTCTCGGCCGGCTCGGTGGTCACAACGAAGCTGGCCGCCGAGCTGACGTTCTACCGCGGCAACCCGGCCGAACCGGTGCGGACCCTGCCCGAGACGTTGAAGTACTTCCACCGCGAGGACCTCTCCGACAGCGAGCGGTACTACCGGGCCCTGGCCGAGGCGGGCCGGCCGGAGCAGAAGTGAACCGGCAGTATCCGCCGGCGACGCCGCTTCGTTAAGACGGACGTGAGCGATTCGCCGAGTTCGGCGCGCCGCCGGCTGGGGCTGATCACGATCGACCAGGCGATCGCGGGCGCCTCGAACGTGCTGCCGTCCGTGCTGGCCGCGCGGCTGCTGCCGGTGACGTCGTTCGCGATGTTCGGCATCACGTTCCTGGTGTACGTCCTCGTCCAGGGCGTGGGCCGGGCGCTGGTGTGCGACCCGCTGCTGGTACACCCGATCGAGGGCGAGCAGCGTCGCGGCGAGGTCATCGGCACGACGGCCGTCCTCGGCGTGGTCCTGGGCGTCGCCGTGGTCGGCAGTGGCGGGCTGGCCGGTATCTGGAGCAGCGAGCTGCGCACCGCGCTGTTCGTGCTCGGAGCCTGCTTGCCCCTGCTCGCGTTGCAGGACCTCGGTCGCTACCTCGGCTTCGCGATGCAGCGGCCGAAGGCGTCGGTCGCGCTCGACACCTGGTGGTTGGTGCTGCTGTTCGGGGCCGTCGCCGCGTTGGGGGCGACCGATCACCGCAGCCTGGCCTGGTTCGTGCTCGCGTGGGCCGGGACGGGCGCGCTCGCGGGCCTGCTGACGATCGCGCAGCATCGTGGCGCGCACATCCGTCCCGGGCTGGCCTGGCTGCGCTACACGTGGTCGTTCTCCTGGCGCTACCTGATCTCGTACGCCTCGACGCAGGGGACGGCGCTGGCCGGATCCGGCGCGGTGGGCGGCATCGCCGGCGCGCGCGGCCTGGCCGGCGTGAACGGGGCCGTCCTGCTCGTGCGGCCCTTCGCGACGGTGCAGGTGGCCGCCATCGCCGCCGGCGTCGGCGAGACGACGCGCGCGCAGGAGGATCTCGCCCGCGTGCGCCGCCAGGCGCGGCGCATCTCGGCGCTGGCCGCCGCCGCCGCCTTCGTCAACGGCGCGGTGGCCCTCGCATTGCCCGACTCGGTCGGCCGGCTGGTCCTCGGTGACACCTGGTCGGCGGCCCGCCCGCTCCTGCTGGCGACGAGCGTGCAGATCCTGTTCCTAGGCGCGATGACCGGGCTGCGGGCCGGATTGCTGGGCCGCCGCGCCATCCGCCGGGTGATGGCCATCGATGTCGCGAGCACGGCTCTCGTCCTCGTCGCGACGGTCGCCGGAGCGGCGGTGGACGGTGCCCGCGGCGCGGTCTGGGCCGTGGCCATGGCGCAGGGCCTGCTCATGAGCGCGTGGCTACTGGCCTTCCAGTTCGAGACCCATCCCCGCTTCCGCCACGTCGGGCGGCATCGGCGGGCGGCGATTGCGGACGCCGAGCCGGCGGTTCAGGTGGGCGAGCCGGCGCTGGCCGGGCGCACCTGACGCTGGCGGGCGTAGTCGATGAACGCGTCGATGTCCTTGTTCGCCAGGTAGGGGACGGCCGCCCGGATCTCCGCCTCCGGCCAGTCCCACCACCGCAGTTCGAGCAGCGCCGCGCGCTGTTCCTCGGAGTGCCGGAATTTGATGATCTTGGCCGGCGCGCCGCCGACGATCGCGTACGCCGGGACGTCCTTGGTCACGACCGACCCGGTGGCAACGACGGCGCCGTCGCCGATCGTCAGGCCGCTCATGATCCAGGTGCCGTACCCGGTCCAGACGTCCGACCCGACGACGATGTCGCCCCGCACCGCCGGCATGCCGTCGCTGCCCGCCCCGGGCAGCCCGAGGTTGATGCGCAGCGGGTAGGTGCTGACGTGCTCGATGTTGTGCTGCCCGCCGAGCAGGTAGGTGCCGCCGATCGAGCTGTAGTTGCCGACGAGCAGGCGGGCCGGGTCGTAGGGGAACTCGTGGATCGTCGGCACGCCGTACGACCCGCGGCCGTACACGACCTTGCCCTGCTTCTGTAGCCGCCGCAGGACCGCTTCGTCCTTGCCCCACCAGGCGTTGCGCGCCCGCCGAAGCTGGTAGCCGATCAGGCTCATGGGGTCTCGACCTCCGGGGTCTTGGTGCGATGGACGGCCGGCAGCAGCGCGCAGAGTGCCGCAGGGACGTATGCCAGCCGGTCGGTGAGGCTGTTCTCGAGCGAGGCGAGGACGGCTCCGCTGAACACCGCCGCGATCAGCGGATAGGCCAGTGGCTGCACCTGCCGGGCCCGGGCGGCCCGGACGAGCGCGCCGCCCAGGAACAGGATCAGGCCGGCGAGCAGCAGCAGCCCGCCGCTGGCCATCGCCTGGATGTACACGTTGTGGGCCTCGGCGGCGACCTGCATTCCGACCCCGTCGATGGGCGAGTGCTTGAAGTCGCGGATGCCCTGCGCGCCGACCTGGGACCGCACGTAGTCGCTGCCGCTGATCGTGGTGTCGCCGCCGGTCAGCCGCACGGCCTTCAGCACGGCCGTCCCGAGCTTGGGGCTGGCGACGAACGCGACCGCACCGATGAGGCTCAGGAACAGCGCCGCGGTCGGCAGCACCCGGCGGTACACCGGCATGATCGCGATCGAGACGACGACGGCCAGCGCCGTCACCGCCGCCCCGCCCCGCGAGCCGGAGGCGTAGATGCCGAGCAGCTGTAGCAGGCCGAGGCTGACGCCGTAGACCCGGTCGCGAAACGCGGGTTGCAGGGCGAACCACATCACGATGGGAATGCACATCACGCACGGGGTGGCCAGGAAGTTGGGGTGCACGGCCAGCCCGGCCGACCGCCCGTCGGCGATCGGCACGCCGGTGAGCTGGGTCGGCAGGTTGGTCACGCCGAGCACCTGCGCGAACGCCAGGAACGAGGAGATCCCGCTGCCGACGCCGAAGGCGATCATGAGCCGCCGCAGCGCGCCGGAGCTGTGTAGCTGGGCGAACGCGAACGCCATGGGCATGCCGACGATGGGGACGAGGTACTTGCCCCCGACGCCGAGGTTGGTGTGGATCTCGGGGATCGGGTTGCCCGCCGCGTCCACGACCACGCGCTGCGCCAGGTACAGCGGGTCGGTCGGCAGCAGCTCGTGCGCCACGGTGACGACCACGATGAGCGCGGCGAACCCCCAGGCCCAGGCGGGCAGCCGCGGCCACGGCCGGCCCAGGTCACTCGCCGCGAACAGCATGAGCGAGAGCAGGAGCAGCAGGTCACCCGGCAGCAGGCCGCCGAGGAAGAACCCGTTCCACGGGATCGCGACGGCGGCGAGGTATGCGGTGACGACCCCGGCCCGACCGAGGCCGCCGCGCGGCTCGTCGGCCGGACGCGGCGCATCGGCGAACAGCGCGGGAGCGGTGGTCGCTGGCAGTGTCGTCATCGGCAAGGAACCCGCTGTTCGGCTGGGCGGCGACGAGCGCGCTGGGGCGACCCGCGACACCGGCTGTCGTACGGTACACCGGGTTTAACGCGGCACCGGCCGTCCGGCAACGCACCGATCCGCGGGTCCGGCGCATCACCGGGGGCGGACTGCCTCGTTGGCTTCGACAAGGGCATTCTCGCCGCGGGCCGCACGGACCGCACGACCACAGATTGGGCGACCCCGCCATGCTCAACGAGCACGTCGGCCTGCTTCGGCATCGAACGCGGCGCATCCTGCAGACGCCGCGCGTGTTCGCCAACTGGCCGACCCTCCTGCGCGAGATGGCCGCCGGCAGCGGGCGGGTCGACGCCCTGACCTTCGTCACCCGCGACGGCCTGCAGGTCAGCTGCCCGAACGTCCCCGGGGCCCGCGTGCCGGTGTACGAGGTGTTCGCCGAGAACTGCTACCGCCTTGACACCTTCCTCGGTCCGCTGCTGCGCGAGCCGCTCGCCGTGATCGACATTGGCGGACACGTCGGCGCCTTCGCCTGCCAGCTCGCCGCGCTCGCCCCGCAGGCTCGGGTGCAGTGCTTCGAGCCGTCCCCGATCAGCGCCGGGTTCCTGCGCCGCAACGTCTCGGCCAACGGTTTCGCCGATCGCGTGCAGGTGCGCGAGCTCGCCGTCGCCGCCCGGGTGGGGCAGTCGGTGCTCGCCGACAACGGCGGCGGCAGCGCGCTCAACGCACTGGTCGACAGCGGGGACGGGCTGTCGGTCGAGACGACCACGTTCGACTCGATCGTGGGTGACCTCCCCCGCGGCGCGGACGTCGTGAAGATCGACTGTGAAGGGGCCGAGTACGACCTCGTGTTCGGTTCCGCGCCCGAGAGCTGGGACTCCGTCCGCCGGGTGGTCCTGGAGTACCACCCGCACCGGGAGCACTCCTGGCCCGAACTGCGGAGATGGTTCGCCGAGCGCGGGCTGGCCGTGACGGCCGAGCAGGCGGAGAACGCCGACCAGGGCACCGCCTGGCTGGCCCGGCTCGGCTGACGCCGCCTTGGCGAAGCTTCCTCCGGCGCTACGGCCGCTCTGGCCCTACGCCAAATGCGCCTACACGGCGGGGACCCGCGCCGTCGCGCCGGCGAGCATGGCTCTCAGCCGGCGCCGGGGCGGGGTCCTGCCGACCACCGTCGCGCCGACCATCGAGGCGGCGACGCGCGGCGGCGATCTCTCCGTGCACGTCCTGGCCCCGGCTGAGGACGTGCGCCGGGAGCCGCCGGCGGGGGACCCGCCCGCGCACCCGACCTTCGCCGCCCAGACCACGGCGCACTTCGCCCCGCAGCGCGTGCTCGAGCTGCCCGGTGGCCGGGTCCTGGGGCCGCACCGCGCGGTCATCACCCGCGACGGCGCGCTGCTGCACGAGGTGGTGCGCTACTTCGGCGCCGCCCGCCCGCTCGAGCACCCGATCTTCCTGCACCCGTTCGCCCCGCCGGCGATCGACCAGCCGGGCACGGTCGGCCTCCTGGCCTCGCGCGGGGACGGCAACTACTACCACTTCCTGCACGACGTGGTCCCCCGGCTGGCGCTGCTCGACCGCTGCCCCGAGGCCGGCAAACCGGATGTTTGGTACGTCCCGCGCCGCACCCGTTTCCAGCGCGAGCTGCTGGAGCTGCTGGACCTGCCGGAGAACCGGCTCGTCGACGCCGGCGCCGTGCCCCACCTGCGGGCCGAGCGGCTGCTCGTCCCCACCCTGCCCGACCTCGACCTGAACCACCCGGCCTGGGCGACGCAGTACCTGCGCGATCGCCTGCTGCCGGCCGGCGCCCGCCCGATCGCCGGGCGGCGCATCTACGTCACCCGCGGCGCTGCCCCGCACACCCGGATCCTGCTGGACGAGGCCGAGGTCCTGGCCTCCCTCGACCGGTTCGGGTTCGAGCGGATCGACCCCGGCGCCATGAGCGTGGTCGAGCAGATCCGGGCCTTCGCCGAGGCCGAACTCATCCTGGCCCCGCACGGCGCGGCGCTGGCGAACCTGGCCTTCGCCGGGGCCGGCGCGACCGTCGTCGAGCTGTTCGCGCCCGACTTCGTCCAGGGCTGTTACTGGAAGCTGGCGACCACGGTTCCGGGCCTGCGCTACCGGTATCTGGTCGGGGAAGGGCGCGCCGGGCGGTTCCGTGAGGGACTCGGCGTCTCCAGTGACATCCGAATCGACGTTCGCTCGTTGAACTCGGTGATCGGACGCGTGGTCCGGTCACGGTGAGAACGCCAGGGGGGCGCGGCCGACCGCGGGGCCGTCCTCACCACGAACAGCTGTCAGCGCGCTGCCGGGCGCGGGACGAAAGGACTGCTCAGTGAGCCTCCGTGCGTACGTTCGCATCCTGCGGGAACGCTGGCGGATCGTCGCCCTGGCGCTCCTGCTCACCACCGGGTTGGCCACGCTGTTCACCGCGCTGACGCCGAAGCAGTACCAGGCCGACGCGCTGGTGTTCGTGAGCAGCAACGGCACCCGGGCCAGCACCGGGCAGTACGACGAGCAGGCCGCCACCCAGGCGCAGGTCACCACGTTCTCGCAGCTCGTGGCGATCCCGGAGATCGTCGACGCCGTCCGGTCGAAGCTGAACCTGCCGCAGTCGCAGGCCCAGGTCGCGGCCAAGCTCAGCGCCACGGCGCCGACCGCCCAGACCTTGATCGTCATCCACGCCAAGGACGGCAACCCCGACCTCGCCGCCGCGATCGCGAACCAGGCCGCCACCGAGTTCTGCCGGGTCATGGAGGACTACAAGCGGCCGACCGACTCCTCGAAGTCGGACGTCAAGCTCATCGTGAGCCGGCGGGCCACGTCGCCCAGCAGCCCGGTCTCGCCCAAGCCGGTGCTCAACATCTCGCTGGGCGTGCTGCTCGGCCTGCTGTTCGGCGTCGCGCTCGCCGTCGCCCGGGACGTCCTCGACACCCGGATCAAGGACGTCGAGGGGCTCTCCGCTGCCGCGGGTCGCCCGACGATGGGGGTCATCGCCGACGACCACAAGGCCGAGCGGCACCCCATCGCGACCCGCGCCGGCACCCGCAACGTGCGGGCCGAGAACTTCCGCCAGCTGCGGGCCAACCTGCAGTTCGCGAACGTGGACGAGCACCCGCGGGTCATCGCCGTCACCAGTTCGGTGCCCAACGAGGGCAAGACGATGGTGGCGATCAACCTCGCCTCGACGCTCGCCGAGGCCGGCTTCACGGTCTGCCTCGTCGACGCGGACCTGCGCCGCCCGACCATCGCGAAGCTGCTCGGGCTGCCCCGGCCGGTCGGCCTGACCAACGTGCTCATCCAGCAGATCGACCTGCTCGAGGCGCTGCAGCCGGCCGGGTCGAACCTGTTCGTTCTCAGCTCCGGGCCGACCCCGCCGAACCCGAGCGAGGTCCTCGCCTCCTCGTACGTCCGCGACGTCGTCCGTTCGCTGCTCGACCGCGTCGACTACGTCATCATCGACACCGCGCCGCTGCTTCCCGTGGCCGATGGCTCGGAGGTCGCGGCCCTCGCCGACGGCACCCTGCTCGTCGCGCGGCACAAGGTGACGACCGAACCGCAGATCAAGCGCGCGGTCGCGTCCCTCGAGCGGGTCGACGCGAACCTCGTCGGCGTCGTCCTCAACCGCCTGCCCAACAAGCGCACCGGCGAGTACTCGTACACGTACTACCGAGCCGAGGGCACGTCTCACGGGCTCGACGGCCGCGAGTCGAAGCGCAAGCGCGGCCGCAAGGACCGCACCGCCGACTCGTCGTCCCGGCGCGCGCGGCGCGCCGACCCGAGCGCCAAGACCACCCCCGAAATCCAGAAGGCGCACCCCGCCGAAGGCGTTCGCCAGAGAAGTGGAGGACAGCTGTGAGTTCAGTAGACGCCGTGGTCACCGGGGCCGGTGGGTTCATCGGCGGTCACCTCGTCCGGTCATTGCTCGACTCGGGACGGTCCGTCCGCGGCGTCGACGTCAAGCCGCTCGACGAATGGCACCAGGTGCACCCGGACGCCGAGAACGTGCGGGGCGACGTGTCCTTACTCGAGACGGCCAGGGACGCCGTGCGTGGGGCGAGCGCGGTGTACAACCTGGCCGCCGACATGGGCGGCATGGGGTTCATCGAGAACAACAAGGCCGCCTGCATGATGTCGGTGCTCACCAGCACG
>Ga0068855_100006566_pt1 | contig 14138 bp, 12 predicted proteins | sample KBSCornC52_FD_66592 | JGI IMG/M metagenome (GOLD analysis project Ga0068855, IMG submission 66592) | Corn rhizosphere microbial communities from Kellogg Biological Station, Michigan, USA - KBS Corn C5-2 | ecosystem: Host-associated > Plants > Roots > Rhizosphere > Soil ... | reverse complement strand
ATCGGGCCGTGAGCGTTTTTTTCCGTACCCCAGGCACCTTTGAACAGGTCGATGAAACTGGGCAGATAGAGCGCCAGCAATCCGGCCACGACGATGGCCCACGGCGCCAACGCCGCGCGGCTCCGGGTGCTGAACTGGCTGGTCGTGGTCGCCATCGCTCAGTACTCGTTGAGCACCGTTCCCACCAGGTGCACGCGGGCATCGGTCAACAGGCCCATCAAGTCGCGCAGTTTTTTCAGGTGGCTATGGTTCCGGTGCGCCACCAGGACAGCCGCGCCGGCTCGGTTGGCGATAAGCTGGGCGTCGGAATACCCGCTGCTGGCCGGAGTGTCGATCAGGATGACGTCGTACTTGTCGGCCAGCTCGCGCAGCAGCCAGCCGAACGCTGGAAGGCCCAGCAGTTCGGACGGGTTCGGCGGCAAGGCGCCGGCGGTCAGCACCGACAGGTCGACCAGCGAAGGCACGCGCTGGATCGCACTCTGCCCACTGCGACCAGCCAGCACGGCAGACAGGCCAGTGCGGTTCTCCAGCCCGAACAACCGGTGCTGGCGCGGCGCCCGCATGTCGGCGTCGATCAGCAGCGTGCGCTGATGCTGCTGCGAAAATACCACGGCCAGATTGGCCGCCAGGAAGCTGCGGCCATCGCCGGATTCGGCGCTGGTGACCGCCAGCGCACGGCGCTCCTTGCCGGTTTCAAACCAGCGCCACATCAGCTGGTTGCGCAGCGCGCGCAGCGATTCGACGCGGGCAGTGAACGGTTCATAAGCGGCGATCACTTCATCGCTGATGGCGCTCTCGCCGGGCAGCAGGTAGGGATAGTCGTACTGGCGCGACAGCGCCAGGTCAATGTCGGCGGCAGCCAGCACGCCCATTTCGACAGCGGCGTCGCCGAAGCGCAGGTTGCGCTCGATCGAGAAGCGCATCACCTTGTCGGCATCGGCCACCGACAGGCGGCCACTGCGGACCAGGATAGCGCCGATGGAACTGTCCAGCTGGCTGTTGGCGGGACGCTCGCCGCGATCCGGGTAAACCGCAAACGCTTCGGCTGAAGTAGTGGAATTCATAGTGGACGCTCCATGCTGTACGGTATGCTGATGACTCGTTTAGATCGGCAGTGCCTGGTTGTGCGCGCCATCGCCACCAATCGGCCTCTGGTTCACTTTTTTCTTCCCGGACGACACCCGCGGTTTCTGGATCACACCCAGCACCGGGAGGCCGAACGCTTCGACCAGATGAGACGCCGAACGGATGCGCTGATCCGACAGTTCCAGGATCAGCACGTAACCGAAACCGAGAAGCGTGCCGATCACGATCGCCAGCGCGATGTTCAGCAGCATGCGCGGACTGGCCGGATCCAGCGGCGCCGTGGCAGCGCTCAGCACGGCAATATCGGCCTGTTTGGACTGGCCTTCCAGGCTGATCTGGTTCAGGCGCTGGCTCGCCAGTTCGTAGGCATGGCGGGCGGTCTCCATTTCGTTGGTCAGCACGTTGAATTCGTCGCGGGCGCTGTTCAAGGCCAGCACTTTGGATTTTTGCGCCGCCACTGCCGCACGGAGTTCGCTTTCGCGCCGCTCGTTGATGTCGGCCGAGGCCACCACGCCATTGGACGAGATCCGGATCTGCTCTTCCAGGTTGGAGCGCAACTTGTCCACTTCCGATTTGGCCGCCTTGTATGCCGGATGGTTGGGCTCCAGCCGCTGCGCGGTATCGGCAAGCTTGGCTTCGGCCAGCGCCAGGTTGCTTCTCAGGCCCTGGATCAGCGGGCTGTTCAACACGTCCGGCGAGGAGCTGGCGTTGCCTTGCACCTGGCGGCGGCGCGAGGCCGCATCCATGCTCAGGCTTTGCACGGCAACCAGCTGGCTCGACAGTTCGCTCAAGCGCGCCGTTTCAACGTCCAGGCGGTTGTCCGCGCTGAAGATGTTGTTCTCTTTCTGGTATTTCGACAGACGCGTTTGCGCCAGTTCATACTGGTCGCGCAAACCCTTGAGTTGCGTACTGATGTATCCGCTGGCCTGTTGCACCGGATTAATCTTGAGCTGTACGCTGAAGTCCAGGTAGGCGTTGGCAAATGCATTGGCCACCGCCGCCACGAACTGCGGGTCATTGCCGCGAAAGGTGATGCTCAACACGTTGCTGTCCCGCGACGGCACGACATCCAGTTTTTTCAGCAGCACCTCGGCCAACCAGTCGCGCACCGTCCCGCGGCCGTCGGTGGCGCTCAGGAACTGGGCCTGTACCGCCGGATCACTGGCCAGCTTCAGATCGTCCACCACTTTCAGTGCGACATTCTTGCTCTTGATGATGTCGACCTGGGTCGCGATAAAACCGGGCATCAGCTGGGCCGGCGCGCTCAGGCCAGTAACCGGATCGACCCCTTTGTAGTTGACGACCATCGACACCCCGGCCTCATACTTTTTGGGCAGGATCAAACTGATCACCACTGCGGCGAAAACGGTCACGCCGATCGCGAGCAGGACGGTCTTGTAGCGTGCACGCAAGGCGAGTAACAATAGACTTAGGTTCATGGCTTGCTTTCAATAACGTGCTCGAAGCGCGGGATGGTTAGAACAGGCTTTCCTTGACGTAAACCACATCGTTGGGCTGCAACAAGTCATCGCCCTTGACATCGATGGTCTGCAGCTTGCCGTCCTGGTCGCGTCGCTTGACGCGCAGACCGCGTTCGGTGCCGCGGAGGGTCAGGCCACCACCGGCCGACAGCGCCTGCAATACAGTCATCTGGCGCTCCAGACGCAGTTGGCCAGGCCGCTGGACCTCGCCGTAGATGTAGAAACGCGGCGCACGATCGACAAAGATGATGTCGCCAGCCTGCACATCGGAATTACCCGTCATATCGGCGATGCGCATCAGCTCCGCGGTGTCGATCTGGTCCTTGAGGACCTTGCCGTTACGCTTGCGGATCACGGTAACGACGTCGCCGCCGTCGGGGCTGATACCACCGGCAAGCGCCAGCAAATCCAGCACGCTGCGAGGGCCGTCGATCGGATAGCGGCCGGCGCGGTTGACCTGACCCAGGACCGACACCTGCTGGCTGGTCAGTGCCGTTATCAGGAGGTTGACCTGGGGGTTCTTCACGAAGCCGCCACGCTGGAGCATGGAAGCGATTTTCGTTTCCGCCGCCGCGGTCGACAGGCCGGCCACGCCAACCTGGCCGACGAGCGGCATGGTGATGAAGCCTGATTCGCTGACACGTGTATCCACCGCGAGGTCGGGGTTGCCATATACGGAAATCTTGACGACGTCGCCGCCGCCGAGCACCAACTCATCGGCGTGTGCACTGCCGATGCTCCAAGCCAGAGCCGCACCAACCATCCCGAACAAGATTCTTTTCATATTGAGCTTATTCCATTTGCTAAGTGTCGATAGTGCGATCAAGAGTTGATCAGAACTGTTGGCTGACGTTCAAGGAAGCGCCAGTGGCCTTGTAGCTGGTGGTACCCGCTGCAGCGCTCCCCGAACGCTGCTCCCGAAACGCACTTATTTTCAGCGTGAGACTACGCAGCGGCTTGTAGGCCAACCCGACTGAGGCGGCGTTACTGCTATCGCGAAGCAATCCCGACGGCAATGACACAACCAGGCCGCTGGATGGCGTGAAATTTCGGGTTTCGTGCTTCAGATTGGTCACGCCCTGGATTTTTTCCGAAAAATCCCAGGTCGCCTCCGCACTCGAGCCGGTGGTCAACGCACTGTCGACCAGCGCGCCTTCGATGGCGGAAAATTCACGCCACCCCTGTCCGACCAGTTTGACCCGCCCTGACGGCGTCCAGTTGACGATCAGCCGTGCATTGGTCCCGCTATCAATCCGATCCGCACGGCCAATTTGCTTGCGCTGCACCCAACCGCCAAAGAACAGGACCTGCGTATGTCCTGTTGCCAACCACATGATATTGACTTTCGCTTCCTCTTGATTAAAGTCATTACCAACGAAACCTGTTCCAAGCGACTGGCCATAAGGATATCGGCCCTCCAGCCGGCGAAACTGGAATCCGATGGTGCTGCCGCTGGAGGCCAAATAATCGATACCTGTCATTAGGGATTTTTCCGTACGATCGTTATAACGTTGGGAGGGCAGATCATAGGCATATTCGCACTTAATATAGCTGCTTCGCAATTGCCAACTTGGATGAAAACGCCAGCTGCCATCTGCGTATTGGTTCCTGGTCACGCGCAAATTACGCTGATCGACGTGGAAATCTGCAAACGACGCCAACTCCTGCGCGTAGGAACCACCAATATGCCCCTCGAAGTGCGCGGCGAGAAACCAGTGCCATTCCCCTTTCAAGTTCTTGCCGATATAGTCCAGCTGACTATAGCGATCAAATTTCATGGAGGTAAATTCCGCGATCCCGCTGAACAATTGACGCCCAATCGGGCGATCGAGAGTCAGGCCGCCGATCACGCCGCGGTAAGTATCGGCGCCGCGATTGACAAGCCTGGACTGGTCGTCCGGCAGGCGCAGCAAATTGTCGTCATGACCGAAACCGACACCGACAAACGGCTGCAAGGTGGCGCACAAAGCGGGGGTGCTGATCAGGGAGCCGATCAACGCCACCAACCCTACGCGCAACAACGATATGGAAGCAGGAGCGTCTGGCGATCGACGTCGCGCGAAAATGAAGACCGATTCAAGATTAGTTATCACACTCTGCATGAACTTACGCACTCCAGGCGAAACCAGGCCGTTTGCTTACTTCAAGTCGATATTACTGCCTATTCCCACACGTGCGACAGTCGAAGATTCTCCTGTCGTTTCCGATGCCGTCATGCTCTTCTTGTTGCCGAATGCATTATTCAGATACTCGATTTTTGCGTTCGCCCGCAAACGTGCCAGTTCAGCCTCGGTGGCATCTCGATTCTTCACGTTCGCCAGCAATTGCTCGATATGGGAAGCTGCCACCTGCAAATCGACAGGCACGTCCTTGACTGCCGTAATCGTCACCAGCGCAGCGCGCCCATCCTGATTGACCACAAACAGCCGCCCTACCGGCATGGCCTTCAGTTTATTCACCAGTTCGGGCGACAGGTCGGTGCTGGTGCGCGACACTTCATTTCGTCCAAACTGCACACTATTCGCTTTCAACCATACGCTTGCCTCTTCAATTGTGCTGGCGTTCCTGATGGCTCTTTCGGCGATGTCAGTCGAGTTTGGCTGCACCAGAACAAGTTGACGCAAATCGAATTGCTGGCGATGCAAAAACATGTCGGCGTTCTTGCTGAAATACGCCTCCACTTCGTCTTTGCTCGGCCTGGCTACGAGTTGCAGACGTTTCTGGATATAGGCCTGTGCAATGATCGAAGCCTTGGCGCGCTCGATTGCCTGCATGACCTCCGGGCTTCGGTCGATTTTTTCGCGTACTGCCGCATCCTGTAAAAGCTGACGGTCGATCAAACTCTCCAACAATCGCGCACGTACAGCTTCTTGTTGAGCCGTTGGGACACCGGCACGTTGTAACTCCGAGTTGAGCTGAAACGCCGTTATTTCTTCGCCATTGACGCTAACCAGCGCCTGGCCCGGCTTCTTTGCCTCTTTGCTGCAAGCCGCCAACACCGCTGCCAATAGCATTGCCAGCAGGCCGCGGAACAGGCTGGACAAAGCTCGACTGGCTGCATTTTTTTCTGGCACCGCGAAGTCTGAATAATTCACGATCTCTTTCAGGATTATTTATGGCATCACCATACGGACCACATATGACAGGTTTGCGCAAGGCACGCTGATCACGTGCGTGGATTCAGTAAGCCGTTTCCTGAAACCAGACCGCAAACGCCGTCATGACGAGGATTTTAAGGTCCAGCATCAACGACCAGTTCTCGATGTAATCCAGGTCGTATTCGACACGACGGTGCATCTTGTCCACAGTGTCGGTTTCGCCACGCAATCCATTCACCTGGGCCCAACCGGTAATGCCCGGCTTGACGTTATGACGGCCAAAATATTCAAGAATGATGGCGCCGAATTCCAGGTTATGTTGAATTGCATGTGGACGCGGGCCCACGATCGACATGTGCCCGAACAGCACATTGAAAAGCTGTGGCAACTCATCCAGGCTGCTGCGGCGCAGGAACCTGCCGACCCGGGTCACCCGGCGGTCGTTCTTCGTGGCCTGCCTCACCTCCGTACTGGCCGAGTCTTCCACTGTCATCGAACGGAACTTGTAGACCTCGAAAACCTCGTTGTTGAACCCGTGGCGGAGCTGTTTGAAAATGACGGGGCCGGGACTGTCCAGTTTGATCACCAGCGCAATCAGCAGCAGTAACGGACTGATCAGGACAAGCAAGACAGTGGAAATGACGAGATCTTCGAGGCGCTTGAGCAACCCCATCTGCTCGTCGACTCGACCGTTGGCGACCGTCAGCACAGGAACACCTGCCAGGCGCTCCATATTAATCCCAGGAAATTGCCAGACTACGTTGCTCGGCACCAGGTCGATCCGCACCGGAACCGTGCGCAGTTTTTTCAGCAGGGCCTCGATGCGCTGGGTCGCCACCCAAGGGAGCGCAACGACGACACGGTCGACCCGCTGGTGACGAATAAAGGCGAGCAGCGTGTTCGTCGAGCCCAACATCTGCGAACGCAGCGACACCGGCCCCTCACGCTCAACCCGGTCATCGAATACCCCGAGAATCTTGATATGCGATTGCTCGGTTCCGCGGATGAAATTGATGACCATCTCGGCGCGTTCGGTGGCACCTACTACCACGATGGTTTCGGTGAGCTTGTCCGCCTGGCGCGCACGCTGGACAACCTGCATGACCGCGGCGCGGCTCACCAGCAGCAGCGCGAACGAGGCACAGGAACTGAAGACGAACCATAAACGCGAATAGGCCGATAACATACTGGACAGGTAGCCGAACATCAGGATGAGCGACCAGCCCCCCATCACACCCGCCAGCAGGGCACTCAGCTGCGAATACAGCGATGAGAGCAAACGCTCGCGGTAAGCCTTGGCAACATGTAACGACACGCTCATGACAAGCGTGCTGAAATAGATAAACAGGTGGTCGGCTTGCGACAACGTAGCGTCCAATCCGAACCGTAGGAAAAATCCTCCGTAGTTTGCGACCAGCAAGGCCGCAATATCGGATACCTTGAGCAGGTTGACAACGAACGGAAGCCGGTATCTGGCCGAGGATTTTGCAGTGCGTACGGTACGCGGCGATTCAAGCTCGCGAGTTCCATCTCGCAATCGCAGCATTTCCTCTTTGTTTACAGCTAGGGCAGGGTCGACGTTATTCATTTTAGACAGATCCATTCATCATAACTTAGGCGATTGGCGGGAATGCTTTCGCTACGACCACATGACCACACGGTGAAGTAACGAACAAGTTACCAGAAAACCATGCCAAAACAATAACAACTATTTGTGTACTAAAGCGCGAAAATGCTGTAAGGGACAGATGTAGATACTGGAACTTCGGATCAAGATAAAAAGTTTGCTGCGCTGCGACATAGCGCGGATTGCAGGTCGTCAGTCGCTAAATACACCAGGACGCAATACTGAGGACCTGGCGCATATGTAATCAGCCGTTCACTGCTTGAAGCGGTCCGGCCCAGCGCAGCAGACGCAGATTTTGCCGGCCTTTTGCTTGTCCCTTGCGGCGACGTACCATCAATCCCACGGCCACTAAGCCACTTACAGTCAGCCCCCAGCTTTCAGGTTCTGGAACCGGCGTCACGTTGACGGTGCCGCCGTATGAACCGCCGCCCTTGCCGAGAAACGTACCGTCGACTACGAGCTTGTAAGTTCCCGCGGATTCCAGTCCCTCGTAGAGCAGGTCATCAAGCGACGAGATGCCGGTCGTGGATGTGCTGGCCACACCTGTTGCCACCAGACTGGCGCCCTCATACAGGCTTAACGAGGTGAGCTTTATCCCGTTTCCCCCTACGCCCTTGATTGTGCTCGTTACATTGGCGGCCAGACTGTTATACGACGGAAGCGTAAACGTGATCGTGTCTTCGAATGTCTTCCCCGTCAGGTTGCTGATACCGGTAGATAAATTCGTGTAAGTATTTTTGAAGCCCGCGGTCAGCAAATTATCGCTTCCCTCAAGGGTTATCGTGTATGCACTGGAAACGGTTGCTGCGCAGACAACCGAAGCCGACGCCATCAGCATTACACCGATAAAAGGCTTGATGTATCTCATGTTGACTCCTTAATCAGGTTAAAACATGCGCATCAGCATGACGCGCGTCCAAATTCGTTACGATGCCTCAATGTTAAGAATTTACGATAAGGTAACCTCCATATTTTCAAACAGCATTTGCTTGCTTCAAGAGTGGGGTCATACACTTGACTTCGACATTAGTCTTAATATACTGATAATTTTTTCCGACTCTATTCAAGTGTCAGGCAATTGAACGAGGTTCTCTGCCGTGTTATCGGTCCGGCAAACGGAATTTTCAGGCCAATACGCCCACTGCAGAGCCTACAGGGGCTACCGGGGCAATATCGCGGCTGCGTGATCGACGATCAAGCGCGTTCCCCCACAGGTCGCGAGAATCCCGGACATGTGAGATCTTGCCGTTACGGTTCACGCTGTAGTCGTGAAACACGATCAATTCCGACAGAGACGCATTGCGCGAGAGCCGCGTGTAATCGAACAGGACGCTGCGTTCAATTTTCGCGCCCCCAAGGATTCGGCAGCCAGAACCGATCCAGCATGGTCCAACGATATGCGTACCCGCCTCGATGTGCGTACCGGAACCGATATATACCGGACCTTCGATCACCGTGCTTTTCCAGTCGATCCGGGTATTCAGGCCGCAAAAGATGCCAGGGGCAATCTCGCGACCGGGCAGTTCCAACCCCTCCACCCCGCCGGTCATGATCGATTGCATGACTGCCCAGTAATCGGAGACCGTACCAATGTCGACCCAGTTGAATTTGAGGGTTTGCGCGTAAAACGGCAGCCCCAGCGCCACCATCAGGGGAAATAACTGCGAACCGATATCGAATTCGGCGCCGGCTGGGATCAGATCGAGCGCTGCGGGCTCGAATATATAAATGCCAGTCGAGGCACAGTTGGAACGCGCCTCTTCACGAGCCGGCTTTTCCTGGAACGACCTGACGCGGCCATCCTTGTCGGCGATGACGACCCCATAACTCGACACCTTGTCCCACGGGACTTCCTTGGTGATTACCGTAGCGAGCGCCCCACGTGCGCGGTGCTCGGCCACTGCTGCCGTGATATCGAGATCAATCACGGCATCGCCGCACAGCACGATGGTGGTTTCGTCGAAAAAATTGCTGAATTGCTGGATTTTTTTCATTCCACCGGCCGAACCCAAAGGCTTTGGCACGACTGTGCCGTCGGTGGTGGAATAGCCTTCAAAAGAATAACCGATTTGAACCCCGTACTGCTGGCCATCGCCGAAGTAATCTTCGATTTTTTCGTGGAGATACGCAACGTTGACCATGATTTCTCCGACACCATGGCGCGCGAGGTGCTCGATCAAGTACGCCATGACTGGTTTCCCTGCAAGCGGGATCATCGGCTTGGGCAACTCATACGTCAGCGGTTGTACGCGAGTACCTTTTCCGGCGGCTAGAATCATTGCTTTCATTTTTTCCCTATTCATCCACTAGCCGGCTGCCAACTTTGCCGACTATTCTCAAGTCAGTGCAACGCCATCATGCGAGAACCGAGGTTTCGAAGGGGGAAAAATGCGCGTCTGGCAGTTCGCTACATATATAGAGTCCAATGTACCGCACCACATGCCGCCAGGCTTTCCCGACCTGTAATGTCCATGCCGTTGGTATTTTCGAATAACCAGATACTGTTGCTCGACGACACCTTGGCACGACACTTCACCTGAGTTGACTCAGCATTACCATGTGTGAAATCCGCAGATTCCTATGCTGCCCTACGGAAGAATCTTAGTAGGTGAAGTAAATTTACGAGTAACTATGAGCTATGTCAACACGCTGATTTTGCTGTTCGCGCATGACATTGTTAAATCTGCTGTTCAAAGTTCGGCGCAATTGTTAAATATATTTCACAATGCTGCGGCGCACATGCAAATAGTCAACTATTTGTACTATAAAGTAACGCACTTTTTGGGTGATTCTCGACATCGCCCCTAGGAAGCCCAGAATAATCACGCACCAAAATAAGTCGCAATACAATCCGCAGCGATTAGGAAATGTGGAATGGGTATCTATTTAGCGTGCCGCAACGGGACGGCCGTTTGACGGAAAAAAAATTTATATGTTGCGTTTACATCAGTCAGCGCCATCCAAACTAATTGTCGACGTTTTCCGCAATCTTTGGCTCAGCAAAGATAAGCGCAAACAATCTTTATTTCCTGCCGACTGGATAAACACAATTGACCTGACAGCAAACTTACAGCAATGCGACAAACGCAGCCTCACAGAACAAAGGCGCAAATAATCTTTATTTTCCAAAGCGGGGATAGATACAGAGACCTGACCGGACTCTTACAGTCATCCGGCAAGCTTCGGCCCGCCGGAGAAAGGCGCAGACAATCTTTATTTTCTGCCGAGGGGGGGGCAGGCACGATTGACTCGTCTACGACAACCTAACGATTCGGGGCTTTGTCGGCAGACATCGAATTGACGTACGCCTTGCCAGCAAAGACCGGCTCATGCGTGTGAGGGCGACCTGGGCGGTACGCCCTCCTCGCGCCGGCAATGACGAAAATCAGTTCCCCAGCAAGGCATCCTGGAAGCCCTGCAGCGCCGGCTTCGGCTGGAAGTTGCCATCGAACAGCAATGGCCAGTCAGGCGATCCAGGCTGGTTGATCCAGCTATCCGCATCCCACACGCCCCAGATCGTGATGCCGGCCCGCTGGGCAGCCGGTACGGCCCGCAGGTAGGCCGCGATGATGTCGTGATAGCGTTGCCGCTGCCGGAGCGCCGCATCCGCCGTGAAACTGGTGTAGGCGCTCTTCATGCTCACGTCCATTTCGGAGATCTTCACCTTCAGGCCACGATCCGCCACGGCCTTCAGCGAAGACTCGATCGCGGTAATGCTCGGCCAGTCGATGGTCACGTGCATCTGGAAGCCGACGCCCGTAATGGGTACGCCGCGCGCCCTCATGCCATCGACCAGGGACAGCAGGTTCGCCGTCTTCTGTCCGCCGGCTTCGATGTTGTAGTCGTTATAGAACAGGTCGACCTGCGGATCGACGGCGCGGGCGTTGGTGAAGGACTGGTCGATGAAGTCCTGGCCCATCTTCTGGCTGAAGATCGTGCTGCGCAGGATATTGTTCACCGTCGGCTGCCCATCATCGGCGAGCGCCTCGTTGACCACGTCCCAACTCACCACCCGCCCCTGGAAATGCGACACGATGGTCTGCACATGGTTTTTCAACATGGCGGCAAAATCGCCGGTGTAATTCGTCATAAACGCAGGCACTTGGTAATCGGCATGCCAGATCAGCGTATGCCCATGCACTTTGATCCCATTGGCGTTTGCGAAGGAAACGAAGTCGTCGGCCTGGCCGAACGTGAACGTGTTTTCTTGTGGATGCAGATAGCCCATCTTCATGATGTTGCCAGCTGTCATCTGATTGAAATTGGGGAAAACGACGGCCTGTTGCTGTGCACTCGTGCTGCTGTTGATGATGCTGTTATTCTCGAAACCCGCATTCACGGCCACACCGACCGGGAAACTCGCCAGGGACTTCAACCCTGCTCCGCTATCGCTGCTCTGCGCAGCAAAGTTCGCGGTCAGTGATTTATTGCTGTTCATGGTGATCGTCAGCGGATTCGTGCTGGCGTTGACGGTCCCGCTCCAGCCGGAGAAGGATGAGCCCTGAAGCGGCGTCGCCGAGATCGAGACGGTGCTGCCCGCCTTGTAGGTGTAGTTGCCAGGCGCCAGGCTGGTCGTGCCGCTGCCGGTACCGCCGACGGTGACCGCCAGCGTATAGTTGACGACACTGCTGTTGTCGGTGCCGTTGACCTGCAACTGTGAACCGCTCTGCCTGGCCACATAGCGGAGGTAATAATTGCCATTGATGCGAGCTGGCATCTGGTTCGAGGCCACGTTGGCATACGAGACGCCGTTGATCGTGAACGTGCTGGCCAGCCTGGAGGACACGCTGTCGATAGTACCGGACGTGACCAGGCAGACATTCGCGGGGCCATTCAGCACGACCGGCAACGTCATCGACTGGGGATTATTGCAAATCGCTCCTGCGCTGCCGCCTGTCTTCGGCGCGGCGTATGCCGAGTCGGCAATGCCGAAGACGAACATCAGGCTGAATAGTCCGCCCACAAGATACTGCAACGATATACGGATCCTTCGCGATGTTTTCATAATGATCACTTTCTATTTTTAGCGTCACGGCGCGACCTGTCGCCGTGACCGGGCATGGGTGAAATGGTCCAGGGTTACCCCGTTTGCAGCACATGGAGCTCCCGATGTGCCGGGCATGGCGCGGACGGGTGCAAACCGGAAGGAATGCTACCGGCCGCACATTATCGAGAACGTTATGAATTTGCTCAGGAACTATTTCAAAATTTGCCAACGAGGTTGACAAAATTCAGATTATTCATCACTTGTTATGATTACGGCATCGACCCTGGCAAGGATACCAATCCGTTTCCCTGCAGGAAGAACGGGATCGGTTAGGTCTTCAATAGACCCGTCATGAACGACGACAGAGGCCAATGCCAGATTCCCGTGACGCCTCACGATTAAATTAGGTCGAGATATCCGTCCAAGTAAGTCGGCTTTTGAAAAACACTTTATTTCGCATCAATTGATGCGCATGATATCGGTCAGCGCTCGACGAACAGCGCCATGGGGACCGTCATGCCACACATCTACAAACCAGAAGAACGCTGGGACAACGCCGACATCGGCTACCCGTCCGCGCTCGCCATCGGCGATTCGTGGTTCTGGTACGTCAACAACAATATCCTGGGCACGATGATCCATCACCGCGCCCTGTCGGACGACTACCGGAACATCCAGCTCGTGGGCTACAACGGCGCGCGCCTGAAGGACTATGTCGGCGAAGGCAAGTATGCCGACACCGTCGAGCATTTCCTGCGTCCCGGCTTCGTCGAAGGGTTCGCGGCGTTCTTCATCAGCGGCGCCGGCAACGATGCCGTCGACGTGGGCCTCGCGCTGCACGGCCATTGTCGGCCCGGGACGGATGCCGAAGGCTGGATCGACGAAGACGGGATGGACGACATGCTGTTCCGGCTGCGGCAATCGCTCACGCGCCTGATCGCGGGCATCCGCTTCGCCAAGCGCGACAGCGCCAGCCCGCCGCCGATCTTCGTGCATGGCTACGATTACCCCGTGCCGGACGGCCGCGGGTTCGAATTCGGCCTGATCCACGCCGGGCCATGGCTGGCGCCGGCGCTGGATGCGCACGGCGTGCCGGATGACATCGTCTTGCGCAACGCCATCGTGACGATCCTCATCGACCGGTTGAACGACGACCTGCTGGCGCCGCTGGCGGCGGCCACGCCCGGCGTCGTCTACATCGACAGCCGCGGGGTGCTGCCGCGCGACGGCACGTACCGCGACTACTGGGCCAACGAGATGCATCCGACGAACCTGGGCTTCCGCCGCATCTTCGAGCAGACCTGGCTGCCGCGCCTGTACGAACACGGGGTCGCCCTGCGCCCGACGCCGTAATGGGGTGGCGCGGCGGCGCCCTGTCAGAGCCCGCCGCCTCCGCCTCCACCTCCGCCGTTGTAACCGCCGCCGCCACCGCTGTTACCGAACCCACCGCCGCCATTGCCATAGCCACCGCCACCGTCGCCGCGTCCGCCCGGACCGCCGCGGAACATCCCGCGTCCGCCGTTGCGGATGCGGTCGTCGCCCGTCACGCCGCCCCACTGGTAGCGCAGGCCGATCTGCACGATGCGGGGCTGGTTGACCGTCAGGCTGTGCAGGCGCAGCACCTCGTTCTCGACGTCGCTTTCCATATTCCCGGTGTGGAACACGTTGTTGACGTTCAGGTTCAGCGACAGCCGCGGGCTGATGCGATGCATCCAGGTGAAATTCGTCATCGTGACGGCACCGTTGACGCCCTGCCCGTTCAACGTCGCGCCGTTGCGATTGACGCTCAACTGCAGTGCCTCCATGCCGATCTGGTACGCGAGCCGCAGCTTGACGTTTTCGCGGTGGTTCGTCTGCTC
>Ga0068855_100006564_pt1 | contig 14139 bp, 8 predicted proteins | sample KBSCornC52_FD_66592 | JGI IMG/M metagenome (GOLD analysis project Ga0068855, IMG submission 66592) | Corn rhizosphere microbial communities from Kellogg Biological Station, Michigan, USA - KBS Corn C5-2 | ecosystem: Host-associated > Plants > Roots > Rhizosphere > Soil ... | reverse complement strand
CTGCGTCCAGTCTGCATCCCTTCCATAGAACACCGTAAGATTAAAACCGGCTTCAGATTCCGTTAAAATGTTATGTTCGGCATAATGCACCACTTTATCGATAAAAAAGTCTTCTTCACCTTCGAGCCAGTAAATAGGTTTAAAGAGCTTTTTCTTCCAATCAGATATAATCTTTTCTGCAGACATGTATATAAGCGTGGTTTAAACTTTGCAATATTACTATAAAAAAAGTGGTGACATATAGTGATTTATACACAACTGTAACACAATACACTACTACCTTTAAGCGTTCTTCCCCGACTTGTGGAAAGGATATCTGGCAAAATTTTGGCATGGTTTTGGTCAAACCCATATGCGAAACCCAATTCGAAGTACTTAACCCAATAATAATTCTGAACCCGATTTCATAACCTTTCAAAATAAACATACACTTATTATGAGTACAACCAATTATCCATCCGCTAGTCCTCAAGGCACACCTCCAAAACGTGATTCAAAGAACCTGATCATCGGCTTACTCGCCGTTGCAATTCTCGGTACATGGGGATACTTCTTGTGGGATAAAAACAAGTCTGATCAAAAGATCACTCAACTGCAAACACAATATGTAGCAGTAGATTCTTCAAAGAATGAATTACAAAAAAGCTTTGACGCTGCATTAACCCGTTTGGATTCTTTAACCGGTTATAACAATGAACTGGAAGGAAAACTGAACGACAGAACCGGCGAAATTTCAAAGTTAAAAGGACAGATCTCAGGCATCCTGAAAAAACAACGTTTGTCTGAATCTGAAAAGAAGAAAGCTCAGTCTTTGATCGGCGAACTGAACGACAAGATCGCTAATCTGGAAGCTGAAGTTGCACGTTTAACCCAGGAAAATCAACAGTTGACTACTGATAAAACACAGTTGACTGCTGATAAAGAAAAACTGACTACCGACCTGCAAACTACTACCACACAGAAAGAAGAGCTGGCTAAGAAAGTAGACATCGCTTCTACACTGAATGCAAGCAACATTACCGTTACTCCTATCGATGATAGAAAGAATGGTAAAGAAAAAGAAACTACTTCAGCAAAGAAAGTTGACAAACTGGTAATTGCCATGGATGTTGCCAACCGTATTGCTCAAACCGGTTCTACTGATGTATATGTTTGCATCACTGGTCCTGATGGCCAACCTGTAGCTGTTGAAGCACTGGGTTCTGGTAAATTCACTACCCGTGAAGAAGGCGAAAAGATCTACACTGCTAAAGTTCCTGTTGAATTTGAAGAAGGAAAACAAAAGCACGTAGAATTTGCCTGGAAACAAAACAGTCCTTTCAAACAAGGTAACTACAAAATCGAAGTTTACCACAATGGTTTCAAGATCGGTGAAGCTACACGCTCACTGAAGAAAGGCGGCATCTTCGGATAATCAATAACTATATAGATATAAGGATCATCCCGGCCTCTGGTCGGGATTTTTCTTTTTATACACCTGACCGGACCTTTCTGGCGTCTCATTGCCACTCACCGAAATTTCGAAGGAACGAAAGTAACCAACAGGCAATAAGCAATAAACAATATGCAATTGGCAACGGTTGACGTATTTTACTTGCTTATTGTCCATTGCCTATTGATAATTGACTATAGCAACGCCCTGATCGAGGCCCTGCCTATGTGCACAATACGCGAAGCACCGGGTTTGCGCCCCTCATACTGCATATTGAATTCAAGATTGTTCGAAAGCCTTTTGGTAAGATCAAGCGTCCATAAATAGTTTTTACCGGGCTGTAATCCTTCCAGAATTATATACCCCGATGAAGAGTTGGCATTAGGCGGAACATCCAGCGAAGTAAAGGTGATATTGCTGTATGTGAACTTGGCCATTATAGACGTGCTTTGTAAAATATTATACTTGATATCTGTGTTCAGCGAATTCGATATTGATTTTTCCTGACTGCCCTGCTCATTGTTCTTATCGCTTAATTTATACCCTACGCCCCACCTGAAATTACTGCCTTTCGTAAATGTCAAACGCGGCTCTACAGAGTTCTGATTGATCTTATAATTACGATTATCAAACTTGGGGTTCGATGTGATCAGCTGATTAAAACCCGTATGACCTGTTACTTCAATAGTAAACATCCGGGTAATATTCAAACGCGTGCGCAACGCCCAGTCGTACAACTTATGACTTTCATACCCGTAGGTAAGCAACGATTTACTGCTGTTACGGGCATTGGTAACATCAAAACCCCATCGGGTACTAAACCTGTTAAACGAAAATGTATTAACGAAATTCGAGGTAAGGGTTATCAGTGAAGTATCGTTCAGGGGCGCTTTAAAAGGATTAAACTGCACCAGGTTATTGGCAATCTCCTTTTTACTGATCTGGAGCGACGACTGCAGATTCATCCGCGAAACAAACTTTCGCATTCCATGGGCGGTTGATAAATTGATAGCCGACCGCGGATTAAGATTTATACTATAATTGAACGTATTGTAATTGGCCTTTATATACTCGTTGGTAGGTGTAAATATGCGAATGAATTTCGCCTGGTCCTGAAATAGCGCTATTTCGAACTCGTTCAACTGCTGAATACCGTCATTGTTATAATCGATCCATGTGTACTGACCCTGACCAGCAGGCACCTCCACATACGAATAGTCTCTTTTCTGTTCCTGCCCTGCTCCTACTTCATACAGCACGTTTCCGCTTATTAATCCTTTCATGGCATTGGCCTGATATTCAGCCCTGCCCAATAAGCTCTTATCGGGTAACTGGCCGTTCAATGTACTGTTTATGATCTTTAGATTTCTGTAGGTAGAAGTAAAACGGAACTGCTGATGCGGACTTTTCAACAGCTCGGTTGTTAAGGTGATATTCTGGCTTTTATCGGCTTTTACCAGGTCGGTGCCCAGCGGGTATGAATTGGTTCTTGTAAACCAGGTAAGGCTCCAGTGGTTTGGCTTATTGGGGTCTGATTTCAGATACGCCGTGGTGGTGCTGAATGAAAAACTCTGCGCGGCCATGCTATCGGTAAATTTATTCCTGATAGCATTGTGTTCTACGGCATATGAACCACCCAGGGTGTAATTCCAAAGCTTTGCAAACCGGCGCGAAATATTTACGCCGGGCCTCCAGAAATAACCTTTCTGATCGGTGGCCTCTATCGTGGAAAGCGAGAACTGGTTGTTGAACGTCCACCCCTTTACGGTTTGTATATGCGTGATGCTATTGCGAAAGCCGGTAAACGAAGTACCACGGTTATATTCAGTAAACTGGTAGCTTAATGAGTTATTGGCTTTATCAGATAACTGCAAAGCTGCGCTCATGATGTTTTCATTCTCGGGCGTGGTGACTACCAGCGGCAAGCCCCAGTCGCGCGTAAACTCTACCGCACGTAACCGTTCAAGAGGTTTAAATCGCGCATCAACGTATTCGTAATTCAGATCGGTAGTTAGTTTCAATCCGTTTTTAGAGCCGCTGAAGGGCCTTGTATTCTTCAGGTCCACTTTGGCGCCATAGCCTTTGTCGTTGCCCTTATCGATGTTTGAAAAGGTATTTACATCGTAATTACTCATGGCCACTTCGGTACTCAGCAAAGTGTTTTTATTGATCTTGTATTCCACCCCCAGGTTGGCAACCTGCTGTTTTTTGGGTGTTACCAGAAATACGGCCGGTTCATAATCCCCCTGCTTTATGCCGTTGACCGGCGCTACCCAGCGGTATACCTTACCATTGGCGCCATTGAGATCGATCACATAATTGCCGTTATTTAGTCCGACCTGGATAAACGACAATTTATATTTCGCACTATCAGGATTGGTAGAATACACAAAAACCGAATCATGCTTACTGCCGTCATACACCGTATCGATTTTTCTATACAGAATACTTCCGGTTGAAAAAGTATCTACCGGCGCGTACGGATAAAAAGCCTGGTTAATGCTATCGCCCAGGTTTTTCAGAAACAGCTTTTGCGAAGCGTCCAGCGTTTGATTGATAGGTGAACTTTTGGAATCGACATTACTGAAATAGCCCAGCCGTACTTTCACCTTTTCATTGAAGTTGGTTTCGTTGGTGAGATAGATATTCGAGTTAAGATAATTGCGGTCGGCATATTCAAACTCCACTACAATACGCTTGTCTTTTGTAACCATTTGTTTGGGCGTAAAAGTAATTTCGGCGGTATTGTAGTTGATCACATAATCGCGGTCTTCGCCACGCTGCATCAGAACGCCATCAATATAAACCCTTTCGGTATTGGCCAGCACCACAAAGTAGAACTCATTATTGGCGCCCTGCAATCTGTAAGGCCCCTGGTTGCCTTCCTGTGCCTGTAACACATTGCGGTTAAACTTTCCTTTGGCAATGGAACCGCTTACCATGGTTTTATTGGTTATGCTGTCGGTAATATTCGTGGTAGTTTCAAAAGCGATCCCCTGCAGGCGTTTGTAAAAAGAAAGAAAATAGCTCTGCTGCTGCCGGATGTCTATATCGCCGAGGCTCAGCTGCCAGGTCTTCTTTTTGAACTGTAAAAAAATGCGGTCAAACTCATTCAGCTGGGCAGTGGTGCCGTCGGGTTGAATGGGAATATTGTTATCGGTAATAGCGGCCAGTATTTCAATACTGTCGGCCAGATAGCCGCTCATTTGCAGGTTCAGGTTACTGGTAAATACGGCATCCTGACTGTTACCAAAGGAAATGGCCCGTCCAAAACTACCGCTGTAATTGAGGTTACCGAAATTGAAGAAGTTGTCTGCCTGTCCAACACCTGCATAATCCGGTACAAAAGGCTGACCGAAAAAGTTCATGATGCTGTCGAACTGCATACGGTTTACCATAGCATTTAACCGTGATCTGAAAACACGGTAACGGATAACTACCGTATCGAGGGGCGGCAGATGTTTCCAGGTGAGGCGGGCATTTACCAGATCAATATTGTACAGGCTATCAGGGATGCCGCTGATAGAAACTGTTCCGGGAACGATGCTCAGGCTATCGAGTTGTACGGGATTTTGTTTTACAGGGATGATCTTTTTGCGAAGGTTCGACAGAGTTGACGGGTTCGAGCGGTTTAGCTGGTTCGGATGATTCGACTGATTTGGCAAATGGGTATCGTTCCGTGGAACCTGCGCAACAGTCAACAGCCATCCAACAGATAAACAAAGGCACAGTATCAGGGTTTTCCCGATCAACAAGTTGTTTGATTTTGTAAAACATCTTTCCAAAAGAGGGTACCCACGAAACGCCTATTGAAAAGAGTTGGTTTTGTAACCTTGCTGATTTTCACTTTGTTAAGCAGTCATCAGCTAAAACAGTTTAATAGCGCTTAAAGTTAGTATTTATTGCACGAAACGCTGTATTTATCGACTTCACAACGGTTTATGCCGATGGGCCAAAATAAAAAGACCTGTCGGGTGCACCGGCAGGTCTTTTTTACAGGCGTGCCACGGTTTGAAACCGTGACACGCTTACGTTATTTATCACGCTGTCTGCAACTTGTTCGCCTGTTTTCTTTCAATGTATTCATCGAAGCTCATCAGTTTGTCGATGGCGCCGTTGGGCGTAAGCTCGATGATGCGGTTGGCAACGGTTTGCATGAAGGTATGGTCGTGTGATGACAACAGTACGATACCGGTAAAATTAGTCATGCTTTCGTTGAACGACTGGATCGATTCCAGGTCAAGGTGGTTGGTGGGTTCATCCAGAATAACCACATTGGGGTCCTGCAACATCATACGGCTGATCATGCAACGAACCTTTTCACCTCCGCTGAGCACCGTTGTTTTTTTCATGATCTCATCACCGCTGAACAGCATTTTACCTAAAAATCCGCGCAGGAATGGCTCATCCACATCAGTAACATGCGGCGGAACAAACTGACGCAGCCAATCCATCAGGTTCAAACTGCCGGTAAAGTATTTTGAGTTATCGTTGGGCAGATAGGCTTTGGTAACTGTGCCACCCCATTCGTATTTACCGCTGTCGGCAGCCATTTCGCCATTAATAATTTCATAGAAAGCAGTAATGGCCATCTGGTCATCGGCAACAATGGCAACCTTATCGCCTTTGTTGAGGGTAAAGCTGATGTTGCTGAACAGGGGTCTTCCGTCTACTGACTTCGACAGTTTTTCAATATTCAGGATCTGGTTACCTACCTCACGCTGCTGTTTAAAGATGATACCGGGGTATTTACGGTTACTGGGGGTAATATCTTCAATAACCAGTTTTTCCAGGGCCTTTTTACGCGAAGTGGCCTGTTTCGATTTCGAGGCATTGGCGCTGAACCGGGCGATGAATTCCATCAGGTCTTTGCGCTTATCTTCTGTTTTCTTGTTCCGATCGCTCAATTGCCGGGCTGCCAGCTGGCTGCTCTCGTACCAGAAGGTATAGTTACCGGTGTATATTTTTATTTTCTGGCGGTCAACATCGGCTACGTGGGTACAAACGGCGTCGAGGAAGTGACGGTCGTGCGATACTACGATAACGATATTTTCATAATCGGCCAGGAAGTTTTCCAGCCAGGAGATGGTTACTACGTCGAGGTTGTTGGTAGGCTCGTCGAGGATCAGGATGTCGGGGTTACCAAACAGGGCCTGTGCCAGCAGCACCCGTACTTTTTGCGCCCCGCTGATGTCTTTCATCAGCAACCCGTGCAGCTCTTCTTTTACGCCCAGTTCGCTCAACATGCTGGCGGCATCGCTTTCGGCGGTGTAGCCGCCCATTTCGCCAAACTCGCCTTCCAGTTCACCGGCGCGAATACCGTCTTCTTCGGTAAAATCGGCCTTGGCATAAATGGCATCACGCTCATGCATCACTTCCCACAACTTTTTATGGCCCATCAGTACGGTGTTCAGAACGGTACACTCATCAAATTCGAACTGGTTCTGTTTCAGCACGGCCATGCGTTCACCGGGGGTAATGTCAATAGTTCCCTTATTGGGGTCTATTTCACCGGATAAGATCTTCAGGAAAGTTGATTTTCCTGCCCCGTTGGCGCCGATAACGCCATAGCAATTGCCTTTGCTGAAGGAAAGGTTCACCTCATCGAATAATACCCGTTTTCCGAATGATAGGGTCACATTATTCACTGTAATCATACGTGCGCAAAAATTTTGAAGCCGCAAAGGTACGACGTAAAGTCGGAAGTCCGAAGTCTGATATCGGAAGTCGGAAGCTGGAGGTCGGAAGCCTGAAGTCGGAGGTCAGAAGTTGGAAATGAAAAATCAGAAAAGAAACTATAAATCTTAGGTTTTCTGACCTCAGGCCTCGGACTTCAGACTTCAGCCTAGCGAAGCGAATTTATAATCGCCGGAACATCAATCAGTAAGGCATCCTGCGGCAATTTGTCGCCTGAATGGGTCCAGGTTTCGATATCCGGCCATAGTTTTACAACGAGCTGTTCGGCCGTTTGGCGGCTGCCGGTTTGCTCGTATACCAGTTCCCTGGGAACAAATTCGGCCCCCCAGTCGAACGTGGTAGAGGGCACCCCAAACTCGTCCATATTCTGGTACACATGAAACTTTTGTACAAATGCATCCACCGGAGCTTTAATAACATAAAGCGCCTTTATACCCGGATGGTAATGTTGCTTCAGATAATCTTTTAGTGCTGCATACTCTTTGACAGCAGGCCGTAAAAACTGGTAACGTAAGTTATACCATGATGAAACCACTAACATAAAGGCAATGCCCCACCCCACCACTGCAGCCGGACGCCTAAGTGTGCCTTCGATCCTTCGACTACGTTCAGAACGCTCAGGATCCTCGCGACGTTCAGGACGCTTCATAAAATAAAGGAACATTTCACTCATCACCAGCCATACACACAGATCGAGGGCAAGCTGGCTTCGGTTCGAGGCAAAATTTTCCTGTATTATCAGCGAGGGAAAATAAGAAAGCGCGAAAAGGAGCATTACTCCGCCAATGTATTTTACCGGTTCAAGCCATTGCTGCACGCTGAACCTTTTATTGTTCGAAAGGGCATTATCAGTTCGGGCATTCCGCATAAACCGTACAAATGCCAATACTATCCATCCAATGAACAATACTTTATAAAGGGCCCTGGCTATGGCGTCATATTCATACACGATGATATTAAGCCAGAAGCTTCTTTCGAACGGATGTGTAAAGAAATAAGGTATTTTATCCAACAGGTCGATATGAAGATCGGTGCGGTTGAAACCCGATACCTGTGTTATCTGCATGGAGAGTTTAAACAACAGGAAATAAACTACACTTATCAGCATCAAAAAGCCAACACCGGTCGCCAACACCTGCCCTTTTTTGGTTGTTCCGGGCATTATAAAATGCAGTAAAAAGGGAATTACAAAACAGCAGAAACCACTTTGGTAGGTAAATAACGCCATTGTGCCCAATACAACAGATGCTGCAACAGCAGTAAAAGACAACCTGAACCGGTTATTGATAAAGTGAATGCCATTATACAAAACATACCCCGACAGCAAACCGCAGGTATTGGGAATAAACAATTGCAAACAGGCCGACCAGTGGACCGACACACTAAATGGCAAACTGGTTACCAGGTACAGACAGGTAAAAAAAGGCAGATAGCGGTATGCCGGTTCTTTATGAACAATTCGCTTGATGATAATGTACCACACCGGTAAACAAATCATCCAGCCGGCCAGCGAAAACAATCGCAGGTAAATGAGCTGATGCGTAGTATCAACCCGGTAAAACAGCCATCGTACAAGGTATTCGGTAAGAAATCTGCCCTGCCTGGTGAAGATCGCCTCGGTTGAACCGGGTTTGTAAAACCAAAGTTGAAAGGCTTCGTCCGCGTATAAATAGTCAGCAGAGGCAATAGGATAGAAAATTACGATAGCAATGAGCCATACAATTCCCAGTAAATAAAAATCTTTCCGTTGCATGTAAGGGTTCTTAGGGGCCCTAAAATAAACATTATTATGGCACCGGAACAGAAGAAGTATACGAGTTGCCCATAATAATAGCCGGCACATCCAGCACCATTGTATTACTGTTAGCCTGCTCACCCGAATGCATATAGCTTTCCTTATCGGGCCATTGCTTTATTTCCAGTGCGGCGGCGGCCTTTCTGTCGCCGGTTAGCTCATACACCATATGCCTGGTAAATGGTTCAGGAACCCAGATCCAACAGGTAGAGGCTACGCCAAACTCATCCATCGATTTGTTGACGTGATATTTTTCAGCAATGAGATATTCTGAAGGGCGTATAAATTCAACTTTTGTAATGCCGTTGTGATAATGCTGTTGTATATATTCCTTTAAAGCAGCGGTTTCCTGCTGAACAGGATGCAGAAATTCGTTGCGAAAATTATAGCGCGCAGAAAATATAAAAACAGCGGCTGCCGCAGAACCAGCAACCCATAATACTGTTTTATTCTTAATAAAACACAGGATCATGTCAAGACATACAATAAACACACACAGGTTTAGGGCCAACAGGGTTCTGTTGGAAGCATAATTTTCCTTCACAACCAACGAAGGAAAATACGAGATAAAGAAAGTAAGTCCAATAACTGCAAGGTATTTAACGGCCTGCTGCCATTGCGATCTGCCAAAGCGTATAAATGCAGCTACTGCAAGAGCAACGAGCATCAGCGCATAATATACTTTTGAAATCTTACTGTCTTCATCAGTTAATACGGTGAACCGGAAACTGCGTTCCAGCGGCCGGGCAAGAAAGAACGTTATTTTAGTCCACAAGTCGATGTGAATGGTGGTACGCGGATCGTGGGGAATATGGTTTATGAATAAGCTCAGTTTATATAAAGCAAAATAGATCACATAGCCGATGAAGTAAAACGACAGGCCGGTGATATAGATCTTGTCTTTCTTAACTGTTTTAACGCTTACAAAATGTAACAGAAACGGGATCAGAAAACAGCCAAAGGCGCTTTGGTAGGTAAACAGCGACACAACACTCAATGTAGAAGAGATCATAACAGGCACCGGAGCAATGCGTATCCGGTTTTCAACCAAACGCATATTCTGTAACAATACTGCCCCTGATAACAATCCGCATGTATGGGCGATAAAGAACTGCAAACAGGTAGCCCATTGCACCGATACAATAAAAGGCAAACTGGTTACCAGATACAGGCAGGTAAAAAAAGGCAGGTATTTGTATTGCTGAACATCGCCTATCAATCGCTTAATAACCGTATACCAAACGGGCAAACAGGCGCACCAGCCTAAAAGTGATAACAGCCGCAGGTATTTTATATCCTGTATGGTATGCACAAAGCGGAACAGCCAGGTTTCCAATAATTCAGCAAACCACCTACCCTGGTTGATAAACATATGAAATCCGGGAACAGATTTGAAGTTCCAGATCTGAACTGCTTCATCCATGAACAGGTAGTCTGAATAAAAAAGGGGATAGAAGATGAGCATTATTATGCCCAGCAGGGAACCTACTAAATAAATGTCTTTTCGTTGCATACGAAACAAGCCTCGTTAAGATTTCTGGTCAATTGAGAGAGAGTCGCCGTAATAATAGATAATCCCGGTTTAATGGTGGTGTCTGATTCAATAGTAAAACATCAGAATAGGTGAAACCCCTATGCCGGAAGCATTAGAAAAGGATTAGAACTCTAAAGAGATGATATTAAGGCTTTTCTGCAATAAGGGCGGGAGCGTTTACCAGTAAGACATCGGGAGTAAGTTTTTCACCCGAAGCATTAAAGCTTTCTATATCAGGCCAGTATTTTACAGTGAGCTGATCAGCAATTTGTCTGTTGCCTGTTTTTTCAAATACCATCTGGCGCGAGAAATCTTCAGGCACCCAGTCAACCAATGTTGAAGGCACGCCAAATTCATCCATAGACGACTGAATATGATATTTCTTTTTGAAAGCATCTTCAGGCGACTTAATAAAATAAACGGTTTTAATACCGCTATTGTAATGCTGCTGAATGAAATTCCGTACCGTTACATATTCTTCATGAACGGGTTGTAAAAACTCTTTGCGGAAATTGTACCAGCCCAGGATCAGGAATGTACAGCCAACGACAAAAGCTGCCACCCGGCGAACCTGAATATTTTTAACCATGTAGCATACCATTTCGGCGCATACTACCCAAACGCACATATTCAATGCTGGCATGGTTCTGTTAGAAGAATAGTTTTCCCGAACCAACCACGATGGCAGGTATGAGATCATAAACAGAAACGTCACCACGGCAATGTATTTAATGGCGCCCGGCCAGTTCTTTTTTCCAAAACGTACAAATGCCAGCACTGCCCATCCCACCAGCAGTACTTTATAAACAGCCCGTGCCAGCTTGTTTTCATCGTTTACAATAACATTGAACCAGAAGGCCTTTTTAAGCGGGTGCGACATAAAGTATTGCAGTTTACCGGGCAGATCGATATGGAGACCCGCACGCGCATCGGCTTCCAGATGGGTAACCGCTAAGATCAGTTTGAACAATACATACCAAACAGCATACATTACAAAATAAAAAACAAGCCCTTTTATCAGTACCTGTTCTTTTTTGCTGGTATATGCACTTATGTAATGAAATAAAAAGGGGATCAGAAAAGAGCCGAACCCGCTTTGATACGAAAACAGCGATAAAAGAGCCAGCACCCCAGCTCCTATGGCCGCGCCTGCAGGCATTCGCCATTTATTTTCTATATCGCGTATGCTCAGGTATAATAAAGCTCCTGATAAAAGCCCGGCCGTATTGGCAATCGACAATTCCATACAGGTGGCCCATTGTACAGTTACGGCAAAAGGTAAACTGGTTATCAAATACAGGCAGGTAAAGAAAGGCAGCCAGGTATAAGCGGGTTCTTTCCCGACTATACGTTTCATGATATTATACCAAAACGGTATACATATAAACCATATAAGTAATGCTGTTATTCTTATATAAGTAATTCCGTGCACAGAATCAATAGCACTGTAAAAGCGGGAAAGGATCAGTTCGGGGATCCACCGGCCCTGAATGCCGTACATAGCGAAGTTGCTGCCAGGCCTGTAATTCCATAATTGTACTACTTCATCTGTATATATATAATCTGTAAAGCAAACGGGATAAAATATCAGCAGTACGATCAGGAATAGAAGTCCGATAAGGTAATAGTCTTTACGTTGCATGGCTATTGTAGGGGCTTTACAGTTTTGAGGTCAAAATAGCAATATAAAATGGATATAGCGTGCTTTTTTTACCACAGGTTATACAGATGAATAAATTGTTTTATTTAAGCATGCTGCGAAACGAAAAAAGGTTGATAAGCACTTGACTCATCAACCTTCAACCTTTAAAATAAACAAACTATTTTTCTTCGGTTAAACCGGCAGCCATATATTCTTTATTCAGGCGTGAAATATTGGTAACAGAAATTTCTTTAGGACAAACAGCTTCACAGGCTTCTGTAAACGTGCAGGAGCCGAATCCTTCTTTATCCATTTGCTGAACCATATTCAACACGCGTGTTTTGCGTTCGGGTTCTCCCTGTGGTAATAATGCCAGGTGCGATACTTTGGCAGAAAGGAACAACATAGCCGAACTGTTTTTACAGGCCGCTACGCAGGCGCCGCAACCAATACAAGCTGCCGCTGCAAAAGCCGCATCTGCTTTTTCTTTTTCAACCGGAATAGCATTGGCATCAACGGGGTTACCGGTATTTACCGAAATAAAGCCGCCGGCCTGAATAATACGGTCAAAAGCGCTGCGGTCTACTACCAGATCCTTTATTACCGGGAATGAGTTGGCGCGCCATGGTTCTACAACGATGGTATCTCCGTCTTTATAGGCACGCATGTGCAGCTGGCAGGTTGTATTGGCATGCCAGGGACCATGAGGGCGGCCATTGATGTACATGGAGCACATACCGCAAATACCTTCGCGGCAATCGTGATCGAACGCAATAGGTTCTTTCCCCTCTTTAACCAATCGCTCATTCAGCACATCAAACATTTCCAGAAAAGACATTTCAGAAGAAATATCACTTACCTGATACGTCTCAAATTTACCGTTATCATTGCTGCTCTTTTGTCTCCAGACTTTCAGCGTAAGATTCATGTTATAATGCTCCATGTAATAATATGTTAATTTGAGAATTTTAAAATTTGAAAAATGACTACTACTTATAACTGCGTTGAGTTGGTTTACAAACTTCAAAAACCAGCTCTTCTTTATGCAATTCCCAGTTGCTTTCGCCTTTGAATTCCCAGGCCGATACGTAGCTGAATTTGCTGTCGTCGCGTTTGGCTTCGCCATCTTCTGTTTGCGACTCTTCGCGGAAGTGACCGCCACAGCTTTCAGCGCGGTTGAGAGCATCTTTACACATCAGTTCGCCCAGTTCAATAAAGTCGGCAACGCGGTTGGCTTTATCCAGCTCGGGGTTCATTTCATTGATGCCACCGGGAATGCGCACATCGCTCCAGAATTCTTTTTTCAGTTGTTGTATTTCAACGATCGCCTGTTGTAATCCTTGAGCATTACGGGCCATACCACATTTATCCCACATGATCTTACCCAAACGCTTATGGAAACTTTCAACAGATTGCGATCCTTTAATGCTCATCAGTTTTTCGATGCGGTCGCGCACTTCTTTTTCAGACTGTACAAAAGCGGGGTGATCGAGCGGAATGGGAGCCGTGCGGATCTCATCGGCCAGATAGTTACCAATGGTATAAGGAATTACAAAATATCCATCGGCCAAACCCTGCATTAATGCAGAGGCGCCCAAACGGTTAGCACCGTGATCGCTGAAGTTGGCTTCACCCAGTGCATATAAACCAGGCACGGAGGTCATCAGTTCATAGTCAACCCACAAACCACCCATGGTATAGTGCACAGCGGGATAGATACGCATGGGCACTTCGTAAGGATTTTCACCGGTGATCTTTTCATACATATCGAAAAGGTTACCATATTTTTCCTTCACTACATCTTTACCCAGCTTTATAATTTCTTCTTTCGAAGCATTATCAATACCGTGTTTGTTGCATTCAATTTTACCGTAGCGTTCAATAGCGGCGGCATAATCGAGGTATACAGCCTGTTTGGATGAACCTACGCCATAGCCTGCATCGCAACGCTCTTTGGCAGCGCGGCTGGCAACGTCGCGCGGAACGAGGTTACCAAATGCGGGATATCTTCTTTCGAGATAATAATCTCTTTCTTCTTC
>Ga0068855_100006563_pt1 | contig 14139 bp, 18 predicted proteins | sample KBSCornC52_FD_66592 | JGI IMG/M metagenome (GOLD analysis project Ga0068855, IMG submission 66592) | Corn rhizosphere microbial communities from Kellogg Biological Station, Michigan, USA - KBS Corn C5-2 | ecosystem: Host-associated > Plants > Roots > Rhizosphere > Soil ... | reverse complement strand
CGCGTACGGCGTCCTCGGCTGCCTCGACGCGCTGCGCCGAGGCTGGGCCCTCGACACAAAGCGCCTGCTGTTCGCGTCGACCCTTGCCGCGCTCGCGTTCGGCCTGCTCGCACCGGTCGGTTCTTCCGATCCCGGCAGCTACGCCGCGTACGGCCGGCTCGCCGCGACCGGCCACGATCCCTACGCGACACCGCCGAGCGCTCTCACTGGCTCCTACGCGAACATCGCCGAGCCCCCATGGCGGACGACGACGAGCGTCTATGGCCCTATCGCCACCGGCGAGCAGTGGCTCGCGGCAAAGATCGCCGGCGACGGTCCGGATGCTCCGGCTCATGCGGTCTTCATCCTCGGCATCGTGAACGCGATCGCCTTCGTCGCGACCAGCCTGCTGCTCTACCGTCTCGCGGCAGGTCAGGCCGGACGACGGCGAGCTGCCGTCATGTTCTCCGCCAACCCGCTGCTCCTTTTCGAGGGAGTCGCAGGCCAGCACATCGACGTCCTGCTCACGTTCTTCGTCGTTGCCGCGACCGCGCTGCTCGGTCGGCGCGCGTGGCCTGCTGCCGCAGCGGCAGGGCTTCTCGGTGGTGTCGCAGTCGCGATCAAGGCGAGCGCTGCGCTGGCCGGCGCGGGATTCGCGTGGGCGGTCGCGCAAGAACGGCGACGGCCAGCGCGCCGCCTCGTCGCGCTGGCGATCGGCGCGGCCGCGGTGCTGGTTCCCGCCTACGTGCTGGCCGGATCGCATGCGTTCGACCAGCTTCGGCATGCCAGCGGGTTCGTCTCTTTCGCCGATCCGTGGCGCATCATTACCCATCCACTTGAGTCGCTCCTCGGCCACGACACTGCGCGCGCGTTCATCAGAACCGCCGCGTGGATCGCGTTCGCGGTCCTCGCGTTGCTGCTCAATCGTGGTTTGCCTGGACGTCGCCTCCCCGGCCGTGCCGCCCTGGTGTTCGTGCTCGCCTGGTTGCTGACCGCGCCTTACGTTCTCCCCTGGTACGCGGTTCTGGCGTTTGCGCTGATCGCCCTGCTACCGCCGTCCGGATTCGACCGGGTACTTGTTTTCTGGATCTCGGTGCTGGCGATCGCCTATCTTCCCGGACGCGAAAGTCAGCCGCTGCCGAGCTGGCTGCACCACACCATCGACGTATGGAAATCCGGTTTTGCGCCGGCTTTGTTGTTGTGCACTGTGATAGTCGCAGCCGCACTTTCGATCCGCCGCAGGAGTTGACGTCATGCCCACCTTGGTGAGCCATCTGCTCGCGTTTGCGGGCGCGGCCCTGTTGCTCGCGATGGCGCCAGGCCCGGCCACCGCGGTCTTGTTGCGGCAGACCATCAGGCACGGGCGTGCTCGCGGTTTCGCCACTGTGGCGGGCATCGAAGCCGGCGTCTTCTTCTGGGCTTCCATGGCGGCGCTCGGCCTGACCGCTGTGCTAGCGGCGTCTGAAATCGCTTACACAGTCTTGCGAATCGTCGGAGCAGTCACGCTAATTGTGCTTGGTGTTCAAGCAATTCTTCGATCTCGGACGTCGACAACAGCGCACGACGACCTAGACGATGAGGCACCGCTTGCACACCTCACTGGCTCGCATTGGGGCGCCTTCCGGGCGGGCTTGGTCACCAATCTCGCCAATCCGAAGGCAGGAGTTTTTGCGGTTTCGTTCTTGCCGCAGTTCATCCCGAGCGGCTCCGCCGTACTCCCGACGGGCATGTTGCTCGCGGCCGTTTGGGTCGCCTGTGACTGCAGTTGGTACCTCACGTTGACCACGGCGATCCACGCAGCTCGCAGCTGGTTTCGCCGAGGCTCGTTGCGGCGCCGGTTGGAGCGTTGGTCGGGTGTCGCATTGATCGGATTCGGGTTGCGGTTGGCAGCCCAGTCGCGCTGACCGGGGGTGTGGTTGAATACAGAAACGGCCGTTAAACGGCAAACTTGCAGACCCGGACGAACCGCCCAGGCTGAGCCGAGATATGACCCCGCGCGACTTATGGTGCAGCGCGAATGGACCTGCTACGGTGATCGCGGTCGCAGTTCCAAGTACGTGTTCTCACGCCGCGGAACGTCAGCGCGGTTCGTGATCTTCGGGCCCCGAAGCTATGTCCGCGCCGGCCCGGCAGCCGCGCGGTGCGGGTGCCGAATCCTGGTAAGGGAGAGCACGTGACGCAGGGTGTTGTGAAGTGGTTCAACGCTGAGAAGGGCTTCGGCTTCATTGCCGTCGAAGGCGGCGCTGACGTCTTCGTCCACTACTCGGCGATCCAGTCTGACGGTTACCGCAGCCTGGAGGAGAACCAGAAGGTCGACTTCGACATCACACAGGGCCCGAAGGGCCCCCAGGCGGAGAACGTTCGGCCGGTCTGAACCTCTTAGCGCGGGCGGTCGTACCTCCTAGGGGGTGCGGCCGCCCGTTCGCGTTTCGTAACAAGATTCGGAGGCTCGTCCAGCCGCCCGGGGCCGCATCATGGAAGAAGTAACCCCGCACGCACCGGAGCCCTCCCATTCCCGACCCGATCAACAGCGCAGATGACCAGCCCATCGGCCGGCACGACGACGGCCGGCCCATCGGCCGGCGAATCGTGCTCGGCATGCTCGGGCTGGGAGCGCTCGGCGTCGTCTTCGGCAAGCATCTGCAGGACGCCGAAAGTGCCATTCTCAAGCCGGTCGAAGAACGCGACCCCACTGGGCTTAGTTCGCTGATCCCCGCGGGCAACACCTTCCGCTTCTACTCCATCACCGGTAACGAGCCTCAGCGCAGTGCGGCCGATTACCAGCTCACCGTCGACGGCCTCGTCGATCGCCCGGCTACTTTGAGCCTCTCCGATCTGAACGCACTGCCGCAGACCGCGTTGGTCAAGGACTTCCAGTGCGTCACCGGTTGGCGGGTGCCGGGCGTGCATTGGGCCGGGGTTGCACTGCCCGACCTGCTCGACCATGTCGGCGTGCAGAAAGGCGCCACTGCCTTGCAGTTCACGTCTTTCGACGGCGCCTACACCGAGAGCCTCACACTCGACCAAGCTCGTCGCCGCGACGTTCTCGTCGCGACGCAGATGCTTGGCGGTCCGGTGAGCCGCGCGCACGGCGGGCCGGTCCGGCTCTACGTCGCGCCGATGTACGGCTACAAGTCGTGCAAGTGGCTGGGTGGCATCAAGCTCACGTCCGAAGTGATCCCGGGGTTTTGGGAACAGAACGGCTACGACGTCGACGGCTGGGTCGGCAAGTCGAACGGTCGAAATGATGCGCCCACCAGCTGAGCTCGTCGGTCAGCTGCGAAGGTTCACGACCGGAGAGCGCTGGGTGCACCGCAGCACCGCACTGCTCATGGGCATTTGCCTTGCGACGGCCGCGATTCTCTACATCGGCCCACTCTCAACCGCGATCGGTTACCGTGCGGTCGTCGAGTGGGTGCACGTCGTCGCCGGCCTGGCGCTTCCTGCGCCGTTGGTAATTGGCCTGCTATCAAAGGCTTTTCGGGACGACGTGCGCAGGCTCAACCGCTTTTCGCCGTCCGACTGGACTTGGCTTCGCTCGAAGGACCGCCGTACCGCCAACCTACCCGTCGGCAAGTTCAACGCCGGCCAGAAACTGAACGCCAACTTTCAGCTCGGCGCGATTTTGATGATGATGCTCACCGGCAGTGTGATGCGGTTTGCCAACCACTGGCCGATCGCTTGGCGCACCGGAGCCACGTTCGTGCACGACTGGATCGCCTACGCGATCCTCGCGGTCGTGCTCGGCCACATCTACATGGCGATGCGCGACCCGCATGCCCTGGCCGGCATGCGCACCGGCTACGTGCCCGAGCAATGGGCGAAACGCGAGCACAGCGGGTGGGCCGCCACGCAGGAGAAGCCGAGGAGTCCTGCACGATAGGTGCATGGCTGAGGTCACGAAATACGCACCGACTTGCCCGCTGCGCGTCGACCGGCCGATCATGTACCACCGCTGGGAACGGCTGACGTTCCTGCACTGGCCCTACGACCCGAAAGTCGTGCAGGGCCTGCTGCCAAAGAGCCTCACCGTCGAGACGTTCGACGGCGAAGCCTGGGTCGGCCTCGTGCCGTTCTACATGCGCATCAACGCACCCGGCATCCCTCGGCTGCCGTGGATCTCGAACTTCTGCGAAACCAACGTGCGCACCTATGCCCGCGACGAGTTCGGCCACTCCGGCGTGTGGTTCTTCTCCTTGGACGCCGCACGCTTCCCCGCTGTCGCGGCCGCCCGGCTGGGCTTTTGCCTCCCCTACATGTGGTCGCGGATGCACCTGCACGAGAGCGGCAACATCACCAGCTACACAACGCATCGTCGGTGGCCGCGCGCGGGCGTCCGCAGCCGCGTACGCGTCGAGGTCGGTGAACCGTTCGCACCGAGCGAGCTCACCGACCGCGACCATTTCCTCACCGCGCGCTGGACCCTGTTCAGCGTTGGCGGCCCGACCGGCGGCTGGCGGCGCTACGCGAACGCACAGCACGATCCCTGGACATTAGGGCCACTGCGCCGGGCGACCGTGCTCGAGGTCGACGATCAACTGGTCGCCGACACCGGTCTACCGGCGCCCAAGACGCCGCCGCTGGTGCACTACTCGCCCGGCGTCGACGTGCGCATCGGCCGGCCGCACCGCTACCGCTGAAATGCAGGTGCCACCCACCGCGAGCGCGGCTACATTGGCGGCAATCGCAATACCCACCGAGCTGAGAGGAGATGGCCCGATGAACGTCTCGGTTCACGCTGCCCAGTCCCTCGCGCTCGGCGTCGACGCCTGACGTCGAACCCTTCCGAGCGCGCCCAAACCTCCTTTGGAGCCGCTCAACCATGCCATTCGATCTCGCAACCCTCGGCTGGGACGACGCCCGTGCCGCCGAACTCACTCACGTCGAAACCACCCACACGCGCGAACTCACACCCGCACGGGTCTCCCGCGTCGACCGCGGCGCGTTGACGGTGCTGACCGCCGAAGGCCAGCTCCGCGTGCGCGCGTCGGGCCGGCTTTTCCGCGCGGACATCGAAGAAGATGCCGACCCGACCGGCACCCCTGCCGTCGGCGATTGGGTCGCCCTCGACGGGCCGGTCGCGGTCGCTGTCCTGCCACGAAGGTCGGTCTTCGAGCGGGGCGCTCCGAGCGGCGAATCGGTGTCGCAGGTGGTCGCCGCCAACGTCGACACCGTCTTTATCGTCGCGCCGCTCGTCGGGCGCCCGCGGCCACGGCTCGTACAGCGCTGCCTGGCGCTGGCGTGGCAGTCGGGCGCGACGCCCGTCGTCCTGCTTACGAAGAAAGACCTTTGTGCGGACGTCGAAAACCGCCTCGCCACCGCACGTGCCGATGCGGTCGGAGTCGAGGTCCATGCGGTCAGCGCAACGACAGGTGAAGGGCTCGCCGATCTGCAGCCGTACCTGAGCCCGGGGCAGACGATCGCCATGATCGGGCCCTCGGGTGCTGGAAAGTCGACGCTCACGAACGCCCTCGGCGACGGCGAGTTCACGCTCGCCACCGGCGCGATTCGCGACGACGGGAAGGGCCGCCACACCACGACGGCCCGCGAACTCGTCATCCTGCCGAGCGGGGCCATCGCGATCGACACGCCTGGCCTACGCGGGCTCGCGCTATGGGACGCCGACGAGGGCATCGCGGCCGCCTTCTCCGACATCGAGGAGTTCGCGGGCGACTGCCGGTTCGCCGACTGCCGTCACGACAGTGAGCCGGGCTGCGCGGTCGCGCGGGCAATCGACGAAGGCGATCTCACCGCCGCTCGACTCGACGACTACAACAAGCTGCTCCGCGAGCAACGACGGCTTGCGAGCCGTCGCGACAGCCGGATCCGCGCGCAAGACCGCGCCAAGGCGAAGACGTTCTTCAAGAGCCTGCGCGGTCAACCACACCGCTGACCGCCGCGCCAGCGCGCGGCCGCCCAGAACGGCGGCTCAGCGCATGCGGAACGGGCGCGGCGGCGGCTGCATGTCGATGCGCGGGCAGGTCGCGAGCGTCAGGTCGGCGTAGCCGAGCGCGGCGTCGCAAAGCGACTCAACCGTGTATCCCGCGCGGGTGCCGGCCACGGTGACCGTCGCGCGGAAGATCGTGATCTCGTAGCGGGTCGGCATCCCGTACGCCACCTGGATGCTGCCAATAAGTCCCGCGGCCTCGGCCGAGCGTTCGTCGCGGCCCTTCCACGGTCGCTCGAACAACCGCCAACAGCCCGGCTCGGCATGCCAGTGACCACCGGAGCGGACGTCGTCGCGGCGCAGCCCGTCGAGTACCCGCTGAGCGTTCAACTCGGACAACACGGCGGCCGGGCGGATGACCTCGGTGACGGTGACATCGTCGTAGAGCCGGCGTGCGAGGTTCTCGACACGCTCGACCCGCTCCGCGCTGTTGCGCTTCGCATCTCTCACGATCGGTCACCTCACTTCCGGGCGCGGCGCGTCCCTCGACATGTACAGCGTCTTACCTATCGGCCGCTGGAGGGGCGCACTGAGCCGAAATCCGAAGAGATAACCATCACTTGGCGGATCGGTCGTTGGCCCGAACGGCGCAACGAAGGCAGGGCCGGTTGCCCGACTACTCCATTCCGGTGACGCGCATCGTCAGATTGATGCGGCCGTCGCGCAGCCCGCACTCGGGGTTGGCGGTGCCGGGAATCGTCTTGAGCACGCCGTGATACGCGAACCGCGATGGGCCGCCGAAGACGAACAGGTCGCCCGACCTGAGTTCGAGGTCGGTGTAGGGCTTCGTTCGGGTCTGCGGGTTGCCGAACCGGAACAGGCAACTGTCGCCGACGCTGAGCGACACCACCGGATCGGCCGCCTTCTCGTCCTTGTCCTGATGCAGGCCCATCTTCGCGGCCGCGTCGTAGAAGTTGACTAGCGCGACGTCCGGCTCGTAGCCGTCGCCCGCGTGCGGGTCTTCGTAGGCGGCTGCCAAGGCCGCCCGCCCGAGGTCAGCCAGCCATCGCGGGAAGTCGGCAACCCGCGCGCCACCCACGTCGTCCGCCGTTCTGCTGTATCTGTACGGCTGCCAGTGCCAGCCGACGCACACCATCTGCACCGACATCTGATGGCCGGTCGGCAGCTTGACGTGGCGCATCGGCGCCGGGCCGGTTGCCCAGGCACGGCAGGCCTCGACGAGCTCGCGCTGCTGGTCGCTGGCGAGCCAGTCAGGCACGTGAACCGCGCCGGGCGCGATCTCGCGGCGCTCGCGCGGCAGCAATGCGTCGATCACCGCTGCCGTGCTTCGAGGGCGAGAAGGGTGAGCTTGGCCTGGGTGCCACCCCGGTAGTTGCCAGCGACGCCGTCCGACCGCACAACCCGATGACACGGGACGACGAGTGGCAGCGGATTCAGCGCACAGGCTGTTCCGACCGCGCGAACCGCCTTGGGGTTGCCTGCTTTCGCCGCGATCTGCGCGTAGCTCGCGGTTTTTCCGTAGTCGATGTGCTGCAGCTGGCGCAGCACATCGCGACGGAACCCAGCAGCCAATCGAAAATCGAGCCGGACGTCGAACGCCGAGCGCCGGCCCGCAAAGTACTCGTCGAGTTGGTGTGCGACGGCGTCGAGGCGAGCCGGGGCGTTCAGGATGCGCGGGCTGACGCGATCCGCCAGCGTCGTCAGCACCTGGTCGTGGCCTTCGCAGTCGAACGCAACCCGCATCAGGCCGTCGTTCGTCGCCGCGAGTAAGAGGGTGCCGATCGGCGAGTCGATCGTGCGATAAGCGACGTCGAGCAAGCCGGCGCTGTCGGCCGCGGCAACCAGCCGGGAGTGCAATCGGCGGTTCGCATCGGCGTCGACCTCGGGCAGTGCCGCGAAGACGTTGTTCATCGGGATGCTCCTTGATAAATGGCCCGCAGCTTCTTCATGCCGTCGGCCGACGCTCGACGAGCAGCGGCCTCGGAATTGCCTAGGATTTCAGCGATTTCGGCGTAGGGCAGGCCTGCTAGGTGGTGGTAGGCGACCGCCTCGCGCTGTTGAAGTGGAAGCTCGCCCATCGCCGTCCAGAGTTCGTCGTAACCGTCGGGCGGAGCGTCTGCGGCTTCGGGCAATTCCGCTGTAGGGGTGGGATTTCTGGCCGCGCTTCGGTGCTGATCGATCGCTTTGCGCTTGGCGATCGTGACGAGCCACGCCTCGAGGTTCGTGCTCGGGTCGAGGTCGGGATAGGCCCGTAGAGCGGCGAGGAACGTCTCCGACCAGGCGTCCTCGGCCTCGTGGTATCCAAGGATCGCGCGGCAGACGCGCAACACGGTCGGCCCATGCTTTTCGACGACGAGTTCGAACGGCGGCAACGTCATGCGAAAAGCGACTCCTGAACGACGCGCGCTTTGTTCTCCAGCGCCAGCAGGAACTTCTTGCGGTCAAGCCCGCCGCCATAGCCGACGAGCGACCCGTCGGCTCCGATCACCCGGTGACACGGAACGACGATCGCGATCGGGTTGCGCCCGTTCGCCGCGCCGACCGCCCTTGCCGCCTCCCAGCCGGGCTCGCCGATCTGCCGCGCGATGTCGCCGTACGAGCGAGTCTCGCCGTAGGGGATAGTCAGCAGTGCATCCCAGACGCGACGCTGGAACTCGGTGCCATGCGGGGCGAGGGGCACGCTGAACTCCGTGCGGTCACCGGCGAAGTACTGGTGTAGCTCCTCGGTGGCCTGCTCGAAGCCGTGCGTGTTCTGCTCGCCGAACGTCGCCGGCGCCGGCGCGTGGGTGCGGTACTCCATGTGCAGGCCGCACAACACGTCGTCCTCGTTGACCAGCGTCAGGACGCCGATCGGTGAATCGATCATCGTGTGGGTGCGCATCGCCGCCTCCTTCGGGCTCCATCCTGCCTGCCCAGTAGACGTCCGAGCACCGTCATTCGTGAGGCGTGCCGATCACAACCGTCGCGCCGCGCTCGTCGTCACGTGCGACTCGCGTTCGCAACCCGTGAATCTCGAAGGCTTGGACGGCGGCTGCCGCCTGCCGCTCGCTCGTCTCGATCAGGAGATGGCCGCCTGGTCCCAGCCACCCGGGCGCGCCGGCTGCCACGCGCCGCAGCAGGTCGAGGCCGTCGGGGCCGCCGTCCAACGAAGTCAAGGGCTCATGCTCGCGCGCTTCGGCGGGCATCAGCGCGATCTCGTCGCTCGGCACATAGGGCACGTTGGCGACGATCACATCGATGTTGCCCTTGAGGGTCAGGGGCAGCGGCTCGTAGAGATCACCTTCATAGACCGGTGTTTCGAGGTTGCGCCGGGCGCAGGCAACGGCAACTTCGTCGACGTCCGCCGAATGTAACGAGATATTTGGCGACTGCGCGAGCAAGGCCGCCCCGATCGCACCCGCACCACAGCACAGATCGAGGACGACGGCCTTCGGCGCCAGGACCGACGCGGCCTGCTCGACGAGAAACTCTGTGCGCCGGCGTGGCACGAACACGCCGGGCTCGATGGCGATGCGCAGCCCGCAGAACTCCGCCCAGCCGACGATCTGTTCGATCGGCTCGCCGCTGACCCGTCGCTCGACCATGACCGCCAGCTCGGCAGGCGCGGCTGCCGCCTCGATCAAGATCGCCCCTTCGTCTTCGGCAAACACGCAACCGGCGGCCCGCAACCGCGCAACGACCTCCCCACTCATCCAGCCATTCTCGGCCCGGCGCGAAGGCCAGGGTTTTCCCGGTTCTGCGGATCCGGGGTTCTCCCTGTGGTGCGCGGACCCGTCGGGCATCCCAGGCTCGTCGTAGGGGCCCGGCAAAGGCTGATTGCGCCGCGACCTCGGCGATACATCCTAAAGACCAGTGCATGCGTTAAAATGCATCTCAGCGGCCAATAGCTGCATTTTATGGGAGGTCACCGTGGCGAAGCACCGAGTCGCGGTATCGCGCGCGTCCAAGGATGCCCTGGGTGTGCTCGGCAACCAGATCAGGCTGGCTCGCCACGCCAGAAGCTGGAGCATCACCGACCTCGCCGACCGGCTCGGCGTGGACCCCCGAACTGTCAGCAACCTGGAGGCGGGTGTTCCGTCGGTGGCGATCGGGACGGTGTTCAACGCTGCCTTCCTCGTCGGGGTTGACCTGTTCGGGCTCAGCGGTCCCGAGCTCGCCCGCGCGCGTAGGGCCGGCGAGGAGACCCTCGCGCTGCTGCCTGCGACGGTCCGCAAGCCTGTAGTGACGGAGAGCCCCGATGACTTCTCGTTCTGAGGTCTCGACCGGAGTTGGCGACGCCTTCGTCTGGCTGTGGTTGCCGGGCGCGCCCGATCCCGTTGTCGCAGGACGGCTGAACCGTCTGGGTGAGGCCTACCGGTTCGCGTACGGGTCGAGCTACCTGGCCCGGGCTGAGGCGATCAGCATCTTCCCACCGGAGTTGCCGCTCCAGCCTGGATGGATCGCCGCCCCAGAGGGGCTGGAGATGGCGGGCTGCCTGTGGGATGCGAGCCCCGACTCCTGGGGGCAGCGCGTCATCATCGCGCGCCTCACCGGACTGCAGGGCGAGGCTGCTGACGCGATGAACCTAGACCGACTCACGTTCCTGCTCGAGTCGGGGTCGAACCGCATCGGTGCGTTGGACTTTCAGCGCAGCCCCGACACGTACGAGCCGCGTACTGAAACAGCGTCGCTCGATGAACTCCACGAGGCCGCACAAGCTCTGCAGTTAGGAGAACTGCGAGAGGAGCTCGCCCAGGCGCTCGTGGACGGCACGGCTGTCGGTGGCGCACGTCCGAAGGTGCTCGTCAGTGACGGAGATCGCGAGTACATCGCGAAGCTGTCGACGTCGACTGATCCGTATCCCGTCGTGAAGGCGGAAGCGCTCGGCATGGAGTTGGCGCGCCGCGTCGGCATCGAAGTCCCGTTCACGAGAGTCATCCAGTCTCTGGGGCGCGACGTCCTACTCGTCGAGCGCTTCGACCGGCCTGGCAACGGCACGCGACGGATGATGATTTCGGCGCTGACCATGCTCGGTTTCGGTGACTTCCTCGGGGCGCGGTACTCGTCCTACCCGGAGATCCTCGACGTGCTGCGCAAGTACGGCGCCTCAGGCAAGGGCCTCGGCAGGACACTGTTCGAGCGGATCGTGTTCAACGTCGCGATCGGAAACACCGACGACCACGCGCGCAACCACGCTGCGTTCTGGGACGGGAAGCACCTCGAACTGACCCCGGCGTACGACCTGTCCCCGCCCCCACGCTCGGGCACCGAGGCAAACCAAGCGATGGACATCAGCCGCGATGGCCGGCGACGCAGCACCTTTGCAACCTGCGTCGCAGCAGCCGAGGACTACGGGCTGACACGCCAGGAAGCCCGCGACATCGTCGACCACCAGGTCACGACGATTCGCGAAGCCTGGAAGGACGCGGCAGACGTTGCGCAGCTCACCCGGGTCGACCAGGCGGCGCTGCTCGGTCGACAGATCCTCAACGAGTTCGCGTTCACCGACGACTGACTGACCCGCCAATCGGCAGCGCAACGAAAACCCCGCCTCAGGCATCGCCTGTGCGGGGTTTCGTCTTTTGCGCGCCGGCGTTTCGTCACAATCCCTTGGCTGGCTGGCTGGCGGTGGAGGTGGGATTTGAACCCACGGAGAGCTTGCACCCTCACACGCTTTCGAGGCGTGCGCCATCGGCCACTAGGCGACTCCACCGCGGGCTAGCTTAGCCGACGTCACGAACCGGCCCGTTGGCCCTCGAAGAACGCCCGCAGCACAGCCCCGCACTCGGCTTCCAGCACGCCGCCGATCACCTCGGGCCGATGATTGAGCCGGCGGTCACGCACGACGTCCCATAACGACCCGACCGCCCCCGCCTTCGGATCGATCGCGCCATAGACCAGCCGTGCCACCCGCGCCAGAACGAGTGCACCCGCGCACATCGTGCACGGCTCGAGCGTCACGACGAGCGAGCAGCCCTCGAGCCGCCAGGTACCGAGCCGAGCCGCGGCCGACCGCAACGCCACGATCTCAGCATGCGCGGTCGGGTCGCCCGTCGCTTCGCGGGCATTCCAACCCGAACCGACGACCGAACCGGCGGCATCGACCACGACCGCGCCCACCGGTACATCGCCGGACGACGACGTGCGGGCAGCCTCGTCGAGCGCAGCGCGCATCCACCGCTCGTAAGAGCTCAGCGGTAGACCTCGATCTCCTCGGCACAGCCGAGGCGCTCGCAGATGGCCGTGATCACATCGGCCGGCAGCGCGCCTTCTTCGGCGCACATCTCGAGCAGCCCGACCCCGGATATCCCGAAGTCGGACAACAGGTCAATCGCCCCGCCCGGTTCGGCGGCCGGTTTCACGCTCGGCTGCTCGTCGTCGTCCGCTCTGATGTCTTCGTCTTCGACGACGGCTTCGCTCTCGTCGGCGATGTCGTCGGGCACCAGATCGGCGAAGAGCAGCATCGCCATCTCGCTGACCGCCACAACGCGCGCGTCGGAGATGAACACCCGTGGGTCACCGGCACCGTCGACGCGGACGATCCCGAACCACTCGTCGTCCTCTTCGACGAAGAGCAACACTGGGCCCTCTTCGACCGACGCGTCACGCATGAGGTCGACCACGTCTTCGACGTCGTCGAACTCGTCGAGGTTGATGTCGTCGTTGGAGCCCTTCCAGCGGCCGTTCGACCTGGCGACCAGGGCTGCGAAGTGGGACACAAGCGCTCCCGCAGACGATGGGATCAGATGAGAGGGGTCAGATGAGAGGGAGGGGATCAGTGCACGCCGGCGTCGACGAGCCGTTCGAACTCGTTGCCGAAACCGAGCCGCCGCGCGATCGAGAACAGCATCTCATCGGCGTAGGCGTCGATGTCGGAAAGGATCAGCGTAAGTTCCATCTCGGGCAGCCCGAGATCGTTGAACAGCGACAGGTCGCCGGCGGGCACGATGTCGTCGAAGTCCTCGTCGTTCGGCTCGGGCAGGCCCAGCCGTTCGAGCACCTCGCGAGCGAGCGGCCACTCGTCGGCGGCGGTGACGTCGGAGAGCAGCAACCGCACACCGTCGCCGCTCACCCGCGCCGCCACGAAGAAGTCGTCGGCAACGTCGACGAACCCGAGCGCGCCGCCCTCGCCCGGCTGCTGCCGCACCGCGGCGATAAACGCTTCGAGATTGGACGACGCCCGCTCGGGGAGCAGCCCGATTTCCCAGCGCCCTTCCTCGCGGTAGCACACGACGGCGAAGTCACGCCCTGCATCGCCATGCGAGCCCGAGCGGTCGGTCGACATCACTACTCCTCGGCTCATCCGCGGCGCTCCACATGCTGCGAGCGCACCTGCCCTGGTACCCCTGCGCCGCATCGTGACACGCTTCGCCCCGTGCGCGGAATGGGGGCCGCCGAAATACCGCTACCGTGACGGCATGCGCACCCTGGTTGCGGATCACCCGCTCGTCGCCCACAAGCTGACCGTGCTGCGCGATCAGCGCACAGACTCACCGACCTTTCGCCGCCTCGCCGACGAGCTGGTGACCCTCTTGGCGTACGAGGCGACCCGCGACGTGCGGGTCACGGACGTCGAGATCGACACGCCCGTCGCGCGCGCACACGGGGTGCGGCTGGCGTGGCCGCGGCCGCTCGTGGTGCCGGTGCTGCGGGCCGGCCTCGGCATGCTCGACGGCATGTGCCGCCTGCTGCCCACGGCCGAGGTCGGCTTCCTCGGCCTGGTGCGCAACGAGGAGACGCTGGTGCCGACGACGTACGCGTCGAGACTGCCCGACTCGTTGCACGGGCGGCAGGTGTACGTGCTCGACCCGATGCTCGCGACCGGCGGCACGCTGGCCGCCGTCATCTCTTTGCTCATCGAGCGGGGTGCTGACCACGTCACGGCGATTTGCCTGCTCGCCGCACCCGAGGGGATCGAGCATCTGGAGAAGGCCTTCGCCGGGTCAACCGTGCCGGTCTCGGTGGTGACCGCGGGCATCGACGAGCGGCTGAACGACCACGGCTACATCGTGCCTGGCCTCGGCGACGCCGGCGACCGGCTCTACGGCACCGTCGACTGACACCAGATCTTCACCCGAACCCGACTTTTGTCGGTCTGATCGGCCTCTAGACCGACCTGACCGACCACAAGTCCGAGAAGTGGTCGCGGCTCAGTTGTGCCGCTGGACGACGACCGGCGCGCCGGTGTCGTCGAACACGTTGCCGCTTTGGGTGATTGTCGTCTGCAAGTCGGTGAGGATCGCGCAGCCGGCGAACTTGGTGTTATGGCCGAA
>Ga0068855_100006557_pt1 | contig 14149 bp, 11 predicted proteins | sample KBSCornC52_FD_66592 | JGI IMG/M metagenome (GOLD analysis project Ga0068855, IMG submission 66592) | Corn rhizosphere microbial communities from Kellogg Biological Station, Michigan, USA - KBS Corn C5-2 | ecosystem: Host-associated > Plants > Roots > Rhizosphere > Soil ... | reverse complement strand
GGACCTACCGAGGATTCCGCGTAGGCGGCAAAGGACAGGATGAGCGCATCCCGTGCGATCACCCTGGCCTCGGCGTTGGACCGTCCGTGTGCCAGCTCTTCAATGAATTGCGCGAGGAGCTCATTGACCGGCTTGAGTCGGGCGGTCTCGCCGGTGCGCACCAACCAGGCCAGCACGCGCCCGAGGCCTTTCTCATCGAAGAGCTCAAAGACACGGTCGACGAGGGCAATGTAGTCATCATTGTTGTCCACCTCGAGTCCCAAGGTACGTAGCCCGGCCAGGAGCTCGCGAATCAGCTCCTCGGCGAGTGCGGCGTGCAGTCCGGCCAGCGAGCCGAAGTGATGGCTCAGATTCGGATGTGTGACGCCGGCGGCCTCTGCCACAGCGCGCATCGTCAGTACCTCCTCCGGGTTGTCAACAATGAGTCGCCGGGCCGCGGTGATGGCTTGCACGCGCATATCTGGCGCGGCGCGTCTGATGCGGGATCCATTCTTTGCTTTCGCCGGTGCTTTTTTCATAGTGGGGGAAGTTTGGGGCATGAGGCGGACGCACCGCAAATGGCACGGGCCTCACCAACTCGCGATTTTTCCTTAGGCGGCAGAATTCGCAGTGACAACCTTCCCCGGCCTTTCATGTACTATGAGGGCACGGTAGCGTCCGGAGTCACAATGGGCACAACGCTCAGGTCGGCCAAGCCGACCATTCGTGTACGTGCGACGAAGGGTCCCAAACAGCGAGGACCCCGACGTCCCAGGAAAATGGACCTCGAAACCAAGACCTTGCCGTTACAGGAGCGTTCGCGGGGTACCTTCGAGGCCATCTTGCGGGTGGCCGGTGAAGTGCTCGCCGACAAGGGGGCAGATGCTTTCTCCATGAATGAGGTCTGTCTGCGAAGCGGCCTCTCGCACCCAGCCCTTTATCGTTACTTCCCGAACAAATATGCGGTGCTGAAAGCGCTTGCTCAGCGCTTGATGGATGCGGGAGACGATGCCGTCCTGTCCGCCAGGTCGCGTTGCCGGCTTCCACAAAGCGAGCGGGAACTCATCGCCGAGTTGCGCACGGTCATCACTGAGTTGGTGAGGGTTACGGCTTCTTTTCCGGGAAGTGTGCAGATCTTAAGGGCGCTGCGTGCCCGGCCCGAAATGCGCCAGGTGCAGCTTGCCTCAACGGCCCGGCTGGCGGCAAACAGGTATGAGCGTCTGCGCGCGATGTTTCCCAAAGCAGATCCCGAGCGTCTGCGCCGGAGTGTATGGCTGGGTCTCGAGACGGGCAACATCTCTATGGAGCTCGTTGTCGAGGGAGCCTACGCGGAAGGGGGTGCAACCGCTCAGGCAACCATCGACGACGCGGCGGTTCTTCTCGGGCGTTATTACTGGCGGCTCGGGGTTCAGGAGGATTTGCAGGAAGGTACAGGAGCCAAGTCCCCCAAACGCCGCTAAATGTCCTTACCGGAAGCCGTGAATTCGGGCGAGCCGAGTTGCCAATAGTACCGCCCTAACATCGCCGCGATCTCCTCGATCATCGCCTCGTCCTGCTGGCCGGCGGCTCGACACTGTCCCTCCACGATCAGCTCGATGAGCTGGGTGGAGACTTCCAATCCGAACCAAGCGGCGCGGCGCAACCGAGCCGGATCAGAATCGGGAAAAATACGGCGCAAGCGCTCAAACCATCGTGCTGCCACCCTGGTCGTCGACGCGCGACGTACCTCTCGCATGACCGGCGTCGTCCGCAGCGCCCTCAAGATCTGCACGCTGCCGGGAAACGAAGCTGTGATAGCAACGACATTTTCAATACGTTCACGAACCTCGTCGATGACGTCGCTCTCGCTGCGAGGCAAGGGGGAACTGGCCATGATGTTGAGCGCGGTCTCATCTTCCGCCTGCATGAGTCGCTCGGCGAGCGCCTTGAGGACGGCATATTTATTCGGGAAGTATCGATAGACCGCGGGGGGTGTCATCCCGGAACGCTCGCAGATCGCGTTGATCGAGAATGTCTTCGAATTCTCCAGAGCGAGGATTTCGGCCGCGAAATTCAAGATCGCGTCAAATGTCTCGCGGGAGCGGGCCTGCATCGGTAACGCCTTCGTCTCGAGCGTTGCCCGCGCAGGCCGCTTGCGCCGCGTCTTCGCTATCACTGGCATTTCGGCCACACGCGTCCGGCTCTCATAATCGTAAAACGCATGATATGCGGGTTCGAACTTTGCCGACAAGCGCTTGCTCCACACCGAGTCGATAGAGTATAGTATCGTTTGTATCGGACTTCCTTTCCGTCAGGTCTCTTGTCATGTCAAGCCACCGCGACCAGGCGCTGCGACTGCGGGCACGTTCAGTCATTCCCAGTGGGATGTACGGGCATCTCTCGACCCGGTATTTGCCCGACGATTTTCCTCAGTATTTCGATCGAGCCCAGGGCGCTTATCTGTGGGATGTCGACGGCCGTCCTTATCTGGACTTCATGTGCGCATTTGGACCCAACCTGCTCGGATATGCGCACGAGTCGGTGGATGCGGCCTACATCCATCAACTGAAGTCCGGCGATACGATGACCGGGCCTTCGCAAAGGATGATCGAGTTTGCCGAAGGCCTGGTGGAGTTGGTCACACACGCCGACTGGGCCATGTTTTGCAAGAACGGCAGCGACGCCACCACCATGGCGGTGATGACCGCTCGAGCCCACACGGGCTGCTCCAAGATCATCCGCGCGCAGGGCGCCTATCACGGGTCCGCCCCCTGGTGCACCCCCCAGGCACTCGGCACGACGGCCGGCGAGCGCGGCGATCAGGTGACCTGTACCTACAACGATGTTGAAAGTCTGGAACGAGCGGTCGCCGTGGCGGGCCAGCAACTCGCGGCGATTCTGGCTACCCCCCTGAAACACGACGTCCTGGTGGATCAGGAGCCCCCCAATCCGGATTACGCGCGACGTGCTCGCGAGTTATGCGATCAGACCGGAGCACTGCTCGTGGTGGATGAGGTTCGTGCCGGCTTGCGTCTCGCGCGCGACTCCAGTTGGGCAAAACTCGACGTGGCTCCAGACCTGTCCTGCTGGGGGAAAGCCATCGCGAACGGCCATCCGATTTCCGCGCTCCTGGGAAATGACAAAGCCCGCGAGGCCGCTGCGTCCATTTACGTGACCGGGTCATACTGGTACTCCGCGGCGCCCATGGCGGCCGGTGTCGAGACCTTGCGCATCGTTCGCACGAGCGACTACCTCGAGCGCCTCGATCGCCTGGGGCAACGTTTGCGGCGCGGGCTCGACGCAGCCGCCACCTCGCATGGCTTTCACCTGCGTCAGACTGGGCCGGTACAGATGCCGTTGTTTCTGTTCGACAACGATCCTGACCTGCGGCAAGGGTTCTTCTGGGCCAGCCAGATGTTGCAACGGGGTGTGTACGTACATCCCTGGCACAACATGTTCTTATGCGCGGCAATGACCGAAGCGGACATTGACATGACGATTGCGGCGGCCGGCGAAGCCTGCGCCGCGCTGCGTGCGCACGTCCACACTCTTACTCCAATCGAGAAACTCAAGCCGCTGCTCGGACGTACCCAGCATGATTGAGATCGCAGCATTGCCGCCGTTGCCGGCGACCCAATTTTCACCGGCGGCGCCGGGTTTTATTGAGACATGCCGACAGCTGTTCGGTCAGCCCTCGCGGCTACTGCGCTCTGAAGGCAGTGTGGTGGCGTTCAGGAACGAGGACCTTCGGCAACTGGCTGCACTTCCCGCTGTGGGTCAGTCACCGCCGGCTGTCTTGAACAAGCGCTCGTTCTGCGTACCGGACGGCGCTGGCGGAGTGGTCGTCGGAGAATCGCTCTGCCGCCTGCTCACGACCCAGTTCTTCACGGCCAATCCGCCGATTCACAAGCCATTGCGACACATCCTGGCGCGCCAGTTCATGCCCAAGAGCGTGGCCGCTCTGGAACCACTGGCACAGCGCATCGCCAGGCAGATTCTGACCGAGATCCCGGCCGCTGCGCGAATTGATTTCTGCGTTGATTTCGCCAGTCGTCTCGTGGCGCGGTTTTTCGGCCATTTGCTGGGCATGCGCCTAGCGGAAGAGGAGCGCATGGTGGAACTGATGTCTGCCATTGCGCCGATGTTTTTTTCCGGGAAATCGGCCGACGAACTGAAGGAGGCGGATGGGGTCGCGGCGGAGTACCTCGATCTCGTCATCAAGGCCGTACACAGGACACTCGCAGCGGGTGACAACGCCCTGGTCGGGACGATGGCCGCCGAGCTGGCGCAACTGAATTTCGAGGACGATCCGCACGAGGCGGGTGTTGTTCCGGACAGCATCGGTCTGATGCTGGCTTCCAATCTGATCGATGGCTTTCATACCGTCGCGGTGGCTGCCAGCAGTGCCGTTTACATGCTGCTGCTCCACCCTCATGAGTTGGCCAACGTACGGGCGCAACCCGATCTCGCCCGGGGAGCGGTCTTGGAGACTTTGCGACTGCTGTCTCCTCTGACTTTGACACAACGCTACACACTGTCTGACGTCGAGTACGCGAACGTGCGGATTCCCCGGGGCACGCCCGTCATCATGTTGTGGGCCGTAGGTAACCGGGATCCCCAGGTCTTCAATGAGCCTGACACGTTCACTACGGCGCGGCCCAGAAGAAATGAGACCACCTTCGGGGGTGGTGTGCATATTTGCCCGGGACGCTATGTCGCCGGTATGCTGGCCGAGACAGTCGTCAAGCAAGTTTGCGCGCCTGATGTCCAAATCGCGCTCGCGGCGGATCAGTATCAATGGTTCGGGCGCTCGGTTTTGTGTCAGCTCGTTTCCATGCCGGTCACGCTGTCGAGCCGGAGCGCGCCACATTGACCAGGCTGTCGACCACAACGAGCGCAGCATCCTACCCCTGGCTGGGGACGCTTTAGTGAGCCCTGTTGTCCCGGCGCCCGCGGTCCGCCCTGCAGCGGCAGTGGCTGGCCTCACGCTGGGATGCATGGGTGTGTTGATGCTCGGCCTACAGCCATTGGTTCTGGGTGCTCTGCTCGATGAACATCGCCTATCGGTCGCTCAGCTGACGCAAGCAGCCATGCTCGAGCAGCTCGCCTTGGGCATTACCGCCGGCGCTCTGGGTGCCTTTGCGGCGAGGCGGCATCTGCGCGTGTACGCCTGTGTGGGATGTCTGGTGCTCGCCGCTGCGAATGCGGCCTGCGTGGGTGCCCACGGGATGAGTTTCATCTTGTGGCGTGGCGTGAGCGGGCTCGGAGGCGGCATTGCGTTGTGGATTGCGGCTGGGGTCGTGGCATTCAGCCCTACCCCGGCGCGTTTGGCGGCGTTTTTTGTTGGAGCGCAGGCCGTGTTGCAGGGCTTGCTGGCGGCTCTCTTGCCCATCACGCTCATGCCCACTATGGGCGCCAACGGTGGACTGGCTTCCATGGGGGCACTGTCCTTCGCTTCACTCCTGCTCGTGCGACTACTGCCCGTGGGACTTCCGGAGCCAGCCAGACACGAGATCGGCCCCGGTCGCCTGGGTGTCGGCGCCTATGCCGGCCTGATCGCCAGTTTTTTCTTCATGGCGGCTATTGTCGGGCTTTGGGTTTTTGTCGAACCGCTCGCGGCATCCAGTCATATCAGCCCTGCGGTGGCTCGCTTTGCGGTGGCGGCGAACCTGGCGGCCCAGTGCCTGGCGGCCGCGTTGTTGAGTATCCTCGGCACGCGGTTGGCGCGTGTCTCCGGTTGGGTGTTAATCGGAGGCTGCGCCGCCTTGTTGCTAGCCCTCGTACTGCTCTTCGATAACCCGCATGAGGCCGCCTTTCTCGCGGCCGTGCTGCTTCATGGGTTTGTCTGGAGCGTGGGCCTGACCTTCTACGTTCCGCTGCTCATCCGCGCCGACCCAACACGTCGAGCCGCTATACTCCTCGCCGGTGCGCAAATGTTGGGCGGCAGCGCGGGGCCGATTATCACCGGCATGTTTGCAACGGAAACACGGCTGATCCCGGTGTTGCTCAGCGCTGTGCTCCTCACGTCGATCGCCTTGGTGGGGACGGTTGTGGCCTCCTTCCATCCGGGCAGAGGCTACCCGCATCAGGAACCCGTCTGACCCTTCAAGAGCATTACGGTCGGCAGGAACCCTAGTGTGCTGGTTCTATGCGGTAAACGCGACTCGCTGTCAGATTGAACAAAGCGCTCTTTTCCGAGCTCGAGTAGCCTGCGGTAATCCGTTTGAAGGCGTTCCAGAGCACACGATAGGTGCAGGTCGGTCGATCCTCCGGGAAGTTGCTCTCGAACATACAGCGATCGGTCCCGAACAGTTCGATGCAGGTTTCGATATAGGGTCGCCAGGCACTGGCCAGCACCTGCGAATCCGCAGGCGGCACCTTGGCGTCAAATCCAAAGCCGAACAACGGCATTCCCAAGCCACCCAGCTTGACGACGACGTTCGGTTCGCACGCAAGCTCACGCAGCAGCGGTTTCCAGATAGCCACCACCTCCTTGCTCAGTCCAGCGTAAGGCGCCGTTGCGATCGGGAAACCGCAATGGTCCAGGATGAGGGTCGTCTGCGGAAACCTGCGAGCAAGATCCGTCACGTCCTTCAACTGATGGAAGAGGACCAGGGCATCGAAGCTGAGCCCGTAGCTGGCTAGCAGAGAAAAGCCGGCGCGAAAACGGGGATCGAGCAGTAAGCCTCGGTCGTTACGGACACCAATGGAGCGAGCCGGGCGTTCATCGATATCCCAAAGAGTAGGATTTCTGATGCCCCGAAAGCGGCCGCCACCCGCACGGATATGGGCTTCGAGGACCGGGCGTACGGCTTCTCCCAGCATCAGGTCGGCGTAACCCACGATCGCAGCCGGGGCTCTGACGTTGCCGAGACGGCCGCTGGCGGTTCTCGCGGCGGTTTCATTGACGAACGCCGTTTCTCCGACAGGACGCATTTCCGGCGAGCCGTCGGTCGTGTACATGGACTCACACTCGACGTACACCGTCTTTTGAACGTTGTGACCGCTGGTGATGTCTGCGAGTAAGTCCCCGAGCAGGTAAGGAGGAGTGGCATTATTGTAGAAGTGATGATGCGGATCGACAATCGGCAGTGACGCATCCAGAACGTCTTCGGCGAAGTGTGTCACGAGGGTCCGCTAACGCAGGTGCGGTTCCGGGTACGCGCGCCGAATAGATTCAACACTCCCACGAACATTGGCCTCAATAGGCTACCGGCAGAACAGGGAGTGGATTGTAGTAATGCGCGTAGCGCTCCCGGCACTTTTCGACCAACATGGCCTGCGGCAGGTCGGGGGCGAATCGAGCGGGTGACATTCTGGAGAGGTCCTCACTCGGACGACCGTTGACGATCCATTCGGCGAGCTGTTCCCCGAGCGCGGGCGCAATCGAGAATCCACCCACGTTGCAACCACCCAAGAGGTAGAGGCCGTTGACCCCTGGCGCCGGACCAACGATGTGCTCTCCATCGAGGGTCATTGTGGGCAGTCCACCGCGGTGCTCCTGCAACGCAACACCTCGGAACACCGGAAACTGGTCATACACGCTGTCGGCGAGGCGTCGCAACACGGATAAATCGAGCGGCAGCTCCTCGATCGTGAACCCCTGCCCCAGCCTCGCGTCGTCATAAGGGAGCGGGTCTGTCTCGTATCCCCCCAACATCAGGCCCCCTCGCTCGGGGCGCACATAAACATTGACATCAATCACGCGAACGATCGGTTGACCGGTCCTCACGCCGGGTAGTGGAACGGTAATCATCAACTGATGGCGCATGGGTACGAGGGGCACCTTGCTTCCCGCGAGACGCGCTATCAGTCTGACCCACGCGCCGGCCGCGTCCACTACGACTCCGGTTCGGATTTCTCCTTTGTCGGTGAGCACACGAGCGATCGCGCCCGATTCGGTGACCATTCCTGTCACAGTCGTGTGGGGCCGCAGCGTGGCGCCGAGCTTTTCGCTCGCACGCGCGTAGCCCAAAGGCAGTTGCCCCGGCTCGAGGTATACGTCCGTTCTCATGTGCGACACGGCTAGAACCCCTTCCGTGTGCAGGAATGGCATGAGCTCTCGTGCCTGGGCCGGCTCGATGAGGTCGATATCGAGGCCGAACTGCTTGCCCCACTGCACGGCCTTGTGCAACATGGCCACGTGCTGCGGCAAGCGGACGATGTTCATGCTGCCGGGTTGGAAGAAGACCAGGGGCTCGCCGGTTTCTTCGGTGAATCGCTCGATTTTCTGCACGGCGCGGCGAGCGAGCCGCATCATCACCTCGCTGCGACGCAACTGTCCAGTCAGTCCGGCTGCCCGCGGGGACGTCTGGGAGGCGATCGCTGCCTTGTCGAGTAGCGCAACATTGCGTCCCAGGCGCGCAAGGTGAAAGGCCGCGCTCGCACCGAGTGCTCCTGAACCAATCACCACGGCGTCAAATTGATCCATCCAACAGTTACTCTAGTGCGGCACGTTGTCCAGCTCGTCCGTCAGTCATTGACGGCGGCCACCAGTTCGATCTCCACCGTGATCTGTCCCGGTAGCGAGCTCATTCCTACCGCCGACCGGGCATGACGGCCGATGTCGTCGCCAAATACCGCTACCAGCAGATCCGAGCACCCATTGATCACCCGAGGATGCTCCGCGAACTCCGCTGTCGCATTGACCATTCCGAGCACTTTGACGATGCGAGAGACTCGGGAGAGCGAGCCCAGGGTCTCGTGCATCACCGCCAGCAGATTGATGGTGGTGAGGCGAGCGTGTTGGTAGGCTTCCTCCACGGTGACGGTGGCACCTACTTTGCCGACGCAGCGGACTTTTTCGGGCGTGACTGGCCCCTGACCGGAAAGAAACAACAGGTCACCCGCGCGAACGGCCGGTACGAAGTTGGCAACGGGCGCAGGCGCTCGAGGCAGCACGATGCCTAACTCCTTCAAACGGTCGTAAGGTGTGCTGCCGGACATGGGTCAAGACCTGCCCTCGAGGCGCGCCTTGAGGTGCTCCGCACCCAGTGCCTCGCCTCGGATCACCATTTCACGCAGCGCCCGAGGGCTGGTACCCACGCGCCGTACGACTTTGCCTCGTTCCTGGGGGATGTAGACCTCGACCGTCCGCTTGTCCATGGCGTCCAGAATGATGTCGCCCACCGCCGCTGCCGACATGGAGGGCGAGGCAAAAGCGAGCTTCAAACCGCTTTGGGCTTCCTGCTCGAGCATCGGTGTCTCGGTGGAGGTCGGGTGTACGATCGTGAATTTCAGTGGACCGTCGCGTTGCTCGAGCGCCAGGGCATGGTGAAACGCCCGCAACGCGTGTTTGGCGGCCGCGTAGCTGGCGAGTCCCGGAAAAGGTAGGAAGGCAGTCATGCTGCAAACCGTTACGAAATGCCCGGAGCCCTGTTCTAGAAATCGCGGCAGCGTTGCCAGCATTCCTTTCATGGGTCCCATGAAGTTGACCTCGACCGTGCGCTCGTGGTCTCTGAGCGGCACCTTGTCGACATACCCTGCATGGGCGATCGCCGCGTTGTTCATCAGCACATCCAGTCGTCCGAACCGGGTCCATGCTTGATCCAACACCTGGTCCCATTGCTCACGTCGCGTCACATCAAGGGCCACCGCACTCGCGCCGCTCCCGATGCCGCGCGCTACGGATTGCGCGCCCTCATGGTTGATGTCGGCAATCAGTACCTGGTGCCCGCGCTCGACGGCGAGCTTGGCGGTCGCGGCACCGATACCGCTTGCCCCGCCGGTCAGCAGAATAGTCTTGCTCTTCATCATCCTCTCGTGAAACCGGGCCCTACGCCGCCGCGGAAACTATGGATTACGTTGCAAAATATAGCAATAGCTATACAAAATTTCTGCGGCTTTACGGCAATAATTTGCCTATCGACATCTGCAGAGCCTCGGCGCTTGACAATTATAAGTACGTAGTAATAACTATACGCCCGTACCTGGGGCGAGTAGTGGGAGCAGACCGCGTGGACAGGGCTCAGACCCAAACAGCCGGCAGCATGCCCGATGCGGCGCGCTGGATCGGCGCCAAGCCCACCAATGGGCAGCTCGCCGGCATTCTCCTCGTAGGTACGATGGGCATGCTGATCTGCGGGGTGCAGCCGGTCCTGCTGGGATCTCTCGTTCTGGAGCATCGTCTGAGCGCCGTGGCACTCGGCTGGGCCACCACCGCTGAGTTCGTAACGCTGGCTCTTGGGATCTGGCTGGCCGGTACGTTCTGGCGACCGACCCAGATGCGGGCGCGAGTTGCGCTGGCCGCGGTGCTCGCGATCGTGGCGGACCTGCTGGTGGTCGGTGAGCACGGCACCCAGGTCCTCATCAATCGCACGCTGGCCGGGCTTCCGGAAGGCGTGCTGGTCTGGCTGACCTCCTGCATGGTCGCCCGCAGTCCAACTCCGCCGCGCATGGCAGGAATCTTCCTCACCCTGCAGAACATCTCGCAATTCGTGTTTGCGGTACTACTACCGCCGACGCTGATGCAGCGCTACGGAGCGGATGGAGGTTTCGTGGCGCTCGCTGCGACGGCCGGGTTCGCCCTGATCGCCGCGCCACTTGTGCCGAACTCGTTCGCCGAGCTGGCGTCGGCCCCGGGGCATCGCAGCAGGCCGGTGTACTCTGTGAACGTTGTCTTGTGCCTTGCCAGTGTATTTTTCATTTCCGCCTTCTCCATCGGTCTGTTCGCTTATATCGCCCCTCTAGGGGCCCAGGCGCATTTGAGCGAACAGATGGTCGGCTACGCGGTCTCGGCCGTACTGTGCGGGTCCACTGTGGGGTCATCCCTGGCTGCCGTGCTACCCAGAATCCCTTACTACGCCGTCTTCTTCGTCTGTATGCTGACTAACACCGCGCTGGTGGCTTTGTTGGCTGCGCTGCCGGGTCCCGTCGCATTCCTCAGCGCCTGTGCCGTGTTCGGGTTTTTCTGGCTGTTCTTTCTGCCCTACCAACTGCCCATGGCCATCGAGGTAGACCCGACTCGACAAATCGGCGTGGTTCTTCCGGGAGCCCAGTTGGTCGGGGCAGGTGCAGGACCGCTCCTGAGCTCGTTTTTCGTGACGGATACCGATACACGCGGCGCGTTGCTGGTGTGTTGGGCTTGCTTCCTGCTCGCCTTCGTAATCTCGACGTTGCAACATCTCAGGCGCCGCAGGCTGGATCGTTTACAACCACAAGGTACACCCGGCTGGAAATGATGTATCCCGAGTTGACGATGATGATTGACGGTGAGCTCGTCACCGCAGGGGGCCGCCGCCGCGAGCCGGTGCTCAATCCCGCGGATGAGGGGACTCTCGGTCTGCTTCCCTATGCCACGACCTCGGATCTCGACCGCGCGCTGGAGAGCGCTCAGCGCGGATTTGCCACCTGGAAGAACGCGTCGGCGCGGGAACGCGGGAGCATTTTGAAGCGGGGCGCCGCACTGATACGCAACCGCCAGGACACCATCGCTCGAGTGCTGACCCTGGAGCAGGGCAAACCCTTGGTGGAGGCGCAAGGTGAAGTCGCCGTTTCTGCTGACATCATTGAGTGGTACGCGGAAGAAGGGCGACGCGCCTATGGTCGGATCGTGCCTGCCACCAGTGCGGGCTTGCGGCAACTGGTTGTGATGGAGCCTGTGGGTGTCGCGCTTGCCGTCACGCCATGGAATTTTCCGGCCCTGACCCCCTGCCGCAAGATTGGCGGCGCTCTGGCCGCTGGGTGCTCGCTCATTCTCAAAGCATCCGAGGAGACCCCGGGCACCGCTCTGGAAATCGTGAAGGCCCTGCACGATGCGGGCCTTCCGCCCGGTGTCTTGAACCTGGTGTTTGGCGATGCACCGGCGGTCACCGGGCACTTACTGGGCTCGCCGATCGTCCGCAAGCTATCCTTCACTGGCTCAGTGCCCGTGGGCAAGCTCCTGGCTGCCACCGCGGCGGCGAATTTGCAGCGCACCACCCTCGAGCTCGGCGGCCACGCGCCGGTGCTCGTGTTCGATGATGTCGATGTGGAGCGAGTAGCCACCCTTCTGGCTGTTGGAAAGTTCCGCAATGCCGGGCAGATCTGTATCTCGCCGACCCGCTTCTATGTCCATGAGCGGATCTTCGACGCTTTCGTCGAGCATTTTACGGCGCGTGCCGGGGCGATGCGCCTCGGCGAGGGTCTCGCCGAAACAACCGGGATGGGCCCTCTTGCCAACCCCGGCAGACAGGTTGCGATGGAGGAATTCGTCTCGGACGCCACCCGGCGTGGAGCCCGGATCTGCGCAGGCGGAGACAGGCACGGGTCGACGGGGTTCTTTTTCAAGCCGACGGTATTGACGGACCCTCCGGATGATGCCCGTGTCATGACGGAAGAGCCGTTCGGTCCCGTCGTCCCGATCACGCGGTTTCAGAATCTCGAACAAGTGATTCAGCGCGCCAATTCGTTATCGGTCGGACTGGCCGCCTACGCGTTCACCACATCGAACGAGACCGCCATGGCCGTCGGGGAGTTATTGAAGGCGGGGATGGTGGGGGTTAACACGTTGAACGTCTCAAACGCGGAGACACCGTTTGGCGGTACGCGCGAGAGTGGGTACGGCCAGGAAGGTGGCATTGAAGGCATGCAGGCGTATCTCGACGTGAAGTTGATTGCGCATGCGCGTCGTCCCTGAGCTCCGCGCCGTGGTTGCGCACATGTGATCACCGTCCCGCACCAGAGGGTTGTGGCGTCTGTTGGCCCAGTAAGGTTCGCAAGGCCTTTTTGTCGATCTTTCCCACACTGGTCCGGGGCATCGCCTGCAGCACCTCTACCCGGTCCACCAGCGCATACCGGCTGAGCTCGCCGCGGGCAATCGCAGAAGTGATAGGAGCATTGATTGCCTCCAGATCAGGTGGGAGTGCAGCCGTAGATGTGATGGCCGCAATCGGTCGTTCACCCCAGCGTGCGTCCGGAACGCCCACTACGGCGACCTCGGAGACACCCTCCACACTGGCGACGAGATTCTCGAGAGTGAGTGAGCTCAGCCATTCGCCGCCGGTCTTGATTACGTCCTTGAGCCGATCGCGGATGATGATAGTGCCGTCCGGATCGATCGTGGCGAGGTCCTGAGTGTGCATCCAACCCCCCCGCCAAAGCGCTTCCGAGGCGGCGGGATCGCCCATATAACAGGGCGTCAGCCAGGGAGCGCGCAAGACCAGCTCACCCTGTGTTTTTCCGTCGTGAGGCAGCTCGCGCATATTCTGGTCGACGATTCGTGCCGAGACCAATGGAATGGGCACGCCTGAGACGGTCATAGCAGCGATCTGTGCTTCTTCATCTTGGATCCCGGCGCTCAGGCGCGCCACCGCCACCGTCGGTGCGGTCTCAGACATTCCATACCCACTGATCAAGGTCATGCCGCGATTTCGCCCCTCTTTGCATAGCGCAGAGGTCAACGCCGACCCACCGATCTTCATGCGCCAACCTGAGAGGTCCGTCCCTTTGTGCGCAGCAGCGTCCAACACCATTTTCAGAATAGTCGGTACACAGTGTGAGAACGTGACACCTTCGCGTTCTCGCAGCTCGAGGATGGTTTGCGGCTCGTAACGGCCGGGGTAGACCTGCTTTACGCCCAACAATGTCGCAATGTACGGCACGCACCACGCGTGCACGTGAAACATGGGCGTGAGCGGCATGTAAATATCCCCGTGCCCCAAGCCGCCTGCCTGGGTGACTCCGAAGGGGGCCTTCGCGTTGAGTACGAGGAGCACAATCTGGCGGTGACTGAAGCACACCCCTTTGGGATGTCCAGTCGTTCCGGTTGTGTAGAAGGTGGTCGCGATCGCGTTCTCATCGAAGTCGCGAAAGGCAAAACCGACGTCCGCGGTCGCGAGCAACCGTTCGTACTCTCCGGCGGCGAAGTGCGGCAAGGCAACATCAGCCCCGTCTGTGATGGCGAGTACGGCTTTGATGGACGGCAGTTTGGGTAGGATTGCCTCCACGATGGGAAAGAAATCGCGATGCACGAGCAGGATCTCGGCCTTGGCGTGCGACAACGTATAAGCGATCTGGGCGGGGGCCAATCGAATGTTGACCGTCTGCAGCACCGCACCCATCATCGGAATTGCAAAATACGCCTCAAGATAGCGATGGCTGTCCCAGTCCATGACGGCAACAGTCATGCCCTCCTGCGCGCCAAGGCCGGTCAGAACCGATGCCAGTGCCCCGATCCGCTCGCGTAGCTTGCGGTAATTCAACCGCATCTGGT
>Ga0068855_100006553_pt1 | contig 14153 bp, 10 predicted proteins | sample KBSCornC52_FD_66592 | JGI IMG/M metagenome (GOLD analysis project Ga0068855, IMG submission 66592) | Corn rhizosphere microbial communities from Kellogg Biological Station, Michigan, USA - KBS Corn C5-2 | ecosystem: Host-associated > Plants > Roots > Rhizosphere > Soil ... | reverse complement strand
GGGGAATTCGGTCGTCGTGCTCACCTTGAAACTCCGTGGATCGCGGCAGCGGGATGGGAGGTCGCGCGGCGCGGCAGCTCGCGCTCGCCGCGCCAGATGCCGGTCATCAGGCGGCGGCCGGGGAAGTGGATCGGCTCGAGCGGGTTGAGTCCGGCGCTCTTCAGCCAGCCCTGCACCTGGTTGTCGGCGAAGCCCAGGTGGACGTGGGCGTGCTCGCGCTTCAGCTCGACGAGATCGTGCGGCGAGAAGTCGACCACCAGCACGACGCCGCCAGGCTTGACCACGCGCGCGGCCTCGCTGAGCGCCACCGACGGATCGTCGGCGTAGTGCAGCACGTGATGGATGGTGACGACGTCGAACGAATCGGCCTCGAAGGGCAGCGCGTACATGTCGCCCTGGCGGATCTCGGCATTGTCGATGCCGGCGCGCGCGAGGTTGGCGCGGGCGAGCGCCAGCATCTCGCGGCTCTGGTCGACACCCACGGCTTGCTCGACCTTGGGCGCCAGGACCTCGAGCAGCCGGCCGGTGCCGGTGCCGACGTCGAGCAGGCGGCGGGCGCCGACCGGCAGGTGACGGGCGAGTGCGCGCTCGATCTCGCGGTCGGCGACGTGGAGTGCCCGCAACTCGTCCCAGCGCTGGGCATTGTCTCGAAAGAAGCGCACGGCCGCGGTCTGACGGCGCTGCTGCAGGGCGTCGAGGCGGGCGCGGTCGGCTGCCAGGCGGAGGTGCTTGGCGTCGAGCCGGCGCACGAATTCGCGCACCAGCTGGGAGTCCTCGCCCGCGGTCACGAGCCGGAACCGGGTGAACTGGGCCTCGCGGAAGCGCTCGAGCAAGCCTGCCTCGACCAGCAGCTTCAGATGGCGCGAGACCCGCGGCTGGCTCTGGCCCAGCACGTGGACATAGTCGCTGACGGTGAGGTCTTCCCGGGCGGCCAGGGCCAGGATGCGCAGGCGCGTATCTTCGGCGGCGGCGCGCAGGAGGGTGAGCAGATGATCCATGTCATCAGTAATATAAGCATATCTTTATATTTGCAAGTGCAGGAAATTTGAAACTTGTGACTGTTCCGCCACAGCCGGGCTCCGTCTCGCCTATGCACTTCAAAGTGCAGTATTCGTGTGCGACACTCCGACCGATCGCGGCGAAAAGCCGTTTTGCGTGAAGGCCCTACGTCTCAAGGGGGCCGGATTTGAGGACCCAAGTGACGTCGATGGTCAAAGGCATGTTCAAGGCGGTGGCATCCAACGCCCGCCACACGCTCGTTCTCGCGGTGGCCGCTGCCACTCTCGCGGGCGGCTGCGCCACCAATGACACCGGTGCCGCCGAGGTTTGGGATCCCATCGAGACGCCGAACCGCTTCATCTTCTCGATCAATCGCGCCGTCGACATCATCGCCATCCGGCCGATGGCAGTCGTCTATCGCGACTGGATGCCGAAGCCCGCGCAGAGGGGCGTCCACAACGTCCTCGAGAATCTCGGCGAGCCGGTGACGGCGATCAACGAGGTCGTGCAGGGCGATCCGAGTCGTGCCGCCACCACGCTGGCGCGCTTCGTGGTGAACTCGACGATCGGCCTTGCCGGCCTGTTCGATGTCGCCTCCAGCATCGGCCTCAGCAAGACCAAGGAAGATTTCGGCAAGACCGTCGGCTACTACGCCGGCGTCGAGCCCGAGAACGGCGGTCCCTATCTCGTGCTGCCGCTCGCCGGCCCGTCCAATGCCCGCGATGCCGCCGGCCTGATGGCCGACTACGCCGTCGATCCGTTCCGCATCCTTACCTATGCCCTGAACGTTGATCAGTTGCTCTACTCGGGAACGCGCTATGGCGCGACGGTGCTCGATACGCGGGTACGCACGATGTATGCGCTGGACGACCTCGAGAAGAACAGCGTCGACTACTACGCCGCGCTGCGATCGGCCTACACCCAGCAGCGCGCCGATCTGATTCGCCAGAAGCGGGAGAAGACCGATAGCCGTGGCGAGCTCGATCGTCGCGACAACGTCGCCCTGGTGCGCTAATACTTTCGCGCTGGGAATCGCGCGGTAAGGATACCGCCCGTCTCTAATATTTTCAGGGAGTGAACAGTGTCGCTGCGCGCCAGTCGTCGTGTTGTCCTCTTCCTGGCCGCCGGCGCGGCCACCGCGTTCGCCGCCGGTGCGCTGTCCATGCCCGCCCTGGCCGCCGGCGATCCGAAGGAGCTGATCCAGAAGACCGCCGACGAGGTCATCCAGATCATCAAGACCACCAAGGGCGTCGAGCGCGAAGCGGCGATCGAGAAGATCCTGCTCACCGCCTTCGACATGAGCTACATGGGCCGCGCCGCGCTGGGCACCCATTGGGAAGGCACGCCCGAGGCCGAGCGGCAGCGCTATCTGAAGGCCGCGGTCGCCTCCGAGGCCCATGCCTACAGCGAGCGCTTCGGCCAGTACGGCGGCCAGACGCTCAGCATCGGCAAGGTGACCCCCCGGCCCAACGGCGTCTCGGTGGTCGACAGCAAGCTCAACCAGGCCGACGGCCCGCCAATCACCATGCAGTGGGAGGTCCGCGACACCGGCCAGGGCGCGCGCATCACCGACGTCAAAATCGAAGGCGTCAGCATGGTCATGACTAGACGTTCGGATTTCAATTCCTACATCCAGGGACACGGCGGCAAGGTCGAGCCCCTGATCGAGGAGCTCGAAAAGCGCGCCGGCAAGTGAGCGCTCGTATTGCGCGCGCAACGGACGGGCCCTAGATTCTCCCCCGGGAGGCGTATCGATCGCCTCGTCGGGGCCTAGGGAGCCCGGGCGGGGTCGAGGGAGAACGCCATGGATAGCGCAAGGTATCAGAACGAGAGGGGGCCACGTCCCGCCTCTGTCGATCCGGTGTGGAGCAAGATCCGCGAGGCCGCGCAGGCCGCCGCCTCGGCGGAGCCGGTGCTCGCCGGCACCCTTCATGCCACCATCCTGAGCCAGCCCCGGTTCGAGAATGCCCTCAGCTATCACCTCGCGCGCCTCGTCGGCACCACCGAAGTCCCCGCCGCACTGATCCGCCAGACCTTCGATGAGGCGTTCACCGCCGACCCGGCGATCGGGCTCGCCGCGCGCGCCGACATCGTGGCCGTCGCCGACCGCGACCCGGCGTGTACGTCGCACCTCGATCCGCTGCTGTGGTTCAAGGGCTACCAGGCCCTGCAGACCTATCGCGCCGGCCACTGGCTGTGGAAGCAGGGCCGCAAGGACCTGGCGCATTACCTTCAGAGCCGGGGGAGCGCACTGTTCGGCCTCGACATCCATCCCGGCGCGGTGATCGGCAAGAGCCTCTTCCTCGACCACGGCACCGGCATCGTGATCGGCGAGACCGCCGTCGTCGAAGACGGCGTCTCCATGCTGCACGGCGTGACCCTGGGTGGCACCGGCAAGGAGCGCGGCGACCGCCATCCCAAGGTGCGGCGCGGCGTGCTCCTGGGCGCCGGCGCAAAAGTGCTCGGCAACATCGAAATAGGCGCCTGCGCCAAGATCGCCGCCGGCAGCGTGGTGCTCGAGCCCGTGCCCGCCGGCTGCACCGCCGCGGGCGTGCCTGCCCGCATCATCGGCTGCGTCGACGTGCCGGAGCCGGCGATGGAGATGGATCAGCGGATTTGACCGGCCTGCGTCCCAAATTCCGCGGCCTTGCCCTTCACACCTGGACCGTCGACACCACGCCCCTCGAGGGTGCGCTGGTGGCCGCGAAGTCGGCCGGCTTCGATGCCGTCGAGCTGCGGTGGGTCGACTTCGCGCGGGCCAGGGAGCGCGGCCTGTCGAACGACGCCGCGCTCGACCTCGTGCGCGCCAACGGCCTGCCGGTCAGCGCCACGGGCGTGGAGTATGGCTGGATCTTTTCCTCGGGCGCCGAGCGCGAGCGCCTGTTCCAGTCCTTTCGCGAGGCCTGCGACAACGCCGTCGCGCTGAAGTGCGGCCTGCTGATGAGCGCCATCGGCCCGGGCACGGCGACGCTCGACGAGGCGGTGGCCAACATCGTCCATGCCGGCGAGATCGCCGCAACCCATGGCCTGCGGCTCACCCTCGAATACCAGTTCCAGCATCCGGTCGTGCGCACGCTCGACATCCTGCGCGATATGATTTCGCGCGCGGGCCGGCCCAACGTCGGCCTGCTGCTCGACGCCTATCACCTGCAGCGCGGCGGCCGCCCGGGCGCGGGCTTCGCCGATGTGCCGGACGAGGAGATCTTCTACGTCCAGTTCAGCGACGTGCCGGATGCGCCGCCGGCCAGCGCGCCGCCGGTCGACCGCCTGCCGCCGGGCAAGGGTGTCGTCGGCTGGACCGGGCTGCTGCGCCTGCTGGCGGAGAAGAACTACCAGGGCTGGCTGTCCTACGAGGCGCCCAATCCCGCGCACTGGGCGCGGCCCGCCGCAGAGACCGCGAAGGAGGGCGCCGACGCCGCCCGCCGCGCGCTCGCGGCCGCCTTCCCGCGGTGAACAGCGGCGCCGATCAGTAAACGTCGGCCTGGTAGCGTCCGGCCTGCTTGAGGCCGGCCACGAACGTCCTGGCCGCCGCCTCGTCGAGCCCGCCTTCCGTTGCCGCGATCGCCACCAGCGTCTTGTCGACGTCGCTGGCCATGCGCGTGGCGTCGCCGCAGACATAGAAGTGCGCGCCGCGTTGCAGCCAGCGCCACAGCTCCGCGCTGTCCTCGCGCATGCGGTCCTGCACGTAGGTCTTGGGCGTGTCCGCGTCGCGCGACCACGCGAGCGACAGGCGCGTCAGCACCTGGCGGTCGAGCAGCCCCGCGAATTCGTCCTCGTAGAAGAAGTCGCAAGCCTGGCGCTGATGGCCGAAGAACAGCCAGGCGTCGCCCGGCGCCTGCGTCGCCAGCCGCTCGTGCAGGAAGGCGCGGAACGGCGCCACGCCGGTGCCGGGCCCGACCATGATGATCGGCGTTGTGGGATCGGCCGGCAGGGCGAAGTTGTGCGCGCGCTGGATATAGACCTTGAGCCGCGTGCCGGGCGCGATCGCGCTCGACAGGAAGGTCGAGGCGACGCCCAGCCGGGCGCGGCCGTCGATCTCGTAGCGCACATGGTCGACGGTGAGCGACAGGCGATCGGCGGCGAGCCTGGGCGAAGACGAGATCGAATAGAGCCGGGGCTGCAACCCGTCGAGGCACTCGACGAAGGCCTCGGGGTCGGGCCGGATGCCGGGGAACTTCCGCACCGCCGCCAGCACGTCGAGCGTGGCGGCGTCGCCGTCGGGATCTTCTCCTTGCGCCAGCGCCTTGGCCTTCGCCTTGCGGTCGCCGCCCACCATGTAGGAGATCAGTTCGAACAGCATGTCGGGCGCGGCGCCCAGCGACATGTCGTGGGTGAGCACGTCGCTGAGCGGCTTGCCGGCGATCGGGAAGTCCGGCGGCGCGTCGATCGCCTCGATCACCGCCGCGACCAGGGCGGCATCGTTCACCGGATAGACGCCGAAGCTGTCGCCCACGGCGTAGTCGAGGCCGGCGCCGGCGAGGTCGAACTCGATGTGCCAGGTCGACTTCTCCGACGGCCCCTTGTTGAGGAGCGCGCGCGACAGGAACGTCGCCTCGACCGGCATCTCGCGCGAATAGCCGCGCGCGATCGGGGCGACGGGGGCCAGCCTTGCCGCGGCCTTCGCCTCGGCCTTGGCCTTCTCCTCGTCGGGGTCGATCGCGCCACCGCCCATCTCCTCGATGAGCTTCTTCAGCATGCGCGCCGTTTCCTTGCCGCCGGGCACGCACAGGTTCAGCCGCTCCTCGGCCTGCTGCACGATCTCGTCGGCATAGGCCTCGCAGGTGTAGCCGCACTGGCCGCAATCCTGCTGTGCCATCGCCGCCATCATGCGCCGGCGCAGCGGGCGGTCGCGGGCCATCTCCATGCGCTCGGGCATGGCCAGGGTGGGGTCATGCCACGGCGCGCCGTCGTCGCCGGCGTCGGCCATCGGATCGCGGAAGGCAGGGTCGGCCGCGGCCGGCAGGGGCGGCGGACTGGCGTCGGCGCCCGGCACTTGAAGGGGCAGGTTCGACAGCACGGCGGCGAAGAAGCCGTTCAGCCAGGCGCGTTGGTCGTCGCTGAATGGCGCGCTGTCGGGGATCAGAGCCACGAACCCACCGGGCGGCACTTGGGCCTCCGTCACGCTCATATCATTCCCTTCCGAATCTGCGTGAATTGTCCGCAGGGTCGGTAGCAGGATGCGTGCCAGCCCGGCCCGACCACCGCCGCAAGATTGTTGCGCGAAGGGGGTGGCGAGATCTGAGACAAATCGCCTGAAACCCTTATGTCATCGGCATCGAAGGCGTCTCAGGTGGTTGAGACTCTGTCTCCTTCCGGAACTAGTTCCGGATCAGCGGCTTGTACTTGATGCGATGCGGCTGGTCGGCATCGGTGCCCATGCGCCGGTGCTTGTCGAGTTCGTAGTCCTGGTAGTTGCCCTCGAACCATTCGACATGGCTGTCGCCTTCGAAGGCCAGCATGTGGGTGGCGATGCGGTCGAGGAACCAGCGGTCATGCGAGATGACCACGGCGCAGCCGGCGTATTCGACCAGCGCCTCTTCGAGCGCGCGCAGGGTGTCGACGTCGAGATCGTTGGTCGGCTCGTCGAGCAGCAGCACGTTGGCGCCGCTCTTCAGCATCTTGGCGAGGTTCACCCGGTTGCGCTCGCCGCCCGAGAGCTGGCCCACCTTCTTCTGCTGGTCGCCACCCTTGAAGTTGAACGAGCCGCAATAGGCGCGGCTGGAGATTTCCTTGCTGCCGAGCTTGATGATGTCGAGGCCGCCCGAGAGCTCCTCCCACACCGTCTTGTTGGGATCGAGCGTCTCGCGGCTCTGGTCGACGTAGCCCAGCTTCACCGTCGGGCCGACCGAGAAGGTGCCGCTGTCGGGCTTGTCCTGGCCGGTGATCATCTTGAACAGCGTGGTCTTGCCCGCGCCGTTGGGGCCGATGACGCCGACGATGCCGCCCGGCGGCAGCTTGAACGACAGGTTGTCGATCAGCAGCCGGTCGCCGAAGCCCTTGGAGATGCCCTCGACGTCGATCACATGGTCGCCCAGGCGGGGGCCGGCCGGGATGACGATCTGCGCCTTGTCGAGCGTCTCCTGCTTGTCCTCCTCGACCATCTGGTTGTAGGCCTCGATGCGCGCCTTGCTCTTGGAGCGCCGCGCCGACGGGCTGGTGCCCATCCACTCGAGCTCGCGCTGCATGGTGCGGCGGCGGGCGTCGGCGGTCTTCTCTTCAAGCTCGAGGCGCTTGTCCTTCTGCTTGAGCCACGACGAGTAGTTGCCTTCCCACGGGATGCCAGCGCCGCGGTCGAGCTCGAGGATCCAGCCGGCGACGTTGTCGAGGAAGTAGCGATCGTGGGTCACCGCCACGACGGTGCCCGGGAACTCGCCGAGGTGGCGCTCCAGCCAAGCCACGGACTCGGCGTCGAGATGGTTGGTCGGCTCGTCGAGCAGCAGCATGTCGGGCTTGCTGAGCAGCAGGCGGCACAGCGCCACGCGGCGCTTCTCGCCGCCCGACAGCTTGTCGACCTTGGCATCGGACGGCGGGCAGCGCAGCGCATCCATCGCGATCTCGACGGTGCGGCCGAGGTCCCAGCCGTTGCCGGCGTCGATCTTCTCCTGCAGCTCGGCCTGCTCGGCGATCAGCTTGTCCATGTCGGCGTCGGGGTCGGAGAAGGCGTTCGACACTTCCTCGAAGCGTGCGAGCATGGTGGCCATCTCGCCGGCACCTTCCATGACGTTGCCCAGTACGTCCTTGGCCTCGTTGAGCTGCGGCTCCTGCTTCAGGAAGCCGACCTTCACGCCTTCGGCCGCCCAAGCCTCGCCGGTGAAGTTGTCGTCCTCGCCCGACATGACCTTGAGCAGGGTCGACTTGCCGGCGCCGTTGAGGCCCAGCACGCCGATCTTGGCGCCTGGCAGGAACGACAGCCAGATGTCCTTCAGGACCTGCTTGCCGCCTGGAAAGGTCTTGTTCAGGCCCTTCATGACGTAAATGTACTGATACGCGGCCATCGGCGGCTCCAGACGAAGGTGAGGGCGGGAAAGGCCAGCCTTGTAGCGACCCCGGGGGCGGGGTTCAATGCGCCCGGAAAGCCGCCCGGAAATGCTCGCCGAACCCGTCGTCCTCGCCTTGTCGCTGGCCTATCTCGGGCTGCTGTTCGCCGTGGCCTATTTCGGCGACCGGCACGCGGGCGCCTGGTCGACCAGCCGCATGGCGCCCGCCGTCTACGGCCTGTCGCTGGCGATCTACTGCACGTCGTGGACCTTCTACGGTGCCGTCGGCAGTGCGGCGATCTCGGGCTTCGGTTTCATCCTGATCTACACCGGCCCGGCGCTGGTGATGACCGTGGGCTATCCGGTGCTGCGCAAGATGGTGCGGCGCGCCAAGCAGCACAACGTGACGTCGATCGCCGACTTCCTCGCCTCGCGCTATGGCAAGAGCCGCGCCGTCGGCGTCACCGCCACCCTGTTCGCGACGGTGGGCGTGCTTCCCTACATCGCGCTGCAGCTCCAGGCGGTGTCGTCGTCGTTCCGCACGGTCGCCGATCCGACGCCATGGATCGGCGGCGGCGGGGTCATCCATCCGGACACCTCTTTGATCGTGGCGGCGCTGATGGCGGTCTTCACCATCCTGTTCGGCGTGCGCAACGTGCAGGCCTCCGAGCAGCATCGCGGCATGATGGTCGCGATCGCCTTCGAGTCGGTGGTCAAGCTCGCCGTGCTGCTGGGCATGGGACCATTCGTGCTGTTCGTTCTGTTCGACGGGCCGTCCGACCTGTGGTCGTGGCTCGACCACCAGCCGGCACTTGCCCAGCAGGTGACGCAGGCCGGCTCGCCGCTCACCTGGGTCGTGACCTCGCTCCTGTCGGCGATGGCGTTCCTCTGCCTGCCGCGCCAGTTCCACGTCGCCGTCGTCGAGCACGGCCACCCTGCAAGCCTGCGCACCGCGCGCTGGATGTTCCCGGCCTATCTTGTGCTCATCAATCTGTTCGTCGTGCCGATCGCGGCGGCGGGGCTGCTGCTGATCGGCCAGCAGGCCAATTCCGACCTCTACCTGCTGCAGCTTCCGATCAGCCACGGCGCCAGCGGGCTGGCCGCGCTGGTCTTCATCGGCGGCCTGTCGGCGGCGACGGCGATGGTGGTCGTGGCCTGCATGGCGCTGTCGGCGATGATCGGCAACGAACTGCTGATGCCCTATGTGCTGAGCCGCCAGGCCGGCACCGAGGGCGAGATGGGCCGGCTGGTCGTGTTCGTGCGCCGCGCTGCGGTGGTGCTGATCCTGATGGCGGCCTACGCCTACGAGCGCACGATCTCGGGCTATCTGTCGCTCGCCTCGATCGGACTGATCAGCTTCGCCGCCGTCGCCAACTTCGCGCCCGGCCTGCTGCTCGGCCTCTACTGGCGCCGCGCCCATCGCTACGGCGTCGTCGCCGGCCTGTTGGGCGGCTTCGTCGTCTGGCTCTATGCGTTGCTGCTGCCCAGCCTGTACCAGGTGCCCGGCGCAGGCCAGGCCGCGCCGCTCGCGGCCTGGCTGCCGGCGCCGCTCGACACCCTCGATCCGGTGGGGCAGGGCTTCGTGGTCGGCATCGTCGTCAACACGCTCCTGCTCGTCGGCGTCTCGCTGATGGTCCGCGCCGTCGGCACCGATGCCCAGCAGGCCGACGCCTTCGTGCTCGGGGCCGAACCTGAGCAGGCCGACGAGTCGATGCCCGCCGACGCCCGCCGTGTCGACGAGCTGCGCGCCATGCTGGCGCGCTTCGTCGGCGCCGAGCGCGCCGCCGCGGCGCTCGGCGTGGCACCGCTGTCGATCGAGGCCGCGCTCAGCCGGACCGAGCGGCTGCTGTCCGGCACGCTCGGGGCGGCCTCCGCCCGTGTCATCGTCGCGGCCCTGGGGCGCCGCCGCCTGCCGCGCAGCGCGCGGGCGCTGATCGACGAGGCCTCGGCCGCGATCGGCTACAACCACGAGATCCTGCGCAACACGCTGGACCACGTCGGCATGGGCATCGCCGCCTTCGACCGCGACAGGCGCCTCGAATTCTCCAACGATCGCTTCGTCACCCTGCTGCCACTCGACCATCCGCTGCTGCAGGCGCCGTCGACGGCCCAGACGCACGAGATCGAGACGCCCGACGGGCGGGTCGTCGAACTGCGGCTCGATCCGCTGCCGGCCCGCGGCTTCGTCGCCACCTGCAACGACGTGACCGCGCGGGTGCGCACCGCCGAGGCGCTGCGCGACAGCGACCGCCAGCTCCGCCAGTCCAAGGAGACGCTCGAGCAGCGCGTGGTCGAGCGTACCGCCGAGCTCGAGGCGAGCCGTGCCGAGGCCGAGGCCGCCAACCTCGGCAAGACCCGGTTCATCGCCGCGGCCAGCCACGACCTGCTGCAGCCGCTGCATGCGGCGCGCCTGTTCACGGCGGCGATGATGGACCGCGATCCCGGCAACGACCTCGGTGGCAAGATCGACACCAGCCTGGGCGCGGTCGAGGCTCTGCTCGACGCGCTGCTCGACATCTCCAAGCTCGACGCCGGGGCCTTCCGGCCAGAGAAGCGGCCGTTCGCGCTGCAGCCGATGTTCGAGTCGCTGGCGACCGCTTTCGCCCCCGTCGCGGCGCAGCGCGGCATCGAGCTGGTAGTCGTGCCGACACGGGCGTTCGTGGCGACCGATCCGGCCTTCCTGCGCCGTATCCTGCAGAACCTGCTGTCGAACGCGCTGCGCTACGGCCGCCCCGAGGGCCGCCGGCAGCGCGTGCTGCTGGGTGCGCGGCGCGAGGGCGAGGGGCTCCGCCTCGAGGTCAAGGACAACGGGCCCGGCATCGCCAGCGACAAGCAGACGATCATCTTCGACGAGTTCGTGCGCCTGCAACCCGAGGACGACCAGCCGCGCGAGGAACGCGGCCTGGGACTGGGCCTCGCCATCGTCGAGCGGGTGGCGCGCATGCTCGAGCTGTCGGTGCGCATCGCCTCGGCGCCGGGCCGCGGCTCGACCTTTTCCGTGATCGTGCCCAGCGTGCCAGCGACCGCGGTCGTGACGCTGCCGATCGGCGTGCCACAGGCCGTGCCGGCGCTCGAGGCCGGAAGCTTCGTGCTCTGCATCGACAACGAGGCACGCGTGCTCGAGGCGATGGCGGCCCTGCTCGACGGCTGGGGCTGCACGGTGGCGACGGCGTCGTCGCAGGCCGAGGCACTGCGGCGAGTCGAGGAGACCGGGCGGCTGCCCGACCTCGTTCTCGCCGACCTTCACCTCGACGAGCAGCCGGACGGCCTGGCGGTGGTGGCCGCGCTGCGCACGGCCTGGGGCCGCGACGTGCCGGCGGCACTGGTCACTGCCGACCGCGACCCGACCTTGCGCCTGCGCACGCGCGGGGCGCGGATGGAACTGTTGCACAAGCCGGTGAAGCCCGCGGCACTTCGGGCGCTGCTGCGAATGCGCGAGGCTAGACCTTCGGCAGCGCCAGCGCCCGCGCTTCGATGACGGCCTGCGTGCGCGATCGCACGCCCAGCTTGCGCAGGATCACCGTGACGTGCGCCTTCACCGTGGCCTCGCCGATGCCGAGCTTGTAGGCGATCTGCTTGTTCTGGTCGCCGTGGACCATGAGCGTCAGCACGCGCCACTGCTGGGGCGTGAGCTGGGCGGCGCGCTGGGCGAAGGTGTCGCCGGCCGCGGCCTCGGGCGGGACCAGGATCTCGCCGTTCAGGACGGCGCGCACGGTGGCCGCGATCTCATCGAGCGACGCCGACTTGTCGACATAGGCCGAGGCGCCGAGGTCGTAGGTGCGGCGCGCGACGGCGGCATCGCGGGCGGCCGAGACGACGATGATCGGCACCGTGGGATGTTGGGAGCGCAGCAGGGCCAGCCCGGCCAGCCCATCCATGCCCGGCATGTCGAGGTCGAGCAGGACGGCGTCGGTGTCGGGCAGGCGCTCGAGGGCGGCCTGCACCTCGTCCAGGCTGGCCGCGCGCGCCACGATGGCGCCGGCGAACGCATGGCCGAGCGCGGTGCTGAGCGCATCGCGGACCATCGGATGATCGTCGGCAACCAGGAACGATCGCGGCGCAGGCGCTGATTCGGTCATCGACGTCTTTGTTTCCCCCGGCAGCAAGAGTGATCGACGGCCGCCGGCTCTTCAACCCCAAAGCCATCGCGCCGGAGGCGGCGGTTGTCAGCCGGGCGCGGGGGCTGCAGGATCGCGCCATGAACCTCGACGCCATCAAGATCGGCCACAACCCGCCCGACGACGTGAACACCATCATCGAGGTGCCGATCGGCGGCGAGCCGATCAAGTACGAGATGGACAAGGCGGCGGGCACGCTGGTCGTCGACCGCTTCCTCTACACGCCGATGCGTTATCCGGGGAACTACGGCTTCGTGCCGCACACGCTGAGCGACGACGGCGACCCGATCGACGTACTGGTCGCCAACACGCGGCCCATCATCCCGGGCGCGGTGATCAACGTGCGGCCGATCGGCGTGCTCAGGATGGAGGACGACGGTGGCGGCGACGAGAAGATCATCGCCGTGCCGACGCCCAAGATCACCCAGCGCTACGTCGGCGTGAGAAGCTACCGCGACCTGCCCGAGATCACCCGCCAGCAGATCGAGCACTTCTTCGTCCACTACAAGGACCTCGAACCCGGCAAATGGGTGAAGCTGCAGGGCTGGGGCGACGTCGACGAGGCCCGCCGCCTGATCGCCGAGGCGATCGCGCGGGCCAAGGCGAAATAGCGGCCGGCCGCCCCGAGGCCCTTGCCGGACGGCCCATCCGTCCTATATCGATCGCCAGCCAAGACCACACCGCGCAGATGGGATCCAATGAACGGCGATAACACGACGGCGCAGACGCACCTGTTCCAGGCGGAAGTCGCCGAGCTTCTGAACCTGATGGTCCACTCGGTCTATTCGGAGACCGACGTCTTCCTGCGCGAGCTGGTCTCGAACGCCTCCGATGCGCTCGACAAGGTGCGCTACGAGGCAATCGCCCGGCCCGAGCTGCTGGCGGGCGAGGAGAAGCTCGCCGTCCGCATCGTGCCCGACGCCCAGGCCAAGACCCTGGCGATCGTCGACAACGGCATCGGCATGGACCGCCAGGAACTGATCGACAATCTCGGCACCGTGGCGCGCTCGGGCACCAAGGCTTTCCTCAAGGGCATCAAGGACGCCAAGGACGGACTCGGCCTGATCGGCCAGTTCGGTGTCGGCTTCTACGCCGCCTTCATGGTGGCCGACCGCATCGAGGTGACGAGCCGGCACGCCGGTTCCGCCGAGGCCTCGGTGTGGACGTCGACGGGTGGCTCGGGCTTCGAGATCGCGCCGGCCAGTGAGGAGCAGGCCCGGCGTGTGCCGCGCGGCACCGAGATCCTGCTGCACCTCAAGGAGGACGCGGCGCGCTACCTGCAACCCCACGAGCTCGAGCGCATCGTGCGGACCTATTCCGATCACATCCTGTTCCCGATCGAGCTGGTCGACGACAAGGGCGAGGCGCGCCAGGTCAACGCCGCCAGCGCCCTGTGGCAGCGCGCCAAGTCGGAGGTCAAGCCCGAGGACTACACGCAGGCCTATCGCTCGATCGCGATGGCCTTCGACGAGCCGGCGCTCACGCTGCACTACAAGGTGGAGGGGCGGCAGTCCTATGCGGTGCTGCTGTTCGTGCCGACGACGCCGCCGTTCGACATGGCCGATCCCGGCCGCAAGGGGCGGGTGAAGCTCTACGTCCGCCGTGTCTACATCACCGACGACGCCGAGCTGCTGCCGGCCTACCTGCGCTTCGTGCGCGGCGTCGTCGACAGCGAGGACCTGCCGCTCAACCTGTCGCGCGAGATGCTGCAGAACAACCCGCAGGTCGTGCAGATCCGCAACGGCCTGGTCACCCGGGTGATCGGCGAGCTGGAGAGCACGGCCACCAAGGACGCGGAGACCTACGCCAAGGTGTGGAAGGCCTTCGGGCCGGTGCTGAAGGAAGGCCTCTACGAGGACTTCGAGCGCCGCGGTCTGTTGCTGGGCCTGGCGCGCTTCGCCACGACGGTGACGGCAGCTGAGGGCCTGCGCTCGCTCAAGGAGTATGTGGCCGACCTCAAGCCCAACCAGACGGAGATCTACTATCTCGTGGGCGAGGGCATCGACCGCCTGAAGTCCAATCCCAAGCTCGAGGCGGCGCGGGCGCGCGGCATCGAGGT
>Ga0068855_100006551_pt1 | contig 14154 bp, 11 predicted proteins | sample KBSCornC52_FD_66592 | JGI IMG/M metagenome (GOLD analysis project Ga0068855, IMG submission 66592) | Corn rhizosphere microbial communities from Kellogg Biological Station, Michigan, USA - KBS Corn C5-2 | ecosystem: Host-associated > Plants > Roots > Rhizosphere > Soil ... | reverse complement strand
TGACGAGCCGCGCGGATCTGATGGGGCGCTTCGTCAATGCGTGGTGGACGACGGTCCTGTCGTGGTTCCTGTTCGTCGTCATCTCCAGTGCGAACATCTGGATGGTGGGGCAGGCGCTGTCCGGCTGATCGCATCCGCGCGCCGCGTGCGGCGGGGTGAATCTACAATCGGCGTCCTGCTAGCTCTCCAAACGCTGACAAGGAGGATCCATGCAACAAGGTACGAACCAGGCCCTGCAGGGCAAACGGGTGGCCATCCTGATGACGGATGGCGTGGAACAGGTCGAATACACGGGACCGCGCGGCTTTCTCGAAGAACAGGGTGCCAAGGTCACACTGATCTCGCCGAAACCCACCGGCGACGACATCCAGGGCTTCAACCACCTGACGCCGGCAGACAAGTTCAAGGTCGAACTGGACGTGCGCGACGCGCGTCCGGCCGATTTCGACGCGCTCGTGTTGCCGGGCGGCGTCGCCAATCCCGACCAGCTGCGCCTGTCCACGGAAGCGATCACGTTCATCCGCGAATTCGGCCGCGAGAACAAGCCGATCGCCGCCATTTGCCACGGGCCGTGGACGCTGATCGACGCCGATCTCGTCACCGGCAAGCACGTCACCAGTTGGCCCACGCTGCAACTCGACCTGCAGAATGCCGGCGCAACCTGGACCGATGAACAGGTCGTTGTCGACGGCAAGCTCGTCACGAGCCGCAAGCCGGACGACATTCCTGCCTTCAACCAGGCGCTGCTGAGCGAGCTGCAGTCGGCCGGCCAGACGAAACACTGACGCGTTTTGTCGCGATCGGAACGCCGGCCGCCTGCGCCGGCTTTTTTTCGTCCACGCGCCGTGCGACGCGTCGCGTCTGCCCTGCCTAGAATGGTTGATCGATTATCCATTCGACCAAGGGAGTTTATATGGAACAAGTTTCCAGCAAGCCTTTGCAAGGCAAGCGCGTCGCCATGCTGATGACGGATGGCGTGGAACAGATCGAATACACGAGTCCGCGTTCCTTCCTGGAGGAGCGGGGCGCGACGGTCGTCCTGCTGGCGCCCAAGGCCGCCGGCGACGAGGTGCAAGGGTTCAACCACATGCAGCCCGGCGACCGCTTCAAGGTCGAGATGAACGTGGGCGACGCGAAACCGGCCGACTTCGACGGCCTCGTGCTGCCGGGCGGCGTCGCCAATCCGGACCAGCTGCGCCTGAGCAGGGAAGCCATCGATTTCATCCGCGAATTCGATGGGGAAGACAAGATGGTCGCCGCGATCTGCCATGGTCCGTGGACGCTGATCGACGCCGGCATCGCCACCGGCAAGCACCTGACCAGTTGGCCCAGCCTGAAGCGCGACCTGATGAACGCGGGCGCCGAGTGGTCCGACGAGGCGGTCGTGCTGGACGCGCGTCTTGTCACGAGCCGCAAGCCGGACGATCTGCCGGCCTTCAACGATATGCTGCTGAAGGAATTGATGATCGCGCCGGGGACCGATCCGGGACCGACGTCCTGATTACGTTTGTCCATTAAGCTGGAGGATGATTCCAGAATAGTTGACGCGGCATCTTTCATATTGGAGAATATCTCCATTATGAAAGATGATTCCTCCGTCAATGGGCGTATCGCCCAACAGGTGCGCCTGCTCCGCGGCGAACGCGGGCTGTCGCTGGATGCGCTGTCGAACCAGTGCGGCGTCAGCCGTTCGATGCTGTCGCTGATCGAGCGCGGCGAGACGAGCCCGACGGCGGTCGTCCTCGACAAGCTGGCGGCCGGCCTCGGTGTGCCGTTGGCCTCGCTGTTCGACGATCCGGCTCGCAAGGACGAGCCCGTGTCGCGCCATGCCGACCAGGTCGTGTGGCAGGATCCCCATTCCGGCTATGTGCGACGCAATGTGTCGCCCGAAGGTTTCCACTCGCCGACGCGTATCGTCGACGTGACGTTCCCGCCCCGTGCGCGCGTGACGTACGAGGCCGGCCCCCGCACGCCCGCCGTGCTGCAACAGATCTGGATCCTCGAAGGCCGCATGCAGATCGTGTACGGCACACAATGCTGGCTGTTGGAGAAGGGCGACTGCCTCGCCATTCCGCTCGACGCACCGAATTCCTTTCACAACCCCGGGGACGTGCCGGCGCGCTATGCCGTCGTCCTCACCACGCTAGCCAGGAGCTGATCATGACTTGCCGCGTTCGCCGTCTCGATTCCTTGACCGATGCCGACATCGAAGGGCTGGCGGCCGTGCTGGCCGACTGCGTGGAGGGCGGGGCGTCGGTCGGGTTCATGCAGCCGTATTCGCTCGACCGGGCAGCGGCGTGGTGGCGCGGGCTTGCTGCCGATGTCGCGGCGGGCCGGCGGGCGTTGCTCGTGGCGGAGGATGAGCAGGACATCGTCGGTACGGTACACCTCGTGCTGGCGCAGCCGGACAATCAGCCGCATCGGGCGGACCTGTGCAAGATGCTCGTGATGCGGCGGGCGCGCCAGCGGGGTGTCGGGGCGGCGTTGATGGACGCGGCGGAAAGGGAGGCGCGAGGTGCCGGCAAGACCTTGCTCGTGCTGGATACGGCCAGCGCCGAAGCGGAGCGCCTGTATGTGCGCATGGGATGGACGCGGTTGGGCGTCATTCCCGGGTTTGCGTTGATGCCGGAGGGTGGGGTGTGCGATACGACTTATTTTTATCGCGAACTGCGCTGAGTTCATCTAGCCCTCGATAGACGGCACCGGGTTTTCTCCCGACACCAGCACGTAGGTTTTACCGTTGAAGTGATAGCGCGCGGTCTGATGGACCGTGCGCGTCGTATGCTCGACGAGATGTCCTTTTGTGTCCTCGGTCACGCGGAAATGCTTGCCTTCGAATTCGACGACGATGTCGCGGTAATCGCCATCGCGCGCGGCGGCCACGGTGCCGATCTTGCCCTCGACGTCCCAGCAATCCGTGGTTTCCGGCATACAGGCGCCCGCGTTGCTGGACAACGCCGTGAAACCGCCAAGGCTGCGCATACCTCGGTCAAGATCGAATATTTCCGCGTTGGCGATTGTGCTCCCGAACCAGGTGCCGCCCGACGATACGACGATGCCGGTTTTGCCTGTCCCGAGCGTTATCCACTTCACGACGCCGATATTGCCGCTGGAGCCCATCGTGCCGGCGTCCTGGTGACGCTCGACGACCTGCCAGGCCCCGTCGGTGCGTCGCAGCGTGTAGACGCTCAGCATGCCCGGTGACGCGTGGGCGGGAATGTCGGCGCCATTTTCGTCCGAGGGAGCGCCATTAACCACGACTGCCATACGCCCATCCGGCAGTTCCCTGGCCGAGCAAAGGGTCATGCGCCAATAGCCCGCGTCTTCGCCCTCGTCGATGTTGACCAGCGCTGCGCCATCGTCGGCATGGTAGCCGTCGCCAAAGATTGCCTGCATCAGTTCCGCAGTACGCACCTTGTCGATGTCCGGGGCTTCGATGGCCGGTTCGGTGTGGATGGGTGCAGCAAGACTTGTGGCAGGCCTGGCGGGCGCCTGGGGTTGGGCGGCTGGCGCTTTGTGGGGCGAGCAGCCCGCCAGGCAGATGGCTGCGAGCGTCACGACGGCCGCACGGGAACGGGCATTGGCAGGAAACGACAAGTAATTCACGTCGTTGGCGAGATGTTGAACACGGCGTCATCATGCCTGAGCTCAATACTGGGCGGAAGAGACCGCTTCGCCAGTGCGGTTTATCTCGCCGGACGCTGCCCGACGTATCGTGTGGCAGCACCATTACGTCCTCGACGTCGAGCTCAACAGCTACGATCGCGCCCCCCGTCTGGTCGGCACGCTCACCGATAATTAACCTTAATTTAATGTTGCATTAATACGACGTGCATATCAATGCATACTCAATATATTGCCGTACGGAAATATTATCGTCATAATCCAATGGTTTGATGCTCGAACAAACCTTTCGCATTGTTGCGAAACTGCGGGCAAGGCGACGGGGACGCCCGGGAAGCCCTTGAACGTGACGGTTCCGGCGCGTGAGCGGTAACGGTTAACACGCCGGTCAGTGATGTTTATTCATGAAGGGTACCGATGAAGAAAAGTTCCAAAATGTTGGGTCGAACCGGTCTGGCCACTGCGCTGCTCTCGTTGAGCGCAGCCCTGCTCCCGGGGTATGGCGTTGCGCAGGTCAGCGGTTTCGTGCATCCCGGCGCGCCGCTCACCGCCTCGGATCTCGCCACGCTCAAGTCGTACGTCGATGCAGGCAAACAGCCATGGAGGTCCGCCTACGACCGATTGGTGACCGACGGCAGGGCCAAGACGTCCTACGCCATGCAGGGCCCGTTCGCGACGGTGAGCCGCAACCCCGACGTGAATCTCTGGCCATGGCGCAACGACATGATGGCGATCTGGAATCTCTCGCGGATGTGGTATTTCACCAAGAACCCTGCATACGCGCAGAAGGCGCACGACATCCTGCTGCAATGGGCCACGACCCAGACTGCGTTCTCGGGGAAGGAGTCGATGCTCGACCTGGGCGACTATGCTTACGCATTCGTGGGTGGCGCGGACATCCTGCGCGGCACATGGTCGGGCTGGACGGACGCCGACACGGCCACGGTGAAGGCATATTTCGCCAATGTCCTGATCCCGGCATCGAACCCCTATGGCGAGAATCAGTTCGGCGCCGCCAACAAGGGCGCGCTGGCCCTCGTCTCCCTCGGGTTGATGGCTATCTTCAACGACGACACCGAACTGCTGAACAGGGTCGTTTACCAGACCCGCACGCTGGCCCACATCGGCCTGCGTAGTTCCAACGATATCGGCATGCTCGGCGACTCCCTGCGCGACCAGGGGCACGGCTATGCGCAGCTCAAATCGCTGACCATGCTCGCCGAGGCACTGTGGAAACAGGGCATCGACGTGTATTCCGATTTCGACAACCGCCTGCTGGCGGCCGGCGAATATTTCGCACGGGTGAACGAACTCGCGCCCACGCCTTTCCTTCCGTTCGGCACCACCGACGCCTACTACATCACCGACGGTACCAACCGCGGATGGAATGGCTCCGGGGGCGGGAACGTCGCGCTCAGCCAGATCCATGGCGCCTACGTCGTCCGAAAGGGCATGCAGGCACCCTATATCACGCAACGACGCCAATGGATGCCAGTGGACAACAGCAGCTTCATGTTCCTGAAGGACGTCGATACCTCCACGGCGACGCCAGCACCGGCGCTGCCCATTCCCGCGACCGCTTCGATCACCTCGGGCTTTTCCGAAGCCGAGATCGGGGGCGCCGCCCCGGCCGGATCGTCCTCGTACGCCAACGGCATCTGGACCGTGAAGGGGGCGGGTGCCGACAGTTGGGCCACGGCCGACAGCGAACACTTCACCTACAAGGCGCTCACCGGCGACGGCGCCATCATCGCGAAAGTCGAGTCGATCTCGAACACCAGCATCTACGCCAAGGCGGGCGTGATGATGCGCACCAGCCTCGCACAGGGTGCTCCGCGCGCCACGATGGTCGTGACGAACCAGGTCAAGGCCGAGCAGAACATGCCGAACCTCACGGTCTATGGCGCCACGAACTATGGCAACAAGGCCCTTCCCATCGCGAACACCGTGCCCTCTTACTGGGTCAAGCTCGAGCGCATCGGCAACATGATCACCGGCTACTTGTCTCCCGACGGCACCAACTGGGCCGCCACCGACGTCGGCCGCATCGATGGCCCGCTGCCCGACACGATCTATGTCGGCTTGATGGTCTGCTCGCACGCCAACGGCACGCTGAATACCTCCACCTTCAGCAACGTCCAGATCACGGGCGGCGACGGTGGCGCGCCGACCGTCATACCCGCAGCGCCCGCCACGCTGCTGGCCGCGCCGGGCGATGCCGTCGTCCCGCTGCGCTGGCAGGAGTCGTTCGGCGCCACCGGCTACACGGTCCAGCGCGCCACGACCAGCGGAGGTCCCTACACGATCATCGCATCGAATGTCACTGGCGGCAGCTACCTGGACACGTCGGTGATCAATGGTACGACCTATTATTACACCGTCACGGCGACCAATTCGGCCGGCACGAGCGCCAATTCTTCCGAGGACAGCGCCACACCGCTGCATCCGATGGTGAACGTCGCCACCGGCGGCATCGCCAACGACAGTGCAAATAACCGGGCCAACGCCACCAACGCCTTCGACCAGAACCCCGGGTCGTACTGGTTCTACAGTGGCGTGATGGGCTGGGTGCAGTATGACCTCGGCCACACGGAGACGGTCCAGCGCTACACAGTCGAAAGCGCCGACATCGCCTCGCGCGATCCGAAGGACTGGCAGTTCCAGGGCTCCAACGACGGCGTCACCTGGACGACGCTGGACACGCAAGGCGGCCAGGCGTTCGCCAATCGCTTGCAGGTGAACAGCTATACGGTCCCGTCGCCGGGCGCCTATCGCTATTACCGGCTCAACGTTACGTCCAATAATGGCGACGCCTACAATACGGTTGTTGCCGAGGTTGGACTGTTCGTTGCCAAGCCGTAGTCTGGAGTGAAAGGCAGAAAACCGCTGCGCGGTTTTCCTTGGTCAGGCGAATCGAAGAGCCTTTGCGCTTGCAAGCGCAAAGGCGCTCGCGGGCTCGTCGCTGTGCGACCCGAAATCCCCGCTCGCCCCTCGTCCGTGCCGGACGAGGATTCGATTCCCTGGTCTGCACGAGAGGTATTCAAAACAAAAGCCCCACCGGCTTGCGCCGTCAGGGCTTTTGTTTTGAATACTGGTGGAGGCGGAGTCTACCGAACTGGGGCACAGCAGCATCTATGAAAACAAGGGGTCAAGTCTGTGCAACCATGTTAAAGATACCCCCCTGATCAACGCTAACGACGGTCCAGCCGTAAAGTCAACTGCGTTGCGCCGCCATGTGTTTGCCGCCGCCAGGCTGTATGCCAACGACACGCCGTTGCCCGTACTCGCACCGGCAACGGCAAATCTCCAAATCCGAACTACGCCGGGCGACGTATATGGGAAGGGATGAACTTTCGATTATTCTTCACATCATGACCCCAATCCGCCGTCTCCTATCCCTGGCCATCATGGCCGCCTTCAGCATGTACGTCGTCCCGGTGGCAGCGCAAGACTCTTCCGACGTTACGTCTGTCCACGTCGTTCCGGTCGTCGGCCACTACGACAACGCCGTCGGCACGTCGGACGCCGCCAGCCAGGGCGTCATCACGGCCGACCTGGTCGCCGACCGACCGGCGCTGCGCACGGGCGAACTGCTCGAATTCGTACCGGGCATGATCGTCACGCAGCACAGCGGCGACGGCAAGGCGAACCAGTACTTCCTGCGCGGCTTCAACCTCGACCACGGGACGGACTTCGCCACCTACGTGGACGGCATGCCCGTCAACATGCGCACGCATGCGCACGGGCAGGGCTATTCGGACCTGAACTTCCTGATTCCCGAACTGGTCCAGCGCATCGACTACAGGAAGGGTACGTATTTCGCCGACGAAGGTGACTTCGCGTCGGCCGGCGCGGCCCGCTTCCGGCTGGCGGGCCGGCTGCCGGCCGGCCTTGCGAGCCTGTCGCTGGGCAGCTACGGTTTCAGGCGCGGCCTGCTGGCGGATTCGTTGGATGCGGCCGGCGGCACGCTGCTGTATGGCGTGGAGACCGGCCTGAACGACGGTCCATGGGACGTGCCGGAACACGTCCGCAAGCTCAATGCGCTACTGCGCTACAGCCGCGGCAGCGCGGACGACGGCTACAGCCTCACGGGCATGGCCTATCGCAACCGCTGGAATTCGACGGACCAGATTCCGCTGCGGGCCGTGGAATCCGGCGCGATCGGTCGGTTCGGCAGCATCGACCCGAGCGACGGCGGGGAGAGCGCCCGCTACAGCCTGTCGTACGCGCTGCGCAAGCGCGGCGCCGACACCCTGTTCGAGCTCGATGCTTACGTGCTGCGCTCGCGCCTCGACCTGTTCAGCGATTTCACTTATTTCCTGGCGAATCCGGACCGTGGTGACCAGTTCCAGCAGAGCGAGCGGCGCGACATGGCGGGCCTGAGCGTGGCCCAGTCCTGGGCGACGTCGTGGGCCAGCCTGGCCGTGCGTAACAAGGTCGGCCTGCAGGCGCGCTACGACCGCCTTGCGCCGGTCGGCATTTACGACACCGTCGCGCGCACGCGTACGGATACGGTACGCGAGGACCGCGTGCGCGAGGGCAGTGCCGGCGTCTACGTCGAAAACGTCGTGCAGTGGCAGCCGTGGCTGCGCAGCGTGGCCGGGCTGCGCTACGACGCGTACCGGTTTCGTGTGAACAGCAGCATCGCGGGTGACAGTGGTGCGGCCGACGCGCACATCGTGTCGCCGAAGCTGTCGCTGATTTTCGGGCCATGGTACGCCACGGAATTCTTCGTCAACGTCGGCCGCGGCTTCCACAGCAACGACGCGCGCGGCACGACCCAGACCCGCCTGCCGGATGGCGAGCCCGCGTCCCCCGTCACCCCCTTGGTACCGACGCGCGGCATGGAGCTTGGGCTGCGCACGGAAATCGTCCCCGGCCTCCAAAGCTCGCTCGCGTTGTGGCGACTGGACATCGCGTCGGAACTCGTGTTCGTCGGCGACGCCGGCGAGACGGAACCCAGCCGTGCGAGCCGCCGTCACGGCATCGAATGGAACAACCACTACATCGCCGCCCCGGGCGTGCTGCTCGACCTGGACATCGCCACTTCGCACGCGCGCTACACACAGCACGATCCGGTGGGCGACGACATCCCCGGATCGATCGGGCGCGTGGTGTCGTTCGGCGTCACGCTGGAAGATCGGGGGCGCTGGTCCGGCGGGTTCGACCTGCGCCATTTCGGACCGCGTCCGCTGATCGAGGACGGCAGCGTGCGCTCGGCCTCCACGACGCTGGCGTACGCGCGCCTCGGCTACCGGCTTGCACCGCGTACGCGCCTGATGCTGGACGTGTTCAACCTGTTCGACCGGAAGGGGAGCGACATCGATTACTACTACGCGTCGCGCCTGCCGGGCGAGCCGGCGGACGGCGTCAACGACATCCACTTTCATCCGGTCGAGCCGCGCTCCACACGGTTGACGCTGCAGCACAGCTTCTGATACCAGGAGGAACGTATGCGACGCATTACGATCTCGGTCGACGACGACATCGCCGGTGCTTTCGAGGCAATGGTGCGGGTCATTATCGGAGACAATTTGTGATGGTCACGCGGGCAGCAGGGCGCGCTCGCCGTGCTCGACCGTCTCGCGGTGCGCCGTTGGTGGCGCGACCTGCATGCGGTCAGCGGCGTGTTAGCTGCGCGGCTCGCCGGCATCCGGGCCAACTCCAACGCCCGCTGCAGCTGACGCGGCGCATCGTCTAGGGGAACGCTGGCCTCGAGGATTGCGAGCACGTCGTCGTGGCAGGTCATGGCTTCCTGAAACTGAGCGGCAACATTTCCCTGCTGCGCGGCGATGGCGGCCCCGCCTAGATTTCCACTTGCGTCCCCACTTCAATCACCCGGTTGGTCGGAATCTGGTAGTAGTCGGCCGCATCCCGCGCGTTGCGCTGCATTGCGACAAACAGGTGCTCAAGCCATGGTGCCATGCCCGCGCCTGGTGTCGAGATCACGGTTTGCCGCGCGATGAAGAACGAAGTCTGCATCATGTCGAACGGCAGCCCGTGGTCCGAGCAGAGGGCGAGCATGGCGGGAATGTCCGGCTCGTCCTTGAACCCGAACGTGACGTCGACCTGGTAGCAACCGTGTCCGAACGACGTGACGCGCACCTGGTTTTCTCGCTCGGCGTGCGGTTCATCGATGATGTGCACGGTGAGAAAGGCGATTCTTTCGTGCATCACTTTGTTGTGCGACAGGTTGTGCAGCATCGCGTGCGGCACGCCATCGCTCTCGCCACGCAGGAAGATCGCCGTGCCCGCGACACGCAGGGGAGGCGCGATGAACACGGACTCGAGGAAGGCGCCGAGCGGGATCGCATGCTTGTGCAGGTTGTCGAATACCAGCTGGCGGCCGCGGCGCCAGGTGAGCATCAAGGTGAACAGCAGTGTCCCGAGAAGCAGGGGGAACCAGCCGCCGTGCAGGATCTTGAGCACGTTCGCCGAGAAGAAGGCGACGTCGATCGCCAGGAAGAAGCCGGTCGCACCAAGACACAGCAGCAGGTTCAGGCGCCAGCGGTAGCGGATCACGAAGTAGGTGAGGATGGTGGTCGCCAACATCGTCGCGGTCACGGCGATGCCGTAGGCCGAGGCCAGTTGTTCGGATGAGCCGAAGCCGATCACCGCCAGCAGCACCGCGATCAGCTGCAGCCAGTTCACCGACGGGATATAAATCTGTCCGATCTCGCGTTCGGACGTGTGCACGACGCGCATGCGCGGCAGGAAACCCAGCGCGATCGCCTCCTTGGTCATCGAGAAGGTGCCGGAAATCGTCGCCTGCGAGGCGATCACGGTCGCAATGGTCGACAGCACGACCAACGGGTAGACGCTCCAGCTGCCCAGTTGCTGGTAGAACGGGTTGTCGATGGCTTCAGGCCGCGCCAGCAGCAGGCCACCCTGGCCGAGATAGTTCAGGGCCAGGGCAGGGAAGGCCACGGCGAACCACGCCAGCCGGATCGGCTTCCTGCCGAAGTGGCCCATGTCCGCATACAGCGCCTCCGCGCCGGTGAAGGCCAGCACGATCGCGCCGAGTGCAAGGAACCCGAGGCCGCGATTGTCGATGAAGAAGCGCAGCGCATGCCAAGGGTTGAGCGCGACCAGGATGCCGGGGCTGTGGGCGATATTCACGATGCCCATGGCCGCCAGCGCCGCAAACCACAGCAGCATGATCGGTCCGAACCAGCGGCCGATGCCGGCCGTGCCATGACGCTGGGCCGCATACAGGCAGACCAGGACGACGATCGTCAGCGGCACGACATACGGTTGCAGCGCCGGGGTGGCGACCTCAAGGCCCTCGACCGCCGACAGGACCGAAATCGCCGGCGTGATCACGCTGTCGCCGTAGAACAATGCAGCGCCGAACACCCCGATCAGGAGCAGCACGAGATGCAGGCGTTTGCGGTCGCCGATGGCGGCCAGCACGAGCGCCAGCAGTGCCATGATGCCGCCTTCGCCGCGGTTGTCCGCGCGCAGGACCAGCGCCACGTATTTGAAGGAGACGATGATACTCAGGCCCCAGAAGATCAGCGACACGACGCCGATCAGGTTGGCCGGCGTGAGCGCCAGCCCATGCGCGGGGTCGAAGATGGTCTTGAGCGTGTACAGCGGACTGGTGCCGATGTCGCCGTACACGATGCCAATGGCGGCCAGCGCGAGGCCGGCGATGTTCCTGCTTTTTTGCTGCGTATCCAACCAAGCTCTCCAGACGGTATGCGAGGGAGATATCGTAGCGGGCGGCACATAAAGATTTTGTAAAAAGATACGGCCCGGCGGCACTTCCGCCGTATATAAACCGTTTATCCGCGCCCGACATCTTTTTAGAAAATCTTTACGTCCCCGTATCTACACTCCCTGCATCAAGATTCGACAGCAAGGAGCACGACATGCACGCCGCAATGCCCAAAACGGACGGCCGTTCGACCGGAACGCCACGGCCATGATCGTCATGGTCGCCAACTCGTTGCGGTGGGCGGCGAGCGCGACCCGGTGTCTGGGGAATTGTGCGCCATGCGCGCCTATGCGGCCCAGGTGATGTCGGCCGGCATGGCCCATGAGTCAGGCGGGCAATTTTTTAAAAGAACAAGGAGGAGGGCGCTCGCCACCGGCGCCGCCAGGCCTCTCTGATCAACCTTACTAACGAGGTCACCATGGATATCGTCTTCATCGGCGCGATCGTCCTGTTCGCCGCCCTGATCTGGGGCATGACGAACGGCTGCGCCAGACTGGGAGAACGCAAATGACATTGTTCTACCTGATCGGCGCGCTCGCATCCGGCGCCTTGCTCGTGTACCTGCTGTACGCCATGTTCTGTGCGGAGGATCTGTAATGGACATGCATTCGCTGGCGCTACCGGCGCTGTTTTTCGTGATCCTGCTGGCCACGTCGTGGCCGCTCGGGATACTGCTGGCCCGTGTGGCCGAGGGCGGTCGCGTACGCGGCTTCGGCTGGCTGCATCGGGCCGAAGCCTTTCTCTACCGCGTGGCTGGCGTGGACCCGGGCGCGGGCATGGACTGGAAGGCCTATGCCCTGGCCCTGCTGGCATTCAATGCGCTCGGCACGCTGGTCGTCTATCTGTTGCAGCGGGTGCAGGCCTGGCTGCCCCTGAATCCCCAGGGCATCGCCAACGTCAGCCCGGATTCGGCGTTCAACACAGCCGTCAGCTTCGTCAGCAATACCAACTGGCAGGGCTACAGCGGCGAGCAGGCGATGAGCTATCTCACGCAGATGCTGGCGCTGACCTGTCAGAACTTCTTCTCGGCCGCCACCGGCATGGCCGTCGTGTTCGCGCTGATTCGCGGCTTCTCGTCGAAGTCGGCGCGCTCCATCGGCAATTTCTGGGTCGACCTCACCCGCAGCACCTTGTACGTGCTGCTGCCGCTGTCGCTGGTGTTCTCCGTGTTCCTGATGGGCCAGGGCGTGATCCAGAATTTCTCGAGCTACCAGCAGGTCCAGTTGCTCGAGCCGCTCACGTACACGCAGCCGAAGACGGGCGCCGACGGCCAGCCCGTGCTGGACGCGAAGGGCCAGCCCGTCACCGAGACCCTGACGACCACCACCCAGGCGATTGCGATGGGCCCTGTGGCGTCGCAGGAAGCCATCAAGATGCTGGGCACCAACGGCGGCGGCTTCTTCAACGCCAACTCCGCGCACCCGTACGAAAATCCGAACGCGCTGTCCAACCTGTTCCAGATGGTGGCTATCTTCCTGATCCCGGCCGGCCTGTGCTTCGCGTTCGGCCGGCTCGTCGGGGACCGGCGCCAGGGCTGGGCGATCCTGGCCGCCATGACGGTGCTGTTCATCGTGATGGCGGGCAGCGTGATCGTGGCCGAGCACCAGGCCCATCCGGCGCTCGCCGCGCTGGGCGTCGACCAGCAGGCCAGCAGCCTGCAGGCGGGCGGCAACATGGAGGGCAAGGAAACCCGTTTCGGCATCGACGCCTCGGCCCTGTTCGCCGCCGTCACCACGGCCGCGTCGTGCGGCGCGGTCAACGCGATGCACGACTCGTTCACGCCGCTGGGCGGCGCCGTGCCCCTCATGCTCATCCAGTTCGGCGAGGTGATCTTCGGCGGCGTCGGCTCCGGCCTGTACGGCATGCTGATCTTTGCGATCATGGCCGTCTTCATTGCCGGCCTGATGATCGGCCGCACGCCGGAATACCTGGGCAAGAAGATCCAGGCCTACGAGATGAAGATGACGTCGGTCGCCATCCTCGTCACGCCCGTGCTGGTGCTGGCCGGCACCGCGATCGCCGTGATGACGGCGGCCGGCAAGGCCGGCGTCGCCAACCCCGGCGCGCACGGCTTCTCCGAGATCCTGTACGCGTTCAGCTCCGCCGCCAACAACAACGGCAGCGCGTTCGCCGGGCTGTCCGCCAACACCCCGTTCTACAACTGGCTGCTGGCGATTGCGATGTGGTTCGGCCGCTTCGCCATGATCGTGCCCGTGCTGGCGATCGCCGGCTCGCTCGCGGCCAAGCAGCGCCTGCAGACGACGGCCGGCACCATGCCCACGCACGGCCCGATGTTCGTGGGCCTGCTGGTCGGCGTGGTCGTGCTGGTCGGCGTGCTGAACTACGTGCCGGCACTCGCCCTCGGCCCCGTCGTCGAACACCTGCAGCTGTTTGCCAAATAACCTGGAGTCGCCATGTCCCAACTGAATTCCCCGCTGACGGCGCCCGTGGCCGCGCCGTCCGATGCGGCAGCCGGCAAGCGCCTGACCATGTTCGACACGAGCCTGGTCGTCCCGGCGCTGGTCGACGCCTTCAAGAAACTGGGTGTGCGCACGCAGCTGCGCAGTCCAGTCATGTTCGTCGTGTACGTCGGCAGTATCATCACGACGCTGCTGTACGTGCAGGCGCTGTTCGGCACCGGCGAAGCCCCGGCCGGCTTCATCCTCGCCTGCGCCGTCTGGCTGTGGTTTACGGTGCTGTTCGCCAACTTCGCGGAAGCGCTGGCCGAAGGGCGCAGCAAGGCGCAGGCGGCCTCGCTACGCGGCCTGAAGGAAGCCGTGACCGCGAAGAAGCTGGCCATGCCGAAGCAC
>Ga0068855_100006549_pt1 | contig 14157 bp, 15 predicted proteins | sample KBSCornC52_FD_66592 | JGI IMG/M metagenome (GOLD analysis project Ga0068855, IMG submission 66592) | Corn rhizosphere microbial communities from Kellogg Biological Station, Michigan, USA - KBS Corn C5-2 | ecosystem: Host-associated > Plants > Roots > Rhizosphere > Soil ... | reverse complement strand
CCGAGAGCTTGACGGCGTTGATCAGCGCGACGTTCGCGTTGCCCGACGCCGCCAGCATCGTGTCGATGAAATCGTCGTAGCCGCCCCCGTTCTCGATCACGACCTGCGCCCGCGAGACCGCGAGCTGGGTGCGGGCATCGGCCTGGTATTCGTGAGGATCCTTGGCCGGGTCGTCGATGATCGACGTGACGACGGCCTGCGCGCCGCCGATCGTCGTGGCGAGCGAGCCGTAGACGTTGGTCGACGCCACCACCCGGATGCCGGCGGGCGGGTCGTACGCAGAGCCCGAGCACCCCGACATGGCCACCACGAGCGCGGCGGTCGCGGCGAGCGCGGCGACAAGCCGCGCCGGCAGGAAGGGAGGGCGTTCGGGCATGAACCCGACCCTAGCCCTTATCGAGAATGATTGTCAAAACCGATAAGACGTGACCCGCTAATCCAGCAGCAGGGCCGGCTCCTCGAGCACGCTCGCGATGTCCGCGGTGAAGCGGCTCGCCACATCGCCGTCGACCACGCGGTGATCGAAGCTCGCGCCGACCGTCGTCACGTATGCGGGCCGCACCTCGCCATCCACCACCCAGGGCTTCAGCTTGATCGCCCCGAGCGCGACGATGCCCACTTCGCCGGGGTTGAGGATCGGCGTGCCGGTGTCCATCCCGTACGAGCCCAGGTTGGTGATGGTCACGGTGCCCTTGGCCATTTCGGCCGGCTGAGTCTTGCCGTCGCGCGCCGTGATGGTGAGCCGCTCGAGCGCCTGCGCCAGCTCGAGCAGGCTGAGGTTCTGGGCGTCCTTGATGTTCGGCACGATGAGGCCTCGTGGCGTCGCGGCCGCGATCCCCAGATTCACGTAGTGGTGGACGACGATCTCTTTGTCGGTCCAGCTCGAGTTCACCGTGGGGTTGCGGCGCACCGCCCAGATCACGGCCTTCGCCATCACCAGCAGCGGGCTGACCCGCACCCCCGCGAAGTCGGGTGAGACCTTCAACCGCTTGACGAACTCCATGGTGCGGGTGGCGTTGATGTCGCTGAAGACGCTCACGTGAGGCGCCGTGAATGCGCTCTGCACCATGGCGCTCGCGATGGCCTTGCGCACGCCCTTGACGGGGATGCGCTCCTCGCGGTCCTCGGGCCACTCGGGCGTCTGCAGATTGCGGAACACACTGACCTGCTGCGCCTGCCGGATGACATCGTCGCGGGTGACGTCGCCGATCGGACCGGTAGCCGTCACCGCGGAAAGATCGACGTCGAGATCCTTCGCGAGCTTGCGGATCGGCGGCTTGGCGATCACCGGGCCGGCGGATGCGGTGGGCACCGCACTGGGCCGACGCGCCGGCGCCGCCTGGGTCGCCTGCGCGCCCGCGGCATCCAGCTCGGCCTGCCCGGGCACGACGGCCCCCGGCCGGCGGCGGCGCGTGGTCGCGTGACCGCCCTTGGATCCATAGCCGACCAGCACCGCTCCCGACGGCTCGGCAGAGCCCTCGGATGCCCCGATCGACGCGGCCGTGTCGGCCACCTCCCCGAAGGTGTCGCCGGACGAGGGAGCCTGCAACTCGATCGCGCCGCCCTCGGAGTCGACGCGGATGATCGGTGATCCGACCTCGACGGTGTCGCCCTCCGCGGCGAGCAGCTCGGTCACCGTGCCGGCGAACGGCGACGGCAGTTCGACGAGCGACTTGGCGGTCTCGATCTCGACCAGCACCTGATTCACGGTCACGCTGTCGCCCGGCTTGACCTTCCAGGAGACGATCTCGGCCTCGGTCAGGCCTTCACCCACGTCGGGCAGCGGGAACTCGGATTGCGTCACAGTCGGTTCCTCCTAGTAGGCCAGCGCGCGGTCGACGGCCTCGAGGATGCGGTCGGCATCCGGCAGGTAGACGCCCTCGAGTTTGGCGGGCGGGAACGGGGTGTCGAAGCCGCTGACCCGCAGCACGGGCGCTTCGAGGGAGTAGAACGCGCGCTCGGCGACCGTCGCCGCGATCTCGGACCCGACGCTCACCGAGCCGGGGGCCTCCTGCGCCACCACGATGCGGCCGGTCTTCTGCACCGACGCGAGGATCGGGCCGTAGTCGATCGGCGACAGCGACCGCAGGTCGATGACCTCGGCGCTCGTGCCCTCGTCGGCCGCGATGTCGGCCGCCTGAAGCAGGGCGGCGACCATCGCGCCATGCCCGACCAGGGTGACGTCGGTGCCGGTGCGGACAACGCGGCTCGCCTGGAACTCGCCGGCAACCCCCTCACGGTCGACATCGCCCTTCTGCCAGTAGCGGCTCTTGGGCTCGAAGAACATGACGGGGTCGTTGCCGGCGATCGCCTGCTGGATCATCCAGTACCCGTCCTGCGGCGTCGCCGGGCTCACGACCCGCAGTCCCGGGGTATGGGCGAAGTACGCCTCGGGGCTCTCCTGATGGTGCTCGACCGCGCCGATGTGCCCGCCGTACGGCACGCGGATCACGACCGGGAACTGCAGCGCCCCCTCGTGCCGGTAGGTCAGCTTGGCCAGCTGCGAGGTGATCTGATCGAAGCCGGGGTAGATGAATCCATCGAACTGGATCTCGCACACCGGGCGGTATCCGCGCATCGCGAGTCCGATCGCGGTTCCGACGATCGCCGACTCGGCCAGCGGGGTGTCGAGCACGCGATTCTCGCCGAACTCGGCCTTGAGCCCCTCCGTCACGCGGAACACGCCGCCCAGGGTGCCGATGTCCTCGCCCATGAGAAGCACCCGCGGGTCGTCGGCGAGCGCCTTCTGCAGCCCGAGGTTGATGGCCTTCGCCATGGTGAGGTTCTCGATCACGCGCCCACCGCCTGCTCGTCGAGTTCGGCGTCGTCCGGCTCGTCGAGTGATTCCCGATAGGCGGCGAGCCAGGCGGCCTGCGCATCCATCAGAGGATGCGGGTCGCTGTAGACGTGCGCGAAGATCTTGGTGCTCGGCGGGTCCTGGAGGGACAGGGTGCGAGCGCGCACGTCGGCCGCCAGATCGTCGGCCTCGGTCGCGACGTCGCGGAAGAAGTCGTCGCCGACCCCGAGGCTGCGCAGGTAGATCTCGTACCGGGCGATCGGATCGCGCGCGGCCCAGTACGCGACCTGCTCGTTCTCGCGGTACTTGGTCGGATCGTCGCTCGAGGTGTGCGCTCCCATCCGATAGGTGAGCGCCTCGATCAGCCGGGGGCCTCGGCCGGTGCGCGCCGCCGTCAGCGCGAGCGACGTCGCCGCGTAGCTGGCGAGCACGTCGTTGCCGTCGATCTGCACGCTCGGGATGCCGAATCCCTCGCCGCGCAGGTACAGCGGGGTGCGCGATTGGCGCTCGACCGGGACCGAGATGGCCCACTGGTTGTTCTGCAGGAAGAAGACCTGCGGCGTCTGGTAGCTGGCGGCGAAGGTGTACGCCTCGCTCACGTCGCCCTGGCTCGACGCGCCGTCGCCGAAGTAGACGAGCACCGCGGCATCCTTCTCGGGATCGGCGGTGCCGCTCGCATTGCCGTTGAGCTTGTCGAGCGCGATCCCCATGGCATACCCGGTCGCGTGCAGCGACTGCGAGCCGATCACCAGCGTGTACAGGTGGAAGTTGCCGGTCTCGCTGGGCACCCACCCGCCGTGGCTGAGGCCGCGGAGCATCTCGATGATGCGCATCGGATCGAGTCCGCGAATGCGTCCGACCACGTGCTCGCGGTACGCAGGAAAGATGTGGTCCTGCGGCATCGCGGCATAGCCGGAGCCGACCTGCGCCGCCTCTTGGCCGATGCTCGGGATCCACAGGGCGAGCTGTCCTTGGCGCTGCAGATTGCCGGCTTCGATGTCGAACCGGCGGATGACGGCCATCTGCCGGAAGAAGTCGCCAAGCCGCTTCTCGTCGAGCGCCTCGATCAGCGGCAGATACTCGGATGTCCGATCATTCCGCACGAGCGTTCCGTCGGGCGTCAGCAATTGAAGCGCAACGTCCGAGGACATGGTCACTACCCTAACCCGGCCGCTCCGACGTCTTCGCGGAGGGTAGCGACAACCTCTGCGGCCGCCTCTAGGACCTTGTCCACAGATTCGGCTTCGCCGATGGAGATCCGGATGCCGTCGGGAGCGAACACCCGCGCCACGATCCCGTGGGCCTCGAGCACCTCTGCCGCGGCGGCCGTCGCCTCGCCGGTGACGAGCCAGACGAAGTTGCCCTGCGGCTCGGGCAGGTGCCAGCCCTGGGCCACGAGTCCGTCTCGCACGGCCGTGCGCCGCTTCACGAGCTCGGCGACCTGCGCCAGCAACTGCGTCTCGGCGTCCGGCTCGAGGACGGCGAGGGCGGCGCGCTGGGCCGGCTCCGTCACCGAGAGGGCGATCATCGTGGCGCGAGCGGCCTCGAGCACGTACGACGGACCGACCGCGTAACCGACTCGCAGTCCGGCGAGGCCGTACGCCTTCGAGAAGGTGCGCAGCACGACCAGGTTCGGGTAGCGCTCGAGCAACGGCAGCCCGTCGACCGCGTGCGGGTCGGTGACGAACTCGCGGTACGCCTCGTCGAGAACCACCAGGACCGTCTCGGGCACCTTCGACATGAACGCCTCGAACTCGCGCCCGGTGACAACCGTGCTGGTCGGATTGTTCGGCGTGCAGACGATCACGACCCGCGTGCGATCCGTGACGGCCTCGGCCATCGCGTCAAGGTCGTGCCGGCCGTCCGGGAGATTCGGGACCGTCACGCTCGTCGCGCCTGCCACCGTGACGACGCCGGGGTACGCCTCGAACGAGCGCCAGGCGTAGAGCACCTCGTCGCCGGTTCCCGCCGCGGCCTGCACCAGCTGGTGCAGGATCGAGACGGATCCGGCTCCGACGTGCACCTCATCGACGGTGACGCCCGCGCGCTCGGCGAGTCGAACTCTCAGAGCGGTGGCGGCGCCATCCGGATACCGGTTAATGTGCGCCGCCGCGATCGCGTCGAGCACGCTCGGCAGCGGGGGGAACGGACTCTCGTTCGACGACAGCTTGAACGCGTCGGCGGGCGCGGGCCGGCCCTGACGGTACGGAGCGAGCGCAGCGATCTCGGGACGGAGGGTCACAGGCACGCGGATCAGATTAGCGCGGTCTGGGAATGCGGCCCCCATCGCGCCCTGCCGGGCGGGGGATGCTCTCGCCCGCGGTTCACTGCAACAATGGGCGCATGGGACGCCTCCTGCTCCGCCTGCTGATCAACGCCGTCGCCCTGTGGTTGACGACCCTCATCCTGAATCCGCATCTGACCATCCAGCCGTACGACAAGGGCCCGGTCGCCTTCATCCTGACCTTGCTGCTGGTCGCGGCGATCTTCGGCATCGTGAACGCCATCATCGGCGGCATCGTCCGGATCGTCGCCCTGCCGCTCTACATCCTCACGCTCGGCCTCATCTCGCTGATCGTCAACGGCTTGCTCCTGCTGCTCGCCGCCTGGCTCTCGGGCCTCGGCGGCTTCGGCCTGCACGTCGAGAACTTCGGCTGGGGCGTGCTGGGTGCGCTCGTGCTCGGCATCCTCGCCTGGCTGATCGGTGTGCTTCTGCGGCCGTTCACCGGCGTGAAGAAGTAGCAGGAGCCTGCATCGTCACGTCGCGCAGATCCACAGGGGTCTGACCGCCGGCTATTCGCTCGCCGTGATAGACCATGGCGGTCACCGTCGACCCGGGTCGGTCGGCGTAGTCGGCGGTGAAGGAGTTCAGCGCCGCGCTCTGATCCCGGACCGCTGCTGAGGTGGCTTCATCGACTGCGGTCGCCGTAGCCATGTATGCGTCGCGCTGGTGCGCGGGCGCCGCGTGATAGGTCGGAAGCGGCGTCCCATCGGCGAAGGCCCGGCGCTCCACCTGGAGCAGGTGATGGTCGAGCTGCGGCCCGGCCAGCATCGGGATGAAGTCGTCTGTGTTGCGCACGGCCATGCCGCTCAGCCCCTCGGGCAGCTCGATGTTGCCGGCGGGCGCGCCGAAGGTCTGGAGTCCGGCTGCGTTCCATTGGCCGGAACCGGCGAGCATCGTCGCCACCAGGCCGCCCTGCGAGAAGCCGACGAACTGAACCTGGTCGCCCGATTTGACGCCTGCGTCATGCATCGCGAGCTCTGTGGCTCGGAACGACCCAACATCGAGCCCTCCGACCCCGCCGACGTTGCTCGTCAGGTCCCAGGGTTCGTGATCGGCGACCGGCGAGAAGGTCTCGGTCGGCCCGACATAGACCACGAACCGATTCGGCTCGCCCGGCGCCGCGTACTTCTCGATGCGGACCTGGTCGACCTCCGGAACGCGGTCCAACCGTTCGGCGGCGCCGACCGGAGGGGAGGTGATCTGGGTCGTCGACGTCCGCTCCACCTTCACGGGTGTCTCTCGGAACAGACCCACCAGGGGGCCGACAGCCAGCAGGCCACGCGCGCTGGTGCGCACTCCCGTCACTCCGGCTGCCCCGAGCGCGATCGCAAGCGGTGCCGGCATCCCGAGTAATGAGTCGGTCGTCTCATCCAGAGAGCCGGAGAACAGCCTCACCAGCTCGACGAACTTCGGGCCGGTGATGAGACCGGGGTGCTGCAAGAAGAAGTGCCGGATCGCCGAGGCGCGCTCGCCGCCGGGGTCTGGCAGCTTCGACGCCAGGAACGCGAGGCCTCCGAGCACGGCGAGGCCGGGGAGCATGATCCGAAGGATCGGGCCGCTCTCGGCACCCAGCACCGCCGCCCACCGATCGGCGCCCGCGAGGACCGCGTTCTCGACATCGTCGTACCGGGTGATCGCCGCGCGAATGGCGCCGATCAACCGAAGGGTCACGGTGCGCGCCCTCTTCACCGACGCCAGAGCGGCCTCGAGCTCGGCCTCGCTGCGGCGGGCAGCCGCCGGCGCACCGGGCACGACCGACCAGGCGGCCTCCGCCCGAACGACAAGAAGCGCGCGGCCCTCGAGCGCGAGATCCTCGCCGAGCGCGGTGAGCCGGTCGAGGTGGGTGTGGAGGGCATCCGTCGCGACCGCGGTCGTGCCGGCCGGCGTGACCAGGAGCGGACCGCCCATCTCGGGTGTCGTTCCCCTGTGGACACCGGGCTTCGCCCGGAAGCTCGGTGGCACTTTGCCGTGCGGCATGACGGCGTGCCCGCCGTGCGGCACGGATGCCGGCACCTCGAACACGTCGGGGCCGAGCGCGGGGCCGGGTACCGGGTCGGGGGCCGGCACGCTCAGGCTCCCAACTCGGCGAGCGCGCTGCGGGTGTTGCGCGCGGCGGCCGAAACGGCATGATCGCCGGCGAGCAGCGCGTGACGCAGTTCGTCTTGCAGTCGCACGCAGGCGTCGGCAGCCTCGCCGCGCCAGTCGTCCGGCGAGAACTGCGGCGGATACGCCGCTGCAGCGGCCAGCACCCTGGCGATCGGCGCGAGATCGTTCTGCTGACGTTCGAGCGCGGCGCGGAGTGCCCCCGGGTCCCATGCAGGCATTGCGAACTCCTCCCGTGCCGGACTCTGCCGGCGTCGCAGTCAGCCTCGACGAGATGCACCCTCCTGCGGGCGTGGGCCGGGCATCCGGGGGCCTCGTCACAAAACTCGCGACTGTGGAGGAGGCGGTCACGCAGCAGAATGAACCATGAGCTTCGACCAGGCAGTCGCCGCGCCGTCGCCCTTTCGCATCTGCTTCGTCTGCACCGGCAACATCTGCCGCTCGCCGATGGCCGAAGCGATCTTCCGCACCCTCATCGCCCGAGGCGGGTACGCAGGCCGGGTGAGTGTCGGGTCGGCGGCCACCGGTGACTGGCATGTCGGGGAGCCGGCCGATCCGCGAACGATCTCCGCCCTCGCGGCGAGGGGGTACGACGCGACCCGGCACCGCGCCCGCCAGTTCGATCCCGAGTGGTTCGCGGATCTCGATCTCGTCGTCGCGTTCGATCGGGGCCAGGAGCGGACCCTGCGAGAATGGGCGGTGAGCGATCAGGACCGCGCGAAGGTGAACCTGCTGATGGCGTTCGAGCCCGACGAATCGGGCACCATGGACGTGCCGGATCCGTACTACTCGGATGCCGCCCTGTTCGACAGCGTGCTGGCCACGATCGAACGGGCGAGCACCGCGCTCTTCCACCAGCTCGAACCCGGAATCCGACAGGGAGTCTCATGAGTCCGCTTCCCCCGCAGCCGATCAGCCCGCTCGACGGCCGTTACCGGGCCGCGGTCCAGGGACTCGGCGAGCACCTCTCGGAGGCGGGGCTCAACCGGGCGCGGGTTCACGTCGAGGTCGAGTGGCTGATCACACTCACCGACCGCCGGATGTTCGGGTCGCAGCCGCTCGAGCCGGAGCAGGCCAGGGCGCTGCGGTCGTTCGCGGCCGGATTCGGCCAGCGCGAGATCGACGAACTGGCGTCGCTCGAGGCCACCACCCGACACGACGTGAAAGCCGTCGAGTACCTGGTGCGCGCCCGGCTCACCGAGCTCGGATTGAACGCGATCACCGAGCTCACGCACTTCGCCTGCACGAGCGAGGACATCAACAACCTCGCGTATGCGCTCACGATCCGCGCCGCGGTGCGCGAGGTCTGGCTGCCGCGGTTGCGGGACGTCGTGGCCGGTCTGCGGGCGATCGCGGTCGACGAGCGATCCACGCCGATGCTTGCCCACACGCACGGGCAGCCGGCGACTCCGACCACGGTCGGCAAGGAATTCGCCGTGTTCGTGGCGCGGCTCGAGCGTGGGATCGGGCGGATCGAGGCGGTCGACATCCTCGGCAAGTTCAGTGGGGCGACCGGCACCTTCGCCGCGCACGTCGCCGCCGATCCGGATGCCGACTGGCCGGCCATCTCGCGCGAGTTCGTCACCTCGCTCGGCCTGAGCTGGAATCCCCTGACCACGCAGATCGAGCCGCACGATTGGCAGGCCGAGTTGTTCTCGGCGATCAGCCACCTGAACCGGATCCTGCACAACCTGTGCACCGATCTCTGGGCGTACATCTCGATGGGATACATCACCCAGATCCCCCAGGCCGGCGCCACCGGCTCCTCGACCATGCCGCACAAGATCAACCCGATCCGTTTCGAGAACGCCGAGGCGAACCTCGAGCTCTCATCGGCGCTCCTGGACTCGTTGGCCGCGACGCTGGTCACCAGCCGGCTCCAGCGCGACCTCACCGACTCCACGACCCAGCGCAACATCGGCGTCGCCCTCGGCCACTCCCTGCTGGCCCTCGACAACCTCGCCCGCGGCCTCGGCGAGATCGCGATCGACCGGGCGGCGCTCGCCGCCGACCTCGATGCCAACTGGGAGGTGCTCGGCGAGGCGATCCAGACGGTGATCCGAGCGGAGGTCACGGCCGGTCGCAGCTCGATCGCCGATCCCTACGCCCTGCTGAAGGAATTGACCCGCGGACATCGCACCGGTGCGGCAGAACTGCGCGACTTCGTCCAGAAGCTCGACATCGGCGCCGAGGCCAAGGCGCGGCTGCTCGAGCTCACGCCCGCCGGATACATCGGGGTCGCGCCCGAGCTGGTCGATCTGCTGCCCGACTAGGGCCCGCAGCAGCGGTCAGTGAGCCGTCGGGCCGCCGTCACCCAGGTCGGGGTCTGTCTCGTCGGGTGAGCTGGCGGCGAGCGACAACATCGCGAGCACGACCAGGCTCACGATGAAGATGGCGCCGAAGAAGACGGCCGCCAGGATCCACTCCCTGGTCGCCAAGCCGACCACCAGGCCGGCGAAGATGCCGATGGCGGCGGCGAGGCCCACGAGTTCAAGCGGGCGCATCCGATCGCGGCGGGTGGGAGCAACGGCGTCCTTCCCGGGATCCGCCTTCTTCGTCATGACGCCGCCTTTCGGAGCGTGGCCTCGGTGGACGGCCGCGGACTGCGCGCCGATACGGCGGCGATGCCCAGCAGCACGCCCGCCACGATCGCCCATGCTCCGAACATCCCGACGAGGACCACGGATGCCGTCAACTGCCCCGTGACCTGCTCGATGCCTCCCAGGGTCTGGCGGTAATCCGGTGGCACCACCAGGAAGGCGATCGCGAGGATCAGCGTCAGCCCGCCGAGGATCATCCAGTCGCGCGCCGCCGCCGCCCGACCGCGGGCCCGGATGCCGCTGACCAGCTCGAGCGCGCCGGTCACGATCGCCCACGCGCTCACCACCCAGACGAAGTAGTGCACGCCGCCCTCAGGCAGCACCAGCGCGGCGATGCCCGCGACCACGGTCAGGGCGCCCTGAAGGACGAACAGGCCGCGTGATCGGCGTTCCGAGCGGTCACCGAAGGCGCCGGCGGCGACGACCGCGCCCTCGACGACGGCGAACAGCCCGAAGGCCACGAGCCCGAAGGCCGCCGAGTGGGCGGGCGTGAAAGTGATGGCGAATCCGACGGTCAGAGCGACCACGGCACGCAGAGCAGGGACCACCCACGCGGCCAGCCCCGTGCGGCCTTCCGCGACCGCGGCAGCCGCGGACGTGCCCGAACCAGCTGACACGAGTGACTCACTTTCCCGAACGGATGCCCGCTCCCGAGTCTACGTCCGCCATCCGAGGGCTGCGGCACGCGAGTCGTTCAGCCGGCGGATGGGTGCTGAACCCGGCTGGCCGGCCGACGGCCGTGCCGTTCGACGAAAAAGCTCAGAGCCGCGGCATGTCGCTGAATCGCGAGTACATCCCGCTGAAGGCGACCTTGATGGTGTCTTGGCGGCCATTGCGGTGCTTCGCCACGATCAGGTCTGCTTCGCCGGTAGGCGGAGCCTCGCGCTCGTAGGCGTCTTCGCGGTGCAGCAGCACGACGATGTCGGCGTCCTGCTCGAGCGACCCCGACTCTCGCAGGTCAGAGAGGGCCGGCTTCTTGTCTGCCCGCTGCTCGGGCCCGCGGTTGAGCTGCGAGAGCGCGACGACAGGAACGTTGAGCTCTTTGGCCAGCAGCTTGAGAGCGCGCGAGAACTCACTGACCTCCTGCTGGCGGGATTCGACCTTCTTGCCGGAGGTCATCAGCTGCAGGTAGTCGATGACCACCATCTTCAGTCCGACCTTCTGGCTCAACCGCCGGCACTTCGCGCGGATCTCGACCAGGGTCATGTTCGGGCTGTCGTCGATGTAGAGGGGCGCGTCGGCGATCTGCCCGCGGATGTTGGCGAGCTTGTCCCAGTCGCGCTGCTCCATGTTGCCCTTGCGCAAGGTGGTCATGCCGATCGTCGACTCGGCGGCGAGCAGGCGCATGGCGATCTCGCTGCGGCCCATCTCGAGCGAGAAGAAGATGGTCGGCAGATGGTGCTTGATCGTCGCGGAGCGGGCGAAGTCGAGGGCAAGAGTCGATTTTCCGAGACCGGGCCGCGCAGCCACGATGATCAGCTGCCCGCCGTGCAGGCCGTTGGTGAGCTCATCCAGGTCTGAGAAGCCGGTGGGCACGCCGATCATCTCGCCGTCACGGCCGCGCGCGCGCTCGATCTCGTCGACGGCCGTGTCGATGGCCTCGACGAGAGGCACATAGTCTTCGGCCTCGACCCCGCCGGTCACCGAGTAGATCTCGGCCTGCGCGTTGTTGACGAGATCGACGACCTCGCCCTCGCTCGCATACCCCATCTGCACGATCCGGGTGCCGGCCTCGACGAGGCGCCGAAGCACCGCCTTCTCGGCGACGATCGAGGCGTAGTAGCCGGCGTTTGCGGCCGTGGGAACCAGCCCGGTGAGCGTGTGCAGGTACTCCGCGCCGCCCGCGCGCTGCAGCTGCCCGGTCTTGGTCAGCTCGTCGGTGACCGCGATGACGTCGGTCGGCTCACCGTGGGAGTACAGCGTCAGCACGGCCTCGAAGACGACCTCGTGCTTGGGGATGTAGAAGTCGATCCCCCGGACGGTCTCGACCACGTCGGCCACAGCGTCTTTGCTCAGAAGCATGCCGCCGATGGCGCTCTGCTCAGCGAGCAGATCGTGCGGAGGCGTGCGCTCGCCCTGCCAGCCCTCGGCGGCGGGGCGCTGGTCGCCTGCCGGGTAGCGCTGGTCCGCCAGACCCAGATGGGCAATGGACACGGGGAGACCTCCTGCGGCTCAGGCTACGTGCGTCGAGAATGGCAGCGGCCGCCGACACCCCGGCGCCGCCCACCGATCGTGCGGCACGGATGCCGAGGACGCTGCGCCAGGTTAGGGACAGACCCAGGACGCCGCCAACCGGCCCTGTGGACAACCCTGTTGGAAACCAGGGCGAAACGCCGGACGAAATGTGAAAAAGGTGTGGATCGTTGTGTGGACAACTCGCGACTTCTCATTCGGATACCGCGACTGACCTGCGTTTTTAGTGACTTTGCTCTGTGTGTAGAAACATGTTTACAGTGGCGCTTGAACGTTGGGGGAATCACGTCGCCCCTGTGGACGAAACAGGGTTCAGCCCTTGACTTCCCGGGCGCGCACGAGTAGCGGCGCCCCGTGATCGGGACGCCGCTATTCGATGCATGTGCGCCTACTTGGCGGCGACGACCTCGAGGGTGATCGCGGCCACGACGTCGTTGCGCAGACGCACCGTCGCCTCGTGACGCCCGGTGCCCTTGATCGGGGCGGACAGCTCGATGGTCTTCTTGTCGATCGCGCCGATGCCGGCCTTCTCGACCGCCTCGGCGATGTCGGAGGTCTTCACGGAGCCGAACAGCCGGCCCTCGCTGCCGGCCTTGACGGTCAGCTTGACCGTCGACGACTCGAGCTTGGCCTTCAGGGCCTGAGCCTCTTCGAGGGTGGCGTGCTCGCGAGCGGTGCGGGCCGCCTTGATCTGGTCGATCTGCTTCTCGCCCCCCTTGCTCCACTGCACGGCGAATCCCTGCGGGATGAGGTAGTTGCGGGCGTAGCCGTTCTTGACGTCGACCACGTCACCTGCCGACCCGAGGCCAGAGACCTCGGAGGTGAGGATGAGCTTCGACATGGTCTACCGCCCCGATCCCGCGTAGGGGAGGAGTGCCATCTCGCGCGCGTTCTTGACCGCGCGGGCGATGAGGCGCTGCTCCTGCACCGAGACGCCGGTGATGCGCCGCGCACGGATCTTTCCGCGCTCGGAGATGAACTTGCGAAGCGTGGCGACATCCTTGTAATCGATGATGCCGACTCGGATCGACTTCGCCGGGGCGGCGTTCTTGCCGCCCTTGGCGCTGACGCGCTTGCGGCGGTCTCCGCCGCTGCTACTGCTCTTGCCTGCCATGATCTAGTCCTTGAAAGTCAGTTGCTCTGATAAATCAGAACGGGGTCTCGTCGTTGTAGTTGCCCGGCGTGTTCCACACGTCGTCGCCGCCCGATGCCGGGGCGGAGGCCGCCCATGGCTCGTCGGCCACGGCACCGCCCTGTGGGCGTCCGCCGGAGGATGAACCACCGGATGCGCGGGTCACCTGGGCGGTCGCGTAGCGCAGGCTCGGCCCGATCTCGTCGATCTCGAGCTCGATGCTCGTGCGCTTCTCGCCTTCCTTCGTCTCGTACGAGCGCTGCTTCAGGCGGCCGGTCGCGACGACGCGGCTGCCCTTGGTCAGCGATCCGGCGACGTGCTCGGCGAACTCGCGCCAGCATGAGGCACGGAGGAAGAGCGCCTCGCCGTCTTTCCAGTCGTTCGCGGCACGGTCGAAGGTGCGGGGCGTCGAGGCGATGGTGAAGTTCGCGACCGCCAGCCCGCCCTGCGTGTAGCGCAGCTCGGGATCCGCGGTGAGGTTGCCCACCACCGTGATGATCGTTTCGCCGGCCATGAGCTACTCGCCCTCGGTCGCGGCCGACTCGGGCGCGGCCTCGGCGGCGGGCTCTGCCTCCGTTGCGGGAGCGGCCTTCGCCTTCGGTGCGGCCTTGGGAGCCTTCGGCTCGTCGGCGACCGGCTCGGCGACAGCGGTGCTCGTCGCCGCGGGAGCGGCAGCAGCGGCAGCGGGCTTCACCGGCGACTTCGCTGCGGCAGCGGCCTTGCGCGCCGCGCGCTTCTCGTCGTCGGCTCGCACCGAGATGGCACGTGCGACGGCCTCCTCGGCGCGCAGCACCTTGGTGCGCAGCACCGCTTCGCTGAGCTTCAGCTGCCGGTCGAGCTCGACCGTGGATTCCGAGGTGGCCGTGAAGTTGACGACGGCGTAGATGCCCTCTGACTTCTTCTGGATCTCGTAGGCCAGCCGGCGGCGTCCCCAGATGTCGATGTTCTCGATCGTGCCGCCGTCTCCGCGGATCACGTTGAGGAACTTGTCCAGGCTGGGTGCGACGGTGCGCTCATCGATCTCGGGATCGAGGATCACCATCAGTTC
>Ga0068855_100006545_pt1 | contig 14161 bp, 13 predicted proteins | sample KBSCornC52_FD_66592 | JGI IMG/M metagenome (GOLD analysis project Ga0068855, IMG submission 66592) | Corn rhizosphere microbial communities from Kellogg Biological Station, Michigan, USA - KBS Corn C5-2 | ecosystem: Host-associated > Plants > Roots > Rhizosphere > Soil ... | reverse complement strand
GGATCACGCGTACTGGGGCCCCGCCTATTCGGATGACGAGATCCGGCGGGCACTCCACGACCGTGCAACGGACACGAAGTCGGCGAATTGCGACATCGGCCGCGTGGATGACGATGGGGCGTTGTGCGAGCTAGCCGCGCGCGCCATTTCGGAAGGTTCCGTGGTGGGTTGGTTCCAGGGGCGAATGGAATGGGGGCCGCGGGCGCTCGGCAATCGCTCGATCCTCTGCGATCCGAGGCGCGCCGACATGAAGGACATCCTCAATCGGAAAATAAAGCGCCGAGAGTCCTTCCGCCCTTTCGCCCCGTCCGTATTGCGCGAGGCCGTGGCGGACTGGTTCGAGACGGATGACGACGTTCCCTTCATGATGCAGGTGTACCAGATCCGCCCTGAAAAGCGCGCGTCGATCCCCGCCGTCGCGCACGTGGACGGCTCGGGACGACTGCAGACCGTCGTCCGGGGCGCCAATCCGCGGTATTACCGCCTGATAGAGGCGTTCCATGCGCTCACGGGCGTCCCGATGGTCCTTAACACCTCGTTCAACGAGAACGAGCCCGTAGTTTGCCGTCCCGAAGAGGCCCTCGACTGCTTCCTTCGCACGAACATGGATCTGCTCGTGATGGGCGATTGGGTGGTTCGACGCAATTCCGACTCATTCGCGACATGAAGATCTCGGTCATCACGGCCGTCTACAACCGGTGCCACACCGTTCAGGACGCGCTCGACAGCATCGCGAGCCAGTCCTACCGCGCGCTCGAGCACGTGGTGGTCGACGGAGCTTCGACAGATGGCACGAAGGCGATTCTTCAGCGCAATCGCGAACGCATTGCGGTCCTGGTGAGCGAGCCGGACAAGGGCATCTACGACGCGCTGAACAAGGGGATCGGTCTCTCGACGGGTGAGGTTGTCGGCTTCTTGCACGCCGACGATGTCTTCGCCGACGAGAACGCGATATCGAGAATCGCGTCCGTCTTTGAAGACCCGGATGTCGAGGCGGTCTATGGGGATCTTCAGTATGTGAGCAACAACGATAGCTCACGTACGATTCGCTTCTGGCGCGCCGGGGACTTTACCGCGGCCCGACTCGCGTGGGGATGGATGCCCCCGCACCCGACGCTCTATGTCCGGCGACGCGTATACGAGCGGCTCGGCGCATTTGATACCCGCTATCGCATTGCTGCCGACTACGACTGCATTCTCCGCTTCCTGGGGCGCGGCGGCGTTGAACCTGCCTACATACCCGAGGTGCTGGTGAAGATGCGCGTTGGAGGTGCCAGCAACCGATCGATTTCGAACATTCTCGAAAAGAGCAAGGAGGATTATCGAGCTCTTCGCTCCAACGGTGTGGGCGGGCTGGGCGCGCTGGCATGGAAGAACCTGAGCAAGCTGGGCCAGTTCATTCAATCATAGGCTCGGCACAAGACATGAATCCGTAACGTTCGGGGTGCGTCATTTCGCGGGAGCCCCGGCTCGTCTTGCCGGCCTCGGTCAGGTCCCCCGGCGCCTTCACCGAGGGGGCCGCCCGACGGCCATTCGCAAGTGGAAAACCGTGCCGGAAAGGGCCGAAAGCTCGAATTGACGGATCGGGGCGGAGACCAGTACTATTCGACCCTTGATTCGGATTGATTTCCCAAGCCGCACAAGAACTTACGACGACTCGTTCAGCCCATTTCCGGAACCGCGGTCCGATTTCCGGAATCCGTAGTGGCGCGGATTCGGTTCGCGCCTTTGGTCTTGGAGCTCCGGATTGCGAAAGGGAGTACAAAAAATGTCGAAGACTAAATTGCGCAAGGCGCTGGGCATTCTCTTCGCCATCGCAGCGGGCCCCGTTCTCGCGCAGACGACATATGTCCGCCCGCAATACCAATACCCCGGGACGCCGCCCGAGACGGGGCCGGCGAGCATCCAGGTGGGCGACTCGCCCTTCTTCGTAACTCCGTACCTGGGGACCGCGATCGGCCGCGACGACAACCTCTTCCTCACGCGCGACAACCCGCGGAGCTCGGACCTCTATCTCCTGAGCCCCGGCATGAAGCTCGACGCGCGCGATCGGAACAAGGTCATCCAGGCGAGCTACCAGGGGCAGATCGGGCGTTACACCTCGAGCCGCGACGATGATTACGTCGACGAGACCGCGCGCGCCCAGTTCGACATGGCGTTGGATCGCCGCAACTTCCTGAAGCTGGGCGTCGATTACGTCCGCAGCCACGATCCGCGCGGGTCCACGGACCGCCCGATCGGCTCCGGGCCGGACCGCTACCGCCAGACCACGCCCTACGCCACCTACGCGCTCGGCGCCCCCGGCGCGGCGGGCCGTGTCGAGCTCTACTACAGCGACCCCGGCCGGCGCTACATCTCCAATCGCGACACGACGTTCAACAGCGATCGCGAGATGCAGGAATTCGGCGGCGCCTTCTACTGGCGCGTGATGCCGCGCACCTACGTGATGGCGGAAGCGCGCCAGACGGACGTGCGCTACGACGTCTCGAACTCGCCCCTCACCGCCGACGAGCACCGCTACTACGCGGGCGTCACCTGGGAGGCGACTGCGGCGACGACTGGAACCGTGAAGGTGGGCCAGCTGCGCCGTAACTTCAAGGACCCGGCGCAGCCCGACTTCTCCGGGACGAGCTGGGAGGCCCTGGTGAGCTGGGCGCCCCGGTCGTATTCCAAGTTCGATTTCTACTCGGCGCGCCAGACGAACGAGTCGACGGGCCTGGGGAGCTTCATCCTCAGCTCGATCGGCGGCGTGACCTGGAGCCATTCCTGGTCGAGCTACGTCACGACGGCGGTCGATGCAAGGCTCCAGAAGGACGATTACCAGGGATTCGATCGCAACGACAAGATCGCGGTGCTGGGGCTCAAGGCCGGCTACAAGTTCCGCCGCTGGCTCACGATGGGCGCCGAATATACGCATACGAAGCGGGACTCGAACCTCGACCTCTTCGACTACGACAAGAACCTCTACCTGTTGACGCTTACCGCAACGATGTGATTCGCAAGGCCCGCCGGTGCTTCCGGGCTCCGGCGGTTCCACCACGGTCGCTTATGGCGCGCTTCGCCCGCTTCATCGTCGTACTCGCGGCGCTCATTTCCTCGCCGCTCTTCGCCGCATCCCCGGAGCTCTCCAGCTACAAGCTCGGAGCGGGCGATGTCATCACGATCCGCGTGCTCGGCGAGGACGACCTCAAGCGCGACCACGTGAAGCTCTCGGATGCGGGCACCGTCTCCTTCCCCGTGCTTGGAGAGATCCGGGTGAAGGGCATGACGGTCGGCGGCCTGGAGGAATACGTCACGAAGGGCCTGAAGGGCAGGTACCTTCTGAATCCGCAGGTGACCGTCTCGATCGACGAATACCGGAACTTCTATGTGAACGGCATGGTGGAAAAGCCGGGCGGCTACCCGTACTCGCCCGGGCTCAACGTGCGCAAGGCGATATCCATCGCGGGCGGCTTCAAGGAGCGCGCGTCGCGGGACAAGATCAACGTAATCCATGACGACGATCCGAAGCAGACGCCGCACAAGGTCGATCTCAACACGGTCCTCCTGCCGGGCGACATCCTGACGGTCGAGGAAAGCTTCTTCTGATGAACGACCTCACCCTCCAGGAAAGCCTGCAACCCGTGGACGGCATGCAGCCTTCATGGGCCAACGAAACGCTGGACATCGTCGAGTACTGGCGCGCCATTTCGAAGCGTCGCTGGAGCATCCTCGGCCTCACGATCGTGGTAGCCGTGCTGGCCGCCTTGATCGTGTCCTCGGTCCGCCCGCAATACCGGGCGTCCACCACGCTCCTCATCGAGCAGGGCAAGTCCAAGGTCGTCTCGATCGAGGAGGTCTATAGCCAGGGGCTGATGCAGCGCGAGTACTACCAGACCCAAGTCGAGATCCTGAAGAGCGACGAGCTCGCGCGCAAGGTCGTGCAGAAGCTGAAACTCACTACGAACGCCGAATACGACCCGCGTCAGCGAGAGCCGGCCTGGTACGTCCGCGTGCTGCCCTTCGGGGCATCCGGCGATGGCGCGGCAAGATCGGAGGACGACGTCCTGAAGAGCGTCGTCGCTAGTTTCAAGCGCGGCCTCCAGATCCAGCTCGTCCGCAACAGCCAGCTCCTCCAGATCAATTTCAGCTCGCACGATCCGAAGCTCGCAGCCGCGGTGCCGAACGCGCTCGCCGACGTGTACATCGAGAACGACCTCGATGCGCGGATGGCCATGACCCAGAAGGCGTCGGAATGGCTGCGTGACCGCATGGGCGAGTTGCGGGCAAAGGTCGAGGCTTCGGAGAAGTCGCTGCAGGATTACCGCGACCGCGAGCACATCGTGGACGCCAAGGGTCTCGCGATGTCCGGCGCGAGCCGCCAGCTCGAGGAGTTCACGAAGAGCCTGGTCGAGGCGCGCCAGCGGCGGGCCGAGGCCGAGAGCGCGTACGCGATGGTCCAGCAGATCAGGACTGGGCGCGCGCAGGTGAGCTACGACAGCATTCCGGCCGTGCTCAAGAATCCGCTCGTGCAGCACATGAGGGAGCAGGAGGGCGACGCGGAGAAGCGCCTGAGCGACGCGGCCAAGCGCTACGGCCCGGAGCACCCGAAGATGATCCAGGCGCGCGCCGAGTTGGACGCCGCCCGGGAGAACACGCGCCGCCAGATCGACGCGGTGGTGACGGGGCTTTCGAAGGAGTACGAGGTCGCCAAGGCGAACGAGGCGGCCGTCGCGAGCGCGCTCGCGCAGAGCAAGTCCGACATCCAGAGCCTCAATCGCAAGGACTTCCAGCTGGGCATCCTCGAGCGCGACGTGCAGCAGAACCGAAATCTCTACGAGATGTTCGTGAACCGCCTGAAGGAAACGAGCGCTGCGGGCGACTTGCAGACCACCATCGCGCGCGTGGTTGATCCCGCCACCATCCCGGCGACGCCGTACGCCCCCAGGAAAACGGACATCGTGGCGACCACCGCGTTCATCACGCTGATCCTCGGTGCGATACTCGCCCTGCTTCTCGATCGTCTCTCGAACACCATCAATTCCACCACGGACGTCGAGACACGCCTCGGCATGTCGGTCCTCGGCGTCCTGCAGAAGATCAAAGGCGTTCCGAAGAAGGGCTTCGTCTCGGAGCTCGCGTTCTTCACCGATTCCCAGTCGACCTTCTCGGAGGCGGTGCGGACCGTGAGGACCAGCATCCTCATGTCGGCGCTGGACGACCCGCACAAGGTCGTGGTGATTACCTCCTCCGTGCCGGAGGAGGGGAAGACGACCCTTTCCTTCAACCTCTCCTGCGCGCTGGGCCAGGTGAAGAAGGTGTTGCTCGTGGACGGGGACCTCCGCCGCCCGAAGATCGCGAAGCTGGTGGGCCGCGATCTCCGCGCCCCGGGCCTCGCCGATCTCGTTGCGGGACAGGCGCAGGTGAGCCAGTGCGTCTTCTTCGAGGAGCGGTCCGGCATCCACATCCTGCCCTCGGGCACCGTGCCGCCGAACCCGCTCGAGCTCCTGAGCTCCAAGCGCTTCGCCGACGTGATCTCGAAGCTCAAGGAAGCGTTCGACGTCGTGATCATCGACAGCGCGCCGCTGCAGCTCGTGAGCGACGCGCAGGTCCTCTCGCAGTTCGCGACGTCCGTGATCTACGTCGTGAAGGCCGACTCGACCCCGTACCAGGTCGCGCAGAACGGCATGAAGAAGCTGCGCCGCGTGAGCGCGCCCGTCCTGGGCGTGGTCCTGAACCAGCTCGACCTCGAGAAGGCCGAGAAGTACTACGGCGAGTACAGCGGCTACAAGAGCTATGGCGGCTACAAGAAGCACGGCTACACGCGCACGTACGGCAGCCGGGCTGATTGACGTGGCGCTCGCGCCGGGCCGCCTGCTCGTCGCGGTGCCGGTCGTGGCCACGCTCGCGTGGCTCGCCGTCCACGCCGTGCGCGTCGGCGAAGCGGGAAGCATCGTCTACGATGCGGACAAGGAAATGGCCACCTGGGCCGCTTCCGGCGCGCCTCCGGGCCCCCAGACCTTGTCGTGGGTCGAGGCGGACGTCGAGCGCGCGCGCGCCGCGACGCCCGGCGATCCGGAGGCCGAGGAGCTCCTGGGGGAGCTCGCCGCGCGCCAAATCGACCGCGCCGGGTCCCTGGACGAGGCGCTCCGCCATTTCGCCCGCGCCGTGCTGCTGAGGCCCACCTCGCCCTACAGCTGGGCCGCCATCGCGGACGCGCGCTACCGCAAGGGCGACACGGGTTCAACCTTCGAAACCGCGCTCCGGCGGGCGGCCGAGCTGGGCCCCGCCGAGCCGGAAGTCCAGCGCACCGTGGTCGACCTGGGGCTCGCGACCTGGGATGAGGTGGCGCCGGCGACCCGGGAAGCGGTCGAAAAAACGGTTACAGGCGCAATGAAGCGGGACGCCGCCGAGGTCCTGCAGATCGCGGGGAGACGTGGTAGGCTCGCCGTCGCTTGCCGCCATCTCGCCGACGCACCGCGCCGCGTCGACTCCGAGGGGCTCACCACTTGCAGCAGGGAGGCAACGTCATGAAAAAGATATCGATCGTCCTGGCGCTGATGGCGCTCTTCTTCACGGACCTGGCGCTCGCCGCGAGCGCCGTGGTCGGCTCGCTCGCGGGCAGCGTGCAGGTACAGAGGGGCGCCGGCGCGCCGCGCGTCCTGCGACTCGGCGACGAGGTCGTCCAGGGCGATACCGTCTTTACGGGGCCCGCATCTTCGGTCGTGCTCAAGTTCGACGACGGGCAGATCGCCGCCCTCACCGCCAACTCCCGCATGCAGGTCAGCGCTTACGCGTTCAATCCCCAGGCGAGGACGGGCAACATCCTCCTCTCGCTGGTGGTGGGCGGCATGCGCGCGATCACCGGCCTCATCGGCCACAATCAGCCGGACAGCGTGAAGTTCCGCGCGGCGACGGCCACGATCGGCATCCGAGGCTCCGAGGGCATGATCGTCACGGACGGCATAACCGTCGCCGTGACGGTCACGGACGGGGCCTTCACGTTCACGTTCGCGGGCGAGACCATCGTCATCCCGGCAGGACGCGGCGCATTGGGCGCGGACAACCGGATCACGCAGGGCACCGCCCAGCAGATCTTCAACCAGCTGCCGGTCACGTTCCAGAACGCCATCGGCGGGCTCACGGGCCTCACGAGCCAGATCAACGAGGCGATCGCGAACACCCTCAATCAGGGGCAACGGCCCCCGCCGCCGCCGACGCCGGGACCGAACAACCCGACGGGACCGACGGGCGGCGGATCGTCCAGCAGCAAATAGCGACGGTCGCTGAGATCGCGAGGGCCATCCCGGCCGCGAGGCGGGGATGGCCCTGCTACTTGGAACACCGCGCTTGAGCAGGGCTCACGGCTTCGACCTCGACGCGCCGCTCTTCTGGGCGTTCGTGGCGCTCCTCGTCTGGGCGCCCATCCCGCTCGGGAGCAATCGCGCATGGGCGTGGGGGTTGCTCGAAGCGGGCATGTTCGCGCTCCTCGCCGCATGGCTCCTCCTGTGGGCCTGGCGCCGCGTCGAGGCTACCGATGCGCTGCGCGCCGCGTGGCCCGCGTGGATCCTTCTCGGAGCGTGGCTCGCGTTCCAGGCCCTGGAGGTCGTCCCGATGCCCGCGGGCTGGGTGGCCGTGCTCTCGCCCGCCGCCGCGCGGGCGCACGCGCTCGCGGCCGACGTGGGCCCCGCGTCGTCCGCGATCACGTTGTCGATCGATCCGGAAGCCTCGCGCGTCTCGCTCCTGAAGAGCCTCGCCTACGCCGCGATCTTCTTCCTCGCGCTGGTACTCGTCGCGCGCCGCTCGCGCCTCCTGGCGCTCGCCCGCGTGCTGGTCTACGCCGCGGTCATCCAATCCGTGTACGCGGTCCTGATGCACCTCGCGAGCGGCACCGAGGAGTGGTTCGGGACGCTGATCGGGCACGGCGACTCGGCGAGCGGCACCTACGCCAACCGCAACCACTTCGCGGGCTACCTCGAGATGAGCTTGGCCCTCGGCATCGGGCTCCTCATCGCCGGGCTCTCGGACCGGAAGGCGGATACGTGGAAGAAGTTCCTCCGCCTCACGCTGGAATGGGTGCTGAGCCCCCGGATGGTGCTGCGCCTGGCCCTTTGCGTCCTGGTGATCGCCCTCACGACGACGCATTCGCGGATGGGCAACACGGCGTTCTTCAGCTCGCTCATCGTCGCGGGCGTCATCGGCATCGCGCTCTCGCGCCACGCGACCCGGAACACCGTGATCCTGCTCGCGAGCCTGGTCGCGATCGACCTCTTCATCGTGGGGAGCTGGTTCGGCGTCGAGAAGCTCGCCCAGCGCCTGGAGCAGACGACCGTGAGCGATGTCCAGGTGCGTGAGGAGCCCGCTTCCTACACGGTTCCGCTGATCCGGGACTATGCGATGTTCGGCTCCGGTCCCGGAAGCTTCCATGTCGCATTCCCGCGCTATCGTCCCGCGACCGTGGTGAATTTCTACGACTACACGCACAACGATTACATCCAGTTCGCCTCCGAGTCCGGCATCCCGGCGTTCCTGGTGCTCGGGACCTTCGTCGCGCTCTGCCTGGGCGCCGCGCTCGTGGCCCAGTGGCGGCGGCGCGACCCCCTCATGCGCGGCATGTCCTTCGCATGCATCATGGGCGTGGCTGCCATCCTCATCCACTCCTGGGTCGACTTCAACCTGCAGATACCCGCCAATGCGGCCTATTTCGTCCTCCTCCTCGCGCTGGGCTGGATCTCCCTCTTCCTCGACCGGCGCGATGCCGCCGCGGACGCACGTGCGCACACGCGCGGGGAGGGCTGAGGCGTGAGGATCCTCGTCACCGGCGCCGCCGGCTTCATCGGTTTCCATCTCTCGATGCGTCTCCTCGACCGCGGCGACACCGTGGTCGGCGTGGACGACTTCAACGCGTACTACGACGTCTCGCTCAAGGAGGCGCGGCGCGCGCGTCTCGTGGAGCGCAAGGGCTTCGCGGTCGTCCGCGCGGACATCGCCGATCGCGCCGCGATGGAGCGCGTCTTCGCTTCGGGCAGGTTCGATGCCATCGTGAACCTCGCGGCGCAGGCGGGCGTGCGCTACTCGGTCGAGAATCCCCACGCCTACGTGGAATCCAACGTGGTGGGGTTCCTGAACATTCTCGAGGGCGCGCGGCACCACGGCACCGGGCACCTGGTCTTCGCCTCCACGAGCTCGGTCTACGGGCTGGGGACGGACCTGCCGTACCGGGAGAGCGCGGACACCGACCATCCGATCTCGCTCTACGCCGCCACCAAGAAATCGAACGAGGTGATGGCGCACGCGTACGCGCACCTCTTCGGCATTCCCACGACGGGCCTGCGCTTCTTCACGGTGTACGGCCCCTGGGGCCGCCCGGACATGGCGCTCTTCAAGTTCACCCGGGGCATCCTCGACGGGACGCCCATCCCGGTCTTCAACGAGGGCCGCATGGTGCGCGACTTCACCTACATCGACGACATCGTCGAGGGCGTCGTGCGCGTGATCGATCGTCCTGCGCCGTACCGTATCTTCAACATCGGGAACCACCGGCGGGTCGAGCTCCTGGATTACATCCGCGCCTTCGAAAAGGCGATCGGGAAGAAGGCGAAGCTCGACCTCCTTCCCATGCAGCCCGGCGACGTGCCCGCGACCGAGGCGGACACGAGCGCGCTACAAGCGGCGACCGGGTTTAGCCCCGCCACTCCCGTCGAGGAGGGCGTGCGGCGGTTCGTCGCCTGGTATCGGGAGTACTACAAGGTCTAGGGCGCGGCCTTTGTTTTTCCTCGCCTTTCGGGCTATAATGTGAGGCTTTCTTCCCTTGCCCCACGGGACCCAGCGTCCCAGACGCCCGAAGCGCATGCCCGGGGGCCACACCATAAGGAGAGGACGTTCCATGCGCCATTACGAGATGGTCTTCATCGTGCATCCGGACCAGAGCGAGCAGGTCCCGGGCATGATCGAGCGGTACCGCAACACGATCACGCAGGGCGGGGGCAAGATCCACCGCATCGAGGACTGGGGCCGTCGCCAGCTCGCCTACCCCATCCAGAAGGTGTTCAAGGCGCACTACGTGCTCATGAACATCGAGGTCGGCAACGACACGCTCTCGGAGCTCGAGAACGCGTTCAAGTTCAACGACGCGGTCCTGCGGCACCTCACCGTGAGCAAGCGCGAGGCCGAGACCGGCCCCTCCCCGATGATGAAGGAGGAAAAATCGCGCAACGTGACCGAAGCGCCCTCGGGCGACGCGAAGCCGGCCGAAGGGGCCGCTCCCGCGCAGCCCGCGGCCGCCTGACAGGAGGATAGACCATGCCCAGACCCGCCCCCCGCGGACGCGGTAAAGGAAAAGGCGGCAAGTTCGCCAAGAAGGACGGCCGCACCCAGAACCGGGGCCTTTTCCGGCGCCGCAAGTTCTGCCGCTTCACCGCCGAGAAGGTGAAGGAGGTGGACTACAAGGACATCGCGGTCCTCAAGGATTTCATCAACGAGAACGGGAAGATCATCCCGGCGCGCATCACCGGCACGAAGGCCCGCTACCAGCGGCAGCTCGGCGTGGCGATCAAGCGCGCCCGTTTCCTGGCGCTCATCCACTTCACCGACCTGCACTGAAGGACCCGCCATGCAAGTGATCCTGATGGAAAAGGTGGTGAACCTGGGCGGCCTGGGCGACGTGGTGAAGGTGAAGGACGGCTTCGCCCGGAACTTCCTCATCCCGCAAGGCAAGGCCAAGCGCGCGACGCAGGCGAACCTCAAGGAGTTCGAGGGCCGCCGGGCGGAGCTCGAGAAGAAGGCGAACGAGCTCCTCACCGGCGCCCAGGAGCGCGCGGCGAAGCTCGAGGGCCTGAGGGTCGACATCGCCCAGAAGGCGGGCGTGGACGGCCGGCTCTTCGGCTCCGTCACCAACGCCGACATCGCGGAGTCGCTCACGAAGACGACGGGCGTCACGGTGAAGAAGGCGGAGGTCCGCATGCCGCAGGGCCCGCTCAAGCACGTGGGCGAGTTCCCGATCGTGGTGGCGCTCCACTCGGACGTGCTCGCCAACATCACGGTGCACGTGGCCGCCGAGGCCTGAGCTTCCTCCGGGCTCCTGTCCGCTCGAAAAAGCCGCCCCCGGGCGGCTTTTTCCTTTTCCGGGTGGCGCACCGGGTGAGCTTCTGGCGCGCTATTTTCCCGCACAGGCATTCCCGCGAAACCCACCGTCCGTCCACAACTTATCTACAGGCTTATCCAATTGTGCGCACAGGAGTCTGGTGACACACTCGCCCCTCGCGGTGTGGGAGACACCGCATCGGCCCAACGGAGACAACTCTTATATGCCCTCGGCGCCCGCTGGTTCCGATCGTTTCACGCGCCCCGTCCCCGGCGACGCCCAGATCGAGTCGCTGCGGCTGCCGCCCCACTCGGTGGAGGCGGAGCAGGCGGTGCTGGGCGGGCTCCTGCTGAGCAATCCGTCGTGGGACCGGGTGGGGGACATCCTCTCGGAGTCGGATTTCTACCGGGCGGACCACCGCGTGTTGTGGCGGACGATCACGAAGCTCGTGGAGGAGAACCGGCCGGCGGACGTGCTCACGGTGAGCGAGGCCCTGAAGCTCACCGGCGAGCTGCAGGACGTGGGCGGCCTGGGATACCTCCACCAGCTCGCCTCCGGGACGCCCAGCGCGGCCAACATCCGCCGCTACGGCGAAATCGTGCGGGAGCGCGCGATCATGCGGCAGCTCGCCGAGGTGGGCACCTCCATCGCGGACTCGGCCTATTCGCCCCAAGGCCGCGAGGCGCGCCAGCTCCTCGACGAGGCGGAGACCCGCATCCTCGAGATCGGGGAGTCGGGCGGCCGCTCCTCGGAGAGCTTCGCCAAGATGTCGACCGTCCTCGCGGAAGTGATGAGCCGGCTGGACGAGCTCCACCGCAATCCCAATTCCGTCACGGGGAAGGCGACCGGTTTCGTGGACCTGGACGAGATGACGACGGGCCTGCAGGACGGCGACCTCATCATCGTGGCGGGACGACCCGCCATGGGGAAGACCAGCCTCGCGCTCAACATCGCCGAGCACGTGGCGCTCGAATTGAAGCTCCCGGTGCTCGTCTTCTCGATGGAGATGGGGGGCACGCAGCTCGCCACCCGCCTCCTGGGCTCGGTCGGGAAGGTCGACGCCCAGCGCCTGCGCACGGGACGCCTGGAGCCGGGGGACTGGGACCGGCTCGGGGTGGCGCTCGGGAAGCTGAACGAGGCGCCGCTCCTCATCGACGAGTCGGCGGCGCTGAACCCGCTCGAGCTGCGAGCCCGCGCGCGCAGGAAATGGCGCGAGTACGGCGGACTGGGCCTCATCGTGATCGACTACATCCAGCTCATGCAGGCGGCGGAGTCCGGCACGGAGAACCGCGCGACGGAGCTCTCGGAGATCTCGCGGGGCTTGAAGCAGATGGCGAAGGAGCTCTCGGTCCCGGTGATCGCGCTCTCGCAGCTGAACCGCTCGCTCGAGCAGCGCCCGAACAAGCGGCCGGTGATGTCGGATCTCCGCGAATCGGGGGCGCTCGAGCAGGACGCGGACATGATCTTCTTCATCTACCGCGACGAGGTCTACAACGAGGAGTCCCCGGACAAGGGCATGGCGGAGATCATCGTCGGCAAGCAGCGCAACGGCCCGATCGGCACGATCAAGCTCACCTTCCTCGGCAAGCACACGCGGTTCGAGAATTACTCGGGGGCGTCGGGCTATTGACCGGCCGGCGGGTAGAATGGGCCCGCCGAGAGCCCGCCATGTCACGCCCCATCCGCGCCACCGTCTCCCTCGCCGCGCTGCGGCACAACTACTGGCTCGCCAAGCGGACGGCGCCGCGATCGAAGGTGCTCGCCGTGCTGAAGGCGAACGCGTACGGGCACGGCATCGAGCGCGCGGCGCGGGCCCTCGACCGCGCGGACGGGTTCGCGACGCTCGAGATCGACGGCGCGATGGCGCTGCGCGAGCGCCATCCCGCGGCGCCGGTCCTCCTCCTCGAGGGCTTCTTCGCGCCGGCGGAGCTGCAGGCGATCGCCGCGGCGAACCTCGCGACCGTGATCCATTGCGAGGAGCAGCTGCGCATGCTCGAGAAGGACCGGCCCGGCCGCCCGCTCGACCTCTGGCTCAAGGTGAACACCGGCATGAACCGGCTGGGCTTCCCTCCCGCGCAAGCGCGCCGCGCGCTCGAGCGCATGCGCAGGGCGGGCATGGCGCGGTCCATCACGCTCATGACGCATTTCGGCAACTCGGACCTCCCGTCGGGCATCGACGACGCCCTGCGCCGGTTCGAGGAGGCGACGCGGGGGGTGACGCTTCCCAGGAGCCTCGCGAACACGGCCGCCATCTTCGCGCACCCGCAGTCGCATGCGGATGTGGTTCGCCTGGGCATCGGCCTCTACGGCGCGACGCCGTTCGCGGACCGGCCGGCGAAGTCGCTGGGAATGAAGCCCGCCATGACGCTCGCCTCGGCGGTGATCGCCGTGCAGGAGCTGGCGCCCGGCGATTCCGTGGGATACGGCTCGCAGTTCCACGCCCAGCATCCCATGCGGATCGGGATCGTCGCCTGCGGGTATGCGGACGGCTATCCGCGCCACGCGTCCACGGGCACGCCGATCCTGGTGGACGGCGCGCGCACGCGCACCGTGGGGCGGGTCTCGATGGACATGATGGCCGTGGACCTCACGCCGGTCCCCTCGGCGCGGGTGGGCTCGCCCGCGGTCCTGTGGGGCGAGGGCATTCCCGTGGACGAGGTCGCGATGGCCGCGGGCACGGTGGGCTACGAGCTCCTCTGCGCCGTGGCGCCCCGGGTCCCCGTGCGCGAGGCGGACGAATGAAGCGCGCGGCGGCGGCCTGATGGCCAGGCCGAAGACCGTCTACACCTGCACGGAATGCGGCGGCCAGGCCCCGAAGTGGCAGGGCCAGTGCCCGCACTGCAACGCGTGGAACACGCTCGTGGAGACGGTGCTCGAGGGGGCCCGCGCCCCGGGCGCGCACCGCTTCGCTTCGCTCGCCGGAGGCGGCGAGGTGGTGACGCTGGGCGCGGTCGAGGCCCGCGACTTCCCGCGGCTGCCGACCCTCATCGGCGAGTTCGACCGCGTCCTGGGCGGGGGCCTCGTCGAGGGCGGCGTGGTCCTGATCGGCGGCGACCCCGGCATCGGCAAGTCGACGCTCCTCCTGCAGGCCGCGGCGCG
>Ga0068855_100006544_pt1 | contig 14161 bp, 9 predicted proteins | sample KBSCornC52_FD_66592 | JGI IMG/M metagenome (GOLD analysis project Ga0068855, IMG submission 66592) | Corn rhizosphere microbial communities from Kellogg Biological Station, Michigan, USA - KBS Corn C5-2 | ecosystem: Host-associated > Plants > Roots > Rhizosphere > Soil ... | reverse complement strand
CAGATGAAGGATGTGACGCTGGAGTACTACCGCATCTCGCCCAAGGGCACGGAAGAGAAGTACTACACGGTCAAGCTGTCCAACGCCATCCTGACCAATATCCGGGCCTGGACCCCGAACTGCCTGACGCCGACCAATCAGCAGATGGGCCACATGGAAGATATCTCGTTCACCTACGAGAAGGTCACCTGGACCTTCGATCCGGACGGTATCGAGGCAGAAGACTCCTGGCTCGCTCCGAAGTCGTAATCGGTTCAGGCGCGTCATTGAGCAGGAGCGGAAGATGCGGGAACGCCGATTGCTGGAACGGATCGCCAACTGGAGCGAGGCCGACGCCGAGCGCACCAGCCAGACTCAGGTGGACATCCTGGTGCGATCGGTGAACGACCATCTTTCCCGTCTGCTCAATACGCGTCAGGGCAGCGTACCAATCGATCCGTATTTTGGCGTGCCCGATTTTACCAACCTGGCCGGGGGTACCGGCCGGGGTTCGGTCACGGACATGGAAGAGGAGATCCGTCGCATGGTGCTGAAGTATGAGCCGCGGGTGAAATCGCCGCGCGTGCTGCTCAATGCAGAGACCACCGATGTGCTGTCGATTCGCTTTTCCCTGCAAGGAACGCTGGAAGTCGATAACCGCGAGATCCCCTTGCAGATTTCCACTACGGTCGGTGCCAATGGCAAGGTCAGGATAGGCTGATACGCACACAGGAACCGTTTCACCAGGCACATGCCGATGGGGCGGGCATCAGGCCCACGCTTTCTTCGGATGTTCCTGCTGAGATGCGTTTGCATGCCAGCAGGATGGGCAATGATCGTTCCGCCGTGAGTCGAGCAGGGGCCGTTTTTTTCGCCGCGAGACCGACCGCGTGATCACGGGATTTACAACAGGGTTCATAACACGCCGTCTGACATGTTCAATCGATATTACGAAGATGAGTTGAACAAGCTCAAGGGACTGGCAGTCGAGTTTGCGCAGAACAATCCGGCACTCGCGCCCATGCTCTCAGGTTCGTCGGCCGATCCAGATGTGGAGCGTCTGCTGGAAGGCGTGGCATTCCTGACCGGTCTGACGCGCCAGAAGCTCGACGACGAATTCCCCGAATTCGTGCAGGAACTGGCAAACCTGCTGTTCCCGCATTATCTGCGGCCCGTGCCGGCCAGCACCATGATCAGCTTCACGCCCAGGGGGCCGCTGATGGAGACGGCCGTGGTGCCGGCCGGCACCGAGCTGAGTTCATTGCCGGTTGATGGAACGCCGTGCCGTTTCGTCACCACGGCAGCGCTGCCGGTGGAGCCACTGCAACTGGTGGATGTCAACGTGCTCAGCCATGCAGGCGCTGCACCCATGCTGGTGCTTGAATTCGAGATGGTGGGGCAGGATTTGTCGCAGTGGCAGGCTGACAGTCTGCAGCTCTTTCTTGGCGGCGGTTACAACGAGGCCGCGAAACTGCTGCTGCTGTTGAGCAATCACGTGGTCAATGTGCGCCTGACAGGTGGCGACGGTGCCCGTTTCGAATTGGGGACGAAGGGAATCCGCGTGTCCGGTTTCGAGCAGCCCATGCTGCCCTATCCTGGCAATACTTTTTCCGGCTATCGCAACATCCAGGAGTTCTTCGTCCAGCCCGAGAAGTTCCTCTTCGTCGAGTTGACCGGGCTGCAGCGCTGGAGTACACGCAGCGGTAGTCACTTCTCGGTGTACATCACGTTGGACCAGATGCCGGACTGGATGCCCGAAATCAGGTTGGACAGCTTCATGCTCAACGTAGTGCCGGCCATCAACCTGTTCGGCCATCCGGCTGATCCTATCAGCCACGAGCATCGCGTCACGGAGTACCGGATCACTCCGGAAGGACGTACCCGCCAGCATTTCCAGGTCTATTCGGTGGACCAGGTGACCGGTTTCCAGCAGGGTATCGGCAAGGAGAGGGTGTATGTACCCTTCGGCCTGTACCGCCACGACCGGCGCGGTGCACGCCTGTCCTACCGTACGACCATTCGCAGCGCCACCGTGGGCCGCGGTAACGAGATGTTCCTGTCGGTAAACTATCCACCCGGTGACGAGCCCCGGCCGGAGACGCTGTCGGTGCGCCTGACTTGCACCAATGGCAGCCTGCCGGAGAGTCTGAAGCTGGGCGACATCAGTCAGCCCACCAGCAGTTCGCCGGACCGCATGCAGTTTCGCAACATCCGCACCGTCTCGCCTGCACTCAATCCGCCGACCGGCGAAGCCTTGCTGTGGCGCATGGTCTCGCACGTCTCGTTGAATTTCCTCTCAGTGGCCAATGCGGAGAACCTGCAGGCGCTGCTGTCGCTGTACGTATTCCCCGAGCGGCATGAGCAGGGGCAGGAAGCCGCCAACCGTCGCCGCATCGAAGGTATCCAGGAAGTCATCGCCACACCCGAGACCCGCCTGGTTGGTCGGGGCAGCGTGCTGCGCGGACAGCGGGTGCGCATCAAATGTCGCCAGGACTTCTTCGCCGGCATCGGCGACATGTACTTGTTTGGCTGCGTCATCGAACGTTTCATCGCCGACTATGCCGGCATCAATTCCTATACCCGCGTCGAGATGGAAGACGCCTTTTCGGGAGCAGTCTTCAAATGGCCGGCGCGACTGGGACAACAAGCCCTTCTGTAAAGGATGACCTGCTCGCACGGGGTGAGCGGTATTCCTACTTCCAGGCGATCCGCCTGTTGCGCCTGTTCGAGAAGAATACGGGTGCCGCGCGCCCCGAGAACCTGCGCATCCGGCCCAAACTGTCGCTCAATTTCCCGGACAACGATGTCGACAGCATCGAAGCCCGCCCCCAGGGCGGCTATCGCATCACGGCCAATTTCTTCGGACTGTACGGCGTGGCCTCGCCACTGCCGACCTACTACACCGAGGACCTGTTCGATGAAGAACGCGAAGGGGGACATGCCCAGCGCGAGTTCATCGACATTGTGCACTACGCGCTGTATCCGCTGCTTTTCGAAGCCTGGTCCAAATACCGACTGGAGCAGCGGGTGGTCGAGGATGGCGATGCCGCTGCCCTCGGTCACATGTTCTCTTTCGTCGGCCTGGACGAGGAGCAATTGCGCGTCGGCCTGCTGCCGGGCAGCGCCGGACTGCTCCGTTACGCCGGCCTGCTCAATCAGCGTCCGCGCTCGGCTTTGGGACTGCGCACGATGCTGGCCGACGCCTTCCCGGGGGCAAGCGTGGAGATCGACAGTTGCGTGCTGCGGGTCATGGCGATTCCGCCCAACCAGCAGTGGAGTCTGGGGCGCCAGGGTACGAGCCTGGGCGAGGAAGCTTACCTGGGTAGCACTATTGATGATTACGGCAGCACCCTGCGATTGCGTCTGTCCGAGTTGCCCGAAGCACTGTTCCGGCAACTGCTGCCCGGGGCGGCCGGACACCAGCGCCTGCGCTTCCTGACTCGCTTCTACCTGATTGATCCGCTCGAGGTGGAAGTCGTGCTGGACCTTCGTAGTGAAGAAGCGCAAGGCATGCGCTGCAACAGCCAGCAGTGGTCCAGGCTGGGGCAGGACACCTGGCTGGCGCCCGGGCACGGTGGGGCGTCGACGACGGTGAAATTCATGTTGTAGGGCCGTCCGTAGCGCAACGCGCGCGGTGGTCCTTTGGACGGAAGCAGGAATCCATGCAAACAAATTCATTTTGGGAGAGAAGACATGCTGCTGGTTGAACTGAAACCCCTGGTAGGCCGCCTCAACGGCTATAGCAAACAGGCACTGGAAGACGGCGTGGGCTTGTGCGTCTCGCGCGGGCACTATGAAATCACCGTGGAGCACCTGCTGGTCAAACTCCTTGATGATCTGCAATCCGATATCGTGCTGATGCTTCGCCAGCACGGCGTAGATGCGGCCCTGGTCAGACGCGCCCTGGAAAAGTCCATCGAGGACATGCGCACCGGCAATGCCGGTCGCCCGGCGTTCTCGCCGTTGCTGCTGGAGTTGCTGCAGGACGCATGGCTGATCGCATCAGTGAATCTGTTCGAGAGCCGCATCCGTTCCGGCGCGATCCTGCTGGCCTTCCTGGCACGTGCGACCTACTATGCCACCGGCGACTACGCCACGCCGCTGCGCGCCCTCAATCGTGAAACCCTGCTGGCTTCCTTCGGCCAGATCTGCAGCGCCTCCATCGAGGAAACTGCCGCAGCCGCAGATGCACCAGGCGGTGGCGAAGCCGCGGGCGCACCGGCGGGCGACGGCAGCGCCATTGCCCGCTTCTGCGAGAATTTCACCGACAAGGCACGGGCCGGCAAAATCGACCCGGTATTCGGGCGCGACATGGAAATTCGCCAGATGGTGGACATCCTGGCGCGCCGTCGCAAGAATAATCCCATCTGCGTGGGCGATCCGGGCGTCGGCAAGACCGCCGTGGTCGAGGGCCTGGCCCTGCGCATTGTCACCGGCGACGTTCCCGATTCGCTCAAGGAGGTGACCATCCTGGGACTGGACATGGGCCTGCTGCAGGCCGGAGCCAGCGTCAAGGGGGAGTTTGAAAACCGTCTCAAGGGCGTGATTACCGAGATCAAGTCCTCGCCCAAACCGATCATCCTCTTCATCGATGAAGCCCATACCCTGATCGGTGCCGGTGGTCAGGCCGGCACCTCCGACGCGGCCAACCTGCTCAAGCCTGCGCTGGCTCGCGGGGAGCTGCGCACCATCGCGGCGACGACCTGGGCCGAATACAAGAAGTACTTCGAGAAGGATGCCGCCTTGGCACGTCGCTTCCAGTTGGTCAAGCTGGACGAGCCGGATCTTGCCACGGCGGTGCTGATCCTGCGTGGACTGAAGGAAAAGTATGAGGATGTGCACCACGTGGTGATGCGTGATGACGCCATCATCGCGGCGGCCGAGCTGTCTTCTCGCTACATCACAGGCCGGCAGTTGCCGGACAAGGCGGTCGACCTGCTCGACACCGCCTGCGCCCGCGTGAAGGTGCTGCAGAGCGCCAAGCCGGACGTGCTGGAGGACAAGGAACGCCTGATCCAGGCGCTGCAACGGGAGAAGGGAGGTCTGGAGCGCGATCGCGACAACCTGCAGCCGGTTGACCTCGCAAGGCTCGATGATATCGATGGCCTGCTGGCCACCGCGGAAGAACAGGCCGAGGCACTGCGGCAGGTCTGGCAGGGACAGAAGGCCGCTGCCGACGCGCTGCTGGCAGCGCGCGCAGCACGCAAGAAAGCTCGGGATGAGGGGGCTTCGGAGGAAGAGCTGGCGCGTCTGGTGCAGGAGATCGAAGCCGCCAGTGCCGCCTTCAAGACTGCTCAGGGCAAGGAGCCCCTGGTGCGCGTGGATGTCGATCCTGATGTCGTCGCCAAGGTGATCTCGGACTGGACCGGTATCCCTGTAGGCAAGATGCTGCGCGACCAGGCCGCGACCGTCATGCACATGGCCAGGACGCTCTCCGAGCGCGTCCGCGGGCAGGATCACGCGATGCACCAGATCGGCGAGATCCTCAAAACGGCCCAATCCGGCCTGCGCGATCCCCAACAGCCGCTCGGCGTGTTCCTGCTGGCCGGTCCTTCCGGGGTTGGCAAGACCGAAACGGCGCTGTCAGTGGCCGACATCCTCTTCGGCGATGAGAAGTCCACCGTCATCATCAACATGAGCGAGTTCCAGGAAAAGCACAACGTCAGCCGCCTGATCGGCTCGCCGCCGGGCTATGTCGGTTATGGCGAAGGGGGCGTGTTGACCGAAGCGGTACGTCAGCGTCCCTATTCGGTGGTATTGCTGGACGAAGTGGAGAAGGCACACCTGGACGTCATGAACCTGTTCTATCAGGTCTTCGACAAGGGCATGCTGTCCGACGGCGAGGGCAAGGAGATCGACTTTTCCAATACCGTCATCTTCCTCACCTCCAACCTGGCGACCGACGTGATCACCGAAATGACGGCTGGCGATGACAGGCCCGACCACGATACGCTGCTCTCGGCGGTCCGTCCGATTCTCTCGGCGCACTTCAAGCCGGCACTGTTGGCGCGCATGACCGTCATTCCTTACTTCACGCTGGCGCGTGATGCGCTGGCCGGTATCGTGCGCTTGAAGATGAACAAGATCGTCAGCCGCCTTTTGCACAACAACAAGATGAAGTTCACTTATACCGATGCAGTGGTTGAGCAGATCGCTTCCCGTTGCACCGAGGTCGAGACCGGCGCGCGCAACATTGATTTCATTTTGCGCGGCACCGTCATGCCGCTGATGTCGCAGGAGATCCTCTCGCGCATGAGTGGCGAGGTGCAACCTGCGGCCATCACGCTGGATGTGGCTGAGGATGGAACGTTCAAGGTGGACTTCCCGGCTTGAGCCGGATGCGGCCTGGTGCGCCGTGTTACGGCTGTAACCGGACTGACATGGCGCGGCAAGACGGCATGGGCAACATCGGTGTGTGAATAATCAGATTCCAGGGAATGGGTATGGCTTCGTTTGACGAAATCCTCAAGAGCAACAAGCGATTCGCTTTTTCTTCCGACGCGTTCAAGGCCGAGGTCGCGGTGGTCAGCTTGACAGGCCGCGAAGCCATTTCGCAGATGTTCCGTTTCGAACTGATCCTGGTCAGCGCCGACGCCAACGTGGATTTCGACGCCATGTTGGCGCATCCTGCCACGTTGCAGATATTCTCCGCCGACGGGAGTTCGACTACGCCCTATCACGGCATACTTGCCGAATTCGAGTTGTTGCAGCAGGTCGACAAGAACTTCACGTTCTATCGCGCAGTACTGGTGCCTCACATGTGGCGCCTGTCGCTCAATCGTATCTCGGACGTCTATCTCGGCAGCCGCAAGACGCCGGACCTGATCAAGCTCGTCCTCGATACGGACAAGACGCTGAAGTACGACATCAAGGCGACCGCCACCTATTACGCGCGTGATTTCGTCTGCCAGCACATGGAGACCCATGTTGATTTCCTCTCGCGCTGGATGGAGCGCGATGGTCTCTACTACTATTTCACGCATGATGACAAGGCCGATACGATCACCATCCTGGATGCCAAGGAGGGCCATGCGGTCGATACGGTGACGGTGGAATACCGTCCCGCCGACAAGCTCGACACGGGCGTGGGAAACAAGTCGGTGCAGGCTTTTATCGGCAATCAGCGGCCGTTGCCGAAGACGGTCACTGTCTACGACTACGATTACGCCAATGCCAAGGTATCGTTCAAGTTCGAACATGAGGTCTCCACGCTCAACAGTGCCGTCGGTGAGATCATGCTGCAGGGCGAGCACATCCGCAGCGATGAGGAAGGCAAGCGCTATGCTGCACTGCGCGCCCAGGAGCTGGTTTGCACCGGCAAGCAGTTTGCGGGGGAGTCCACCGTGGTTGGCTTGCGCAGTGGCTACTTCATGGAAATGCGCGGTCACTATCGCGACGCCTTCAATGCCAAATATCTGGTGACCGAAATCGAACATCGTGGCTCCCAGGCCGGGGCTTTGCTCAACGGGCTGGATACCCCCTACAACCGCGACAAGAGTGCAGCGCCAACCCATTACGCCAACAGTTTTCACGCCATTGCGGCCGAGGTGCAATTTCGTCCGCCGCGGGTAACGCCGTGGCCGCAGCTGACCGGCACCATGAGCGCCGTGATCGATTCGGCATCCAGCAACAAGATCGCCGATCTGGACGACAAGGGCCGGTATCTGGTGAAGTTGCGGTTCAACAAGACCGATCGCCAGGATGGCGCAGGCTCGGTGCGCATCCGCATGGCCTCGGGCTACGCAGGCACGGTGACGGAGGAGGACGGTACGGCCAAGACTTATGGCATGCATGCGCCCTTGCACAAGGGAGCGGAGGTGTTGCTGTCGTTCGAAGGAGGGGATCCTGATCGGCCGGTAATCATGTCGGCGGTGGCCAATTCCGAGAATCCCAATGTAGTCAACGAGAAGAATTCCACCCAGACCGTCCTGCAGACCGTGGGCAACAGCATTGTGCTGGAAGACAAAGAGGGCACTGAGTCGGTCAAGATCATCTCCGCGGGCAATTCCAACGACAAGACCGTGATCGGCTACGGCAACGAAGCCAAGGGGATCTGGGCCAGTACCTCGGGAAGTTCGGTCAGCATGTCGGCCGGCAATTCGACCTCGGTATCGATCGGCGTGAAGAACTCGCTGAGCGCTTCCATCGAAAACAGCATTTCGGCATCGCTGGGTACCAAGGCCTCGGTGGGGGCCAGCATCGGGGTGAGTTACGGGCGTGACGTTTCCTGGAAGTTCGGGCGCAGTTTCAGCCTCGACGATTCCGAATCGGTATCGCTCAAGACCGAGGGGAAGTTGCAGGGCAATGACAATGTGCTCATCTCCGGCGGCCAGCGCAAGCTGATCAAGGACACGGTCGATACGCTCAAGACAGCGCTCAAGAAGGCGGTCAAGGTCAATGTGCTGGTCAACATGGCAGTGGCAGCTGGCGCCTCTGCCGGCATGGCGTCCAAGTCCGACGCCAAGGGCGGGAAAATCCCGGCCTTCGATTGGTGGAATGCCAGTTTCTCGGGCGCGCAGGCGGCCTTGAACACTTTGGTCACGGCCGGCAGCATCTATCATTTCGCCCTGAACAAATCTGCCGACGCCCTGGCCGCAACGGCCAAGGAGGAAGCCTATGTCAGCAACATGAAACTCGGCCAGAGCGGTATCGAGATGACTGCCGACAGTTTGCCCGTGCTGGCCGGAGTGCTGCCTCCCGGGAACAAGCGCGGCATGGTGAATATCGAGACCGGGACGGTCGCGATCACGGCAGAAACGAAGGGGCTGAAAAAGTCGTCCATCGATTTGAATTCAGACAAAATCAGTCTGGCCGCCAGTGATGCCGCCCAGATGTCAGGCACGCTTGATCTCACCAGTTCGGCCTGCACGCTGGCCAGCAACAATCCTGGGGCCAGTATCGTGCTCAAACACAATCTTGCAACGGCCAAACTGACGTCGGATGGATTCCTCGCCAAGTCCGGCAAGGCCGCCGTGGCAGCCGATCCGGTACAAGGCGCCTCGATCTCAATGGGCAAGGCCTCCGTCACCACTACTGCGATGCAGGCAGTGGCTGAGTTTGGAAAGAGCAGCATGACGCTCAACGCCACCTCCGCCAGCCTGGAGATGGGTACCAATACCCTGAGTGCAGGCGCTTCCGGCGTGACCATCAACGGTTCCATGATCCGGGTGGGCTGACATGAAAATTTTCCGTCCTGATGAATTGGCGGTGCTCTACCGCAGTTTTCGGTTTGCCCGACGCAATACGCTGGCCGTTGGCATGCTGGGCCTGTTTCCCTTTGACCGGAGCGAACTGGCGGGCCTGCGTCCCGAACCGGAGTTGTGGGATGCCGTCGCTCGCGCCATGGGGGAAGGCGTGCTCGATGAAGGCTATCCCAAGCCAGCCGGCGAGTTCAAGGTCTACGGCAGCGCCCATGCGCCGGGCGGCAAGCCGGTGCAGGAAATGCTGGTCTCCGCCAAGGTGGGCAGCGTGCTCAAGCAATTGTTGGTGATCGGTGACCGGCACTTCAACGCCTTGGGCCTGATCTCGCAGACCTCCCCCTTCGTGGCAATGCCGCTGACGCCAGGGCAGGCCTTCGGCGGTCCGGATGAAGCGGCGAACCGGGCCGGCAAGGGGGCGGCCGCCACCGTGTCGGCCGACGGCGTTGCACAGTGGTCGCTGCCCAATGTGGAACGGATGCGCCAGCGCATCACATCACGAGGCGACCGGGTAGAACCTGCCGGATTCTGGGCTCTTGACGCGACCGCACCGTTGCGCACCGCTCAGTTGGGAAAGTGCGACGACCAATGGTTAAAACACACCTGGCCGCATCTGCCAGAAGATACCCGTGCCGAATACTTTCATACGGTTCCCGCAGATCAGCGTAATGCTGGGTATTACGTGGGAGACGAGGTCGTCGTATTACACGGAATGCATCCGCAGCAGGCGACCCTGACGGCACGCTTGCCGGGCTTGCGCGCCCGCTGTTTCGTCCATCGGCAGCAAGTCAACGGCGCCGAGCGTTTCAGCGAAATCGAGGCACGCCTCGATACCGTCTGGCTGTTTCCGGAGTTGTCATGCGGCATTGTGTTGTATCGGGCGCAGTCTGAGGTGGCCGACGAAGATGCCAGCGATGTCTTGCATGTAATGGCCGAATGGGAACGCCTGCAGGATGCGCCGCTGTCTTTCGGACACTACGAGGCCTTGTTTGATCTGTATCGTGGTCAGGCGAGCGCAACGGCCGTGGCAGCCGATACGGTGCCGGCCAATCCTGTTGCGTCAGCGACGCAACCGCCACCATTGCCGGCAGTGGTGATGCCAGCAGCGACAGTGGCCGCTGCTGCTGCCGCACCATTTCCGGAGTTGGGTGAAGCGCAGCAGGCGATCATCCAGCTGGAACGTGAGACCGCGGAGCTGATGCAACGCTTTGGTATCACGCCCGCTGACCTGGCTGCGCTGGAGCCTCCGCCAGCCGTGCCGACCGACGTTTCCATCGCTGAAGCCGAGCGGGCCATCGCGGACTTGGAGCGGGAAACTCAGACCCTCATGCGCCAGCACAACCTGAGCGAGGCAGATGCCCTGAAGATGGAGGTCCCGCAGGCTCCGCCAGGCAGCGGCTCCCTGGCAGAGGCCAAAGCCTCCGTGCTGGATTTGCAGCGTTCTAGCCAGGAATTGATGCGGCAACACAAGCTGAGCGAAGCCGACATCGAAAAATTCGCCGCCACCCGACCCGGCGCAGAGCCAGGGGAAGCCCTGTTCGGTACCGATGTCGAGGCATTGCTGCAAAACGTGCCTGACGCCCTGCCGGACTGGCCGGAAGTCTCCATGCTGCCGCCCGCGGCTGCTACACAGGCGCTGGCAGCGGTGGCCATCCCGACGCTTGCTCAGGCCCCTGCAGCCCTGCCCAAACTGACTCGCGAGCAAGTGATCGAACTGCACACCGCAAAGCACTCACTGCGTGGCTATGACCTCTGTGGTGTCGATCTCTCGAAGCTGGACCTCAGCGCGGCGGATTTTTCAGGGTCCTTGCTCGAAGGTACTGTATTTGCGGGTAGCCGCTTGGCCCATGCGGACTTGTCGGCTTGCCTCATGCAAGGTGCCGACTGCAGCGAGGCCGACTTCAGCAATGCCAACCTGGCGCAGGCCAGCGCGGGCGGGGCCAAGTTCGCCAAGGCCCGTTTGCCGGGTGCTCGCATGCAGGAGGGCGATTTCACCGGAGCCGATTTCACCCTGGCGCAGTTGCCGAATGCGGTGCTGGACGACGCCATTTTTTCCCAGGCTGCGATGTCGGGAGTGCAGGCGGCGGGTTGTACTGCCACGCATGGCAATTTCAGCGGGGCCGATTTGTCCGGGGCAGATTTCGGCCAGGCCCGGTTGCATCAGGCGATGTTCAACGAGAGCAAGCTGGCGGCTTCCAACTTCAAGGCGGCGTACTGCGAAGAGGCTGAGTTCTATGGTGCTGATGCCACCGGAGCTCAGTTCGTGGCGGCGATCATGGGTTCCTCGCGCGCAGATGGTGGCAGCCAGTTCAGCCATGCCGTCTTTGATGGCGCGCAATTGCAGCGTGCGGCATGGGAGGGGGCGCAGCTCACAGCTGCCCGCTTTGTCGGCGCAATACTGGATGATGCGGATTTCAGTCAGGTCAAGGCTTCCGGGGCCAGCTTTCGTCAGGCATCGGCACGCCATGCCAAGTTCGGCCGGGCTGACCTGAGCCAGGCTGATCTGAGTGGAATCAACCTGTTCAAGGGCTCGTTGCGCAAGGCACGGGTAGAAGCGACGGTGCTGCATTTTGCCAACGCCTACGGTGCCGATCTGGAGGGATGCACCTTGCGTGCCAGCGCGTTGGAAGGGGCGCACGTCGAGCGGACCATTTTGACGGTGCGGCCACCGTTGGCGTGATGCCAGAGATGGTGCGGGTCGCTGCAAGTGACACCTCCAGTGCGACGATCGGTATGAAAAGAATGCAGCAAATGACAGGGGAATGAACGTGGAACTCGAACAAATCTGGCAGACACTGGCACAAGAGCGCCGGCTCAGCGATATCGACCTCTCTGGTGCTGACCTCAGCGGACGCGACCTGTCGGGCTGTACGCTGATCAACGTGCGGCTGGCCAACGCACGTTTGAGCTCGGCCAATCTCGCCAATGCGTACCTGCACAATGTCGACCTCTCCGGTGCCAATCTCGAAGGCGTGCAGGCCGCACAGGCCAGCTTCAACGAAGTGGATTTGAACGCGGCCCAACTGCAGCGGGCAGAACTGCTGCAGGCGACCTTTGGGCATTGCCGGCTGGATGGTGCCATCCTTGCAGGCGCACAGCTGGTGCGCTGTGACATGAACGAGGTGACCCTGCTCAACACCGACCTCAGTGGTGCCAACCTGACCCGCTGGACCGCTATGCATACCGACCTGAGCAGCGTGCGATTGGCCGGCGCGGTGCTGACGCAGGCCTTTCTCAAGGACAGCCAGCTCCAGGCGCAGAACTTCGCAGGTTGCGACCTGACCATGACCATGTTCGTCAACGCCCAATTGCAGCAGGCGGATTTCACCAGCGCACGACTGGATCGCACCAGCTTCATGGGCGCCCAGCTGCAGCAGGCCAATTTGGCAGGTACGCGCAGCAGCTATCTGTGCTTCATCGACGCGCAGGCGCAGCAGGTCAATCTCGCAGGCGCTGCCTTCGAGATGAGCGACGCTTCCCAGGCAGATTTCAGCGAGGCCAAGGCAGCGGGGGTCTCCTGGCACATGTCGGTGCACCAGAAGACGCTCTGGAAACGAGCGCAACTGAAGGGTTCTGCATGGGTCCATTGCGACCTGTCCCATGCGGACTTCTCGGAGGCCGACTGCAGCCAGGCCGACCTGGGCGGCGCCAACATTCATGGACTGCTGCAACAGAATACCCGCTGGGACGGCACCAACTTTGACGGGGTGCGCCCCACCGACCCGCTGCTGGAACGGGCCGAACGATGGCAACCCCAAGTGGCGGCACGCTGAACGCGCCCCGCAAGCCAGATGGAATCGATAGTTCACGCAAGGAAAAAACATCATGCAAAACACGCTCATCACCATGTCCCGCCCGGGGGCGGATCACGCCGTCGGGATGTTGTATGCAACCGTGACTGGCCGCGCAGACAAGTGGTTCTTCCTCAGTTCGCCGGAAATGGCCGTGGAACGAGCCCTGCGCGCAGACAGCTGCCTGATTGAGCCGGAATGCGGCGATACGGTGCTGGTCTGCCATGGCGGCACGCAATCCTGCTTCGTGCTGGCGGTGCTGGCACGTGCCACTCCGGAGCAGGCCACGCTGACCTTGCCAGGCGCGGTGCAATTGCAGACCAGCCAGGGCCAGCTTCAGGTGAAGGCTGAGCAATTGGAATTGCAGGGCCGCCAGCGCGTGACCATGGTCGGAGCGCAAGTGGACGTGACCGGCATTCGTGGCGAACTGCGCTTCCGCGAGCTCAGCGCCAGTGCCGAACAGGCGCAGGCACGCTTTGGCAGCCTGACCAGCGTGGCGCAGAACATCACCTCCACAGTAGGACGGCTGGTGCAGAAAGCCCGCGACAGTTTCCGCTGGACGGAGAACCTGGAGGAAACCCGCGCCGGACGTGTGCGCATGCTGGTCAAGGATCGTTTCCACATGAAGGCCGCGCACACGACCTTGCTGGCCGATGGCCAGGTCAAGATCGATGGCGAGAAGATCGACCTCGGCTGACGCTTTCAAGCAAAGGAGCAAAACATGTTTGCAGTCACCAAGCAAGCCGGCCAATGCATGGCGATGCCGGACGTTTGCAATACGCCCATTCCGCCGGCCGGCCCGGTGCCACTTCCTTATCCCAACATCGCCATGCCGATGATGGGTAACCCGGCCACGACCAAGGTGATGATCTCCGGCATGCCGGCGCTGACCAAGTCATCCAAGATCACCATGAGCAATGGTGATCAGCCGGGCGTCAATGGCGGGGTGGTCAGCGGCAAGATCATGGGGCCCGCCGAGTTCATCATGGGCAGCATGAAGGTCAAGCTGGAGGGCAACCCGGCCGTGCGCATGGGCGATACCACCAAGCAGAACGACGGCAACGCGGTAGGCGCGGTGCTGGTGCCGAGCCAGGTCAAGGTCATGATCATGAGCTAGGTGCCGGGCCCGACAGGGTTTGGCGATGGCCCGACGCGAAGCGGCGCGACGGGGGTGTTCAATTTTTCAGGCAGCCG